>Ga0070682_100000415_pt1 | contig 27794 bp, 14 predicted proteins | sample KBSC63LmetaG_FD_64668 | JGI IMG/M metagenome (GOLD analysis project Ga0070682, IMG submission 64668) | Corn rhizosphere microbial communities from Kellogg Biological Station, Michigan, USA - KBS C6-3L metaG | ecosystem: Host-associated > Plants > Roots > Rhizosphere | place: USA: Michigan...
TAAGCAAAAACACTTGAAGGAATAGAGGTATGATCATTGGTGCTGAAATTTCCAAATATCCAGCCATCTTTCAGACTTCCGTCCAATAGAGTTAATCCCCCTGTTTCATGATCTCCCACCACGATTACCAGAGTTTCTTTATTTTCATCAGCAAATTTCATTGCCTTACCCACCACATGATCAAAATCCAGTAATTCTGTTACCAGCTGTTCTATATTGTTGCTATGACCTCCTCCATCAGTCTGGGAAGCTTCTATCATCATAAAGAATCCGTTTTTATTATTCTTTAAATCATTTAAAGTAAGATCAAATGCATCAGAAAGCCAGTTTCCTCTTCCGTTGGTTATTCTTTGTGAAGCCAGAGGATCAATCACCAAAGTACGGTTCTTTATTCTATTGACTGACTTCAAATCCTGATAGAGATCAATTTTTGCTTCTTTAAATTTCTGTATATTTTCCTGGGACAATCCACTTGTAGGACCTCCGATCAGAATTTTCGTTTTTGAAGCAGCAAAATCTTTCAGAATAGGTTCCGAACTGCTTCTATTGTCTGAGTGTGCATAGAAATCAGCAGGTGTTGCATCTGTGACATCTCCGGTAGAAATCAATCCTGAAACCATTCCTTTTTCAGCAATAATATCCGGAATTTGTGCAATTGCTTTTCCCATATTATCAACCCCTACAAAAGTATTCTTAGTTTTCACTCCCGTTGCAAATGCTGTAGAACCCGGTGCGGAATCTGTAATATAGGCATTGGATGAATTGGTTTTGGAGAGTCCTGTGGATTTCATGTTGAAAACATTCAGTTTTCCTTTGTTGGCTGTAAAAGCAGCATAGTACTGCGGCAGAGAAGTTCCGTCTGGTATAAGAAGGATAACATTCTTTACTTTTTTACGTACTCCATCTGATGCATAAGTCGGCGTATATGTGCTGTATTCTTTTGTATTTTTATAAAAATTCTTCGGAATAGCGTTCATGAATTTTTTAAGATCAGGAATATGATCGGTATTGATATAATCCACTCCTATATCCATAAGATTCACCCATGCATTTGGAAAATCCGGGGCTCCGTAAAAACGCATTGGCTTTTGCCGGGAATGTGCTTTTTCAACAGCAGTTTTAATTTTTTCCGTTTCTTCGTCTCTTGGAATTCCTTTTCCATTCCATTTTACCAATCCGGGAAGGTCTGCACTGAACATCCCTACTCTTTTTAACTGATCTTCAGAATAATTTTTATCAAGGTCACCATCAAAGTAAAGATAGTCCGGATAGTTTTTAAAATCTGCCGGCTGAGGTCTTCCTCCGGTAACTACAATTTTAATTCCTGTATTTCCTGTAATCTCAGGATATTTCTTTAATGTACTGACCAAAGTGGACAATGATGTTTTATAATCCTGTTTAATATCAATCAGCAGCTGAAGTTTCTTACTGGCATCCGGGTAGATATTTCCCTTATTCAGTTTAATCTGTTTTGAAATATTATCGAGATAAAGATTTTCCAGTGTCCTGTCTGCAGAAAGTTCTTTTTCGGTATGAGCTACCCAAAGATTACCCTTCACTAAAAAGACATCAGCTTCTATGGAACCAAAGTTGGCATAATAAGCCTGCCAAAAGGGAATCTCCTGCATGTAATCATTATGTGAATGTGCATTGCCAACATTATAGTTTAAATAATTCTGAGCCTGATTTTCAGAAAAAACAGCCAGGGCTAATACAGCCAAAATTTTTGATAGTTTCCGTTTCATAATTTCCTTAAAAACTATATCATCACAGAAGTTTCTGCAATGATATAGTGAACTTATATATAAAAGATTAAAAATTACCAGCCTTCATTTTGTTTAATGATCCCATGACTGTTTACGATTTCAGCCTGCGGAACTGCCCAAACATTATGTACAGCAGGATTAAAGTTTCTTGCTGCCCAGACTACCTGCCCATTGATCCCGTGCAGAGGCTTCGCATAAGCTGCCTGCGCATCTCCCCAACGTACAAGGTCTCTGTGTCTGTCTGCCCATTCACCTGCCAGTTCACAACGTCTTTCATGCTTCAGATCGGCCATTGTACATCCGTTTTTCGGAGATAAACCTGCACGTACTCTGATCATATTGATTTCCTGATCTGCAGATTTTCCCTGCATCAATGAAGCTTCTGCTTTAATAAGGATTACCTCAGCATAACGCATGATCGGAACGGCAAGATCTGTACATGGATAATCTCCGTTGGCACTCACATGGCCGCTGTTCAGCTGATATTTGAAAGCATCCATATATTTATTGAACTGGTATCCGGTAAGAGAATTGGTAGAAGCATATATTCTTTCCTTTCCATTAAAGGTAAATTTGTCACCTATTTTCAGGATGGAAGCACTTCTTCTAAGATCTCCTGTTTCATATTCGTCATAAAGTTCTTTTGTCGGCTGGAAGTATCCCCATCCGTTATATTCTCCCCATCCTTTATTTTCAAGCATTACGCCCGGAAGAATACTTCCCCATGCTGTAAATTTAGGAGTTCCGGGGATAGACCAGATATATTCTGAGCTGTAGTTATTTTCTGCTTTGAAGACATCAGCAAAATTTCCCAGTAAGGCTCTGTTCCCTTTTGTCATGACTTCGTTAGCCCAGAATTCTGCATTCTTCCAGTCTTTCATAAACAGGTATACTTTTGCTAAAAGTGCCCATGCAGCTGCTTTATGTGGTCTTCCGTAATCTTTTGCAGGAAGTTCTGCCTGAGTAGGTAATAATTCTGCCGCTCTTTTCAGGTCATTCACGATGTAGGTGTAATTCTCCATTACATTGGCCGCTCTTGGAATCGGGTTTGGATCCGGATCTTTTGAACGGTCAATAATAGGAACTCCTGCTTTTTCATTTCCGTAAGAATAGGAAAGTTCAAAATACATTCTGCTGCTCATGAACAAAGCTTCGCCCAGATATTTATTTTTAGTAGCCTGTGAAGTCTGAATATTATCAACATTACGGATCACACGGTTAGCCACTCCAATTACATTATATCTTTTGTTCCATTGAGTTTCAAGATCTCCTGCTGCGATATAATTACTGCTGAAGTTTTTTGCGTTATCCGCTTCACTTTTTGCTCTTCCGGTTACCATATCATCACTTGCATTGATAAACCAAAACAGACCTCTTCCGTAAAATTCACCATCAAATAATGGCTTGTACATGGCATTGGCTCCCGTAACCAAATCGTTTTCCGTTTTCCAGAAACTGGCTTCAGTAGGTGTTCCTTCCGGCTGAACATCCAACTCTCCTGTACACGATAAAAGCATTACAGATAATCCTGATACTAAAAATATTTTATTGAAAAATTTCATTTTTTACTTTTTTGTTAGTTAAAAATTATAAACCGATCTCCACCCCAAAGATGAATGAGCGTGCCTGAGGGTACCTTCCGGTATCTACACCATAAGAATTCATCCCTACTTCAGGATCAAATCCTGTATATTTCGTTATCGTAAACAGGTTGTTGGTGGTAACGTAAATTCTTACTTTATTCACATCCAGCTTACTGTACAGTTCTTTTGGCAATGAATACCCGATGGTAAGATTCTTCAGTCTTAAATAAGACCCGTCTTCCACGTAGAAATCCGATACTTTGGAATAATTACCGCTTGGATCACCATGTACCAGTCTTGGAATATCAGTGTTTGTATTCTGAGGCGTCCATGCATTCAGGATATCTTTATCCATATTGTAGTTCTGTCCTGTCCCACCTGGATTTAAAGAAATAAACTTCATTCCGTTGAATATTTTATTTCCGTAAACTCCCTGGAAGAATAAGTTCAGATCAAAGTTTTTCCACGTCATGTTGTAAGAGAATCCGTAAGAAAACTTAGGATATGGACTTCCAAGATTAACAAAGTCGTTATTATTAAGCACTCCTGTGTTTCCTTCTTTTTTCAGGAATTTGATATCTCCAGGTTTTGCATTCGGCTGGATAAGATTTCCGTTGGCATCTTTATAATTGTTGATCTCTTCCTGTGTCTGGAAAATACCTCCGGTCTTATAACCATAGAAAGAATACAGAGGATCACCTACTTTTACACGGGTTGGCTTCAATACGCCTCTTACTCCATTATCGTTGATGAAAATTTCATCCACATTGGCAAGCTGCTTCACCGTATTCTTTAGTTGACTCATGGTAGCTCCCACTGAGAAAGTGAAATCACCTGAAATTACTTTGTTGTAATTGATTCCCAATTCGTATCCTTTATCCTGGAATAATCCTGCATTTACATACTGATTATTATAAGTTGCCGTACTAGGTAAGCTTACGTTGAAAATCTGATCTTTGGAATTTTTTACGAAGTAATCAAACTGTAAGGAAAGGGTGTTGTGAAGGAATGAAGCATCTACCCCGAAGTTAGTCTGTTCAGATTTCCCCCATTTCAGATCCGGGTTTGGACGTGTGGTAGCATAATACGCAATATTCTGAGAAGGATCCTGTCCGAAAATTACATTATTATCTCTGGTCATTAAAGGGTTAACAGCTTGTGGAGAAATTCCTCCAAGGTTACCCAGAATACCATAACTTCCTCTTAATTTCAGACTTGAAAGCCATGAAATATCCTGCATAAAGTTTTCTTTAGAAACTACCCACGCACCGGAAACTGCATAATAATTTGCAAATCTGTTCTGTTTTGCTACAAGTGAAGAACCATCACGTCTTCCCAATACACTTACAATATACTTTCCGGCATAGTCATAGTTTACTCTCGCAAGGTAAGAAACCAAAGACTGCTTGTATCGGTAGCTGGAAACATCTTTATTGGTATCTGCAGCATTTTGAAGGTGCTGGAAAACCTCAGCTTCACTTCTGAAATCATAGGCTTTTGCTACAAAACCATCATCTACGGTCTTCTGGAAAGTGAACCCTCCCAGAAAATCAAAATTATGTTTTCCGGCAGCAATTTTATAGGTAAGCAACTGCTCTGCAAGGGCTGTAGATGAATTATTGGATTGATATTCTAAATTATTGGTATCAAAAATTTTCCCGACTTCCAACACTCTGTAGGTAAAGTTTTTCACATCACCCAGTTTAAAGGTCTGTGAGAAGTTGGAACGGAATTTTAAATCTTTAGCCAAAGTAATTTCCGCATAGGGATTGATCAGGATCTCATGAGTAGGGTTTCTGATGCTGATCCTTTTAAGGTAGGCCACCGGATTAATCATATCTCCGTAACCTCCTGCCACATCAATTGGTAAACCGGAAAAAGCCCCGCTTGGCGTGTATACCGGAACATTCGGTGGATAATACATCGCAGCCACTAAAGCTCCCGTATAACCACTTTTTGTATCTGCTGTATTTCCATCAGAGTAGTTATAGTACATATTTTCTCCGATCGTCAGCCAGTCTTTTACTTTATGTTCAGAATTAACTCTGAAATTGTATCGTTTTGCCTGTGTATTCAGTAAAATTCCTTCCAGATTTCTATGATTCATTCCCACAAAATATCTGGATTTATCACTTCCTCCGCTTAAGTTGACATTGTATTCCTGGATCGTTCCTGTTCTGAAAATTTCTTTCATCCAGTCTGTTCTGGTAATTCTTCCGTCCGGATATTGATTAGGATTAAAAGCTATTGGTAAGCTTCCAAGTTTTCCGGCGTTTTCATATGCTTTGTACATTACATCCTGAAATTCGGCTGCATTCAGAGATTCTTTTAATCTCCATGCCTGATTCACCCCGTATTTCACATCAAAGTCTACCGTAAGATTTCCTTTTTTCCCTTTTTTAGTGGTAATAAGAATAACCCCTCCGGAAGATCTTGCTCCATAAATAGCTGCAGAAGCATCTTTAAGCACAGAAATATCCTGGATATCATTTGGATTAATAGACGGTGTTCCATTAAAAACGACTCCGTCTACGACATACAAAGGAGTTTCTCCATTGATTCCTCCCAGACCACGAATATTTACTTTAGGTGAGCCGTTAGGATCTCCACCTTCATTCACTACAGTTACTCCGGGAGCTTTACCCTGAAGAACTTCTCCTACACCAGACAATGATCTGGAAGTAAGCTTATCCAGCGAAGCCTCCGAAACAGCGCCGGAAACTTTACTTTTTTTCTGTGTTCCGTATCCAACAACAACAATCTCGTCGATGGATTTTTCTTTTAAGCTGTCTTTTTTCTGAGCGAGGAACATCGGTGAAGCTGATATTGCACCAATAAGTAATACCCTACCCGTTAAATAAGTTACGGATACAGGGATTTTAAATACATTCATGATCTCCTTTTTGATTAGGTGCAAAATTAGACCAGTCCGCTCCCATGCCTCATTAAGGTTTTCTTATGTTTTTATTAAGAATTTTTAGCTTTTTTTAAGCACTACCTACCATACAAATAAATTAAATAGCTGTATTTCAAACATATACATTATTAAAAGTAATCATTCCAAAAATATCTCATGCATGATTGAGATTAACTTTATTTTAAGTTTATTATCAAAGGATGACAATAGATCAGGAAATCATTAAAAATTATTTCAGGAATAATAAATAACTGAGTTCATTTTTCTTTTTTTACATTTGCTGAAAATAGATTTTACTTTTGAACACAGACCTGTAAAAACGTCTCCCTGGCATCAGAAGAAAAATAAAAACAATAAAATCAGACAAATTCAATGACCATCATTATTACAGGAACCTCATCAGGAATCGGGTTTGCATTGGCCGAATATTTTGGTAAAAAAGGACATAAAGTATACGGATTAAGCCGAAAGCATACAGAAAGTGAGTATTTCAAATCTATACCCACTGATGTAACCGATAACACGGCTGTTCAGAATGCTGTCGCTGAGGTTTTAAAAACAGAATCCAGAATTGATGTTCTGATCAATAACGCCGGAATGGGGATGGTAGGCGCAGTAGAAGATTCTACGAAAGAGGATATTTTAAAATTATTCAGCCTGAATCTTGCCGGACCTGTACAAATGATGAGTGCAGTTCTTCCGAAAATGCGCGAACACAAATTTGGAAAAATCATCAATGTTTCCAGTATCGGAAGTGAAATGGGACTGCCTTTCCGTGGATTTTATTCAGCTTCAAAATCTGCTCTGGATAAGGTAACGGAAGCGATGAGATATGAAGTATATCCATGGAATATTGACGTTTGTTCTCTACATCTGGGAGATATCAAAACCAATATTGCGGATAACAGGGTTATTGCCCAGGTTTCCCAGCCTTATAAAAATGTTTTTGATAAAGTATATGCTTTGATGAATTCTCATGTGAATGACGGAACAGAGCCGTTAGAAGTAGCAGAATACATTGAAAAACTTTTAGCAAAAAATAAATGGAAAGCTCATTATTATTTTGGTAAATTCGGACAGAAAATCGGCGTTCCTTTGAAATGGATTCTTCCACAGGGAACTTATGAGAATTTGATGAAGAAATATAATAAACTGGATTAGTTTCAGTTGTATAGAAAGCTATTTGATAATAAAATTTTAAACCATTAAGAAGAATTAAGTTCTAAAGAATCATTAAGATAAGCTTCGCTTTAAGTTTTATCTTAATTACACTTAATTTCATCACTACCTATGGTGTAGATATATTTGGGATTGAAACTGTTTCTGAAAATATTTTTTGTACTGTTCTGCGTTTTTACACAAGCGCAGAAGAAACAATATTGGCTGATTGATACAGAAACCAAAGTCAGGAAAAAAGTAAAAGATTCCACTACTGCGGTAAAGTTTCTGGACTCATTGGCTCAGAATAATTATTTCTTTACCAAACTGAAAGAGGTAAAAGTGAAAGGTGACAGCACCGAAATTTTCTTTGATAAAGGCAAAAATTTCAATGAAACGTATGTAAACCTTACTGATTCTCTTGTTCAGAAACTAAAGATTCAGAAAGATTTTTTTACTAAAAATTTAGATTCTACCAAGAAAAGCATCAACAAAACTTATATTGATGACGGGTATTCTTTCAGCAGAATCAAATCCAAATACAAGGGACAGAAGAATGGCTATCCCATCGTAGAGCTTGATATTAACAAGAACGATAAAAGAACGATCAATAATTTCGTTGTTAAAGGATATGAAAAAGTTCCTAAAAGATTCATCAAAAATCTTGAAAAAGAATTTAAAGGCAAAAACTACGATGATAAAAACCTTCTGGCCATCAATAAAACCTTCCAGAGTCATCCTTTCCTGACGCTCGAACGGCAGCCACAAACTTTATTTACAAAAGACTCTACAAGCATTTACCTGTTTCTGGAAAAGAAAAAGACCAATACTTTTGATGGGGTTGTCGGTTTTGGAAATGACAAAACCTCCAAGTTTACGTTAAACGGAACGATGAATGTCAATTTCAGGAATATGTTCAATGGTTTTGAAACGGTCAATTTATACTGGCAGAGAAACCCGGACAGAGGACAGACTTTCGATCTTCAGGTGGATATTCCGTACCTGTTCAAATCCAATGTCGGAATGAATGCAAAAGTGAATATCTACCGACAGGATTCTACGTTTGCCAATGTAAAGTTCCTGCCTGCTTTCTATTACCATATCAACAACCGAAACAAAATAGGTTTAAGAGCCACCTTAGAATCTTCTACGATCATCGATACACTGTATGTTCAGGGAAAAGATTATAACAAAAAGGGAATCGGGGTATGGTTTGAAATGACTGAGCCTACTGATATTGATCTGTTTCTTTATAAGACAAAGGTCACTGCAGGCTATGATTTTTTAACAACAACCTATTCCAAAGATAATATCAAGGCGAACCAAAACCAGTTTTATTTCTTCGGTGAACACAATTATCATATCTCCGGGAATCACTTCCTGAACATTAAGGGAGAAGGTGCCATGATGGATTCTAAAGTAGAGTTTACCACCAACGAATTATACCGTTTCGGAGGATGGAACTCCATGCGGGGATTCAATGAGAAGTCACTCGCCGCCGATTTCTTCTATTATGGAAGTCTGGAATACCGGTATCTAATTGGCAGTCAAGCCTTCTTCGACGTCTTTGGGCAATATGGACAGCTCAATAATAAATCTTTAAATGTAAGGCCCAAGCTTTATAGTGTAGGACTCGGTTTCAACTTCTTTATTCCAATCGGTCTGATGAGTTTTCAGCTGTCTAATGGTAACGAATTTGGAAATCCGTTCAAATTTAATGATACGAAAATTCACTGGGGAATCCTGAGCAGGTTTTAAAAAAGAAAAGAAGAGGGAAGCTGGAAGATCGAAGTTATTAAGGTCCCAGCTTTACTATCCTACTATTTTTATAGAAATATTTTCTGCAAAATCCTATAATGCAACGGTAACTTTCTGCCTGCTGTTTTGCGCTTCCTACCTTATATTAATATCTATATATAATAAAGCAAAACTCAATATATAAAAGATATTTTTCACTTTACCTTTCTATTAATTCTTTATGTTAAAAAATATTAAATCGTATTTTTATTTTAATACATCATTAAAATACTGGTAACAGTGCTCTGCTAAATTTGCCTTCAAAAAAAATGAAGAAAACTTTAGCTACTTTTGCCGTTTTTTTACTTCCATTATATTTTTCTGCACAGGAAATCAATATTTCAGGAAATGTAAAATCAGAAAACGGCTCTAGTGTTTCCGGTGTAAACATCACCGACAAAAACACAGGAAAGACTGCTACTACAGATGAAAATGGTAATTTCACCATTTCTGCAAACCCTAAAGACATTCTTGAGTTTTTTGCTCCTGATTTTTCTGTTTATACCGTTGAGGTTTCTTCAAAAAAGCAGTATTCCGTTGTCTTAAAAAAACAAAACGAAAAGCAGATTGAAGGGGTTGTCATTACCGCATTAGGTATTGCCAAAAAGAAAGAAAAAATTGGTTATTCTACTCAGGAAGTGGCAACCAAACAGTTTGAAACCATTACCACTCCAAGTATTGGTAATTTATTCTCAGGACAGGTTGCCGGTCTGAATGTTTCCAACCCAACAGGAATGCAGCAGGCACCACAGTTTACCTTGAGAGGAAATTCAAATGTGGTTTTTGTGATTGACGGAGTGATTGTGGAAAAGGAAGTTTTCCAGAATTTAGATCCTAATAATATTGAAAATATCAACGTATTAAAAGGAGCTACCGCTTCTGCATTGTATGGTTCACGAGGCCGTTACGGAGCCGTTTTGATTACAACAAAGTCAGCTAAGAAGAAAGGATTCTCCGTAGAGTTTTCACAAAATACCATGATTACGGGAGGATTTACCAATCTTCCGAAAACCCAGACTGAATATGGAAACGGATCTCACGGAAAGTATGAATTCTGGGATGGAGCCGATGGTGGTGTGAATGACGGGGATATGATCTGGGGACCAAAATTTGTCCCGGGTTTACAGATTGCCCAGTGGAACAGTCCTATCAGAGATAAAGTAACCGGACAGGTGGTTCCATGGTATGGAGCTGTGACGGGAACTCAATATGATGATAAATCAAGGTATGAAAGAGTTCCGATTGACTGGAAATACCACGATAACTTAAGCACGTTCTTAAAACCTGCGGTTATCAACAATAATAATTTCGCCATCAGCTATAGAGATAATAAAGATATATACAGGTTTTCAGGAAACTTCATGAACTATGATGACAGAGTTCCCAATTCTTATCTTCAAAAATATGGACTGAACTTTTCGTCTGAAAATCATTTGGGGGATAAATTAATCTTTAATACGAAATTCAATTTTAACCAGGCTTTTACTCCTAATATTCCAAACTACGATTACAACCCAAGCGGACATATGTACACCATCCTGATCTGGATGGGAGGTGATGTTGACGGAAATGCCCTGAAAAACCACATGTGGATTCCTGGAAAGGAAGGGAGAGCACAGGCCAACTGGAACTATGCGTGGTACAACAACCCATGGTTCGGAGCAGAATATTATAAAAACCAGAACAGAACCAATATCATCAACGCCCAGACAGGATTAGAATATAAGGCAACCCAGGATCTTTCTGTAAAAGGGAAAATATCCCTTGTGGAAAACCACAGCAAAACGGAAGTATTAAGCCCTTATTCCTATTTCAATTACAGTGCACCAAGAAGTGGTGGCTATATTCTGAAAGATAATAAAACATGGAACCTTAACTACGATGTTTTGGCGACTTACAAGAAAAAGATATCTGAAAATTTTGATTTTACCATCAATGCCGGAGGTTCCGCTTTTTATTTTAAAAATAATAACAATGAAAGATCTACGGACGGATTGAGAACTCCTGAAGTATATACGTTTGAAAATTCAATCGGAGCACTTAAAAATTATACCTATCTGAAGGAAAAGTTGATCTATAGTGCTTATTCCACCATTGATATCGGGTTGTATAATGCTTTCTTTATCAATATTTCAGGACGTAATGACTGGTCTTCTACGCTTCCTAAAGCTAACAGATCTTACTTCTATCCTTCTGCATCCATCAGTGCTGTTATTTCAAACCTGGTAAAATTACCGGAGTCTATCAATATGCTGAAGCTTTCTGCTTCATGGGCTAAAGTAGCGTATGATTTCCAGCCTTATTCCATCAGAAATTATTATCTGAATAACCAGGGAATCACTTTCAATGGAAATCCTACGTATTATTATCCTACCACTCTGAATGTAGAAAACTCTCTGAAACCTGAGCAGACAAAATCTTACGAATTAGGATTAAGTGCAGGCTTCCTGAATAACAGAATTACATTAGATGCCACTTATTTCAGAACACTTGATTATAATAATATTCTTCAGTTTCCAGCGGCAGAATCATCAGGATTCACGTCACAATATGTAAACGGAAATGAATACACTACCAAAGGATTTGAAGTTTCTCTTGGTTTGGTTCCGGTAAAAACGGCCGATTTCAGTTGGAAAACTTTAATCAACTGGAGTACTTATGAACAAAAACTGACTTCCATTTATGATAACATGCCCAACTATCAAAACATTAAGCTGGGTGAAAGAATGGATAGCTATTATGACTACACATGGCAAAAATCTCCGGACGGAAAAGTAATTCTTGATGCCAATTCTGGAATGCCAACGAGAGCCAATACTCCAAGTAATTTAGGACATTTCAATCCGGACTGGACTTTCGGTTTCAACAACACCTTTAAATATAAAAAATTTACTTTAAACATCGGGATAGACGGCAGCATCGGAGGTGTGATGAGATCGCAGGTTGTTGAAAAGATGTGGTGGGGAGGAAAACATCCTAATTCTGTAGCCTACAGAGATCTTGAATATGCAAATCCGGGAACGTATTATTTTGTACCGGATGGTGTTAATTACAATCCTGCAACCGGACTTTATACTCCACACACCAAAGCAATCAGCTTCCAGGACTGGGCACAGAATTATCCATATCAGGCAAGAGTAACACAGGATGAAAGTGAAGAGTTTGCAAACGTTTTTGACAGAACTTTCATCAAGCTGAGATCTGTAGTATTGGAATATGATTTCTCATATCTGCTTAATCCAAAAGGAATGGTAAAAGGTTTCACCGCCAATATTTCTGCCTACAACTTAGCCATGTGGAAAAAATCAAAGAACCTTTACTCCGATCCTGATTTCCAGATCAGATCAGGGAGAAGTGGAGATATCGCTAATGATATCCAGGATCCGTCCAGCAGATGGTTCGGAATCGGGTTTAATCTTAAGTTTTAACTAAAAAGTACGTCAACAATGAAAAATAATATCAATAACGTGAAGGGACAAAAAGGTAAGGCAGCAAAATGGCTGATGAAGTCTATACTTGCGGCAGGACTTCTGACATTGGCTTCATGCGAAACCAGTCTTGATACCATCAATGAGAACCCTAATGACCAGGCCAGCATTGATCCTAAAAACCTTCTGACTTACGTTGAAAAATATACATTCCAGGTAAATGGTGATAATATGTATGCTTCAAGAATGATGATTGGTACCGATGGTGAAAATGCCTATCAGTATATGAAATGGAATGATGCCTCTTTTGAAGTGTATACAAAAGGACTTCTGAATACAGGAAAAATGATGCAGGAAGCGGAAAAAAGAGGAAATAAAAATTATCTGGCCATTGGTAAGTTTTTAAGAGCTTATCATTTCTTCAATATCAGCTTAAAAGTAGGAAGCGCTCCATATTCTGAAGCTGCAAAAGGCGAATCCGGGATTACCCAGCCTAAATATGATAGTCAGGATGTGGTTATGGCCGGGATTTTATCAGAATTAAAGGAAGCAAATGATCTGATTAATACCAATGATAAAATTGAAGGTGACATTGTATACAACGGAGATGCTTTGAAGTGGAAAAAGTTAATCAATTCTTTCCGTCTGAAAATTCTGATCACTTTATCTAAGAAAACCTCGGTAGGAAGTTATAATATTGCCACAGAATTTGCTTCTATTGCAGGAAGCCAGTCTCTGATGACTTCTATTGCTGACAATGGTGAACTTAAATTTGTAGATGCTGCAGACAGCAGATACACCATGTTTAACAACAGCGGATATGGTTCCAGCTTATATATGGCAGATTATTTCATCAACATGTTCAAAGACAGACATGACCCGCGTCTTTTTACTTTTGCTGCACAGACTACCGGAGCTAAAGAAGCCGGAAAAGCCATCACAGATTTTACAGCCTATAACGGAGGAAATCCTACTTCTCCTTATTCTGACAATGCAGCTCTGATCACGGCTAAGAATATCTCTAAAGTAAACGATCGTTTTTATAAAGATCCTACTAATGAACCCGCTTCCGTATTAAGCTACTCAGAACTTGAGTTTATCCTTGCAGAAGCTGCTGCAAGAGGCTGGATTTCCGGATCTGCAAAAACCCATTATGATAATGCCATCAAGGCCAGTTTCAGTTTTTATCAGACTTATGTAAAAAATCAGGGACAATATTTCTCAGGATTTGATGTGAATCAGTACCTGGCAACACCTTTGGTTGTTTATAACAATGCTGATCCCTTACAGACACAGCTGGAAAAAATCATGACTCAAAAATACATGACCATGTTCCATCAGGCACAATGGACTTCTTATTATGATTATTTAAGAACCGGATATCCAAATTACCCTCTGAAAACCGGAGTTCCAGCTCCTTTCAGGTTCAGATATCCGCAGTCAGAATACAGTTATAACAGCAGCAACTTAAAAGCGGCGCTGGCTGCCCAGTATAGCGGAAATGATAACATCAATTCCAAACCTTGGTGGTTACAATAAAAATCTGATTATTTTTATATAAAACAAAGAAACCGCAGGAAAATCCTATTAACTTGCGGTTTCTTTCTTATTACGATTGAACATGAACAGAAGAGAATTTTTAGAGAAATCAAGTCTTTTATTAGCGGGATTAGGAACATCAGGTGTCCTGCACCCTTCCATTTTAAAAGCTCTGGCCATTGATCCGGCTGCCCAGTCTACATTTTATGATGCAGAGCATGTAGTCATCCTGATGCAGGAAAACCGTTCATTTGATCATGCATTCGGTGCGCTCAAAGGCGTGAGGGGCTTTTTGGATAAAAGAGCATTTGTAAAACAGGATGGGCATTCTGTTTTCTTTCAAAAGAATGATGACGGAAAATATGCATCTCCTGCCCGACTGGATTTGAGAAATACAAAATCAACATGGATGAGCTCACTACCTCATTCATGGGCAGATCAGCAAAAAGCACTCAACAAGGGAAAATATGACCAATGGCTTCAGACCAAAGCTTCAGGAAATAAAGATTACAAAAATATCCCGCTGACATTAGGGTATTATAACCGTGAGGACCTTCCGTTTTATTATCAGCTGGCAGATGCATTTACCATATTCGATCAGTATTTCTGTTCTTCACTTACCGGAACTACTCCGAACAGATTATTCCTTTGGTCCGGAACGTTGAGAGAGCAGCAGAACGGAAAAGTAAAGGCCAATGTTGTGAATGAAAATATTGATTATGACAAAGCAAGACAGGCCAAATGGAAAAGTTTCCCGGAAATTTTGGAACAGCAGAATGTTTCGTGGAGAATTTATCAGAATGAAATCAGTCTTCCAAAAGGAATGTCCGGAGAGCAGGAAGCGTGGTTAAGCAATTTTACGGATAATCCTATTGAATGGTTTTCCAAATTCAACGTTAAATTTTCAAAAGGGTATTATCAGAATATTCCTAATATCATAGCGTATCTGAAACAGGAAATTGAAAAAAATCCTCAACAGAAAGAAAGGCTGGAAAGCATGCTCGCAGAAGTTCAGGAAGATCAGGTAAAATATCATCCGGATAATTATTCAAAACTATCAAAAGAAGAAAAAAACCTTCACGAGAAAGCTTTTACTACCAATGTAAATGACCCGGATTACTGGAAACTGGAAATCGGAAAGGATGAAAACGGGGAAAGACTGGTTGTTCCTGAAGGTGACGTATTGTTCCAGTTCCGAAAAGATGTGGAAGAGAAAAAACTTCCGCTGGTTTCCTGGCTGGTAGCTCCTGAACATTTCTCAGACCACCCGGGATCACCATGGTACGGTGCATGGTATATTTCTGAAGTTTTGAATATTCTTACCAAAGATCCTGAAACCTGGAAAAAAACAATTTTCATTATCAATTACGATGAAAACGACGGATATTTTGATCATGTTCTCCCTTTCGCACCCCCTGTGAATCCGAGCCAACCTGTTGATATGAACGGAAAAGAAGGCGTAGAATATGTAGATCAATCTCAGGAATATATGTCGAATCCTTCTTTAAAAAATTATGAAAAAATAGAAGGAACGGTTGGATTAGGCTACAGAGTTCCCATGATTATTGCTTCACCATGGACAAAAGGAGGTTTTGTAAATTCCGAAGTATCAGATCACACTTCCGTCCTGCAGTTCCTTGAAAATTTCATCATGAAAAAATATAAGAAAAATGTTCATGTTGACAATATCAGTGACTGGAGAAGAGCAATATGTGGCGATCTTACATCTGCCTTCAATTCTTCCGGTGTAAAAGCTCCACAGATGAATTATCTTGATCAGAAAGAGTATGCTAAAACCATCAATGCAGCTAAAAACAAACCTGTTCCGGATCTGAAATGGTATTCTGAAAATGATCTTAACGGTAATTTACTTGAGATTCAGGAAAGAGGTCTGAAGCCATCAAATCCGCTTCCGTATCATTTCCATGTCAATTTAGAAGGTGAACAGATTAAAATGACCAATTTTAAAGAAAATGGAGTTCCATTGTTAATCTATGACAGAACTCAATTCAACAATAATAATTATCATTTCTCATACGCCTTATATTCAAAACAAGAACTATCCCATCCTGTACATTCAGGAGCTTATGATTACGAAATTTTCGGTCCCAATGGCTTTTTCAGGAAATTCAAAGGGAATAATACTCCTGAATTAGAGGTAAATTTGGTAAATGTAGATTCAAAAAATCAGGTTAAACTTATCATCCGAACTCATAAGAAGAAAAATATTTCCATTCATCTGGAAGATTTGTATTTCAAGACTCAAAAGACAATCAAAGTACAAAAGCCAGAAGAAAAAATTATTATCGATCTTGAGAAATATAAAGGCTGGTATGATTTGAAATTAACGGCAGATGAATGTCTGTGGCATTTTGCCGGAAGAGTAGAAACGGAAAAGGTTTCTGTTTCTGATCCACACTGGGCATAGAAAAACGCTTACAATATTGATAAAAACCTGTACCAATAACGTACAGGTTTTTTTTGAGTTATTCTTCAAATATAATGCATTACATAGTGCAAATAAGCAATAATATAAAAATTATAATATATTTTTTTCACAATGTACTGAATTTTGTTATATTCACTTAACTAATTATTTACATCATGAAAAAATTAAATTTAACGATTGCCATGTCTTTATTTGCGTTTGCTCTATCCGGAAATCTGAGCGCGCAAGACCTCGCTACAGATAACCATACGGTTACCATTTCTATTCCCGAAGTTGCATTGGTAGATATTGAACCATCTGCCACAAAAAACATTACTCTTGGATTTACAGCACCTACTGAAGCAGGAAATCCTATCGTTCCAGCAACAGCCAACACTACTTTATGGCTTAATTATTCGTCCATTAAATCTGTTGCAGATCCTACCCGTAATATAAGTGTAACAATGAATGCTGTCATTCCCGGAGTTGATCTTCAGGTAACAGCAGCAGCACCTACCGGAGCAGGAGCAGGAACATTGGGAACATCTGCAGGTCTGTTGACTTTAAGTGCTGCCAACCAGACTATCATTTCAGGAATCGGAAGTGCTTATACAGGAAATGGTGCCAATAACGGTCACAATCTTACCTATGCACTTGCTGCAGGAAGTGGTCCTGGAGGTGTAGCAGCCTACGCAGATTTACAGGCAACAGCCACTGTTACAGCTACCGTTACTTATACAATATCAGATAATTAGAATTTAAATAAAATTCTTTTCTACCTGTCAAAAACAAGAAGAAGTTGTCATTCAGTTTCTTCCTGTTTTTGTATTACTCATCATTTAACTCCAAACTTTACAAAATGATAAAGCGTATTCTTCTTTTGATCGCCTTGATTTTGCAGTTTAGCTTTTTACATGCGGGCATCGTGATTCTCAACGGGCTTACGCATTCTTACAACATTGAAAACGGAAAGGTTTATAAAGGAAAAGTTGCCATTGAAAACACAGGCAGTAATCCTCAAAGTGTAAAAATATTTTTACAGGATTATACCTACCATGCGGACGGAACGATCAATTATACAGCATTACGTACCAATACACGCAGTAACGGCGAGTGGCTAAAGCTCAATACCAATCTTGTTACGCTTAAAGGTAAAGAAAAGACTGAAATATTCTATGAAATAACAGTTCCCAATCAGGCAATGGATCCCGGAAGCTATTGGAGCGTGATTATTGTAGAACCGATAGAAGAGATAAAGCCCAGCGACAGTAAACCAGGAGTGAGTATCACTTCTATTATACGATATGCCATTCAGGTTATTACAGATTTTGAAACAGAAAAGGCCAAACCGGAGCTTAAGTTTGAAAGTGTAAAGGTGGAAAAAATGGAGGGAAAACAAACCGTAAAGGTAGCAATTGCCAATAACGGTAATCTTTACTGTAAACCTACAGCTTCCATTGAAATTTACAATCGTAAAACGGGTGAAAAGGTCGGTACCTATTCAAGTTTAACAATGGGGCTGCTCCCAGGCACCTCCAAAACATTTTACATTGATATCAGCAAATTACCCCCTACTCAATACAAAGCAGCGATCATAGCGACCGATGAAGAAGAGAATGCTTTTGCACTCAATGTGGAATTAGAAGTAAAAAATGATTAGAACTTGGACTTTATTTATTATCCTATTACTATTCCCGATATTTATTTTTTCTCAACAGCAATCCAACAGATTGTCTAGTAAAAAAGATAGTATATTACCGGGAATGTCTACTTCTATCCCTTTTACATTAGAAAATAATTCGGATGAAAACAGGACGTATGAGATATCAGTCACTACTTCAAGCAAGTCTATTACGCCCATCTTAGCAAAAGGAGAATTTCAGATTGCAGCCCATGAAACATCAGCTTATCTGGTACCTTTGCGTATTGCAACGGAAACAAGCCAGGGCAGTTATTCTGTAATACTGAATATTATTGACCGCAATACCGGGATATCCTTCACAAAAACATCAAAAATAACAGTTTCAGGAAACAGAAATATTTCCGTTACTCCTTTGGATTCACCCGAGTTTGTAAGGGCCGGAGAAACTATCAGAGCTTCTTTTCTTTTAAAAAATAATGGTAATATAAGAGAGGATATTCATCTTGAAAGTAAAAATGCCATTCTTGATAATGAGCCCTCTTTAGTACTGGAACCCAATGAGTCAAAAATCATTACGATACACAAAGTAACCAACCCTGAACTCAGTCAAAATGAATTCCAGAACCTTAATCTTTCGGTATACTCAAAAGGTAATCTTAAGGAAGATCAAAGCGTTTATGTAAGTACTCAGGTTATATCCGTAAAACCATCTGAGAACGACATTTATCACAGACTTCCTGTTGCTCTTTCATTATCTTTCATCGGAATGCAGAATATGGGAGTTTATAATGATGGTTTCCAAGGAGAAATTTACGGAAAAGGAACACTGGATAAAGACAACAAAAACCAGATTGAATTTCGGGCGGTTACCCACAATCCTGTAGATCTCAATACATTTACTCAATATGAAGAGTATTTTGTGAATTATAAACGGGATAACTTCTTTATTCATCTGGGTGATAAAACGTATTCTTCATCTTATTTAACCGAGTTTGCAAGATATGGCCGCGGCGCAGAAATCCGTTATGATTTTAATAAAGTAAGTTTGGGCGGTTTCTATAATCACCCAAGGTTTTTCAGAGATATTAAGGATGAATTTAATATTTATTCTGCTTTCAAAATCAGGAAAGAATCAGAAATTTCGGTCGGATACCTTTACAAAACTCCGAGAAAGGAGGAAATCCGATACGGAGATATAAGACTGGATTCTGATGCGCATCTTCCTTATGCCAAAGGAAAATTCAAGATCTCAAGAAACATTAATATTTCCGGAGAATTAGCCTACAGTACTACAAAAAAAACGGATGGAACAGCTTATATGCTTCAGGCTGAGGCTATTTTTGAAAAGTTCAACGGAAGTTTAATGTACGTAAAAGCAAGCCCTGAATTTGCAGGATATTTTACAAATACAAATACTTTTAATGGGAACGTTAATTACAAAATTTCCAGAAAGCTCAGTGCGTTTGTCAACTACACACAGGATGCTAAAAATTTCCAGAGAGATACGCTGTTTTTAGCAGCTCCTTACAGACAGTATCTGCAATATGGAGTACAATATAAATACCGGTCAAATGGATCCATTATTCTTAATAGCGGGTATCAAAAGTATCAGGATCGTCTGGAACCCAGACAATTTGATTACTATGAGCGTTTTTTCAAAGTGAGTATTGATCAGCAGGTCGGAATGTTTCAGGTGAATCTTGAAGGACAGTTTGGTAAAACAGACAATTATCTGACAGGGTTTAGCGGTAATTCAAGTTTTTATTCTGCCAATTTTTCATTTCAAAAATTCAGAACCTATTTTAATGTATTCGGAAGCTATGCGATCAGCTCAAGATATCAGCTGCAGAATCAGAAGCAGCTCTATTACGGAGCAAGAATTTACAGCCGCTTTTCTGATAAGACTACTTTAAGTATTTTTTATCAGAACAATTATATGCCGGAAGAATATTTTAAAGACAGAAATTTGTTTGAACTTCTCTTCCACCAACAGCTATTTCCCGGAAATGAAATTGATCTTTCCGGCAGATATTCAGTACAGAGAGGAGAAATCGGAGATAAAGACTTTATATTCTCTATGCGTTATACATGGCGTCCCAATGTGCCGGTACAGAAAACTGCTGAATATATTTCGTTATCCGGAAATATCAGTAATCTTGGGATAAAAAAGACGGAAGGGGTAAGATTAATGCTGGGAAGTTATCTGTCAGTTACCGATCAGGAAGGAAATTATGTATTCAAAAATGTGATTCCAGGAAATTATTTTCTGGAAATCGACCGGTCAACAACAGAGATCAATGATATTCCCACCTTAGCTCTGCCCGCAGCCCTTTCTCTGAGTAATAAAGAAAATATTTTTAATTTCGGGTTAACAACAGCCGCTAAGGTTGAAGGTCACATTCAGTTTGTAGAAACAGAAGATAAAGATCAGACTGGATTTACTGAACTGCTTGCCAAAAAAGAGAAAAAGAAAAAAGAAAGTATTATTATAGAAGCTACGGGTAAGGACCAAACTTATCGCAAAATTTGTTTTATAGGTGAAGATTTTGATTTTACTTATCTAAGGCCTGGAGACTGGACTGTTAAAGTTTACCGCAATGGTCTTGATAAGCGTTATAAAGTTTCAAACGATAAATTTCAGTTTACTCTTAACCCTTCAGAAACAAAAAAATTAAATATTCATGTTGTCAAGCAGCAAATAGAAATAAAATACCAGCAGGAGTCCTTAAAGGTAGGATATAATGAAATAAAAAAGAAGAAATGATTTTGATCCGTTCCCTATTGTTATTAGTGTCTTTTATTTTGTCAGGAGTTGTATACTCCCAGACTACTGTCTCCATGACTTTACCTACCGTAACTTTAATGGATATAGAGCCTACAGGAAATTTTACACTCAATTTTACTGCTCCTACCGAAGCAGGAAATCCCCTTGGTAATCCCACTCCCAATACTTCAAAATGGGTCAACTATACTTCTGCAATTGCACCCGGAGGTCTTACCAGGAAAATCACAGCATCTGTGAATAAAATTATTGATGGAGTTAATATAAGATTACAGGCAGCTGCCGCTTCCGGATCAGGAGGAGGAGCATTGGGAACTTCTTCAGGACAGGTTACTCTTACCACGACTCCTGTCACAATTATTAGCGGAATTGGAGGTGCCTTTACAGGAAATGGGGCTAATAACGGCCATAATCTCACTATTTCTCTAACGACCAATACGTATGCTAATTTATTAGCACAGGCTAATACAGCTATTGTAATTGTCTACACCATCACAGAATAAAATTGAAAAATGAAAATCAACAGTTATTTTTTCAGAGAAATCCGTTTAAAAAAATATGTAAGCAGTATCCTTCTAACAATAAGCTGCTGTCTCGGAGCGCAAACTATAAATGTTGGTGGCAGTAACTGGACTGTAAGTGTACCCACTATAACAGAAGCAGGTACAAACTATGCAGGAACTTATCAGAGTGCTACTAATCTGATAACATTATCGGGTACACTGCCAGGATCTTTTCTAAATCTACTCACAAGCGGAGCGGCAAGAGTAAGTGTGCATCATACCCCTACTACCTGGAATAGCAACCTCCACCTTTATGCCAAAAGAAGTGGTGGAACAACCAGCATCAGTGGACTTTGTCTTGGCTGTACTGCAACGATCAATGGTGGGACAACCTATGTAGAAATACCACAAGCCGTAGCTACAGCATTCTTTACAATAAATTTTACCGGAGTTCTGGGACTGGGTAACAGTGTCACCTATTCGTCTATTAATGGACAATTGCAGATAAGCGGAGTTTCTGTAGCCATTCCTGCAACTACATATGCTACACAGGTAGTTTTCACAATTGGAGCAAATTAAAAATACATCAAAGCCAGTTCAGGTTTGCTTCATAATTTAATTCAACAATTCACCTAAAGAGATATTCGGTGACTTTGTATCTATAACAACAATCCTTTTCAAAATCAGAAAAGGATTGTTGTTTTATTATTTAAAATTAATTAATGTTTGGCCCACCAAAGAGGAGTCAATACTGCATCTGCACCCCCAAGTAATTGTACAGCTTTATCATATCCAGGCTGATCCGTATTTCTGAAAGTACTTGGATATCTTAATCTCTGAGGAAAATTCTGAATAGAATTCGTCATATAGTTCCCTGAGCTCAGATTAGGAAGGTTTGGCAATGGAGCTTCTATAGCAGGGTTTTCAAAAAACGGCAGCCCAAGTCTTCTCTGATCACTCCAGGATTCTAATGGTAACCAAGGCATATTGGCAATATATTTCTGGGTAATAATTTTTGTCAGTTTATCATTCTTTACCGATCCATTCTTATAAATGGTATTTACAGGATATTTAATGTCTACAGAAACTAAGTTCCCGTTTACAGGATCTTTATATTTCATTGTATGGCTTACTCCTGGCTCTGTAATATGACTGTAAGAAACCGAAGTTCCATCACGATTATAATCTGTTGAAGCAATATACTGACCATAGAATTGTGAAACTCCGTTATAAGCAAAACTTTCCTGAATTCCTTTGTTATATGCAGCTTCATCGCTCATTGGAACTGCCCAGCCTTTCAGTGCCGCTTCCGCCAAAAGGAAATAAGTTTCCCAGCTTGCAAAAAATATTCTTGAATTTTTACTTTCCCGATACTGCTTACCCAAAGCCGGCACACATCCTACTACATTTCTCAAGCCGTTTCTCTGTCCTTTTACCCCCCAGTTTCCAATAGTATAGGCATTCCAGGTATTTACGGTACTTATTGTTATTTTAGAATTATCTTCAAAGGTAAGATCTCCATGATTGGTAGTTGCCTGATTGGTATACGTGGGATACAATGAGTAAACCGGGCTTGTAAGATCCCCCGGAATATAGAATGTTTTATATGCTCTCGGATCGATTTTGTTGGGTAATCCGTCTAACCAATATCCTGCACTTGGATCATTGGTCATTGTAGTGAACTGTTGATCATATTTTATCCCAATATAATCAGATGACTTTACCTGTGTATGTTGAGCTGTTGGTAATTGGTCTGTAGAATTTACTCCTCCTAAGCCAATGTATAAATTATTAAGGGTTGCTGATAAGATCTGAGAGTTCCATTCTCTGGACATTACGCCTGTTAGCGCATCCCATCCCGGTTTTTCAGCAACTTTAAAATTATCTGCACTTGTAGCGATAAACACATTTGAATTAGCCGCTGCTTCAAATTCTGTTTTTGCTTTTGAAGGATCTACTTCGGCAATTCTCATGGCAATTCTCATCCTCATAGAGTTGGCATACTTTACCCATTGAGCCCAATTGAACCCATACACCATATCATAGGCATTAGCATTTGATGGTACTCCTTGGGTTGTATCCATTTTTGCGACTGCATCTTTTAATTCTTCCAAAATAAAATAATACACTTCTTTTTCAGAATTGAAAGTAGGATTCGTTCCCTGAAAAGCCTGAATAGGTTGAGGTCCGAAATTATCCGAAAATTCACTCATTAAATAAGCTCTCCAAATTCTGGAAATCTGAATGACATTGTCATAATAAGGTTTTCCCTGCCCGGCCGCCTTTTTTTCATTAGCCAATTGAATGGCCGCATTCGCATTATTCAGCCAATCTGAAACGTATTTCCAGTATTCGGAAGTCCAGGAATCGTCGTAAGTTCCACCTGCAATTCCTGTCGATAAATGCTGTCTTGCTGCTGTTTTCCAGTATAAAACAAAAACACGTTCTGCGATATTAGGATCCTGCTGAGCACCAAGAATTGAGTTATTTAAGAAATATTCAGGTTCTGCCTTACTAGCGTCTACGGCAAACGGGTTATTATTGATGTCTTCAAAATCATTACATGAAGTACATAGTAAACCAATTGTAAAAAATGATAAGATATATTTTTTCATTGTTTCAGTTATTAATTAAAAGCCTAAAGTGATTGTAAATAAATAAGATCTTGAAGTAGGAAAAGCAAGGTTTTCAAATCCTGTAGCATTAGAATTAATTGCGAATACAGATTCCGGATCAATTCCTTTTGCTTTGCTATAGATCATCCATACGTTATTTGCCGTAAAAGCGACCTTAGCACTCTGTAAGGCTAGTTTTTGGAAAATACTTTTAGGGAAACTGTAGGTCAGCTGAATATTTCTTAACCGAATATTGGTAGCATCATAAATATTTTGTTCTGTAATTCCTAAATTTCCAGATGTTACAGCTCCCCAATAATCCTGTTGAGTAATTTCTTTGGTATTTGCTGTATAACCGCCATTTCCCTCCACTACTGCATCTAAAATCATATTATCACGTTTTCCTCCAGGTGCAGTGTCTGCAGCAAGTCCATTCGCTTGTAATGCAGCTTGCGTAGCAGAGAAAAATTTACCTCCGATTCTTCCGTCAATTAAAAATGAAAGTCCAATATTTTTATAAACAAAGCTGTTTGTAAAGCCAAATAAAGCTCTCGGTGTTTGATCTCCAAGATAATATTGATCAGAAGTAGCCTGCGGTAATCCGTTTTGATCCACAATAAGCTTTCCGTAATGAGGGCTGCTTGTATCTTCTACTCTTAGGAATTTCGTTCCATAAATCGCTCCGTAAGGTTTTCCTACTTCTGCAAAGAAAGCAACGTTATCAAAACCTGATAAAGGGTATTTTGAAACAATACCATCAATTTTATCGATGTTGCTTTTTAGGGTTGAAAAATTGGCATTGACATTCCATGCAAAATTTTCTTTCTTAAAGACATCTGTATTCATTACGAATTCAAACCCTTTGTTATGCAGCCCTCCTGAATTAATCATCATTCTTTCATATCCGGAAAGTGGATTTATCGGAATAGCAATAAGCTGATCAGTAGCATTATTATTAAAATAGCTTACATCGAGAGACACTCTGTCAAAAAACTTCATATCTGCACCGACTTCAAAAGTTTTAAGCTTTTCCGCATGCAAATCCGGATTAAAAAGTATCTTATTTCTTGCAAGTACAATATGTCCGTTTGGATCAGTGGAAGCGATATATGTGTTGTATAAGCTTTGAGGAGGTAAAGAATTACCCACAACTGCGTAAGCTGCACGGAGCTTAGCAAACGTTAAGGCATTTAAAGTTGTACCATTTAATTTTTTCAGCATATCTGTCAAAACTAATGAAGTGCTCACAGAAGAATAAAAATATGACCTGTTATTAATATTCAAAGTAGAGGACCAATCATTTCTTGCCGTAGCATTCAGAAACCAATATCCGTCATAATTAATTTCAGCAGCAGTAAATACTGAATTAATTTTTTTCCACATATCAACTTCAGTCGTCGTAACAGAAGCAAGATCACTCGTATTAGATGTGCTGAAAACATTGGCAAGAATAAGATTTTGTGTGGAAAAATATAGTGCCTTATCCCTGCTTTCCATCATCTGTCCATAAACAGAAAGGGATCCTCCCCATTTACCAACAATATTATCTTTTTTAGCATTAAGACTTATAATATAATTATTCTCATAAAACTTTTCCTGACCGGTAGAGTAAGAATTATTACGGCCAGATCCTGTCCAAACTCTTGCATCGTTATTTAAAGAATAGAAATCTGTCCCTAGCCTTACATCTGCGCTCAGCCAGTTATTAAATTGATATTTAAGATAACCGTTTAATAAAAACCTGTCTTTTTTATCAGCATTCAATGCATTATAAGCTGTCCAATAAGGATTAACTCCATTAGAGGTTATCCAGCGCGACATTACTTCATTTTGCATCTGTCCCTCACGATAATCTCTTACATCAATATTTTGAGGCATCAGAAGGATTCCTGGGTAGTAATTTCCATCACCTTGCCCTGCAGAAGGTCTATTTGTACCTTTAACACTCATATATTGGGCCTTCACCTCAGTAGTCCATCTTTTATTAGCTCCAAAATTAGAATTCATTTTAGCCATAAAATTGAACCTCTCATATTTTGAATTCGGAATCTGGCTATTACTGTTTAAATAATTAGCAGAAGTGTACAAGCTTGATCCTTCACCTATGTTCTCCTGAAAACTCAATGTATGCTGAGAATTAGTTCCTGTCTTAAAAAAGTTTTTTAAGTTATCATGAACCGTTATATTTGATCCTTCAAAAGTCGGTCCCCAGGAAGTTGTATTATCAACCCCTTGTGGATTGGGCAGACCATTACTACCTTGAGCGAAACTATGCTGCAAATCAGGTTTCATAAAAATATTTTCAAAACCCAGGCTTGTAGAATATGTAATTCCTAGTCCTCCTTTTCTTTTACCTGTTTTTGTAGTAATCAGAATAACTCCGTTTCCACCTCTGGAGCCATACAAAGCAGAAGCAGCACCGCCTTTTAAAACGGAAAGACTTTCAATGTCATCAGGGTTGATATCACTTAAACCATTTCCCATATCAAGATCCGGGTTCCAGAAATCGTTATTAGAGTCTTTTCCATTCTGCTTAACCTTTGAGCCTAAGCTATTACTTAACGGAACTCCATCCACCACAATAAGAGGTTGATTATCTCCGGTAAAAGAATTAAACCCCCTCAGGTTAATCTTGGAAGAAGAACCGGGTCCAAAACCTCCTTTAATGACTTGTAATCCGGCCACCTTTCCTACTAATGCATTGGTCATGTTATTTTCTTTAGCATCGACAAGGGTTTGGCCTTTCACATCCTGGAAAGAATATCCAAGCGCTTTTTTTTCTTTTTTTACACCATAGGCTGTAACAACTACTTCATCAATCTTCGACGCTTTAGTTGAATCGCTTTGTGCATACAATCCACCGAAAAAGAATAAGGATTGGAGCAGTCCAACCTTAAAAATGGTTTTTTTCATAAAAATTAGATTTGGTATATATTTAATAATATCACAAGATATTTCAACAAATAAACGTAATTCTCATTAAATTAATATACAATCATTAATTATTTATGCTAAATACATTAATAAAAGCAACCAAATCTTTCTAACTTAAACATATTAAATCATTAATATGAGTTTGAAACTTTTGATACTTAAATGATTAAGTAAAATTTAAGTTAGATGAGCTATGGTCTAAATCAAGTACTTCGTAGGGATTGAATTGAAGAAAATAATGGATTTGTTTAGACTCCTACGGAGTGACAATGGAGTATGTACTCTGAATAATAAATGATCAATTTTACATAGTGATCTAATACTTCCAACTATGTCATTCCGTAGGAATCCAGCCACACTATTAGAGTCTAAAAGATTCAAAGGAGTAGTATAGAGTTTTTAATATTTAAGTGATCTGATAAGCTATACTTAGTAACTGACTAGAATAATGCATTGTTTAGACTCCTTCGGAGTGACAAGGGAGTGCTATCAATAATAAGTGATAAGTAATCAATGATGAGTGATCTCTGGTATTGATTGAAACAGGAACCATTATTGATTACCGATTACTCATTGCTCATGTTTGAGTTGTGTATAAAGCAAAAAAAAATCCTTTATCATATGATAAAGGATTTTTAAAAATAAAATAAAAACTGGCGGCGGCCTACTCTCCCGCTTTCGCAGTACCATCGGCGCTGGTGG
>Ga0070682_100000417_pt1 | contig 27679 bp, 20 predicted proteins | sample KBSC63LmetaG_FD_64668 | JGI IMG/M metagenome (GOLD analysis project Ga0070682, IMG submission 64668) | Corn rhizosphere microbial communities from Kellogg Biological Station, Michigan, USA - KBS C6-3L metaG | ecosystem: Host-associated > Plants > Roots > Rhizosphere | place: USA: Michigan...
GGCCCCGTGAATGTCGCCGCGCCGTTCGCGGTCACCAACGCGGAGGCGTCGAAGCTCCTCGCGCATGCCGTGCATCGCCCCTCATGGCTGCCGGCTCCGAAGTTCGCTCTGCGCGCAATCTTCGGTGAGGGAGCGGTTCCAGTTCTCACGGGCCAGCGCGCCTACCCGAAGAAGCTCGAGGCGGTCGGCTTCAGGTTTCGCTATCCAACATTGGCCGAGGCGCTGGCTGAGGCGTGCGCCTGAGCCCCTCGGTCTCGCGGACGGCCTCTTCCGGTGCGGGCTCTACCGCGGTCACCGGAACCCACCAACGCGCGTCACCCGGCGGCAGCTCGATCCAGAAATGACTCGGCCCGCGTGAGAGCACGGTGGCCACGAGCTTCTTCCGATCGGGCGTGTGCACGAGCACGACGGACCCTGGGTGGAGCGCGTCGCGTTGCTCGCGCTTGATGCGCGCCCGCACGGACATGCGCCATGCGACGAACGCGCCCGCGAGGCCGAGCAACAAAATGACGACGACGCTCCCCGTTCCGGTCATGACCCTTCCCTGACGCTCGGCGCGGCACGCTCGCCGCACCCCTCACTTATACATCGTCGCCCGGCGTCCTTCTATCGACTTCGGCGGCCATCGGCTCGAACCCCCCACAGCGGAGCACAGGCAGACGCGGGTACTTGGCGAACCGCTCGGGCTCTGCGTGCGAGCGCTGGCACAGTAGAAAGGTAGAACTCCGCGCTGACCGGATCAGCCGGACGTGGCGACATGCCCCACACAGCCCCCCAGGCCCGTCAGATCGGTCGCGGTCGCCGCTCACGGCGCCCGACATTCCTGAGGGGTCAGGCCAGAACCGGGAACGGCAGGCGGAGGCGCTCGAGCAGTTTGCGAATGAGGCGCATGTGTGCCGTCTACCTACACCCGCCGCCTACGCGAGGTCAAGACTTCGGGCGGCGGCGTCCTTGGCGGGCGCTTGTCCTGAAAAATTATTAATTACGGATACTTAGTAGTATCCCGCCGCGTTGATCAACACGCCGAAGGACGTGAGATGGGCGTCGCGGGTGTCGAGCTCTCGGCCGGCTTGCGAGACGGAGTACCCGCCCTCGGCCCCGAGGTCGAGGTAGGGGCCGCCCGTGACGACGATGTGCTCGATGGGCGAAAGGGTCGCAAGGATGTCGAGGTTCACGTTCGTGAAGTGCGTTTTCCGGAGGAAGGGGCCGTAGACGACTCCCGTGTTCGGATCGACGAAGGCCGACTCTGCCGAGCTCGACGTGTAGGAGAGACCGGCGCGACCCCAGATGCCCCACGTCGAGTCGAACGCGTAAGCGTAGCCGGCGCGCAGACCACCGAGCAGCGTGAGGCCGTCGGGGCTGGCCGAAGGCGGGGCGACCGGAGTCTGCGCGGTCTTCTCGCCACTCGACGAGAGATCGCGCGTGGAGAGCATCAGCGAGACGCCCACCGTGATGCCCTGGTACGCGACGTAGTCGAGCGCGAAGCGGGGGAGCGCCGAGGGGCTGTTGCTGTCGACCCCGAGCAGTCCGAACGACGTGGCGTTGTACTTGAAATCTTGCTGCTGCTGCGTGACGGGATCGCGGTACGTGATCTTCTGCCGATCGATGAAGAGGCCCGTGATCCGTTCGATCCCGAAGATGAACTGACCGGTGCGACCGATGTTCTCGATCGGCTTGGGCGCGGGGTAGTACGCAGGCGCAGGCTGGTACTGAGGTCCGGCGGGTGGGAAACCGGCCGTGCCTTGGGCCTGCACGGCTTGCGCGAAGGCAGCGGACGAGGACAGGGCCACAACCCCGCCGAACGCGAGCGAGAACCTCTTCTTCATGGCGGCGACTCTATCATGGGCTTGAGTAGTGAAAGGCGCTCCGCGAGCGTTGCCCAATCCGGCGCGCGGACCGTGACGTGACCAACCTTGCGACCTTCGCGCGGCGTCTTGCCGTAGTCGTGCAGGTGCGCGTCGGGAATACCGAGAACGGCGGCTGCGTCCGGCATGCGACCGATGGCGTTGAGCATGGCGGAAGGGAAACTGAGCTCGCTCGAGCCGAGCGGCAAGCCGAGCACGGCGCGCAAATGCTGCTCGAACTGGCTCGTGTGGGCGGCCTCGATCGTGTGGTGGCCCGAGTTGTGGACGCGCGGGGCAATCTCGTTGGCGACGAGCCGTCCGCCGGATTGGAAGAGCTCGAGCGCGAGGACGCCGACGTAGCTCATGCGATCGAAGAGCGCGCTCATGTAGCTCTCTGCGGAGCGCTGACGTTCGGGGCTGACGTCCGGCGCCGGCGCGAGCGTGAGGCGCAGGATGCCGTCCTGATGATGGTTTTCGACGAGCGGATAGAAGCGGGTCGAACCGTCGCGGCCGCGCGCGCCGATCAGGCTGAGCTCGCGTTCGAAGGGGACGAAAGCCTCGAGCAAGAGCGGCATCGAGCCGAGCTCGCCCCACGCGCGGTCGGCGTCGGCGTCGGTGCGGAGCACGGCCTGGCCGCGCCCGTCGTAGCCCATGCGCCTGGTCTTCAGCACCGCGGGGTAACCGACCTGAGCGAGCGCTTGCATGAGCTCGGCGTGGCTCTCCACGTTGAAGAACGTGGGCGTCGGGATGCCGAGATCCTGGAAGCAGCTCTTCTCGTAGAAGCGATCCTGCGCAATGCCGAGCGCTTCGACCGGCGGGTAGACCCGCGTGTGCTCCGCGATGGTGCGCACGGGCGCGACGGGCACGTTCTCGAACTCGTAGGTGACGACGTCGCACGCGGCGAGCCGCGCGAGCGCGGCAGGTGACGAGTAGTCGAGCTGGAGGTGCTCACCGACGCACGCGGCCGGCGGATCCCGCGCCGGATCGACGAACAGGAAGCGCGCCCCGAGCGAATGCCCGGCGAGCGCGAGCATGCGACCGAGCTGTCCGGCACCGAGCACGCCGACGAGCGGTGCTCGCGGGTCAGCTGCGCGGGCTTCGTTCGTCGAGGACACTTTGCTTGCGCTCCGCGCGGTAGCGCTCGAGTGCCTCCGCGAGCTTCGGTCGGCCACGCGCCACGATCGCGGCGGCGAGCAGCGCTGCGTTGATGGCCCCTGCGCGCCCGATCGCGAGCGTTCCGACCGGAACGCCCGCCGGCATCTGGACGATCGAGAGCAGCGAATCCATTCCGCGCAGCGCGTGGCTCTCGACCGGCACGCCGAGCACGGGCACCCACGTCTTCGCGGCGACCATCCCCGGCAGGTGCGCGGCGCCGCCGGCGCCCGCCACGATCACCTCGAGGCCGCGAGCGCTCGCGCTGCCCGCATACTCGAACATGAGGTCGGGCGTCCGGTGGGCGGAAACGACGCGCACCTCGTGCGGCACGCCGAGCTCTTCGAGCGTCTCGGACGTGTGACGCAGCGTTTCCCAGTCGCTCATCGACCCCATGATCACGCCGACCAGGGGTTTCTCGTCGAGCTTGGGTGCTTTGAGCTTGGCCACGAAGGAAAGGCCGCACTTTAGTGAGTTTGCGCGCCCGCGCAAGCTATCCACAGGCGAGCTGCGCGCGGGCGGAGGCCGCGACAATGCCCGAAAAAAGCGGGGACAGGGAATGTCCGTGCCGGGCTTGAGGCCCTTCGGGGGGCGTGCGTACGTTTCGGGGAGGGCTGCCTCGCATGACGCTTCACGTCCACCGTACGAACCGCGTCGAGCGCCTGGTCGGCGCTCTGGCCGCGGAGCTCGAGACGCCGCGGGGTGGGGCGTTCCATCAGGAGGCGGTCGTCGTGCCGGGTCACGGCATGAAGGTGTGGCTCTCGATGGAGCTCTCGAAGCGGCTCGGCGTGTGGGCGACGCCGATCGTGTACCCGCGTGGGCTCGTCGACGACGTGGCGCGTCGAGTCCTCGGCCAGCAGGTGCTCGGGGTCGAGCCGCTGTCGGAGGAGCTGCTCGAGTGGGCGATCCGTGCCGTCTTGCCGGGGATGCTGGGCGACCCGGATTTCGCCGAGCTCGCTCGTTACGTGGAGGACGATCCGTTCGGGGTGCGGCTCGGCGAGCTCGCGTCACGGCTCGCGACGGTGTTCGACCAGTACCTCACCTACCGTCCGGAGTGGGTGCGCGCGTGGGAGGGCGGGGGCCTCGTCAACGTGGGACCGGAGGATCGGTTCCAGGCGCTCCTGCTGCGGAAAGTCTCGGAGCGGCTCCGCGCGCGCCACGTGGGTGAGCTCGAGCTCACGTTGCTGGAGCGGCTCGGCGATACGCGCCCGCTCGGCCTGCCGCCGCGGATTTCGGTGCTGGGCGTCTCGACGCTGCCGCCGCTCTTCGTGCGCATCCTCGTGGCGCTGTCGCGCCAGAGCCAGGTGGATCTGTACCTGTTCGCGCCATCGCCCGTGCTCGAGCCCGAGGTGCGCCCCGACGCGAAGCGGCCCCTGCTCGCCGGCCTCGGCAAGGTGGGCGTCGAGCTCGACTCGATCCTCGCGGCCACGCTGGCCGAGCAAGGGCTCGAAGCCGTGCGCCACGATCACTTCGAGCATCCGCAGGGCTCCCGGGAGTCTGCGTCGTTGCTCGCCGGGCTCCAGGCGAGCTTGTTCGATCCGGACGCAGCGCCGCTCACCGCGACGCCGCTCGCCGCTGGGGACGAGTCCGTCGTCGTTCACGCCTGCCATGGGCCCACGCGCGAGGTGGAGGTGCTGCACGATCAGCTGCTCGCGCTGCTGACGCGCCGCGAGGATCCGGTAGCGCCCGAGGACGTGCTCGTGCTCGTGTCGGATCTCGAGACGTATGCGCCGCTCGTCGAGGCCGTATTTCGGCGGGATCCGGGCGATGAGCGCTACGTCCCGTTCCACGTGTCCGATCGCGGCAGCCGGCGCGAGTCGGCCCTCACGGACGCGTTCCTCCGCGTGCTCGGCATGGTGCGCGGGCGCGTCACGGCCGCCGAGGTGCTCGATCTCTTGATGCTGGAGCCGGTGCGGCGCCGCATCGGCATCGACGCGGGCGGTGCGGATACCATCAAGGAATGGGTGGCCGCTTCCGGCGTGCGCTGGGGCATGGATGCCGAGCACCGCGAAGCCAACGAGCTTCCGCCCGCGAACGGCGCCAACACCTGGCGCTTCGGCATTCAGCGCCTCCTGCTCGGCTATGCCTTTCCGAGCGACGAGCGGCGAACGTTCGGGGACCTGGCCGGGTACGACGAGGTCGAAGGCAACGACGCCGTGTTGCTCGGCGCGCTGGCGGGTTTCGTGCGCAGCCTGTTCGGTTGGCTGCGCGATCTCGAGCGCGCTCGCCCGCTCTCCGAATGGTCGCTCGCCGTGGCGAGCCTGCTCGCCGCGCTGTTTCCGGAAGATGCGGATACCGAGCGACAAATCGCGGGAATTCGTCGCGCCGTCGAGGAAATGGGCGAGGCAGCCGTGACCGCGGGATTCGAGGGCGCGCTCGACGTCGCGGTGCTCGCGGAGCTCATCGAGCGGCGCGTCGACGGGCAGTCACCGGAGCGGGGCTTCCTTTCGGGCGGGGTCACGTTCTCGGCCATGGTGCCGATGCGCAGCATCCCCTTTCGCGTCATCGCGCTGCTCGGGATGAACGACGATGCGTTCCCGCGTTCTCCACGACCCATGGAGTTCGACCTCGTGCGCAACGGCCGCACGCCGCGCTCGGAAGGCGACCGCTCGCCCCGCGACGACGACCGCTATCTCTTTCTCGAGACGCTCTGCGCGGCGCGCGACAAGCTCATCGTGCTCTACACCGGGCGCAGCGTGCGCGACGATCGCGAGCTCGCTCCCTCCGTGTGCCTGGCCGAGTTGCTCGACGCGCTGGCCGGTCCCTCGGGGAGCGAAGGGTCTCGGGCGCGGCGCCACGCGCTGATCGTCGAGCATCACCTGCAAAGCTTCAGCCCGGCCTACTTCGATCGCAAAAACCCGCGACTTTTCAGCTACGCGAAGGAGTACGAAGGCGGCGCTCGTGGCCTCGTGACGCTCGAGGCGAAGCCCCGCGGCTTCATCGAGCACCTCGAGCCGCGCGAGCAGACCTCGGTCATCGCGCTCGAGGACCTGGTGCGCTTCTGGAAGTCGCCGCCGAGCTACCTCTTGAATCGGCGGCTCGGCATCTACATGCGCAAGGAGCGCGCCGTGCTCGGGGCGAGGGAGCCGCTCGACATCGACGATCTCGATCGCTGGATGATCGGCGACCCTCTGATCCAGCATTGCCTCGACGGCATCAGCATCGAGGAGTCGGAGCGCTTGATGCGCGGACGCGGCAAGCTTCCGCTCGGCCGCTGGGGTCACAAGGTGCTCGAGGGCTACCGCGACGAGGCAGAAAGTGTCGCCAGCGCAACGCGGGCGCTGCGCGACGGCCCCGAGCGCGACGCTCTCGAGCTTCACATCCCGCTCGGCGAAGGGCTCGAGCTCTGCGGCACCCTCGGGAGCCGCTTCCCCGGCGGCCGCATCGAGCACACGTACTCCAAATTCCACCCGAAACGCCTGCTTCCGCTCTGGATCCGACACCTCGCCCAGTGCGCTCAGGGCGAGCCGGCACCGAGCCGACTCGTGCTGCGCGGGGACCGGAAGAAGACCCAGGCGGACGTTCGCGGTCTCAAGCCTCTGGCTCCGCCCGAAGCGCGCGCCTACCTCGAAGACCTCGCGCTGCGGTTCGTGGAGGGGCAGAAGCGCCCGCTCCCGTTCATGCCGGCCACCAGCTACGCCTACGCCGAGAAGCTCGGCACGGGTGACGCGGCGGCGTTTGCGGGCGCGCTCGTCAAGGCCAAGGGCGAGTACGACGGAGACGACAAGGAGGGAGCACGCGACGCGCACGCGCCGGTCGCTTTCGATCACCGCTCGCCGCCCTTCGACGAAGGTTTCGAGTCCGGCGAGCGCAGGCTCGAGGCGACGGAGTTTCACGAGCTCGCCCTCCGCATCTTCGGCCCGATCTTCCCGCACCTGGAGGACGGCGCGTGACCGAGCTCGACGAGCGTTTCGACCCGGTCGGCATCGAGCTCAAGGGCACGGCCCTCGTGGAGGCGAGCGCCGGCACGGGGAAAACGCACGCCATCACGCTGCTCGTCGTGCGGCTCGTGCTCGAGGCTGGGCTCGAGCCCTCGCAGATCCTCGTGATGACGTTCACGGAGGCCGCGACGGCCGAGCTGCGCGTCAGGATCCGCCGCCAGCTGTACCGAGCCCTCGACGTGCTTTCGGGACGCCTCGGAGAGCTCGCGACGACGGATCCGGAACTGGTTCGAATCTGCAACCAGGCGGGGCCGCTCGGTCTCGAACGGCTGCGGCGCGCCGTCGCAGGCCTCGACGAGGCGTCGATCACGACCATCCACGGCTTCTGCCGTCGCGTGCTGCAGGAGCACGCGCTGCGCACCGGTGCTCGCTACGGCGCCGAGCTCGTGAAGGATCTCGACGAGCTCGACGAGGACGTCGTGCACGACTTTTGGCACCACGCCGCGGCCGACGCCAGCGAGCTTTTCGACGAGTTCGCCGAGCGCCCGCTGCCGCGCCTGCGCGAGCTCTTGTCCGAGGTGCGGAAGCACCCCGACGCGCTCCTCGTTCCCGAGCCGGTCACCGAGGTGATGCAGTTCGAGCGCGATTTCTTGCATTACGCGCTGGCAGCGCTCCGGGCACGCAAGGAGCGCCAAGGGATCTTCGGGTTCGACGATCTGCTCGCGCGGGTCGCCGAAGCGTTGCGTGGGCCGTTCGGCAACGTGCTCGCCGCGAGCCTGCGCGAGCGGCTGCGTGCGGCGCTGATCGACGAGTTTCAAGACACCGATGCGGTTCAATGGGAGATCGCCAAGCGCATCTTCGCGGATGGCGGGCTGCCGCTGTTCCTGATTGGCGATCCGAAGCAGGCCATTTACGGCTTTCGCGGCGCCGACATCTTCACCTACCTCGAAGCAGCCAAGGGCAGCCGGCGCACGACGATGGGCGTCAACTGGCGCTCCGATCCGGGGCTCGTCACGGCAGTCAACGAGCTGTTCGGCGCGCCGGAAACCTTCGTGTTCGAGGCGATTCGACCGACGCGCGTCGAGCCGCGACCGGGCGCCGAAAACACGTTCGACGCTCCCACCGCATCCGGCAGGGCTTCGCTCGAGCTCGTGCTCGTCGAGCGCGAGGTTCCGAGCGAGGTCGCGCCGAAGCCGATCGTGACGTCGCAGGTGCCGCGGCTCGTCGCGGCCGAGATCACGCTGCTCCTGAGCGGCGGGGCGACGATCGAAAATCGTCCCGTGCGGGCGGGGGACATCGCCGTGCTGACGCGCGACAATCGTCAGTGCTTCCTCGTCCAAGACGCGCTCGCGGCGCGCGGCATCCACTCGGTCGTCGTGAACGACAAGAGCGTGTGGGGCTCCGACGAAACGCTCGATCTCGAGAACTTGCTGCGCGGGGTGCTCGACCCGGGCAGCGCGGCGGCGCGCAAGGTCGCGCTCGCGACGGCGGTCGTCGGTGAGAAAGGGGAGGCCATCGATGCGCTCGACGGCGACCCCGCAGAGCTCGAGATCTGGCTGGTGCGCTTCAGCACGTGGAGCGCGCTCTGGGCGCAGCGCGGGTTTTTACGCATGTTTCGCCAGGTCTTGCGCGACCTCTCGGTGCCCGACCGCCTGCTCGCGCTGCGCGGCGGCGAGCGGCGGCTCACGAACCTCTTGCACCTCGCGGAGCTGCTCGAGCGCGCGAGCGTCGAACGCCAGCTCGGGCCGGCGGCGCTGCTCGAGTGGCTGCGCGAGCAGCAGCGCGACGAGTCGGAGCGGGGCGAGCACACCGAGATCCGACTCGAGAGCGACGCCGATGCGGTGAAGATCCTCACGGTCCACAAATCGAAGGGGCTCGAGTTTCCGATCGTGTACTGCCCGTTCTTGTGGTCCGCCCCCGCTCGCAGCTGGGGCAAGGGCAGCGGTCCTCAACCGTTCCACGACGCCGAGGGTCAAGCCGCGCTCGACATCGAGTATTGCAAGACGAGCGCCAAGGCGAGCAAGCGGCGCGTAGCGAACGTCAACGTGGGAAAGCGCGAAGCGATCGCCGAGGAGCTGCGCGTGGCCTACGTCGCGCTCACGCGAGCCCGGCACCGCTGCACGATTTTTTGGGTGGGCGCGAATCAGTTCGGCAATTCAGCGTTCAGCTTCATCCTGCATCCGGACCCCGGATTGCTTCGAAAAATCGAGGATCTCAAGAACACCCGGCTCAAGGACTCGACGGACGACGACCTCGCGGCCGTGCTCGAGGGCTGGGCCCGGCGCGCCCCCGGGGCGATTGCGTTCCGTCGCCTGCCGTGGCGCCACGACGCGCCCGCGCTGCCACGTCACACGAGCGACCCTGCGCTGCTCGTCGCACGGAGCATCGAGCAGCCGATCCGCAGCTTCGCACGCACGGAAAGCTTCTCCGGGCTCACGAAGGGGGCGCACGAGGCCCTCGTGCACGGCGCGACGGACGACGACGGCGCGTCCCGGGATCACGACGAGCAGGCGAAGAGCGACGCTGCGGCGCACGGTCACGAGGTAGCGGTCGACGCCACGGGCCGGGTCGACGCCCCGGGCCCCGTCGACGCTGCGCCGGGCTCCGTCTCCGTCGCCCCCATCGTGCTCAGCGAGTTTCCGCGCGGCTCGCGCGCCGGCAACTTCTTCCACGAGATCTTCGAGCACATCGATTTCGCCGCGACCGAGCCCGCCGATCTGCTCGAGGTCGTGACGGAGAAATTCGAGAAATTCGGCTTTTCACGCGAATTCCAGGGGCCCTCGCACGACCTCTTGCTCGGTCAGGCGATGAACGCCGTGCGCGACACGCTCGAGACCTCGCTCGACGCGAAGGGCCTTCGCCTGGCCGACATCGAGCGCGAACGACGCTTCAACGAGCTCGAGTTTCGCGTGCCGGTCGCGCACGGCGGCGCTCGCGACAGCGTGACCGTGCGGCGCCTCGCTTCGGTGTTCGCCGAGCACCCGAGCCCCGAGGTGCCAGTCGGCTATGCGGAGCGCGTCGAGCGTCTGCGCTTCTCGTCGCTGCACGGCTACCTGAAGGGCTACATCGATCTCGTCTTCTTCCACGAAGGGCTTTGGTACGTGGTCGACTACAAGACGAATCACCTGGGCGAGCAGCTGGCCGACTACGACCAGCCGCGCATGCAGCGCGCCATGGCCGATTCGCACTACTACCTCCAGTACCACCTCTACACGCTCGCGGTGGATCGCTTTCTCCGGCGCGTCGAGCCCCGCTACGACTACGAGTCGAGCTTCGGTGGCGTGTTCTACCTGTTCATCAAGGGGCTCTGCCCCGGCCAAAAAACGGGAATTTTCTTCGAAAAACCGCCGCGGGCTCGCCTTGCGGCTTTGTCGGCGCTGCTCGACGGAGGGCAACCGTGACCCCCGTCGCACCGGCGCACGTCGTGCCCGCCTCGTTTCCGGCGCTCGAGCGCCTCGTCGAGCTCGGTGTGCTCTCGGTGTTCGATCGGGAGCTTGCCCTCGCGCTCGCCGAGCTCTCGCGAGAACGCCGCGAGGAAGCGCTACTGGGCGTCGCTTTCGCGAGCGCCGCCGTACAGTCCGGCCACACCTGCGCCGACATCCCACGCCTCGCCGAGCGGTCGCTCCTCGATGGTGAGGGAAGGCCCGTGGAGGGCTTGGCGCTTCCCGCGCGGGAGGCTTGGCTCGAGGTGCTTCGCACGAGCGGGCTGGTCGCCGTCGCAGGCAAGCCCGAAGAGCAGGCGCGGCCCCTCGTCTTGGACGAGCGTGGGCGGCTCTACCTGGCGCGCTACCACGCGTACGAGAAGCGCCTGGCGCACGCGCTCTTGCAGCGCGCCGCTTCGCCCGCTGCCGCGCTGACGACGGCGCCGGCAGCGAGCCTCGACCGGCTTTTTCCGCCCGAAGACACGCGCGGCGCGCTCCAGCGCCGGGCCGCGGAGGTGTTTCTCGCGCGGCGTCTGACGGTCGTCTCGGGCGGGCCCGGGACCGGCAAGACGTACACCGTGTCGAAGGTGCTCGCTGCGCTGCAGGAGCAAGCGCTCGCGGCAGGGCGCGTCCCCTACCGCGTGCTGCTCACGGCGCCGACCGGCAAAGCGGCGCAACGCCTCGGCGACACCATCCGCGACAATCTCCAGAAGCTCGGTCTCGACGCGCTGAAGCTCGGGATCCCGACGGAAGCTTCGACCTTGCACCGCGCGCTCGGCTACCAGCCCGCGAAGCCCACGCGCTTCCGCCGCAACGCGGCAAACCCTCTCGCCTACGACGTGGTCGTGGTCGACGAGGCCTCGATGGTCGACCTCGCGCTGATGGCGAAGCTCGTCGACGCCGTGCACCCCGAAGCCCGACTCCTCTTGCTGGGCGACAAGGATCAGCTCGCGTCGGTCGAAGCCGGCGCGATCCTCGCGGATATCTATGGCGGTCTGTCCGCCACGGGCGGCGTGCCGAACGGCCCGCTCTCCGCGGGTCTCGTCCACCTCACCGAGAGCCACCGGTTCGGCGACGACGGCGCGATCGCAGCGCTGGCGGCGGCCATCAACGGCGGCGACGTGTCCGGCGCGTTCGACGTGCTTTCGCGGGGCCAAAGTGTCGCTTTTGCCGCGGTTGCGAGCCAGCGCGAGCTCGATGCCGTTCTCACCCCGCTTCTGGCCGAGCGATACGAGGCGCTCACGAGCGTGCCCCCGGCGGAGCGGCTGCTGCTGCTCGAGCGCTACCGCGTGCTCTGCGCGCACCGGCGCGGGCCGTTCGGGGTCGAGGGCGTGAATGCGCTCGCCGTGCGCGAGCTGGCTCGGCGGGAGCGGCTCGAGCCGCGCGGCGCGTTCTACGACGGGCGCCCGGTCCTGGTTGTAGCAAATGACTACGATGCGGGGCTCTTCAACGGGGACACGGGCGTGCTCGCCGTGGGCGGAGCCGACGCCGACGCCGCCGAAGCGCCCCTGCGCGCCTGGTTTCGCGGTGCGAAGGCCGGCACGTTGCGCGAGGTCTCGCCGGCTCGGCTGCCGCGGCACGAGACGGCCTTCGCGCTCAGCGTGCACAAATCGCAGGGGTCCGAGTTCGACGAGGTGACGTTGGTGCTGCCCGAGCGAGCGTCCCCCGTCCTCACCCGTGAGCTCGTTTACACGGCGGTCACGCGCGCGCGGCGCAAGGTGACGATCGTCGGCCCCGAAGCGGTGCTGCGCCAGGCGATCGCGGCGCGCGTGGAGCGAGCATCGGGTTTGGCCGAGCGACTCTGGGGCGCTTGATCTTCTCGGGTGTGGTGCACCGGCGCTGGGGGTTGCTCTCTCTGGGCGCGCTCGGCGCGTGCGGGGGACGCTCGAACCTGGGGCTCGCGGGTGACACCTCCGGGGGAGCCACGGCGAATGGCGGTTTCGCGGCGTTCAGCGGCGGGGTCGGCGTGGCCGGGCGGAGCGGCGGTACCGGGGGACGCGGAGACGGTGGCGCGGGGCTCGGCGGCAACTCGGCGGGACGCGGCGGCGCGTCGTCGGGCACGGCGGGCGTCACGGTCGGTGGGGGTGCGGCAGGAACCAGTGGCACGGGGGCAGGTGGCAGCGCAGGGTCGCGTCCGAACCTGAGCGACGACACGACGCTCTTTCGCCTGACCGTCGCGGAGGGCTACCTCGCGCCGAGGTTCGACCCGAGGGAGTCGACCTACTGGGTGACGGTCCCGCGCGGCACCGAAACCCTGACGCTCGAGGCGATTCCCAACGATTCCGACGCGGCCGTCGAGGTCGGCGGCGAGCCCGCCGTGGGCCCCGTCGACATCTCGACCGGCGACTCCGGCGAGGGGACGATCGCCATCGTCGTCACGGCGCCGAGTGGCGCGCGCGGCACGACCTACGTGCACTACGGGGAGGAGCTCGTGCAATCGTCCACGTACCTGAAGCCATCGACCACGTCCGAGTTCGCGACGTTCGGTATTTCCGTGGCCGTTTCCGGCAACACCGTGGCCGTGGGCGCTTACACCGAAAACGGCGTGACGGATGACGACGCCTTCGGTCCGACGGGGGCCGTGTACGTGTACGTCAAGGATGACGACACCTGGCGAGAGGAGGCGCATCTCACGCCGAGCCACCGCGACCTCTACGACCAGTTCGGCTACTCGGTCGCGCTCTTCGGCGACACGCTCGTCGTGGGCGCCCCCGGCGAAGACGGCTCTGCCGCTGGCTCGAACGGCGACGAGACGGACAACGAGGCCGAGTCGGCCGGCGCAGCGTACGTGTTCGTGCGCGCGGGCGGCGCGTGGGTCCAGCAAGCCTACGTGAAGGGAGCGTATCCGGAGCCATACGCCTACCTCGGAGCCAGCGTCGCGCTCTTCGGCGACACGCTCGTCGTGGGCTCGCCCGGGCAGTCGGGGCTCGACGACGGCTTCGGGCAGCCGTTCGCCGCCGGTTCGGCGACGGTGCTCGCGCGCGACGGCACCTCCTGGTTCGAGCAGCAAACGCTCCGGGCGCCGAATCCAGGCGACCAGAACCAGTTCGGTCTGAGCGTCGCGCTCTCTCGTGACACGCTCGCCGTTGGCGCGCCCGGAGAGGGGAGCGCGCCATCCGGTCCCCCGATTCCGGCATCCGGCGAGGCCTACGTGTTCGCGCGCTCGGGCACGAGCTGGACTGCGCAGGCTTCCATCAAGTCGTCATTTCCCCGTGAGAACGCCTACTTCGGAACGGGGGTCGCCGTTTCGGGCGATCTGCTCGTCGTGGGGGAACCGTCGGCGCTCGGCGTGTCGTCGAGCGAGTCCGGTGGTGCCGCCCTCGAGGCGGGCGCTGCGCACGTCTATCGACGAACCGGCGCCGACTGGAACCCGATCACGGCCCTCGTGCCGTCGAACGGGGGCGAGGCTCACCACTTCGGGGCGCGAGTCGCGGTTTCGGGTGAGCTCGTCGTGGTCGGCGCGCCGGGTGAGACCGGCAGCTCGAGTGGCGTGAACGGCGACCCCGCGCGCGGCGGCGCGTACCTGTCGGGCGCAGCCTACGTCTTCCTTCGCGGCGCGACCCAGTGGTACCAGGCCGAATACCTCAAGGCGACCACCTCCGATCCGTACGACGCCTTCGGGATCAGCGTGTCGCTCGCGGACGGAAAGCTCGCCGTCGGTGCCTACGGCGAGGCGAGCAACGCGACCGGCGTCAACGGCGATTCGACGGACGATTCCGTTCGCGGCGCGGGGGCGGCGTACGTGTACGAGCTGTCGGAATAGCGGAGAGCGCGTGCCGCGTCAGACGCGGCTCCACTCGTCCGCCTCGGGCAGCTCGATCGTCTCGAGCTCGGCGAGACCCGTCGGGAGCACGTCGAAGACGGTCACGGTCTCGGCGCGGGTGTCGAGGATCATCGCGCGGCGCTCGTCGTTGCGATGCAGCGTTCCCGCGTTGATGATGGTCAGGTGGCGGACGCGGCGCACCATCGCGCGGTGCGTGTGGCCGTTCACCATGATGTCGAAGGGTGGGCCGGCGAGCACGCGCTTCAGCGCCTCGTTCCGCTCGAGGTCGTGGCGCAGGTGATCGGGCTTCACGGCGGCCATGTCGTCGTCCCCCACGCCGTGGCAGAGGAGCAAGGGCCCGCGCGAGGTGGCGAGGCGCAGCGTGGTCGGCAGCGAGTCGAAGTACGCGCGCGAGCGGGCGTTGAGGGCTCGGGCGGGCGTGGCTCCCGGCGCGTCGCGCAGCTCGTCCGACAGGAGCCAGCGATCGTGGTTGCCGGCGACGGTGATCACGCGGCGGTCTTCGAGGAGCGCGCACGTGCGGTTCACGTCCCCGCTGCCGTCGGCGATGTCGCCCACGCACAGGATGGCGTCGACCTCGCGGCGCTCGAGCTCGTCGAGCACGATCTTGAGCGCTTCGTCCTCGGCGTGGACGTCGCCGACGAGTCCCAGGCGGACCAACAGCTTTGCGCCGTCTCCGTCGCCCGCCTCGGGTTTGCCTGTGCGCGGGTCACCGGGCAGCAAGGTGGCTCGATTCTGGCACAGATATCGTATGGTGCGAGCCCATGCGTTCGGGTTTTTGTGTAGTCGTTAGCCTGATTTCGGTGGCGTGCTCGGCATCGCGGAGCGCCCCCGCACCGACCGAGGCGCCCGCGCAGCCCACTTCGCCACCGCCGCTATTGCCAGTCGATGTCGGCACCGTGGCGGCAGTCGCCGGGGCACCCGGAGCGCCGGCTGGATCGAGCGGAGTGGCTGCTGCGGCGCCGAGCGCCACGGCGGCACCCGGCGCCGTGCCGCCTGGTCCGGGCGGCGCATGCCCGGACGGCATGGTGCTCGTCGAAGGCGAGTACTGCTCCGAGGTCCTGCACGAGTGCAAAAAGAGCTGGTACGACAAGAGCAACAGGAAGACGATTTGCGAGGAGTTCGAGCCGCGCTCGACCTGCAAGGGGGACAAGCAGCAGAAGCGATTCTGCATCGATACGTACACGTGGCCGAACCAGAAGGGTGCGCGGCCCGAGGTCATGAATCGCTTCCACCAGGCGGAGCTCAAGTGCGCGTCCGTCGGCAAGCGGCTCTGCACCGAATCGGAGTGGACGCTCTCGTGCGAGGGCCCACGCATGCTGCCGTTCCCCTACGGCTACGTGCGTGACGCCAACAAATGCCTCGGCGATCTCGATTGGGACAGCCCGGACATGAAGAAGGTCGCCGCGCGTGATCCCGCAGAGCTCGCTCGGCTCTGGAAAGGCGTGCGCAACGGCAGCCAGCCCGGCTGCGTCAGCGAGTACGGCGTCGCCGACCTGCCCGGCAACGTGGACGAGGTCGTCGCGAGCGAGTCCTTCGATCGCGCGGATTTTCGCGGCAAATTCGACAGCGTGCACACGGGGGGACCCTGGTACAAAGGCGTGCGCAACCAGTGCCGCCCCAAGATCTACACGCACGACGAGGGCTTTTATTACTACTTCCTCGGCTTCCGCTGCTGCGCTGAGCCCGACGGAAAGCCCACCGATTTTCGCACGCCGCAGCAGCGCGAGAAGAAGTGGACGCTCGAGCGTGTCGAGAAGAGCGCCGGCTTCACGCTCGTGGAGATGAAGCACAAGCTCGAGCTCGAAGCGCAGGGCAAATGCACCTGTTCCGACAAAGACATCCTGTGCAAGACGATGTGCGGCACGCTGCTCGGCCCCAGCGCGAAGGATTCTCGCTGATCACTTCCCACCTTCCCCCTTCCTGTTAAATCAAAAACGCCCCCACGCCGTTCGCCACCATACCGGCCGCGACCCCCGCGAGCACGTCGTCCGCCATGATACCCCACCCCCTCGGCAGCGATTGAACGCTGTCGATCGGCCCTGGCTTCCAGATGTCGAACAGCCGGAACGCGAGGACGGCGACGCCGAACACCACGAAGTTCTCGCGGAAGGCGAGCCCGCTCGCGAGGCCCACGGCGATCAGCGTGCCGCTCACCTCGTCGATCACGACCGATTGCGGATCCTCGACGCCGAGCTCGGCCGCGACGCGCCCGCTCGCCCACACGCCGGCGAGCGTCACGAGCACCGTGCCCGCCCAGTACACGGCGATGCCGAACGTGTGCAGAACGTACACGAACGGCAACGCCCCGAGCGTGCCCACCGTGCCGGGCGCGAACCTCGAGTAGCCGCAGCCGAACCAAGTCGCGAGCAGACGTGCGGGGCTCAAGTGGCCACCGCGCGGCGCCGGCTCAGGGTGCCTCGGCCTCGATGATCTTGCACGATTCGGGCTTGGCGAGCATCGGGTTCATGTCGGGGTTCGTCCACTGCCCGGGGCCCCAGCGCAGCTTCACGCCGTCCATCTTCGCGATGAAAGACACCTGACATTCGACGACGAAGCGCGCGAGCTTGTCTTCCTCGACTCCGCCCGAAGGCTCCCGATGCAGCCGCGTCGCGACCGCCGGTTGTGCCCAGAGGCCCGCAACGAGCACGAGCTGATTGTCGAGCCAGGTGCGGTACGGCTGAATGACGCTGGCCTTGTTGTCGTCGAGCGGTTTGGCCGGATCGCGCGGCCATGTCTCGTTCTCGGTCTTGAAGCCGCAGTGGTACCCCGACCAATCCTTGTCGCTCGCGCAGAAGAGCTTGTTGTAGTCGGCGGTGATGAGCGTGACGGCGATCGACGCCTTCGAGCCCACCGTCCACGTGTTCGGCTTCGGCACCGTGGGGTCCTTCGGCTCGATCCACTGACCGATGCTCGACATCGGGATGACCGTGAGCCCGAGCACGAGCACGGAAGCAGTCAGGAAACGTCCGCTGATGACCGGCGTCGGCTCGTCCGGTTGCACGCGGCGTTTCTTGCCCGCCGCCTCGCCACGGCTCCGCGGCGTTTCCGACTCGCTCTTGCGCTTCGCGGGGCGCTCGCTGCTCTCACCCGACTCCGTGCTCGCCATGGGGGCGGTTGATAGCGCAAAACCAATGTCTGACCCAGCGCTGTCGCGCTGAAGGTCTCTTGAACCCCAGGCCGGAGCCCGGCCGTGCGCGATGCGGTTCTCCACGCGCCGCGGAGGAAAAGTTCCATCTAGCCAGAAAATAAAGGGAAATCGTGAGCCGGGCCTCGCGACCAACTGGTCAAGAGGGTATATTCACGGTCCGCTGAGGTTGAAGATGAGACGACTCCGATTCTTGAGCTCCGCCCTGGGTCTTGGTGCCCTTTCGCTGGTGGCCCCCCGTGCCCAGGCTGCCCTGACCCTGGCCAGCGGGGAGCCTGCGGACGACCTCACCGTGACGGTCCTGGCCAACGGCCTCGCCCAGCCGACGGACATGGCGGAGCTGCCCGACGGGCGTGTCGTCATCACCCAGCGCGAGGGCGACGTGGTCGTCGTCGACGCGAACGGCGACCAGATCGAGTCCGGCCACATCACCGTTTACCCCGAGTTCCAGGAACAGGGGCTCCTCGGTGTCGTTGCCGACCCCGACTTCGCGACCAACCATTTCCTCTACTTCTACGCGTCCGCGGGGACGACGACCGAGGACCCGGTCAACAAGCACAAGGTCTACAAGATCACGCTCGGCGACGACGGCATCCTCGATTCGGCGCGCAACGCCATCATCGACAAGGGCCTGCGCGCGTCGCGGCAGTCGGTGGACCAGGGCGCCTCGAACCACAACGGCGGTGGCCTGCAGATCTACAAAGGCTTCCTCTACCTGTCGGTGGGCGATTCCGGGCACAACAAGACGCCGCCCAACAACGAGCTGGCGACCTGCCTCAACTCGACGAACGGCAAGATCCTGCGCGTGAAGCTCGACGGCACGACGCCGGACGACAACCCACTCTCGAACGAGACGCAGGTCACGGGCTGCGACGATTGGAACGAGCCGACCAAGATGGTGGCCCCCGAGAAGAGGATCTTCTCCTGGGGCTTTCGCAACCCTTACCGCTTCTGGATCGATTCGGTCACGAGCCGCATGTGGATCGGCGACGTGGGAGAAACCACGAAAGAGGAGATCTCCGTCGGCTCGCCGATCGATGACGGCGGCCCCGGTTCCAAGGGCGAGCACTTCGGCTGGCCTTTCTTCGAGGGCGTCGAGAAGTACACGCAGTCATTCCCTGCGACCACGTGCATGGATGTCGCTCCCGCCCGCGCCTGCATCCCGCCTGTCCTGGACTACGGCCGCACGACGGCGACGCTGCCCCTCCCCGGTGAAACGGGCAACAACTGCATCATCGGTGGTCTCATCCCCGACGGCTGCGGCTGGGCCGCGCCTTGGACGGGTCGCTACCTGTTCGGCGACAACAGCAGCGGTCGCATCTGGATGTTCGACGTGACGCCGGAGCGCGACGGCATGGTGGCGGACTCCCTGGCGGATTTTGCGAAGACGCAGGGCGTCGGCTCGTTCCGCATGGGCGCGAACGGCACGCTGTACATCGCGGAGGTATCCGGCGGTGTCGTCGACAAGATCACGCCGAAGAACCTCGACACGACGATGTGCCAATCGGGCTCCGGCGGCATGGGCGGGACCGGCGCGGGCGGTGCGTCCGCGGGCTCGACGAGCACGGGCGGCATCGACGCAGGAGGCACGGGCCCGACGTCCGGCGGCAACGGCGGCACGGGCATGGTCTCGGGCGGCAATGCCACGAGCGGCGGCACGAGCGGCAGGACGGGCTCGGGCGGGGCCACCACCGGCGGAACCTCCACGGCGATGGGCGGCACGGCCACTGCGAACGGCGGCACGGCCACCGGCACGGGCGGCGCATCGACCGGCACGGGCGGCACCAAGGCGGGCGGCACGAGCTCGACGACCGCAGGCGCCCCGGGCGCCGGAGCGGGCGGCCAAGGCTCGGACGACAAGGGCGGCTGCGGCTGCCGCGTCGCCGGCGACTCACGCTCGGCGAGCTGGCTCGGCCTCAGCGGGCTGGTCGGGTTGCTCTCGTTGCGACGCCGGCGGCTTCGCGCTCGGAATTGAGCGCACGCGCCGGACAATCCAAGCCATGCGCGCTCCGCTCGCTACGTCGCTGCTCATCGCCTTCATGGCGAGCTGTTCCGACAAGTCATCGGACGATGACGCCGCCGGGGCCGCAGGCATGCCGAGGGGCGGTGCGATGTCGACCGGCGGCGCCGGGACGGGCGGCAGCTCGGGCGCGTCGGGCGCGGGTTCGGGCGGAGCCCCGGCGGGCGGCGCCGGCGGAGCGGGCAACGCAGGGATGAGCAGCGGGGGCGCTGGCGGCAGCGCGGGCGCCGGGATGGCGGGCTCGGGCATGGCGGGCGCGAGCGGGTCGGGCGCAGGCACCGCAGGTGCCGGTGGTGCGGCGACGACCGGTTGCGTCGTGCCGGCCGCGGCTACCGACCAACCGACGTTGCTCTCGCAAACGGGCTGCGTCGACCCCGCCGATCCGACGAAGGCTGCGGCGTCGCTGATCCCCTACGACGTGAACAGCCCGCTCTGGTCGGACGGCGCCAGCAAGGAGCGCTACGTCTCGCTGCCCGTGGGCGCGAAGATTCACGTCAAGGATTGCACGGCCGAGCCCGACACCTGCATGCCGTCCCAGTCCGGTGGAACGGACGAGGACGAAGGGCACTGGAACCTGCCCGTCGGCACCGTGCTCATGAAGGTGTTCATCATCGGGGGCAAGCGCATCGAGACCCGCCTGCTCCATCACCGCAACACGACGACCTGGACGGGCTACAGCTACGAGTGGAACGACGACGAGACCGAAGCGACGTTGCTCCCCGATCAGAAGGACAAGCCCGTCGGCAATCAGGTCTGGCACTACCCGAACGGGTCCCAATGCCTCGAGTGCCACACCAAGGCCGGTGGCCGCTCGCTCGGGCCGACGACGGCGCAGATGAACCGAGACTACGCCTACGCCGAAGGCACGATGAACCAGCTCGACAAGTTCGAAGCGCTCGGCCTGTTCGACGCGCCCCCGCCGCGCATCGCCGGCTACCCGGATCCGCAAGGCACCGCGGATCTGGAGCTGCGCGCTCGCTCGTACCTGCAGACCAACTGCTCGATCTGCCATCGCCCCGGCGGAACGTTGAGCGACGTCGATCTGCGCTTCGTCACACCCTTCAAGGACACGTCGCTCTGCAATCACCCGGTCAACATGGCGACGGGCGATCCGAACGTGCCCCAGACGCGCCTCGTCCCCGGCGAGCCCACCGAGTCGACGCTTTCGTTCCGCATGCACGACACGACGACGTACCGCATGCCGAAGATCGGCTCGACGGTCGTCGATACCGACGGCACCAAGGTCATCGACGACTGGATCACGTCGATCGAGAGCTGCCCGCCGTAGGCGGCGAAGGCCTGGCGCGCGAAGCAGCGCTGCCGCTTCAGAGTCGGTACTCGAGCTCGAACGCCGGGTAGAGTCGCGCGCCGTACATGGCGTCGACGTTCGAGCCATAGTGAAGCCGCAAGCTGCCGAACAGGCCTGGCGCGAGGCGGGAGCGAAGCCCGGCCTCGAACGACCAAGTGTGTTTGAAGGGGACGCTCACGTCGTCGACCTTGTCGAACGGAATGACGGTGGACACGGGCAGCTTGGTGGAAAGCTCGAGGGCCGTGCGGTTCGTCACGAAGAGCCGCGCGCCCGGGCGCAGCGCGAACTGTCGCACGCCGATCTGAGCGTCGGTGAAGATGTTGGATTCGCTGCCCACGCCGAAGATCTCTCCGTAGGCATAGACGACCGTGAGGTCGAGCTGGAACCAGCGGGTGAGGGGAGCGCTCGCGACGAGCTCGACGGGGATGCTGATCACGTCGAGCTTGGCGACCAGGTCCTTCGCGTATTCCTCGGCGATCCAGTACCACGCGCCGTGCCCGTACCAAAAGCCGACCTTCGCGCCGAGATCGAAGTAGCGCGTGTCGACGAACTGCCAGGCCGTGGCGATGTTGAAGAGCCCGACGCTCATGTGCGCGACGTTGACCTCGGCCTGCAAGCCCGCACCGATGCCGTACGCGGCGCCGAGCGTCGCCACGGCGTCGCCGCTGCCGATGCCGAGCCCACCCACGTTGAAGGCCCACATGCCGCGCGGCAGCGTGTACGCGGAGTTGCGCGTGCTCGCTTGCTCCGGGGATTGCAGATCGCCCGCTGGGGCGGGCGTGGCCGCAGGCGGCGCCGCGGGTGTGGCGGGAGCGACGGGCTCTGCTTGCGCCTGCGCTGCCCACAGCGTGGAGAGGGCGCAGCCGAGTGAGGCGAGACGGCGTGCGCTCATAGCTTCACTCCCACGAGGGCCTTGCCCACGAACGCGCTCGGGATGGTGCCGTTGACGTGGACCAAGTAGTCGAACCCGACGCCACCGATGAAGCGGCCGTGCGGCCACAGCAGCTCTGCGCTGGGTACGAAATGAAATCCGACGTTCGGGTTCTTGGCGTCGCCGTAGCGAACGTCGTCGGCATCGACTCCGCCGAAATCCCACTTCATCGAGGTGACGCCGAGGCCCAAGCCGTAGCGGAGCACCAGGCAATAGACGGGAACATCCCAGCCCACGGCGAGGCCCGCGTTCACGCTCGAGGTGTCGGCCTTGAAATCGAAGGCCCTGCGGACGATCGGATCGCGGCGCTCGTCGGTCGTTCGTCCGAGCGAGAAGCCCCCGTAGGCGCCGAGGCGCAGGCCGAACGGGAACGTGAACCCGGCGTCGAGGCCGAACATGGCGCCGTAGGGAGCGAGGCCCATGCCGCGCACCTCGTGGGTGCTCGCGCCGTAGCCGCCGGTCACCAGCATGGTCAGCCCCGCGAGCGCCGGCGTTGACGATTCAGCGGGCGGCGCTGCCGGGAGCGGCGCTGCGCGTGCCGTGACAGCGGGCGAAGTCCCGGCGGGAGCGGGCTCCGCGTGGGCGGTGCGGATACCGAATACGCCCGCGAACACGAAGCCGAGCCAGAGCGAGCGCGTCGGACGAGGTCGAGGCATGAAGCAGCCGGACGCTCCCACGGTTTTTCGGGAAAACCAACCCCTTTTGGGAGCGCGTGGAGCCGCTACGGGCACGTGTGAAATTCACGTTCGTAGAGCAACGCACCGAGCGCCTCGTGCCCGGCCTGACCGAAATGCAAGCCGTCGGACTTGGCGCGCTCGTAGCGCTCGCACAGCCGATTCGGATCACCGCACGAGAGCAGAGCGAACGCGTCGACGGCGACGTCGACCGAGCCGTCGGCGGTCTGCGCCAGGATCCAGGCGTTGAGCTCGCGTGTCGTGTCGGCGCGATGCGGCGTGAAGTAGCGCGTGAAGCCGCCCCACGGTGCGACCGTTATCGCGACGACACGCGCACCGAGCGCACGCGCCCCCGCATAGAGCGTGGTCAGATCGTTCTCGATCTTCGTCGTCGTGCGACCGGCCGTCTCGTCGCTGTAGAGATCGTTGACGCCCCCGAACACGACCACGTGCGAGAACGCGCCGCGCGGCTCGTTCGCGAGCGTCTGCTCGAAGCGCCGGCGCATCTGATTCACCATCGCGCCGCCCTTCGCGAGATTCAGGAAACGGCTCGCGGGGCAACGCTGCTCGAGGTAGCGCACGTAGCCGCCGCCGTGCGAGCTCACGTCCGTCAGCGAATCGCCGAGCAGCGCGACGTTGCAAGGCTGACGTGGGGCGTCGCTACCGCTTGCGACGGGCGCCGAGAGAGGCACTCCGCTCGTCGCGGCGGTCGGCGCGGTGCTCGGGGTGGTGGCTGCGGAGCCCAGCGTGGGGCTCGCGGGAAAAGCGGACGCCGCAGTAGCTCGCGTGGGGGCGGCCGAGCTGGCGCTCGCGGGGGGCTTCCGCGACTCGCAGCCGCCGGAGAGCGCGACGAGGACCATGGCGGCGAGGCGAGCGGCGCGTGTCATGAGCAAAAGTTTTGGTAGCTGGACACCGTCCAGCCATCGCGACATCCGAGGTGTCTAGATCCTTAGACGGAAAGGACTCCGGCGGGCTAGGATGCCGGCCGGATGCCGAACGTGCTCCTGGTCGACGCCGAAGGGACGCGCGCGGCTGCCGTGACCGAAGCCCTCGCTCGGGCCGGCCACACAGCGCGTCAGACGACCACGGGCGCGGCGGCCACGGCGGCGCTCGAGGCCGAGCTCTTCGAGCTCGTGGTGGCCGCTCTGGGCCCCGCCACGGACGGGTCGGACCTGCTGCGAACCCTCGGCGAACGCTGGCCGGAGGTGCCGGTCGTGGTCGTCGTCGCGCGTGACGACGAGCGTGCCGCCGCTGAAGCGCTCCGGGCCGGCGCCGCCGACGTGCTTTCGACGCCCGTGGCCCCCGAGGAGGTCGCGTTCGTCGTTTCCAAAGCCCTTTCCGGCGCTTACACGCGTGCCTCCAAGCCGCCCCGCGCCCAGAGCCAGACGTCGCCCCTGCTCGGCGACTCGGAGCCGATGCGGAAGGTCAAGGACCTCCTGGCGAAGACGGCCGCCGGCACTGCAACCACGCTGATTCGCGGGGAAACCGGCACGGGCAAGGAGCTCGTCGCTCGCGCCGTCCACGCGCAGAGCCCGCGCCGCGACAGGCCTTTCGTGAAGATCGATTGCGCGGCGCTGCCCGACACGCTGCTCGAAAGCGAGCTTTTCGGCTACGAGCGCGGCGCGTTCACCGGGGCCGTCACGCGGAAGGCAGGGCGCGTCGAGCTCGCCGAGAAAGGCACGCTCTTCCTCGACGAGATTGGCGAAATCTCCCCGCTTCTCCAGGCCAAGCTGCTCCGGCTGCTGCAGGATCGCGAGTTCGAGCGGCTGGGCAGCCGCACGACGCAGCGCATCGACGTGCGCTTCGTGCTCGCGACGCACCGCGATCTCGACGCGATGGTCGAAAACGGCTCGTTTCGCCTCGATCTGTTTCAGCGCTTCAACGTCGTCACGCTCTGGATCCCGCCGCTCCGCGCCCGCCGCGATGACATCGAGGTGTTGGCCCGCGAATTCACGCGCCGCTTCGGGGCCGAAAACGGCAAACGCGACATCACGCTGAGCCCGGACGCCATCCGCGCGCTGCGTTCCCAGCGCTGGCCCGGCAACGTGCGCCAGCTCGAGAACTTCATCGAGCGGCTCGTCGTGCTCTCGGACGCCGACGTCATCCAGGCGGCCGACGTCGAGCGCGAATTCGTCCAAAAGCCCGAATTTCTCACGCAACGGACCGAGGGCACCCTCGCGACGCTCACCGAGCAGGACGGCGCGCCGCCCCAAGCCCTGGCTGAAGCGGTGCGTCGTGCCGAGAAGGCCGCCCTCATCGCCGCACTGAAGCGAGCCTCCGGGAATCGCTCGGTGGCCGCGCGCGTCCTCGGGGTGAGTCGTGCGACCCTCTACAACAAGCTGAAAGAGCTCGACATCGAGCAGCACTGAGGGAATTGCGGTGTCCGACCTAGACCCTCGCTCCTTCACCCGCGTGCCCGCCGCCGTCTTCGCGGACGCGCAATTCATGAAGAAATACGAGCTCGAACGCGAGCTCGGCATCGGCGGCGCGGGCGTCGTCGTGTGCGCGCGCCACCGCGAGCTCGACGAGCGCGTCGCCATCAAGTTCCTCCTCTCCGGCTCCGAGAGCATCGAGGCCGTCACGCGCTTTCGCCGAGAGGCGCGTGCCGCCCATCGCGTCAAAAGCGAGCACGTCGTCGGCATCGTGGACGTGTCCACGACCAACACCGGCGTGCCCTACGTGGTCATGGAGTACCTCGAGGGCACCGACTTGGAACGGATGTTGCTTGAGAGTCCGGACTTACAGCTCCCCGTGCGGGACGCCGTCGAGTTCGTCCTGCAGGCCTGCGAGGCGCTCGCCGAGTGCCACGCCATCGGAATCGTCCACCGCGACCTCAAGCCTTCCAACCTGTTTTGCACCCATGGCGCTGACGGCCTGCCCATCATCAAAGTGCTCGACTTCGGTATCTCGAAGCTCGGCACGGTCACCGTCGACGAGGCGATGACCGGTCGTCACGCCATCATGGGCTCGCCCCGCTACATGTCGCCCGAGCAGTTCGCGACGCCGGCCGACGTCGACCGCCGCACCGACATCTGGGCACTCGGCGTCATCCTGTACGAGCTCGTGACCGGCAAGGCCCCCTTCGTCGGCAACACGCTGATCGGGATCTGGGAACGGGTCAAAACCGTCACCCCCGAACCGATCGAAGCGCTCCGCCGCGACGCGCCGCGCGGCCTCGGCCCGATCGTCCTCCGCTGCCTCGAGAAGAACTGCGACGACCGCTACCAAAGCGTCGCCGAGCTCGCCAAGGCACTGCTTCCGCTCGCCTCCGAGCGCATGCGCGCGACGGTGGCGCGCGTCGTTCGAATTCTCGAAGCGCCGGGCGTCAGCACGGCGTCTCTCTCGCTTCCTCCCAGTGGCCGGCCTTCCACGGACGGCGCCACGAGTGTCTCGGTGCACTCGGAACCGGTGGCTCCCCAGCGTGGCTCGAAGAATCTCGGTTTCGCGCTGCTCGCTGCCGGCGGCGTCATCGGGCTCGTCTGGGTTGCGACGCGGCCGAACCCATCGCCGTCATCCTCGGCGGTGTCATCGCCCGCGAGCGGTCCGAGCGCGACAGCGGTGCACGTGGTGCCTCCCCCCGTTGCGACGGAGACTGCGAGCACGGCGTCCGCCCCCAGTTCCGCACCGGCGACGGCATCGGCAGAGTCCGAACGCGACGGTGCGCTGCCTCCGCGCCCCGTCGCATCGGCAAATCCGGTGCTCTCGGTGTCGGCGCGCGCTCTTTCCGGCGGCGTGAGCGCTCGCCCCCCGGCTCGCCTCGCACCGTCGATTCCCACGGCATCGCCGCCGCCGGCCAGCGCGCTTTCGATCGCGGCCAGCGCGCCTTCGCTTGCAACCCCGGTGAGCGCACCCCCCGCCGTGACCGCAACGCCCGTCGAAGTTCGGAACGCGAAGCCCACCTCGGCTCCGTGGGTGGTGGACATCGTCGAGAAGCGCAAGGGGAAGGCAGGGGGAGCAGAATGAGCGGAGCACTGCGGGCGGGAATGTGGGCGATGGCTTTGGCCGCGGGCTTCACGCCCCTTCCCGCTCGGGCCGAGGCGGGCCAGGCGGTCGAGGCGGACACGCTATTTCGCCATGGCGTCGAGCTCATGAAGGCGGACAACTGTGCTGAAGCCGTCCCGGAGTTCTTGAAGAGCAACGCCCTCGACGCCAGCGCCGCAACGCTCTTGAACCTCGGCACTTGCTACGCGCGGCTCGGTCGCAAAGCGACCGCCTACAAGACGTACCAAAAAGCCGCGGAAGCCGCCCAAGCGGAACGCGACGCACCGCTTCACGAGCGCGCGCTCCAGGCCATGGCGATCCTCGCGCCGACGCTCACCAAGGTGCAGATCGTGGCGCCCAAGGAATCGCAGCCCCTCTCGTTGCGGCTCAATGGCGAGCCGCTCGTGAACTACGACGGCCTGCCGATCCCGCTCGACCCGGGCGAAAGCGTCATCGAGGCAGCCGCCCCTGGTCGAGAGCCCTGGCGCCATAGCGTCAACGCCAATGACCTCGGCGCAACGCTCGTCGTCCACGTGCCCGAGCTCCCCACGGCACGCCCTGCTGCACCGCCGCCGCTGCCACCTCCGGCAGGGGAACCGCAGCGGAGCGACCTGCGCGTTCCTGCGGTGATCGTTGGCGGGGTCGGGCTCGCGTCCATCCTGGTGGGCTCGGCGTTCGCGCTCAGCGCGGGGAATGCCTACGACGATTCTCAGAGCTATTGCGCCGGGTCACGCTGTACCGCACCCGGCATCGATCTGCGCGACAGCGCGAGCAACAAGGCCGCCGTCGCGACCTGGACGGTGTCTCTCGGGGCGATTGCCACCGCCACCGGTGTCGTGATGTGGCTCGTGTCCCCGCACCGCTACGCAGACCAGCGCGCCACGGCGCGTCTCGCCTCTACCCCCGTCTGGTTCGCCGGCGACTACACCTTCGTTGCCGTCGCAGAGCACCGATGAAACGCGTCGCGCAGCGCAGTTTCGGGCCGCTCCTGCTCGCAGCAGCCTGCTCCAACATCCTCGGGATCCAGGACGGCAACACCCAGGTGGATTGCATCTCGAACGCCGACTGCGCTCCGAACTTCGCCTGCCAAGCCGACCGTTGCGTCTGCGTCATGAATTGCGGTGGGGGCGGGGAGAGCGGGGAAACGGGCTCGGGCGGCGGAGCTGGGATCATTGCGGCCGGCACGTCCGGGCGAGGCAGCCCCCCTGGCGACGGCCATGCGGGCGAGGCAGGTGACGCGCCGAAAGGCGGGGAAAGCGGGACGAATCCCGCGGCCAGCGGAGGGAAGGCGGGCTCGGCGGCTCCAGCGGGCGGGACGGCGGGGATGAGCGCCGCCGGCGGGATGGCCGGCGCCGGAGAGGGCGGCGAAGCGGGGGAACCTCCGACGTGCGATCCAGAGCACCCGGAATGCCCAGCCAAGTGCGGGGATGAAGATCTGGGCAGCACGTGCCCGGCCTGCACGGTAGACGAGCGCTGCTACGTGCCTCCCAGTTGCGTCGGCGGTAACAACATCTGCGGCGCGGGCGAGAACTGCTG
>Ga0070682_100000418_pt1 | contig 27599 bp, 22 predicted proteins | sample KBSC63LmetaG_FD_64668 | JGI IMG/M metagenome (GOLD analysis project Ga0070682, IMG submission 64668) | Corn rhizosphere microbial communities from Kellogg Biological Station, Michigan, USA - KBS C6-3L metaG | ecosystem: Host-associated > Plants > Roots > Rhizosphere | place: USA: Michigan...
CCGGGCGACTACGGCATCGTGCGCGAGCAGAACCTCGACAATCACCTGCCGGCCGTCGAGGGCGCCCTCACCGAAACGCCCTCACCCTCACTCTCGCCCCCGGCCGAGCGCAAGTCGGGCGCAGGCCCCCTCACCACGGATGACGTCGATCATGGTGTCGTCCGGGACGTCCCCACCGATCCCCGGGGCGGTCCGGATACAGCGCTCGCGAAGGCGTACGAGATCGTGACGCACGCCGCGCAGCCGAAACACTGAGCGCGGCCCGCGCCGCCCGCCAGGGCGCGCCGACCATCGCCTCGCCGTTCACGCGTAGTAAATTGTTTTAGCGACTCGGGAGCCACGGCGCGAATCGCCGCGTGGCGTGAATGCATTTACGACGCAGCGCATCCAACGTCGGAAATGTACTCACTGGCGAGGGTGAGTTGAGGAGATAAACTGCACCTATGGTTGGGCTTCGTTTTTGGGGAAGTGTGCTCTCGATGGTCCTTTTGGGTGTCGCGTGCGGCGAGTCCGACGACACCCCGACGCCGCACAAGCCGACCGGCGGAAGCGGTGGCAAGAGCGGCGCCCCCGGAGGGAGCGGCGAAGCGGGTGAGGGTCTGCACCCTGGCGCCGGCAAAGGCGGAACGACCAGCAAGGGCGGGACGACCGGCAAAGGCGGCACGGCGGGCAAGGGTGGCTCGAGCGCCAGAGGCGGCTCGAGCACCACGGGTGGCACGTCGGGCGAGGCCGGGAGCGACGCCGGCGGGACTCACGGCGGGACCGGTGGCACCCGCACCGGCGGCGCGGGAGGGAGCGGCGGCACGAGCACGGCGGGTGAAGCGGGCTACGGCGGCGGCGGGGACGGCGGAGAGCTCGCGGGTCTCGTGCATGACTTCATCGACGCCGAGTGGGGAGCACTGTGCCACGCGATGTTCACGTGCGTTCAGCGCAGCGGCGACGACATCGCCAACGTCGCGCTCCTCGGCACCGAGCAGCGCTGTACCGACCTGCTCACGACGACCCGATCGCTGAACCTCGGGGGTGACGACCTTGCCGCGCGCGTGCAAGCGGGCACGGTCACGTTCCTCCCGGGCAAGGTGGCGGCGTGCCTCGCGGCGGTATCGAGCTGCGGCGTCGTGGGCTCGGTTCCGCTCACCACCAAGGCGTGTCGCGACGTCTTCGAGGGTGCCGTCCCGCTCGGACAAAGCTGCGAGCGGAGCGAGCAATGCGCGGGCGACGCCGTTTGCGCCGTCGTCGACACCTGTCCGGGAACCTGCGCGGCGCGGCCGGGCCTCGACGCGCCCTGCGACAGCACGAGCGATTGCGACACCGACGGCACCGTGGTGTGCGACCGGCGCGTGCTCGACGTCGACGGCAAAGGAGCGTGCCACCAGCCGGTGGTCCATGACGCCGCCAACGAAGGCGACGCCTGCGATCGCTCTCCCAACGCCACGCTCGAATTCACGCCGTGCGCCGCCGGGCTCTTCTGCGACGGCGCCGACGACGACGGCACCGGCCTGTGTCACGCGCCGCTCGCCGCCGACGCCGCATGCGACTTCGACGGCGACGTCTGCGTGAACGGGCACTGGTGCTTGGACCAGGTGAGTTGCAAGGCCTACACGATCGCTCGCGAGGTCGGCGCAACCTGCAACCCCGACGAGCTCGTCTACTGCGATCCGATTGCGCAGCTCACGTGCGACGCGGGAGCCTGCGCCCTCATCGGTGACGGTCACGAGGGCAGCAACTGCAACGGCCTCGACCTGTCCGAGTTCCACACCTGCGATCCCGAGCTCAATTGCGCGTCGCAGGGCGAGGGCGGCATGGGTCCCATCGAAACGTGCGAGGCACCGCACCCCGGCAGCCAGCCGTGCGACAACGACCGCGACTGCGCGAGCGGCTCATGCCAGCCCGACGGCACCTGCGCCACGGACTATTGCGAAACGCCCGGCTACTGAGCACGCCGCAGGCGGCGGGGGGAGCGGTCGCGAAGCGAGCCGCGAGCGGAGCGAGCTCGCCGCAGGCGGCGGGGGGAGCGGTCGCGAAGCGAGCCGCGGGGGGCAAGGCCCCCCTATAACCAAACCAACAACTATTTGACCGCGAACGACGCCGTCACGACGCCGAGCACGTCCTTGTCGAGCGTGGTCTTGTCGTTGTTCCCCTCGGCGGAGACGTCGGTCGAGTAGGCCGGATTGATCTGCAGCACGCCCATGCGCGACGAGAGCAGCCCGCCGAGGCTTGCGCCGGTGTTCTGGGAAATCTTCTCGGCGCGCAGGCGCGCGTCGCGGGACGCCTCGGCCAGCATCTCGAGCTTGAGAGCGGCGAGGTTCGTGTAGATGTAGAGCGGCGCTTCCGAGTGCACGTAGATGCCCTTGTCGAGGAGCTCGGTGATCTCGCGCGAGACCTTCTCGACCTTCGGGATGTCCTTGGACGTGACCGTGATGTGCTGCTCCACGACGTAGGAGGCGACCACGTCCTCCTGGTAAACGCCGTTCTGATCGCGGGGATGCACTTCCGAGACCGTGCTCGCCGACGTGGAAATTTCCGTATCGGGCACGCCGTGCGTCTTCACGAATTGCATCAACACCGGCATGTCGGCCGCAAGCTTCTTGTAGGCGGCCGTCATCGCCGCGTCCTTGGAGCGCACGCTCGCTTCCCACACGATCGAATCCGAGCGGATACGCCGCGTGGCCGAGCCGGTCACCGTGATGCGCTTCTCTTGGTGGTGGATGCGGAACGAATCGATCAGCGAACGACCGAGAAGCGCCGCGGCCGCGACGACGGCCACCCCCACGATGGTGGCGCGAGCGAGATAAAAAAGCTCAGCCCTCGAGTGCTCCGTCATGACTAAGAGCGAGGCTAGCCCAGGCCGAGCTCGTTCGTCACCCGAGCGATGGTGGTGGCCTCGCCGCGCACAAAACGCCGTGATACCTTCGAACGACGGTGATGGTGACTCGGGGTCAGGTTCCGTTCGGAGCGCTCGGTCGCTGGGCGCCGGTCGGAGCGCTCCTTGCGCTCGCGTCCGGCAGCGCGGCATCGGCGTGCGATAGCGCGCGGCCGTCGCATGGGCCGCCGGAGCGCGCGCCGAGCCAGGGCGGCGCGGGGGGCCAGGCAACGGCGCCGTCCGTGGGCGGAAGCATCCACATCATGCCGGCCGTTCCACACTGCGGGGATGGGACGCTCGATCCCGACGAAACATGCGACGACGGCAATCGCTTCGACGGCGATGGCTGCAGCACGTTGTGTAGTGTCGAGCCTGGCGGCCACTGTCCGCCCGCCGGGCCGTGCAACCGCGGCGACGGCAGGCTCGACCGGCACGAAGAGTGCGACGACGGCAACACTGCTGCCGGCGACGGTTGCGCGCCGGACGGGACCCTCGAAGACGGCTGGGTGTGTCCACTTCCCGGCAAACCGTGCCGAGTGCGTTGCGGCGACGGCGAGACGACGCCACCCGAGACTTGCGACGACGGGAACACCAAGAGTGGCGACGGCTGTGCGCGGAACTGCCGGCTCGAGCCCCTGTGCGGCGCGACGAGCGGGCCGAGCGATTCTGCGGGCAGTGCCGGCGCGGGTGGCGAATCGAGCGGCAGTGCCGGCGCGGGCGGCGAAACGAACGCAAGCGCGGGCGGCTCGAAGGGTGAGTCGGGCGCGAACGCGAGCGCAGACGGCGCAGGCGGCGAAGCGAGCGCATGCGCGCAGGCGGTGTGCGGCGACGGGATCGTGAGCGGCGACGAGCAATGCGACTACGGTGCCCAGAACCTCGGCCTCTACGGCGGCTGCCTGTCGACCTGCGCGTTCGCAACGTACTGCGGCGACGGCATCATCGATGCCGATGCCGGTGAGCAGTGCGATGACGGTTACAACTTGCTCGACTACGGCGCGTCGGGTTGCGGCCCGGGCTGTCGCCTTCCGCACTTCTGCGGCGATGGATTCATCGACGCGGAGTACGGCGAGACGTGCGACAACGGCCCGTCGTCGTCGAGCGCGTGTAGGAACTGCAGCCTACGTATCTAGCTCTAGCGCCGCTTGCTGATGCCGAAAAGCTTCTGCCCCATGTACATGATGGGGTCGAAGTAGCGGTCCACGACGCGCTCTTTGAGCGGGATGATGCCGTTGTCGGTGATGTTGATGTGCTCGGGGCACACTTCGGTGCAGCAGCGCGTGATGTTGCAGAAGCCGGAGCCGAAATCCTTGCGGATTTCGGGGATGCGGTCGTCGTCGTCGAGCGGGTGCATCTCGAGGCTCGCGAGGCGAATCATGAATCGAGGACCCACGAAACGATCCTGCGCGTCGCGATCACGCAGGACGTGGCAGGTGTCCTGGCACAGGTAGCACTCGATGCATTTCCGGAACTCCTGCACGCGGTCGACGTCCTCCTGGTACATCCGGTGCTCGCCGTCGGCGTCGCGCGGCTTCGGCTTCAGCGGCCGGATGCGCTTGTTCTGCCGGTAGTTCCAGGAAACGTCCGTCACGAGATCCTTGATCACGGGGAACGTCTTCAACGGCTGGACGGTGATGGTCTCGTCCGGGCCGTAGACGTTCATGCGCGTCATGCACGAAAGCCGCGGGCGCCCGTTGATCTCCATGCTGCACGAGCCGCACTTGCCGGCCTTGCAGTTCCAGCGAATGGCGAGATCGTTCGCCTGCTGTGCTTGCACGCGGTGCAGCACGTCGAGCACGACCATGCCCGGATCGACCGGCACGTCGTACTCTTTGAAATCGCCGCCTTCTGCATCGCCGCGCCAAATACGGAATTTTCGTAGGGTGCTCATGAGCGTGCTTTCTCAGTCGTTCGGCGCGTCGGCCCCGACCTTGCCCGACTCGAGATCCTCGATCTTCGAATTGGCGATGTCTTCCAGGTATTTCACGGGGGCCGGGCGCATCACCTTCTCGACCTCCATGTGTCCGTCCGAGCCCTTGCGGCACACGATGTTGCACTTCACCCACTCGTCGCGCTCGCCCTCGTAGTCGATGCGGGTGTGCGCGCCGCGGCTCTCCTGCCGGATCAAGGCGGAGCGAGCGACCGCCTCCGACGTGACGAGCATCGAGCGCATGCTGAGCGCCTCGTGCCAGCCGGGATTGTATTGGCTCGTGCCCGGCGCCTTCATGGTCTTGGCGCGCTCCTTGAGCTCCTCGAGGCCGCGGATGCCTTGCTTGATCTCGTCCTCGACACGGACGATGCCGACGCCGTCCTCCATCACGTCCTGGAGCTTGTCGTGCAAGACGTACGGGTTCTCGCCGCTCTCGCGGTTCAGGATGTCGGTCGCGCCGCGGATCGCGACCTTGATCTGCTCGTCGTCGGCGCGCGGCGTCGTGCTGAGCGTGCGGATGTACTCCGCGGCTCCCACGCCCGCGAGACGCCCGAAGACGATCAGGTCCGAGAGTGAGTTGCCGCCGAGGCGGTTCGCTCCGTGCATGCCGGCGCCGCACTCGCCGCAGGCGAACAGGCCAGGAACGCGCGTCATTTGCGAGTCGGCGTCGACGCGAATGCCGCCCATGAAGTAGTGGAGCGTCGGACCGACCTCCATCGGATCCTTCGTGATGTCGACCTCCGCCAGCTCCTTGAACTGGTGGTACATGCCGGGCAGGCGGCGCTTGATGAACTCCGCCGGACGGCGCGACGCGATGTCGAGGAACGCGCCACCGTGCGGCGAGCCGCGCCCGGCCTTGATCTCGGCGCGGATCGAGCGGGCCACGACGTCGCGCGTGAGGAGCTCCGGGGGGCGGCGCGCGTTCTTGTCGCCGTTCAGCCAGCGCGTCGCTTCGTCGACGGTGTCCGCGGTCTCGGCCGCGAACTTCTCCGGGACGTAGTCGAACATGAAGCGCTTGTTGTCCTTGTTGAGCAGGATGCCGCCGTCGCCGCGCACGCCCTCGGTCACGAGGATGCCGCGCACACTGAGCGGCCACACCATGCCCGTCGGGTGGAACTGCGTGAACTCGAGGTCCATCAGCTCCGCGCCCGCCTCGTACGCGAGGTAGGCGCCGTCGCCCGTGTACTCCCACGAGTTCGAGGTGACGCGCCACGCCTTGCCGGCACCGCCCGTCGCGAGGATCACCGCGCGCGCCCGCAGCAGCACGAAACGCCCGGTTTCCCGGTAATACGCGAGCACGCCCGCGATGCGCTCCCCGTCCTTCAAGAGCGCGAGCGCCGTGCACTCCATCAAGAAGTCGATGCCCTGGTGGACACCGTGGTCCTGCAGCGTGCGGATGAGCTCGAGCCCCGTGCGATCGCCGACGTGGGCGAGGCGCGGGTAGCGGTGGCCGCCGAAGTTGCGCTGGCTGATGAGCCCTTCCTTCGTGCGGTCGAAGACGGCGCCCCACTCCTCGAGCTCCTTCACGCGCGCGGGGGCGTGCTTCGCGTGAAGCTCCGCCATGCGCCAGACGTTGAGCATTTTGCCGCCGCGCATCGTGTCGCGGAAATGCACCTTCCAGTTGTCGCGCTTGTCGACGTTGCCCATGGACGCCGCCATGCCGCCTTCGGCCATCACGGTGTGCGCCTTGCCGAGCAAGCTCTTGGACAAGACCGCGGTCTTCAGCCCCTGCGCACTGGACTCGATCGCCGCACGCAACCCGGCGCCGCCCGCGCCGATGACGACGACGTCGGTTTCGATGGTTTTTAGTTCTGAGACGTCGAGCATGGTCCGGTCAGCTCCAGGTATTCAGGTCTTTGATCACGCCCATGCTGACCAGACGCACGTAAAGATCGGTGCAGCCCACCCACACGAGGCTCATCCACGCGAACAGCATGTGGCGGCTGTTGAACCAGGAAGCGCCTTTCCAGGCCTTGTATTGCACGGTCGCCTGGCCGCAGGACATGCAGTCGCTGCGACCGCCAATCAGGTGGCGGAACGAGTGGCACCCGAACGTGTACGACCCGATCAAGAGCACGTTGATCGTGAGGACGATGCTGCCCACGCCAATCCCGAGCTCACCGTTGCGCGAGTAGGATTTGATCGCATCCTCGCCGAGGAAAAAGATGAAGATCAGCGCGAAGTAGAGCGCGTAACGGTGGAGGTTCTGGACGAGCAGGAACGTCGTCTCGCCGTTGTAGCGGGGGCGCTTGCCCGGGCTCACGGCGCAGCCGGGCGGCGACGCGGCGAAGGAGCGGTAGTACGCCTTCCGGTAGTAGTAACAGGTGAACCGGAACGAGAGCGGGAACACCAGGATGAGGAGCGCGGGTGACGCCGGGAAGAGCGGGAAGTTCGGCCACCACGTGGGCCAGGAGCCGAACCACGCATGCTCGAGCGGAGCCGCGCCGGGCACCCCTTCTTTGATGAAGAGGAGCGGCGAGTACATCGGGCTCAAGTAGGGGGCCGCGTAGTAGTGGGCGCCCTGGAACAGCGCCCACGTGGAGTAGGCGATGAAGCTCGAGAACACGAGGACCGTGATGGTGGGGCCGACCCACCAGGCGTCGGTCCGGAGGGTGCCGCCGAGCTCTTGGGGATGCCCGCCCAGCACGGGGAGCTGCCGCATCGTCATGGCGTTGATGTAGAGGACTCCTCTCTATAAGTCCAATGCAAAAACGTCAGCGACGTGATAAGTTTTCCTTATGCAGATCGAGACGCTCAAGGCGTTCTGTGATCTGGTGGAGACGAAAAGCTTCACCCGGGCGGCGGAGCTGAATTTCGTTTCGCAGTCGGCCGTGAGCCAGCAGCTGCGCGCGCTCGAGCGACGCTTCGAGCAGCGGCTCGTCGAGCGTGGGGCCGGCGTCGGCGTCGAGCCGACCGCGGCGGGCAAGCTGCTCTACGCCGAGGGCAAGGCCATTCTCGCGCGCCTGCAGGCGCTGGAGGAGCGCCTGCGCGAGCCCACGGGGGCGATGAGCGGAACGGTGCGCGTCGCCACCGTGTACAGCGTCGGGCTGCACGCGCTCCCTCCGCACGTGAAGCAGTTCCTGCGCGAGCATCCCCAGGTCCAGATCCAGGTCGAGTACAGCCGTACCGACCGCGTCGTCGAAGCGTGCTTGTCCGGAAACATCGACCTCGGCATCGTCGCCTTCCCGACGCGCCGCCCGAAGCTCGAGGTGATCCCGCTACGTGAAGAGGAGCTCGTGCTCGTCGTGAGCCCCGAGCACCGCCTCGCGCGGCGTCATCAGACCTCGCTCGGCGCCCTGCGTGGGGAGGCGTTCGTGGCGTTCGATCGCTCCGTGCCGACGCGCCGCTACATCGACCGCGCGCTCCGGCGGCACGCTGCTCAGGTGCGCGTCACGACGGAGTTCGACAACATCGAAACCATCAAACGCTCGGTGGAAGCAGGGCTCGGCATCTCGATCGTGCCGGAGGCCACCGTGAAGAACGAGGTTCGAGCCGGCACGCTCGTCGCGCTCACGCTCACCGGTGAACGGCTGACGCGCCCGGTCGGCATCATTCATCGCCGCGGCCGCGAGCTCACCGCGCCCGCGCTCGCCTTCGCCGAGCTCTTGGTGCGCGAGATGGGCGAGCACGGTTAGGGGCCGGCGTGCTCGGCGCGGGCTCCGCGCGGTGCTAGCGTGCGAGCGATGAGCGAATCGGGAGGCAGCGCGAAGCGTCCGGTGATTGCGCCCGAGCTCATGGGCGCGAAGGGGCTGCTCCATTTCGCCAAGGATCCGCTCGCAGCGTTCTCCACGGCGCACGCGCGCTACGGCGACGCCGTGGCGTTCACTCAGCTCCGCGGCCACTCCGTGATGCTGTCGCACCCGGAGGCGATCGAGGCCGTCCTCCACCACAAAGGCGGTGAATTTCGGAAGGACTTCTTCACGCGCGACCTCGGCACCATCCTCGGACAGGGCCTCCTGAACGCCGAGGGCGACCTCTGGCGGCGGCGGCGCAAGCTCATGGCGCCCACCTTCCAGCCGCGCGAGCTGGCTGCGTTCGGCGAGACCATGCTGGCCTGCACCGACGAGCTCGTCCGCGCGTTCGAGCCGGGGGCGGTGCGCGATCTGCACGCCGATGCGATGCATCTCGCGCTCGACATCGTGGTGCGCACGCTGTTCGGCGCGAAGCTCGAGCGCTTCGACGACGTCGAGCGCGCGATCGACGTCGTCACGGCCGAGTATCGCCTGCTCTGGCAAACCTGGCGCGCGATGCTTCCGCGCTGGGTACCGCTGCCGAGCCATGGGCGGCTCGCCCGCGTTCGCGCGGAGCTCGACGCGATCCTGCTCGAGGTGATCGAGCAGAAACGCCGGAGCCCGGGCAAGGACCTTTTGTCCCGTCTCCTCGCGCTGACGGACGACGAGGGAAAGGGCATGACCGACCGAGAGCTCCGGGACGAAGCCATGACGCTCTTCCTCGCCGGGCACGAGACCACGGCGCTCGGCTTCACTTACACCTTCCGGCTCCTCGCGACGCATCCGGAGGTGGACGCGAAGGTCGTGCGCGAGCTCGAGACCGTGCTCGGTGGGCGCGCGCCCACGCAAGCCGACGTCGAGCGCTTGCCGTACACGAGCGCGGTGGTGCGCGAGAGCCTCCGGCTCTACCCGCCGGTGTGGGCGATGGGGCGCTTCGCGACGGAGGCCGTCGAGGTCGCGGGCGTCAGCGTCCCGAAGAACACCCACGTGATCATCAGCCAGTGGGTAGTGCAGCACGACGAGCGCTGGTTCCCGGAGCCCGAGCGTTTTCGCCCGGAGCGCTGGCTGTCCGGCGAAACGGCGAGCCTGCATCGCTTTACCTACTTTCCGTTCGGCGGCGGGCCGCGCGTGTGCGTCGGGCAGCATTTCGCAATGCTCGAGCTCGTGCTCGTCACGGCCCGCGTCCTTCAGAGCGTGCGCTTCGAGGCCGTGCCGGGCGAGGAGGTCGCGCTCGGCCCCGTGGTGACGCTCCGGCCGCGAGGGCCCGTGCGGCTACGAATCCAGGCCCGCGACGCAAGCGCCAAGCGAAGCGACGCGTCTCGCGTCGAGCTCAACCCCACGCTCTGACACGCCCATCCACCTACATACACTGCGTCCCGAGAAGCCTACGCTTCGTCCTCGCGGCGGCGAGAGAGCGGCGAGGGAGCGGGATTAAGTTGAGGCCGAGGAGGAATGGGACCGGGGGCGCGGTGGGCGACGTGCGGAACCCCGTGGTATGAATGAGGCGCCCGTATGCGCCCGTCGAGCTCGCCATGACCGAGGAGATTCGCGAGGGGGAGGTCCTGGCCGGCAAGTATCGGGTGGAGCGTGTGATCGGGCAGGGCGGCATGGGCGTCGTGTACCTGGCCAAGCACATCGAGCTCGACGAGCTCGTCGCGCTGAAGCTCATGCTGCCGGAAGCCGTGAAGAGCGGGGAGGCGGTGGCGCGCTTCATGCGCGAGGCGCGCTCGGCGGCGAAGATCAAGAGTCCGCACGTCGTGCGCGTCAAGGACGTCGGCGTGCTCGACGGCAACCGGCCCTACATGGCCATGGAGTACCTCGAGGGCGCGGATCTCCAGCAAATCCTCGTCCAAAGGAAGCGCCTGCCGCTCGAGGAGACCGCGGAGTACGTGTTGCAAGCTTTGGAGGCGCTCTCCGAAGCGCACGCGCACGGGATCACGCACCGCGATCTCAAGCCGGGGAACCTATTCGTGACGCGCCGCGTGGACGACACGCCCCTCGTCAAGGTGCTCGACTTCGGGATCTCGAAGGTCCGCGCGGACGCGCTTTCCCCGTCGAGTCCCCTCACCCAGGTCTCGGCGCTCGTCGGCTCGCCGCTCTACATGTCGCCCGAGCAGATGAAGGCGTCGCGCGATGTCGATCATCGCGCCGACATTTGGGCGCTCGGGGTCATCATGCACGAGCTTTTGACGGGTGAAGTGCCGTTCAAGGGCGATTCGCTGCCCGAGCTCTGCGCCGTCATCGTGCTCGAGGGCGAGCCGCCGTGCATGCGGAATTTCGTGCCCGAATTGCCGGAGGCCATCGATCTCGTGATCAGGCGTTGCCTCGCGCGCAAGCTCGACGAGCGCTTCGCCAACGCCGCCGAGCTCGCGCGCGCGCTCGCCCCGTTCGCGCCGATTCGGGCTCGCATTTCGGTCGATCGCATCGCCGCCGTGCTCGGACCCGCGGCGAGCCTGCGCGGCGTGGCGCTCGCCCAGTCGAACCCGATGGCTCCCGATTCGGCGGCCGCCGCCATCTGGAGCGGGACGACGGCGGATCGCCGCGGGCGCGCCTTGCCACTCGTGCTCGGGGCGGCGCTCGCGCTGCTCGTGCTCGTCGGCATCGGGGCGTTCGCGCTGCGCGGCGGCTCGCCGAGCACCCCGAAGGTTCCCGCAGCGCCGCCGGCCGCAGCCGAGCTGCCGCGCCCCGAGGTGCCGCTCGTGGTCACACCGACACCGAACATCGCGCCGACGCCGAACGTCGCGCCGACGCCGAACGTCGCGCCGACGCCGAACGTCGCGCCCACGGCGAACATCGCGCCCACGGCGAACGTCACGCCCACGACGAACGTCGCACCCGTCGCGAACGCTGCGCCGCCTGCGCGTTCGCCGAAGACGTCACCCGGGCCCGCTCCCCGTCCGCCGAAGAAGCCGGCGGACCCGGAAGAGGACCCGAACCCGTTTGGCGGCCGTCGCTAGGCCACCATCGCGTCCCGTCAGCTCGCGGAGAGCTGGCGGAGCACGTACTGGAGGATGCCGCCGTGCTGGTAGTAGTCGAGCTCGACGGCCGTATCGATGCGCGCCAAGGCCTCGAAGCGCTTGACGCTGCCGTCGGCCGCGGTGGCCGTGACGGCGAGCTTCTTGCGCGGCGCGAGACCCGCGGCGATGCCTTCGATCGCGAACGTCTCCTCGCCGGTGAGGCCGAGCGACTGGGCGGTTTGGCCCGCGAGGTACTGCATCGGCAGCACGCCCATGCCGATCAGGTTGCTCCGATGAATGCGCTCGTACGATTCGGCGATGACGGCGCGGATGCCGAGCATGAACGTGCCCTTGGCCGCCCAGTCGCGCGACGAGCCGGAGCCGTACTCCTTGCCGGCGAGAACCAGGAGCGGCGTCTTTGCCGCCTGGTACTTCATCGACACCTCGTAGATGCTGCCTTGCTCACCGCTCGGTAGGTAGCGGGACACGCTGCCTTCGACGCCCGGCACGAGCAGGTTCTTCAGGCGCACGTTGGCGAACGTGCCGCGCATCATGACCTCGTGGTTGCCGCGGCGTGCGCCGTACTGGTTGAAATCGGCGGGTTTGACGCCGTGCTCGGTGAGGTAGGCGGCCGCGGCGGATGTCTTGGCGATGTTGCCGGCCGGCGAGATGTGGTCAGTCGTGACGGAGTCGCCGAGCATGGCGAGCACGCGGGCGCCGCTGATGTCCTTGAGGGGCGCGGGCGTCTTCTCGATGCCGTCGAAGAAGGTCGGGCGCCGCACGTAGGTGCTTTCGGGCTCCCACGTGAAGCGATCACCCTCGGGAACGGGCAGCGCGCGCCAGCGTTCGTCGCCGCGGAACACGTCGGCGTACTCCTTGGCATACGCCTCGGCCGTCACGTGCTTCTGCACGAGATCGGAGACCTCGCGCGGGGTCGGCCAGATGTCCTTGAGGAAGACGTCCTTGCCGTCCTTGCCCTTGCCGATCGGCTCCTTGGCGAAATCGATGTCGATGCGTCCGGCGAGAGCGTACGCAACGACGAGCGGCGGCGATGCGAGGAAGTTCGCCCGCACGTCGGGGCTGATGCGGCCCTCGAAGTTACGGTTGCCGCTCAGCACGCTCACGGCAACGAGATTCCCGTCGCCGATCGCCTTGCTGATGCTCTCGGGCAAGGGACCGCTGTTGCCGATGCACGTGGTGCAGCCGTAGCCGACGACGTTGAACTTCAGCTTCTCGAGCTCCGAGAGCAGGCCCGAGTTCTTGAGGTACTCGGTCACGACCTTGGAGCCGGGCGCGAGGCTGGTTTTCACCCACGGTTGCGACTTGAGACCACGCGCAGCGGCATTTCTCGCGACGAGACCCGCCGCGACGAGCACGTACGGGTTCGAGGTGTTGGTGCACGACGTGATCGCCGCAATGACGACGCTGCCGTGCTTCACGTTGAATTTGTCGCCGGCGAGCTCCGCGGGAACGCTCGTCGCGAGATCTTCCTGCGTGACGGTCGGAGGCGGCGAGCCCTTCTTGGCCTTCGCCTGCGCGGCCATTTCCGGGAGCGCCTTGGCGAACGCGCTCGGCACGGCCGTGAGCACCACCTTGTCGTGCGGGCGGCGGGGCCCGGCGAGCGTCGGCACGACGCTGCCGAGATCGAGCTCGAGCGACTGGCTGAAGACCGGATCGGGCGCACCCTTCTCGCGGTAGAGGCCCTGCGCCTTCGCGTAGGCTTCGACCAGGGCGACGCGCTCGGCGCTCCGGCCCGTGAGCTTCAGGTACGCGATCGTCTCGGCGTCGACCGGGAAGATGGCGCAGGTCGAGCCGAACTCCGGGCTCATGTTGCCGATCGTCGCGCGGTCGGCGAGCGGAAGACGGTCGAGGCCGTCGCCGAAGAACTCGACGAACTTCGAGACGACGCCGTGGTCGCGGAGCAGGCGCGTGATCGTGAGCACGAGATCCGTCGCGGTCGCGCCTTCCGGCAGCACGCCGAACAGGCGCACGCCCACGACCTGCGGAACCAGCATGTTGATAGGCTGCCCGAGCATGGCGGCCTCGGCCTCGATGCCGCCGACGCCCCAGCCGAGCACGCCGAGGCCGTTCACCATCGTGGTGTGGCTGTCGGTACCGACCAGCGTGTCCGGGTACGCGAGCCCGTCCGCGTCGAACACCACGCGCGAGAGGTACTCGAGGTTCACCTGGTGAACGATGCCCGTCGAGGGCGGAACGACGCGGAAGTTGTCGAAGGCTTTCTGCGCCCAGCGCAAGAGCACGTACCGCTCGCGGTTTCGCTCGTATTCGCTCTCCGTGTTGCGGACGAGAGCGTCGAGCGTGCCGTAGTTGTCGACTTGAACGGAGTGATCGATCACGAGCTCCGCGGGGAAGAGCGGGTTGATGCGCTTCGGATCGCCGCCCATCTTCGCCATCGCGTCGCGCATCGCGGCGAAGTCGACGACGGCGGGCACGCCCGTGAAGTCCTGCAACACGACGCGCGCCGGGTAGAAGGCGATCTCCGTGTCCGGCTCCGCTCTCGGATCCCAGCTCGCGACCGCCTCGACGTCACGCTTCACGACCGCCTTGCCGTCTTCGTTCCGGAGCAGGTTCTCGAGCAAGATGCGAAGCGAGAACGGGAGCTTCGCGAGATCACGGCCGGCAGCGGCGGCGAGCTTCGGCAGGCTGAAGTAGCGGAAGCTTTTGCCGGCGACGGTGAGCTCGGTCTGGGTCTTGAAGGAATCGAGGGCAGTCATGGTCGGGGAGGCCTTTCAGAACGATCGGCGTACCTCCTTCAAACACGGGCAGCAACGGTCCCGGCGGCAAGCCCCGCGCCGGCAGCCTCGAGCATCGTTCGCGGCCGCCCGGCCACCGCGTCACCCGCCACGAGCAAACAGCCTTCCGAGGCCCCGAGGCCGCGGGGTCGCCCGCTCGAATCCGCCTGGATCCCGGCGCGCGCGAGCGCCCCGAGCCCGACCGTTTCGAGACTGGGTCCATAGAGTGACCCGCCGCCGCCCTGCACGTCGCCGTCGAGGCTCACGACCACGGGCGCGTGGAAGGGGAGCGTGAAGCCGCGCTCGCGCCGCTCCGGGTCCATCGTGAAGAGCAGGCCGCCCGCCGCGACCCCGCCCGTCGCGAGCACGACCGAACGAGCCTCGAGCTCGTCGGGCTCGCCGCCGTCACCCTCGACGTCGAGCGCCCAGCGCCCGCCAAGCGACCGTACCGCGCGGAGCCGCCCGCGCACGACCTCGACGTGCTGATTGGCGAGCAGCCGGTCCCGCGCCGCTTCGAAGCGCGCTCCCGCCGGGCCGCCCATCGGCGACGTCGTCTCGCCGAGCGGCACCGGCACCAAGCGGCGCAGCACGCTCACGCTGTCCGGCTCGAGGCCGAGCCACGGCCCCGTGAGCCACGCATCGACACCGTCGGAGGCGTGCTTGAGCGCTTCCGCGAGGGCGCGGCGGCGCACGTCGTCATCGTGGAGAGCCGCGAAATCGTACGGCGGGATGCGGCGCTCGTGGCCCGCGCGCAATGCCTTGATCGGCACGGCGACGAACGTCGTGCTCGACGCTTCGGCCCACGGCGAGGCCGCGAGCGTGCGCGCGATGAGCGGCGCGTCCCAGTCGTCGCGCCCGATGTCGGCGACGGCGATGCGCTTGCCACGCAGCGGCGTGAGATCGAGCACGGCCGTATCGGCACCGAGCGTCGCGCGCACGACTCCGCTCGCCGTGGCGGCGTGCTCGCGCCCGAGACGGAGCGTGCCGACCGCGGCCACGAACGCAGCGAGACCGGCGTCGTTCAGCGCGTGGTCGCGCGCGAGCGGCTCATCGGTGCGCAGTGGCTCGCTCGGCTCGAGCTCGAGCAATCCCGCATAGAGCGCGCTCGCTCCCGCCCGATCGTGCACCACGACGACGCGGCGCGCCTCACGCGACGCCGCCCACGCGGCGGCCGTGCCGGCCATCCCGGCTCCGACGATGACGACGGGCGCCTCCGCCATTCCTAGCGCCACGCCTCTTGCTCGGGATCGTCATTGCGCGGATCCGGCCCCGACGGCGCCGAACCGAGCTCGGCGCGCAGCGCGGCGAGCGTGAGCGCTTCTTGACGCGCCTGATCGGTGCTGACGGCCGCCGCGCGGCGCCGCGCCGCCCCCGCCAAAAACCCATGCGCCATCGCGAGCCCCTCGCGCGGCGAGCGCTCGGTCATCTCCGCGACGATGCGCCCGCAGCGCGCGGCGCAGCGCGTGCCGCCGCACACGCCGAGCCCGAGCCGGGTGCGCCGCGACACGTCGTCCACCGTGCGCGCGAGCTCGTGCGCGACCGCATAGCGGATCTCCGCCTCCGTCACCGGCTCGCACGGGCACACGACCGCGGCTTCGCTCGGCTCCTTCAGCATGCGCTCGAGCACGCGCAGCGAGCGCCCGCCGTGCCGGTACTCGAGGCGCGTCGCCGTCACCGCCTCCATCCCGCCGCGAACGACGAGGTGCATCGGATCCACCTGCTCGTCACCGCCCGGCAGCGCGACCTGGTGCGTCCGGCAGCTCGCCTGCACGCGCAGCCGCCGCACGATGACGTCGGTCATTTCCTCGGAAAATTGCCGATAGCTCGCGAGCTTGCCGCCCAGCATCGAGTACAGGCCCGGCGCGCCGTGCGCGGCGTGATCGACGATCTCGTGCTCGCGCGAGAGCTGGTCCTCGTTCGGCCCCCAGGCATGAAGCGTCGGCCGCACGCCGCCCCACGTGCCGATCGCACGCGCTCCCCAAATCGACGGAAACACGTGCGCGACCGCCTCGAACAGGTACCGCACCTCGTCGCCCGTCGCGACCACGCGATCGAGATCGCCGTAGTAGTCGTCGTCGGTCGTGCCGAGCACGCTCATGTTCTGCCACGGCAAGAGGAAGACCTGCCGCCCGTCGATCGCGTTGGTCGTGATCGCGTAGTTCGTGAGACGTCGATCCAAGAAAACGTGAATGCCCTTGCCCGGGCGCACGCGCGCGGCTTCGGACGCAAGCCCACCGAGCGCCGCCGTAATCGGCGCCCACGCCCCGGTCGCATTCACGACGACCCGCGCGGTGCGCGTGCCCGTCGAGCCGTCGATGCGATCGCGGTAACGAACGCCGAGCACGCGGCCGTCCTCGCGCCGGATCACGTCCGTCACCGTCGTGTGCACGCGCACCTCGGCGCCACGTTCCATGGCGTCGACGGCGTTCGCGACGCACAGGCGCGCGCCGTCGATGCCCCACTCATCGAACGTCACGCCGCCCCGCGCTCCGGGCATCAGCCCCGGCTCGAGCGCCGAAATCTCGTCACCCGTGAGCCGCACGTGCGGCTTTCCGCCCTTGAGCGGCTGGTAACGGTCGTACACGTCGAAAAACGCGTCGTAAGTCGCAAGCGTCGCCTCTCCGAGCAGCTCCGTCGACTTGTACACGGGCGTCAGAAACGGGATGCGAAACAACAGATGCGGCGCGATGCGCTGGATGTGCCCCGAGTCGAGGCACGAGCTGTACGTCACGTCCGGATCGCTCGTGAGGTAGCGCGGCCCGCCGTGAATCATCCCACTCGAGTTCCCGCTCGCCCCGAACGCGAGATCGTGTCGCTCGAAAAGTGCCACCCTCAGGCCACGGAGCGTCGCATCGCGCGCCACGCCCGTCCCGTTCACCCCGCCCCCGATGACGATCACGTCGACGTCGGTCGAGCGCACGCTGTCGACACCGTCACGCGCCGAGCTCGGGCCGCCCTGTTCCATCCCCGTCACGGTACTACACCGGCCCGAAGTGCACGTTTCCTAGGGTTTTTCGCAGGTCCCGTCGGAGGCGACGCGCACGCCGACCGCCGAGGCGCAGGCGGCGCTCGTGTACGTGACGCCGTCGCATCCGCACACGGGCTCGAACCGGACGCCGCACTCGTCGTTGGCCATCGGAACGCAGCCTCCCGGCCCGTCGCAGCTCGGTCCGAGGCAGTAGCCGCCGAACAAGCAGTCGGCGTTGCTCGAGCAGGGGTAGTCCGTCCCAGGCGGCGGAACCTGACAGCGCCCGGGGTTCGTCGCCGGATAGCAGAGCGACGTGATCGCGCAGCAGAGCTCGCCCTCCGCGCAGTTCGCGTCGGCGCCGCAGCGCGTGACCATCTGTGCGGCGCCCCCCGCGCCGGCACCGCCCACCGTGATCGGGACACCGCAGGCACCGGGGATCAGCGGCGTGTTCACGCGAGCAAGGCACGCCGTCTGACGATCCGGATAAGTATTTCCATCACACGCGCACGTCACGCACTCGTCCGCCGGTCCGCAGCCGCCGCAATTCGCGATCGGCATGCAATGCCCCGGTCCCTGACAGAGCGCCGCATTGTCCGCCCTGCAAAACTCGAAGTACTCGCAGTCGGCGTTCGACGAACAGGCCGTGCGCCCCAACGAATCGTGGTCATCCGGCGGCGTCGCGCAGTCTTCCGGGTGCGCGAGGGGGTCGAAGCAGCGGCTCGAAAGCATGCAGCACATCTCGCCCGCCGCGCACTCGACACCGCCGCACAGCGACGGCCCCGGCGGATCGATGGGATCCACGAACGGCTCGACCACGCACCCCGCGTCGCCGCAGATCGTGCGCCCGCCCTCTTCGATCATCGTCGCGAAGTTGCCGTACGCAGCCGTACCCTGGTTCCCGGTCCCGCCTGCGGCGGCGCCCGAGCCCGAGGTTCCGCCCCGTGCCGCGGCGTCGTCGCTCTTGTGGTGAGACTCGCCGCCACAGCCGAACGCGACGGCAACGGCTGCAATGCACCAAGCCAAGCGATCGACTCTCATCACAGCACCAAAGCCCATTGATCTTGGCAGATTCGCCCCCGCCGGCAAGGCACGCAACGGGACGCGAGGGGCCAAACTTGGCCCAAGCGCACGCCCTCCGCTACTTCCGTAGAGTGTCGCCTTCCGTCCGCCGCGCGGCCCTCTGCCTCGTCACGCTCAGCGCCGTGACGCTCGTCGCAAGCCGTGCCGCCGCCGAGCCCGACGACACGACCGACGTAGCGGACGCAACCGACGCGCCGCCGCCTATCGCGCGCGGCATCGCCCCTGCGCAGAAGAGCCGCCCCGACGTGCGCCTCGATCGCCTCGAGCTCCCACCCGGGTTACCGGCGCAAAGCGCGCTCGTCCGCCACCTCCGCTTCCACCTCAAGCGCGCCGCGCACCGTGCCGATTGGGGAGCGAAACGCGGCGCGAAGATCGAATACCGCGTCAAAATCGAAGAGCTCAGCGTGCGCGAGGGTAACGGCGTGATCCACGTGCGCTGCACGGCGGTCGGAAGCCTCCCGAAGGGCCGCACGACCCGCACGTTCATCGACTACGGCGGGAACCCGGCGGAGCGGCAGCGCGTGATCCAGCACGTGCTCGAGATCGTTGCGGAGGGCGTGGTGACGCGGCTGGCGTCGATCGAGCGGGGGCGGCGGGCGCAGGTGGCGGCGGCGAAGCCGTAGGACCACAATTGCACGGTGAAGACCACGGTGGACGTCGCTGCGCCACTGCTGGCACGCGCGCGAAGTCACGCACGGAGCACCGGCCGACCCCTACGAGCCCTGATCGAAGAGGGCCTGGAACTGGTACTTCAGACGGAACGCGGAGGGAAGCCGTATCGCTTGCCGGATCAGAGCGTCGGCACGCCGAACGATCCGAATGCTCTCGACAAGCTCTCCTGCGAGGAGTTGCGTGACGAAATTCATAGCGGCCGCTGATGCTCGCTGTCGACACGAGCCTGCTCGTCTTTGCGCATCTCAGCGAGGCACCGGAGCATTCCGCGGCCGACCCTGAGCGCGAGCTCGCGGAGGGCGACCAGCCTTGGGCGATCCCGTGGCCCTGCGTCTACGAGTTCTTCAGCACCGTCACGAGCGCCCGGATCTGGAAGGAGCGCGCCACCGAACCGACGAAGGCCTGGGCCCAGGTCGAAGCGTGGCTCGGTTCACCCTCGGTCCATCTGCTGTCCGAGACGGACGACTTCGCGAATGTCCTCTCCACTTTCGTGCAGCGCCCACGTGTGCGTGGACCGATCGTCCACGACGCGCGCGTCGCCGCGCTGTGCGTCGCGCACGGGGTGGAGGCGCTGCTCACTCGCGACCGGGATTTCTCGTTGTTCGGGGAGCTTTCGGTTCGGAATCCGTTTGTCTGAGACGCGGGTTGCCCGAGGCGGCGGATCTAGTCGCGATGCACGCTCACTCTATGAGCACGTGCATTTATCGGGACCGATAACCCGGCACGCATGGCCGTTGGTGCACCGCCTCCCCTCGTAGCAAGGGTCCCCATCGTACCGGTCACCGACGACGCACACGGTGCCGGTCCAGTACCGGTGAAGGCAGTTTGGGCGCGAGCCGTTCGGGGGCGTGCGCTCGCAGTCGGTCTTACTTGTCACCGCCTCTTCGGCTTGCCCCGCGGGCTCACCCGGCAGCTGTTCGGAGACGTCGCTACCCGCAGCGCAAGCGTACGTCAGGAATGCGTAGGCTGCCCCAGCAATCAATCGACCATGGAAAGACATGGCGCCCTCTCCTTCTGGCCCGACGTGCGGGCCGGTGCTGACGCTCCCACCGCGCAGTCAGCCAAGCCATGGTCATTTTATCGGCGCTGATTCTTGAAGCCCGAGCCATTCCTACGGGCAAATGCATTTGTCGTTATCGACAACCTTGCACGCGTGACCATTCGTGCACTTCCGTCCCTGATAGCAGGGGCACCCGTCGAACTTGTCGCCAATGACGCAGACCGTGCCCGTCCAATATCGGTGAAGGCAATTCGGGCGTGATCCATTCGGCGATGTCAATTCGCAATCGTTTTGTGGGTTGATTTTGGAAACCATTGCGACGGGAACCAAGGCATACCCCGGCGGCACGACGGCCTGCTTCTGAGCGCAGGCAAGCGAGGTGCAGGCGAACGCGAGCGGCATCGCCGCATTGAGCAGGCGTCGAAGCGACGTCGGCCCGCTACCTCGTCCAAGGTTTCGATAAAGCTCGATGTGCATGCGAATATGGCCTTTCCGTCGTGTGCAGCCTCAATGGCTAGAGATCCCGGGCGCAGCGAAACCCGTACCTCGCCCGTATGGCGGACCCGTCGTCAGTGACCCGCTCCTCGATGGCGAGGCTGGTCGAGCCCTCGGTGAAGTCGCCCCCACGCTGGATCTTGACGTCGATACCCGTGGTCGTTCCACAGTCGTCGCAGGCGTCCGGGGTCGAGTAGCAAGCCTCGAATCCGTCCCAGACCCACTCGGCGACATTCCCAGCGAGGTCCATTTGCCCCCAGCGCCCGGCGCCCAACGGGTGGGCCCCCACCGCATCGGGCATCGTGACGGGCGGACCGTCAAACGGTTGGTAGACGGCGTAGTCCGGCCCGATGTCCTCCATGTCCTTGGACCACGGGTAATACCGCTGCTGGTCGCCGCCCGCCGCGGCGTAGTTCCACTCCGTCTGCGTCGGCAGCCGCCCGCCATCCCAAATGCAAAACGCTTGGGCCACGTACCAGTTTACGCAGTTGATCGGACGGTTTTCGTCGGCGTCAGGCTGGTCGGTCCACATCGGCACGCCAGGCTCTTCGCAATCGTCGACCAACTGCTTCGCCAGGTCCTCTGCCGTCTCCGGAAGGTACTTATTCCACGCCGCGTCCCAGCCCGCGTCATCCGGATTGTTCGAGTTCTTCCCGTCACCGGGACTCGGCTTGACGTGGTCGTATGCCGTCATGAACAGGCGGAATCTGCCGACGGTTACCTCGAACGTGTCGAGTGAGAACGTAGAGATGTTCGCCGGGTAGATGTGGTCGCCGTCGCACAGGAATCGGCAGGAATCGCCGCAGCTTCGAAGAAAGTCGCCCCCTGGCACCGGCAGCGACTGACAGCAGTTCGTACCCGCATGGCACTTGCTGAGCAACCCATTGCAACTCGGCGGCAGCACACATTTCCCATCCGCCCCGCACGCCGCCGTGCAACGCGGCACGTCCGTCACCGGACGATCCGCGAGATCACACAGGCACGGCGACGACGCCTTCGCTTCACAGCTCGGGTCACTCGTGGGCCCCGCGCCGGAGGCGCCCGCGTCGCCACAATCGTGCACGCACACGCACGTGCCGTTGACGCAACCGAGGCCGTTCATGCAGTCGCCGTCGGCGACGCATTGGACGCGCGTCTCCGATTCGTCGATGCCGATGACCTTGGAGCAGCCGCCGGCGAGGAGCAGCACGGAGATCGTCGCGCGAAGCGAGGCGGCGCCGAACGAGCGGGTCACCAGCTACCTGTGATGACGTTGAGACGGGACGTGCCGGCACATGACCAGCGCCTTCGAACGGAGTCAAGCACGCAAGAGGTAGTCATTTCTTATGATGGCGCGACCGGGTTACCAGCGGCGCCCCTCCACCATGAAGCCGCCCGGCTCGAGCTCCACTCGAACCGGCCGGAGCGCGGCGCTGGCTCGCTGGCCTTGGGATCGTGAGGGCGAAACCAGCCAGAGCACGACGCCGGTCGCCACGGCGACGAGACCCGTCGTGAAGAGCACGGTCGAAACGGCGGCCTTGCTGCGAGCGGCGTCGCGATCGTCGATGCCTTGCTGCGTGCAGTAGTTCCCGGAACAGCTCGATTGAGAGGCGTCGTAAGAGGATTGCGCGCTCACCCCGAGAATCGAGCCGGCCACGACGGCAACCACACCAGCACCGCCGACGATCGCAGCGGGCAGGCGATAGTCCGGAGGCTCGTCGGCCTGGGCGGGCGGCGGCAAGAGGGCCGGCTGAACCGCAGGGGGCAGTGGGGGCGCAGGACGGAGATCGGGAACCTGGATGACGAGCGTCGCGCCGAGCTCGTCGGCGGTGACGGTGTGGCGCCAGGGCTCGCGCCCGGGAGATGCGGCCTCGATCACGCTTTCCCCAGGATCGAGGGGGATCGGAAGGCCGGCATAGTCCGAGAGGACCTCGCCGTTCAGGCGCAGCGACAAGGCGGGCGCATCCTTCGGAGTGACGATTTGGACCTTGGTGAGGGTCGGACCGAGGATGGCCATCGCCTGCAGCGCGCGCTCGCGGAGCGCGTCGTTCTTCTCGCCCTGCGCTTGGACGGACGCCTTCTGATAGCTCTTCCAAGCGGTGGCCTTGCGTCCGAGGCGAGCGTAGCAAGTGCCGAGGTTCAAGAGCGTGGCCGCGCTCGGATCGAGCGCGTTGCTCTTCAGGAATTCCGGCACTGCCTCCGCGCAGTTGTCGGCCTTCATGAGCGCGACGCCGTGCTGAAACAACGACTCCGCTTCGGACGCCTGGGCATCAGCCGCGTAGGCGAGCTCGGGCGTCGCGACCAACGCGACGCACACCCAAAATAATATTGCGCGAACGACGACTCTCATGGCGATCCCCCGCCCTTTCTTGTGCGTTGCTCGACGATGTCGACGACCCACGGCGCGGGCCCGGCACTCGCGCCGACCGGAGGCGTCGCATCCGAAGGCTTGTTGGTTGCCGCAGGTCGAGCTGACGCTACGACCGGCGGCATGGCGTCCGCGGCGGAAGCCACCGCCACCGAGCGCGGCGTCAGCGCGGCGTGGACGGGCGCAAACGGGCGACGGTCTGTCTTGGCCTCGACGGGCAACGCACGTTGACTGGCGGACGGCGCGGCAGAAAGCGCGGCGGACGGTGCCGGCGTCGTGGGCATTGCCTGCTCCCCGGCGCTCGGCTCCGGTTTGGTCACGGCCGTTGCAACGGCCGGCGGCGCCACGGCGTGTGCGGCGGCGGTATCCGGCTGCGGTTTGGCCGATGGGCGCGCGTCCCGGCGCGGGGTGGGGCTTTGGACCATCGTGACGGTCCCAATCGCGGCAGCCGCGACGGCCAAGACAATGAGCAGATTTCGCGACCCGCGCTTCGGGACATCCAGCGACCGCACCGACACACTCGTCGCCGCGGCCGCCGACAACCGCCCGCTCGGCGGCAACGAGAGCGATGCCGTCGTGCCGCCCGGTGCTTCGACGATGCGCACGATGCGCGTCACCGTCGCTCGCATGCGCTCCGACGCGAGCGGGAGCAGCGCCTTCGCGAGATCGGCGACGGTGTGATAGCGCTTCTCGCGGTCCTTCTCGAGGCAGTGGAGGACGATCGGGCTGAGGCCGCGCGGCGTGTCGCGCCGTAGCTCTTCGAGCGGCTTGGGAACGACCGTCTTCACGTGCTCCCAGATGGAGATGAGCGTGTTGCCGACGAACGGGGCGGCGCCGGTGATGAGCTCGTAGAGGATGATGCCGAGGGCCCAGATGTCGGCGCGGTGGTCGACGTCGGCCGGGGTCGCGAATTGCTCCGGCGACATGTAGCGGGGGGAGCCCATGATGGCGTGGCGGCCGGTCATCGCCTCGTCCACCGTGACGGTGCCGAGCTTCGAGATGCCGAAGTCGAGCACTTTGATGATGGGGAGGCCGTCGGCGCCATGGGTGCAAAACAAGTTCGAGGGCTTGAGGTCGCGATGGACGATCCCGATGGCGTGGCACTCGGCGAGCGCCTCGCAGGCCTGAAGGACGAAGTCGATCGCGTCCTTGACCGGAAGCTGTCGATCAGGGCTCTCAAGCAACATCCGTTCCAGGTCGGTGCCCTCGAGGTACTCCATCACCACGTAGGGCACCCCGGTCGAGGTCGTGGACACGTCGACGATGCCGACGACGTGCTCGCTCTTCACGCGGTGGGCGGCGCGCGCCTCACGCCGGAAACGCGCGACGGCTTCCACGTTTTCCGAGCCCGAAAGCAGGAACTTGATGGCGACGCGCTCGTCGAGCTCCCGGTGCCGCGCGCAGACGACCGCGCCGGCACCCCCGACGCCGAGCTCGCGCTCGAGCTCGTATTTCTTGAGGAATTGCGGGTCGTCGAAGACGTCGGGCGGGACCCTGGGGAAAGAGGCGGCTGCGGCTTCGGACATCAGTGCTGCTCGATACCGAGCTCGCGGAGCTTGTTGTAGAGGGTGGCGCGGCTCACGCCGAGAACCCGCGCGGCGACCGAGCGGTTGCCCGAAGCGCGCTTGAGGGCCGCGATCAGCGCCGCCTTCTCGGCCTTGCGTACGGCTTCAGCGAGCGCCTGGGGTGGGCCGCTATCCTGCTCGGTGAGTGTTCCGAGCGCGCCTTCGGTGCGTTGCGTGAGGAATTCGGGCCGGTGAACGAGCTCGCGCTCGACGTCGGTGCCCTTGATGGTGTCCGTGTCGGTGAGGACGACCAAGCGCTCGACGAAGTTTTCGAGCTGGCGCACGTTGCCCGGCCAGCGCTGGGAGCGGAGCACCCTCACGGCCTCAGGGGTGAGCTTGAGGTCGGGCTTGCCGTTGTCCGCGCCGAAACGCTGCGTGAACTCGCGCGCCAAGAGCTCGATGTCGTCCCGCCGCGCGCGCAGGGGCGGGATCCAGAGCGTCACGACGTTGAAGCGCTGGAACAAATCGAGCCGAAATGAGCCGTTTTCGACCATCGCGTCGAGGTCTCGATGAGTCGCGAGCACGAAGCGGAGGTCGATGCGCTGCGTCGTGCGGCTGCCGAGGCGCTCGAACTCGCGGTCCTGGAGCAGGCGGAGCAGCTTGGCCTGCAGTACCGGAGAGATTTCGCCGATCTCGTCGAGGAAGAGCGTGCCCTTGTCCGCCAGCTCGACGCGGCCCACCTTGCGCGACACGGCGCCGGTGAACGCGCCGCGCTCGTAGCCGAAGAGCTCGCTCTCGAGCAACGTGTCGGGCAGCGCCGCGCAGTCGATCTTCACGAACGGGCGGTCGCGGCGCGGGCTCAGCGCGTGAACGGCGCGGGCGACGAGCTCCTTGCCGGTCCCGGTTTCCCCGCGAATCAGCGTGGTGGCGGTGCCGGCAGCGGTGCGCTTCAGGAGGTCTTTGAGCTTCTGCATGCCGGCGGATTCGCCGAGCAGCGGCAGGTTTTGACCGCGTGCGCGCGGGGGCTTCGCGGCGCGCGTCGCCGACGCCGAGAGTGCCTTCGCGACGACGAACGCCACTTCCTCGGGCGAAATGGGCGTCGTGAGCACGTCCGCGGCGCCCGCGCGGAGGGCCTCGGCGGCGCCCGATTCGTCGTCACGCGCCACGACCAGCACGACCGGGAGCTCCGGCCAGCGCTCGAGGAGCCGCTCGAGGAAGCCCGCGCCACTCGTCGCCAGGGCGAGATCGGCGACAACCAGCTGAAATAGCTCGGTCTCGAGCGCCTGCATGGCTGCTTCGGCGGTCGTCACCTGTCGCGGCGTGTGCCCCGCCCGGCCCAGAGCATCCGCCAGGGCAGCGGCCCTCGACCCTTCCGCCTCGACCACCAACACGTTCGGCATCGGCACGGCATCCTAGCCCGCTCGAGCTACCTCCGTCTAAGGATCTAGACACCTTCGATGTCGCGATGGCTAGACGGTGTCCAGCCATCCAAACTTTTACTCATGGCACGCGTCGCCCTCGCCGCCGTCACCGCCGCGCTCGCGCTCGCCACCGCCTGCGAGTCCGGGAAGCCACGAGGAGCCACCACGGCGACGGCCAAGGTTGCCTCGTCACCGAGCGCCGTACCGGGGCCTGCGGCGGAGACGAGCGCCGCCGCCCCGTCCCTGCCGGCTCCCCCCGACCGAAAGGACGCGGAGGCTTCGAAGCAATCTTGCAACGTCGCGCTCATCGGCGATTCGCTGACCGACTACGCGGTCCACGGCGGAGGCTACGCGCGCTACCTCGAGGAGCGCTGCCCGGGGAGCCATTTCGTGAACTTCGCCAAGGGCGGCGCGATGGTGAACCAGATGCGCCGCCGCTTCGACGAGACGCTCGCGAGCGAGCCGCGCGGCTCGTTCACGCACGTGGTCGTGTTCGGCGGCGTCAACGATCTCTACAGCGACGAGACGGCGGGTCGCACGACGACGAAGATCGAAGGCGACCTCACGGCGCTCTACGCGGGCGCGCGAGCGCTCGGCGCGCGCGTCGTCGCGATCACGGTCGCGCCGTGGGGCGGCTTCACGCGCTACTTCACGCCCCACCGCGCGGCGACCACGCGCGAGCTCAACGCGTGGATCCTCGAGCAGACGAAGGACGGCTCGGTCGACGTCGCCGTCGACGCCTTCTCGCTGCTCTCGTGCGGCGATCCCGATCGGCTGTGCGAGCGCTACGACCGCGCTCACTCCGACGGTTTGCATTTCGGAAAGGGTGGCCACGAAGCGCTCGGCGCGTTGCTCTACGAACGGGAGTTTCACGCCTGTCTCTAGGCGCGCGCGCGCCGCCGGTGGTGGTCCCGGCCGGCTTCGCGCGGAAGCACCCAAAGCTGTTTACCTTGGCGAAAGATCGTGGGAGCTTACCGCCGCCCCATGCTTAGGAAGGGACCGGCGCGCTCAAGCGCTCTCGGCTTGTCGCTCGCGGCCGTGCTCGGTGTGAACACCGCGCATGCCGAGCCCGCTCCCGTGTCGGTTGCAGCCGCACCCGTCGCATCTGCGCCGGCACCCGAGCCCTCGGGAGCGAGCACGCCTCAGGTTGCCGGCCTCGGCATCCTGCTCGTCGGCGGCTACGGAGCGAGCACGACGTCGGTCCGCGGGATGGGCCTCGCGCCGTACGGCGCGACCTTCGGCCTCGACATGGGCTTCACGTTTCGCTTCGGCTTGCGGCTCGGCGCCTACGGGACGTACTCGCTCGGCAGCACGACCAACGAGCACCGCGACCCGCTTCTGGGCAGGGGCTTCGACTTCAAAGCCGACACGTCCAGTCTGAGCGCCGGGCTCTCCGTCGGTTGGGACGTGCCCGTCCATTGCCTGGTGCTCCGCTACGGGATGGGCTTCGGCTTCACCTCGATGAAGTGGGATTTCGGCGGTGTCGATCCCGGCGACGTCCGCTATGCCGACGCCAAAAACCCGAGCACCGGCTTCCAATTCGCGCCCGGCGCGCTCGTGCTCTGGCCCCACGGCAAGTTCGAGGGCGGCGTCGGCTTCGACTACTTGGTGCAAGCCAACGGCACCATCCCGAGCGGCTTCATCGGCAAGCTCGTCGCGGGAGTGAAGCTATGAGGCTCGCATCCCTAGCGCTCACCCTCTGCGCCCTCACCTCCGCGCCGGCCCACGCGCAGCCCACTTCCCCCGCTCCGCCTCCCGCCCCCGCTGCTCCCTCCACTCCCACTCCCACTCCCGCTCCCGCTCCGGCTCCCCCCCCCCCCCCCCCCCCCCCCCCCCCCCCCCCCCCCCCCCCCCCCCCCCCCCCCCCCCCCCCCCCCCCC
>Ga0070682_100000419_pt1 | contig 27549 bp, 35 predicted proteins | sample KBSC63LmetaG_FD_64668 | JGI IMG/M metagenome (GOLD analysis project Ga0070682, IMG submission 64668) | Corn rhizosphere microbial communities from Kellogg Biological Station, Michigan, USA - KBS C6-3L metaG | ecosystem: Host-associated > Plants > Roots > Rhizosphere | place: USA: Michigan...
AGCCTACTTCACGTGAGCGAGCCGGAAACATGGCAGCTGCTCGATCAACTGTTCATCCAACTGAACGTCTCTCGCGCGCCTGCACGCATCGGGCGTAAGACCTCGCTCAACCCCGTCGTGTTGAGGTGAGCGTGAGTTGAGAAACTCTCCGCATGGAGATGCGAGAAGAGTTGCGAGTTGAGCTTTCGAAGTTGGGTCCGCGAGGCCGAGGTCGCGCGTACCCGAAGGGCTTGCTGGAAAAGTTGCTGTCGTATACCGTCGCGAGGCGACGGCAGGGGGCGTCGATCGTCGAGGTCGCTTCGGAAGTGGGGATCAATTTTCGCACGCTCGCGCGCTGGCTGGGCGAGCGGAAGGCGGCGCGCTTCGAGCGGGTGGATGTCGTAGCGGCGCTGGTCCCGACCGCGGCTGCAGTCGCGGCGTCGATCGTCGTGCACGGGCCGCGCGGACTGCGGATCGAGGGGCTCGATTTGGCCAGTGTCGCCGAGCTCGTGCGTCGAGTCGGCGAGTGATCAGCAGCGGTCGACAGATCGCCGTGTACGCGTACGGCGAGCCGGTGGACATGCGCAAGAGCTTCAACACGCTGTCCGCGCTCGTCGCGGGACTCGGACGCGAGGTGCTCAGCGGGCATTTCTTCCTTTTTGTGAGCCGCGATCGCAAACGGACCAAGGTGCTGTTCTTCGACGGTACGGGCCTGTGCTTGCTCGCGAAGCGGCTCGACAAGGGTCGCTTCGCGGCGGTGTACGAGCGGGCGAAAGACGGCGTGCTGCAGATGACACCGAGCGAGCTGCAGCTCTTCATCGAAGGCAGCGAGGCAGTGGGACGCGTCGAGCTCAGTCCGCCGCTGCTGACGCTGAGCGACCTGACGCCGCGTTGGCCGGGAAAAAAGTCGGTGCGCTGACGTCTTTTCTGATCCCGGGTTACGTAATCTATGACGTGACCCTGGATCAGATCGAAGACATCGAGCTCTTGCGCAAGGCGGCGTTGCTGCTGCAAGAGGACAACAAGAAGCTCGTCCGTCTGATCGCGAAGCTGAAGAAGGAGCTGCACGCGCTCCGCGGCGGCGATCCGGAGCAGCTCAAGCTGCAGATCGCCGACCTCGAGCAGCAGCTCGCCAAGCGCAACCAGCTGCTCTTCGGCGACAAGAGCGAGAAGCGTGGGCACTCCGAGTCGAAGACGGAGAAGGCGCAGCAAACGGGCCACGGCCCACGGCCGCAGCCGATGCTGCCGGAAGTGGAGCAGGTGCATCTGCTCGACCACGCGGATCGTGTTTGCTCGAGCTGCGGCGGAGAGCTCGCGGCCTGGGACGGACAGCACGAGACGAGCGAAGAGATCGACGTCGTCGAGCTGAAGTACGTGCTGAAGAAGCACCTGCGACAGAAGTATCGCTGTCGCTGCGGTGCCTGCATCGAGACGGCGCCGGGACCGCTGAAGCTCTTTCCCGGTGCGCGTTACTCGATCGACTTCGCGCTCAGCGTTGCAATCGCGAAGTACGCCGACCACCTGCCGCTCGAGCGACAAGTGAAGATGATGGACCGCCAGGGTCTCGTCATCGACTCGCAGACGTTGTGGGATCAGCTCAACGCGCTCGCGACGGTGCTCGAGCCGAGTTACGCGGCGCTCTCGAGGTACGTGCTGAGCCAGTCGGTGATCGGCGCCGATGAAACGACGTGGCGGTTGATGGGCGCCGCGGGGAAGAAGAACGGCGGCGACGCGAAGAAGTGGCAAGTGTGGACGGCAGCGGCGCCGGACGCGGTCTTCTACCAAATCCAAGACAGCCGCTCGACGGAGGCTGCGCGCAACCTGCTCGGCGACTACGCGGGCACCGTCGTGTGTGACGACTACAGCGCTTACAAATCACTTCGCAAACGCGGCGGCCGCTTCCAACTGGCGCATTGCTGGGCGCACGTACGGAGAAAATTCATCGACGCAGAGGGCGAGGCGCCGAAAGAATGTGCTGAGGCCATCGCACTGATCGGCGAGCTTTACGCCGTCGAAAAGCGTGCGAGCACGGGTCCGCCAGAGGAACGAGCACGCCTCCGCCGCGAGGAATCGCGAGCGATCGTCAAACGCATCGAGCAGTGGGCGCTCGGCGTGCGCGCGCTTCCGGGCAGCGGGCTACGAGGTGCGATCGAGTACATGGGCGGCATGTGGGAGAACGGCTTGCTCCGTTTCCTCGACGACCCGAACGTGCCGATCGACAACAACGGCACCGAGCGTTGCCTACGAGGCGTCGTCATCGGGCGGAAGAACCACTATGGCTCTCGCTCTCAGCGCGGGACCGAAGTCGCTGCGCTCTTCTACAGTTTGATCGAGAGCGCGAAGCTCGCCGGCGTCGGCCCGCACACGTACTTGCGCGTCGCGACGCTCGCCGCGCTACGCGGCGCTGACGTAGTGCTCCCGCATCAGCTCGCGTAGCCCCGGCAAGCAGACGTCCACGTGGGCGTCCAGACGGTGGACGGCGAGGTGTTACGGACCTTCCAGGCGATCTCAACGCAGCCGCGAGCGTCCAAGAGCTACAGCGTTACTTCGTCGCGCTGAAGGCTGTCGCCGCCCTGGCGGCCACGCAGGAGTTGGAGATCGACGAGTACATCCAAGCGCTCTGTGATGACGGGTAGGTTCGGCGCCGCCGCCCGAGTGGTCCTTGCGGCGACGTGAGGGGAGACAACCGGCGCGCCGCGGTGGGGAGTCACCGTGATCAGCACGAGCTGAGGGGTCCGGTGAACGGTGACGACGGTCCGCGGACCGGCCCCATGCATCGCAGCGGAGGCAAGCGTCGCCGTGAACGCCGAACTTGTGGTGGATGGAAGGGGCAGCCGTGACGGTAGTCCCGCCGCACACTTCAAGAACCCGACCCGCGGCGGATGGGCTCAAGCGCTGGCCGATGTCTGTGGCATTCAGCTCGGCTCAAGCGATGGGCGCACCGACGGCCCGGTCGGTATGGTCCGACACATCATCGACGTGCTTGGACGCCCCAAGGTTGAGCATCTGCGATCACGCGGCGGTCGAGCCGTAGATGATCCTCCCCATGAGCCCCTGTGCCTCGTCCTTGACCATCACGACCCGGCGCGGACGGCAATAGCGGTTCTGCTCGATGCGGTAGCGGGTGTGGCACCAGTACCTCCCGGCGTCGCCGATGTGAGACCGAACGCGGGCGTCTCTAAAGAAGTGCGGCCGGCGGAGCTCGCCATACCCGTGATCAGGCCGCGCGTCGGCCGTGACGAGCACGACGCGGAAACCGGTAGCTTCGCAGATCTCGCGCAGCTCCCGCAGCATCGGCCAGAGCCAGCCTGCCGTGGCCTTGATCGCGAGCGGCATCGTGTCCCAAAGCCAGTTCGCGTTGAGCAACGGGCCCGGAACGAAGCGCGAGGTGTCCTCGTCCCACTCCGCGACCGCGTCGCTCGTCGAGCACAGTACCTCGGGGTCGACGACCAGGACGAGCGTCTTGGTCTCGGCGCTGCCCGTGTAGGTTGAGAGCGCGCTGGCAACCGTGCCCCACGTGCGTGGGCGCCCCTCAGGGGTCAGAGGGCAGAGCACATGGAGCGCGACGGAGCCAGAGTCGGCTCGGTCAAGGGCGCGGACCAGAGGCATGGGATCCTGATGAGGGTGCAGGATCACTTCTGATAGATAGCCCTCATACGCGTTGATGTCCCTGGCGACGGAATCCCACAGGTTCCCTCTCCTGGTGGATTGCTTGCTGGTCTCCGAGGGAGATGCCTCAGTCCTTGCCTCATCAACACCCGACGAAGCAAGTCTTTCCTGGGCTGAAGAGGAGGGGGTGGAAGAAGAATGATGTCTAATGTAGGGCGGAGGCACCGAACCTACGGGATCCTCTCGCATTTCACCCACAAGTACGACGTCGGGGGTGTGACAATTGATGGCGACAGCTAGAAGCTCGCGCGAGGCCTGCCGTCCCCGGTACGCCGCAGTGCCCAGACGTTCAAGCTGTCCGTCCCGGGTCCAGCGCACGCGCCTGCAGGGCTCCCAGCGGGCGGGCTTCGCTATCGGGCGGAGCCCGTGCTCCGCGATGAGACCAAGGAGGAGGTCGTCGAGCTTTGCGATGTCCGCCTCGCCAAAGGTCCCGCGGGCCCTGGTCTTGCCGACGAGTCGAACCTCCACCTTGAACGCCGCCGTCGCCCCACCTTGGATGCGATAGACTGACAGCCTCGCGAGCCGCCGCGTGCGGGTCTTGACCTTCACAGGAATGGGGTAGTCCTCCACGGCGAAGAACTTCTTGGCGATCCTGCCGCGGCCGCGATGGGGCGTTTCCCCGAGCGCGAGACCGAGTCGCAGCGCCTCGTGGGCCGGGAGCACGATGTACCGCTCCGCCGCCCGATAATACTGGAGCGCGTAGTCCGCACGCCCAAGCTGCATCACTCGCTCCAACAGGCGCTCCACGTCAGCTCGGCGCACCCCATGAAGATCGAGGAAGAGCCGTTCCTGCTGGCGTTCGACCTGCAGGGAGTAGAGGCGTGTCTTCCATGCCTTGTTTCTGCGAGCCAGCGGCAGGCGCCCGTTTCTTGGCCTTCGCTGCGTCAGGAACGTGGTGCCCCGAAGCGACCACCTCTCCGCGCCCTTCGGTCTCGATGCCGCCCATTCCTGAGAGTCCGGAGCCCACCCGAGTCGCGCAATGGCTGGTAGCGCCACCGTCGAGGTGCACGTCAACTCCACCCGCAACGAGAACCCGTGAGAATGGATCCCGCACTCATCACCCTCGCCGTCGAGCACATCAAGGCCGACGTCGCACGCGAGGGCCGCATGCTCTTCGCACTCCGGCGGTGTATAGTAGGACACCTGGACACCTCTGGGTCCCCACGTCCCTCGGCCTACGAAACCTTGGGGGACGTGGGGGTGACGCTCTGAATCAGGATTTGGCTTTCGCCCGACGCTCCGTGGAGTTGGCCGACCTTGCGACCTGCTCGGCCGCGGCGACCAGCAGCGCACAGACAGGCCGCCCACGTTCGATGGCGATGTGCCGAAGCTCCTTGTACAGGGTCGTTGGCAGCTTAAGGCGAGTGTTCGTTGTTTCGGGCCGCATGCGGGTACCTCACTAGTGCAGAGCGGATAAGAAGATCCGCATCACCCCGAGGTACACCGAGCGCGTCGTTCGCCGACCGCTTCGGCGCGCAAGAAGACGAACGACTCCTACAGGCCCGGCGTTCCAGCTCTCAAAAAGACGCCAGACTCGCTCGGCTCCAACACCCCGCTCCGGTGTACGTCGAGCTTGTACTCCTTCTCCGCCGCCCGCGGGTGGCACCTCGACGAAAGGCCTCTCATGTCCAACGACGACACCCAAATCCCGCAAGTTTCGATCAACGGCTCGGAGATTGCCGCGCCCGACAAACACAGTCCTCGGCAGGACACGATCTCCTTGAAGGTGGAGATCCTCGGGTATCTCGAGGTAGCAATATCCAGATTCCCGCGGAGCCCCGGCGAGACCTTCAAGGCCTGGCTCGACAGGGTAATCCCGCAGCATATGGCGGCTGACGAGTACCACCTCGTCCGGGCTCTTGGGATCGCTCGGGGCGCTGGAATTAATATCCGAGGCGATGAGTTCGAGACTGCACTACATGAGCAGCTAGGTGACGCAGGTCCGGCGCGAACAAGTGCAAGCGAGGAACTGCGAGACAAAGGGACCCCTGGCTCAGACAGCTCTGAGAGCACCTCCCTCCAATTTGAGCAGAACGAGACCTTGCCATGGCGGCGAAAGCGGCTCGGCGATTTCAGTGTGGACCAGACGTCCTGGGTAGCCGTCCGCGTCAGGTTCAATCGTGACCACTACATGTCGAACAATCTCTATGAGTGCATCGGCGCGAGCCGTGTCGGGAGGGAGGTCGAAGCGGCGCTGGCCGACGGCCACACATACGACAGCATTTTCCAAGAAGGGCTGACGAAGATCCGTCAGATCGATGGGAACCACCTCATGGTGAAGATCGGAGACCTCATCGATTGGAGCGGCGACGGCCCGGACTTCTGGGCGGCCTTTCGTGCGCTCGAGAAGGAGGCCGTGTCCGAGGAGACTATCTTTAAGGCAGGCTTGGCTGCCCTTCGCCCCGAGGCGACGATGGCCGACGCGGTCGCGCAGCTCAACATGGTGTTTGACGCGCCACCGCTTCGTGTCCGCGAGATCCTCGAGGCGATGTTTCGACTGAGAGAGGAGCCTTTCATGATGGACGATTCGACCCTCGAAGAGGAGCGCACCGGGGTTTGGGTGGGCACCTTCGGGGACGCGCCGCCACGCCGAACTGTCCCTTGACGGCCCTGTTGAGCGGCAGCGACTACGTCAGGACACTTCCCCTGGGTGGCTGGTGAACTTCGTGCGCTCGCGGAGGCGGTGCGCGGCTTCACATCGCCCGAAGCCAGCGATGTAGGGGCGCAACAGCCTTGAAGTGGTTCGCCGCGAAGTCGACGAACGAGGGCATCCGGAGGGCCGCCGGGTGCTTGCCCTCCCACGTCGCGTGCAACCCCCCGTGTTTCAAGAGCGCCGCGCGCGGGTGGTCTGCAGCAATGCCGGCGGGGACCTTCTTGTAGGACTCCATGCCGATCTCATAGCCGCCACCCCGCAACTTCTTCACCAGACCCACCAGCTTAGCCCCGCGCTTGGGGTCGAGGACTGCCTCACGGTATCGGCTCAGCGTCTCCCGCTCGAAGGCGTGGATCCCGGCGCCGAGGATCAGCCGATCGGGCGTCAGGCGAAAGAAGAAGCCAGAGCCGTCCCAACCCTTGCGCTCGCCGGTCCAGAACCAGAGGTCGAGGTGATCCTTGTAAGGCGTCTTGTCCTTCGAGAAGCGGACGTCCCGATTGATTCGCATGATGGAGCCGTTCACTCGCGGCTCGACGTTCACGTCGGGCTCGAGCTTGCGGAGGCGGGGGCCGAGTGCTTCGACGAACGCCTGCGCCGGCGCGAGAAAGGCGTGTTCGTACTCGTCACGGTGGGCGTCGAACCACGTCTTCTTGCTGTGGCTCCGGATCCCCTCCAGGAACTGAACGGTCTCCCTTCCGAAGCCGCTGAACACCATCGGCGTCACCCTATCACGACCTACAAAGCCGCAGATCGACGAGGCCGCGCGGCCACGAGCCGGCCGTGATAGTCGGTTCGAGCATGAGGCTCGCGGAGCTCATCGGTACTCTGTCGCTGGCGGTGGACGCCGGCACGGGCCTACCCGACCATCATGCGCTCCGCGGCGCGACGCTCGCCGTCGGATTGGCGCGGGAGGTGAAGGCCGACGACAGAACCGTTCAGGACGCGTTCTACTTGCCGCTGCTGGCGATGGCGGGGTGCACGGCGGAATCGCACGCCTCCGCGAGCATGTTGGGCGACGAGGTGCTCGTCGGCACGGAGTCCTACGGCCTCGACTGGGGAGATCCGCGCGAGATGTTGCCGGTGATGCTGCGGTTGGTGCGCCGCGGCCATGGTCCGCTCGGCGGCCTGGCCGCTGTCGTGCGCGCGTTCAGCAGCATGGCGTCCGCGCTGGAGGTGGGGCGGGCCCACTGCGAAGTGGCGACGCATGTCGCCGAGCGCTTCGGCTTCGATGAGGTGTTCCGCGCGGCGCTGTTTCAGGCGTTCGAGCGCTGGGACGGCAGCGGCAAACCGCTCAAAGTGAAGGGGGAGGCCATCGCGCTCTCCACGCGCATCGCGCTCGTCGCGATCGACGCCAACATCGGCCACCGGTTGGGTGGGGTGGAAGGCGCCGTCGCACTCACTCGCAAACATGCGAAACGCGGGCTCGATCCCGCTCTCGTGGAGCGCTTCACCTCTGCAGCCGCCAAGCTCTGCGGACCCCTCGACGGGCCGTCGCCGTGGGCCGCGGCGCTCGCCGCTGAGCCCGAGCCGTGGCGGACCGTGAACGACGAGGAAGTCGACGAGGGGCTCCGCGCGGTGGCGCACTTTTCCGACCTCAAGTGTCGCTTCACCCGCGCGCACTCGACCGGTGTTTCGGCCCTGGCGAGCGCGGCGGGCCGGCGCATGGGCCTCGGCGCGGAGCTCGAGAGGACGCTCGCCCGCGCGGGGCTGGTTCACGACGTCGGCCGGGTCGCCACCACCGCAGCGATTTGGGACAAGCCCGGGCCTTTGACCGACAGCGAGCGGGAGAAGATCCGTTTGCATTCCTACGTCGGCGAGCGCGTCTTGTCGCGTGCTCCATCACTCGCGACGGTGGCCGAGCTCGCGACGGTGGCGCACGAGCGACTCGACGGGACGGGCTATCACCGGCGGCTCTCGGCCGCCGCGTGCACGGCTGCCGCGCGGGTACTGGCCGCGGCCGACGTCTACCAGGCGATGCGCGAGGTGCGCCCGCACCGTGCTGCGCTGGACGCCGATCGGGCAGCGTCGGATCTCAGCGCGATGGCAAAGCGCGGCGAGCTGTGTCCCGACGCGGTCGCCGCGGTGCTGGGGGCGGCAGGTCATGCGGTGCGGTCACCAGAGCGCCCGAGCGGCCTCACCGACCGCGAGCTCCAGGTGCTGCGGCTCTTGGTTCAGGGTATGACCAACAAGGAAATCGCCACGGCCCTGGACATCTCGACCAAGACGGCCGGCCACCACGTGCAGCACGTGCTCGAAAAGCTCGGCGTCACCACACGGGCTGCGGCCACTATGATCGCCATGAAGGCCGGAATCGCCCCCGACTAGGGTATCCGCCCTATAGCCCGAAACGCTGCGATCCCCGAGAGTTGGCTCCTACCAACGCGGAGCAAATCATGACGCAGCAAAACAAGAATCGCGACGTTTCCCTGGACCTTTACCGCGCCATCGACGCTCAGGACTTCGAGCGCGCAGAAAAGCTGGCCTCACCCCGACTAAAGGCCTGCATGAGTGGAAACCTGCTCGATTTCGAGGCGTGGAGGGCAATGGGACAGATGTTCATGGCTGCTTTCCCAGACGGTCGCCACGTGTTCGATTTGACGGAGGCCGCCGGGGACTACGTGGTCTTGCACGGCCATTTCACGGGCACCCAAACCGGGGAGTTTCATGGCATTCCCGCGACGGGCAAGGCGATCAAGATCTCGGTCACCATGATCGACAAGATCATCGACGGCAAGCTCGTCGAGCACTACGGCGACTTCGATACGGCCGGCCTCATGCAGCAGCTCACCCAGGGCGCCGCAGCATGACGATCCAGCTTTCTCGCGAACGAGCGGGCGTCGCCGCTGAAGTCGCCGACGGGTTCTGGATCGTGGCCACGCAGCACCACCCTGGCGGCTCCCATCAATTCCCAGAGATCAACAACCGCTGCTTGGTGTTTCGCGTCGTGGAGGAAGGCGGGCCTCGGCTGCTCGTCATCAACGGCGTCGATGCGGGAGCCATCGCTCAAGTGAAGCGGATCGAGCAGCAAACCGGCCTCGTCGTTCGCTACGTGCTCTCACCGGGCGGCGGGCATCACGTGCTACTGCCACCGTGGGTCGAAGCCTTCCCGCAGGCTGCCGTGCTGGTTGGGCCCGAGCGCATCCCGCGTACCGCGAGCGGCAAGAAGCTCCTCGCCATGCCGCGCGTCTCGACCTTCGATCCGGACGCGGTGCTCCCCCAGTTGCACGGTCAGCTCGAGTTCGTCTCGTTCCGCGGCCTGTTCGGCGCCCCTGATCACAAGTCACCCGGCGAAGGGGGTCGCGACGGCCTCCTCATGATGATGACCCTGATGCTGGCCATGCTCTTCCGCATGAAGGATCCCGTTGATGAGCTTTGGACCTTCCACGTCCCCACGCGCACGCTCATCGGCGGAGAGAACCTGGGCTGGATGTACCCAAAGGCCGAGCACGCCAAGCTTCCCGGTATGATCAAGGGAATGGTCGTCCCGGACTCCGTCTACCTCTTCAAGGACGCACGCAAGGTCGCCAACCCGGCCATCGTCGACGCCTGTTGGCGCGCGATCCTGAAATGGCCCGCCGAAACGGTGCTCACCTACCATGACCCCGCCGGCCACGGCTTCCTCGGCGACGGTCGGGCCGCCCTCGAAGCTGCGGTGCGGCGACATGGGCAACTGCTGGCGTGAGCCTCACGGGGCCGCGCCACGGCCTGCTGTCTCGAGCAGCAGCTTGATGCGGGCGAGGTCCTTCTGATTGGCGCGTCGCATTGCCGCGGCCATGAGCGGGCCGACCAGCTTCGAGAAGCCCTTCGGCTCCCCGCGGTTGCGGAGCGTCATCTTCGTCTTGCCGTCCCCAACTGGCTCCCACGTGTACGTCGTTTCCATCGGGAATGGGCCCTCAGCCGTGCGCATCACGAGCTTCTTCTGAGGGACGAGGTCCACGATCTCGTAGGTGTACGCCAGCCGCCTCCCGAGGAACTGGGCCACGAACGCAACACGCGATCCGACCTGGATCGGCGGCGTCGTCTTCCACTCGACGGACTTGATATTGACGTACCATTCGGGGGCGTTCGACGGATCCGCCGCATACGCCGCAACGCGATCGCAGGGACCATCGATGGTGACTTCGGTTAAGACGTCGACAGGCACGCTCGTCCTCGAGAAGAATCGAGCGCGACTCTACCAGGGCTGGCCCGTGCCCGTCTCGACGTACGACTTCAGACTCCCGAGGAAGTACGTCCAACCTTGAGCAACCGCGTCCGGTGCCGCGTCCTTCCATCCTGCGTGCTCGAAGGAAACCAGCACCTCGTCACCCTGTGCCTTGAGGCGCCAGCGGAGCGTCGTCCCGACCCAGGAGGGCATGTCGTGACCGACACAAGTCCAACCGACGGTCTCATCCTGCTTCATCTCGTCGATGCGGAACCGCATGTTCACCGGCTGTCCGTCTTTGACGAAGTGGAGCTTGGCCTCGCCGCCCACCTTTTCGGCGATCTCCCCAGCCGCGTTCCACCATCCACGGTAGCCACGTTGCTGCGTGAGGGCCTCGTAAGCTTTGCCCACGGTGCCCTTGATCCGGACCTCTTGCTTGATGGAATTCATTTTCGTATTCCTTTCACTGATTGCTGAGCATCTTCTCGAGGTTGCCGAGGCAGCCGGTCCAGCCTTCCTCGTGGCCGCGCTGGATCTTTGGATCTGGGGTCAACTCGTGGACGAGTGAGAGCTCCGTGCGCGCTCCGCGGTCGCTGAGCTCGACGGTCACGACGCTGTCCATGACCGAAAGCTCCGGGCAGCTCCAAGTGAAGACGAGGCGAGAAGCCGGGACGATCTCGCGATACTCGCCAAACTGCCGGTGTTCGACGCCGCCCGAATCGCGCATCAAGAGCTCGTAGCGACCGCCGACTCGTAGCTCCGAGGACACGGTGACGGTCCAATCGCTGCCGGGGAAGAACCAGCGCCCCATCAGCTCCGGCCGGGTCCAGGCCGCGAAGACGCGCTCCCGCGGCGCGGACAGCAGGCGTGTGATGACGATGCTGCTTTTGGGCATCGCTACTCCTTGGCGTCGAGCTCGACGAGGAGCTTCTCGAGCGCGTCCAGCCTTCGGTTCCAGAGACTCGAAAGCTCGACCAGCACCTTGGCGGCATCGCGGAGCGGTGTGGGGCTGAGCTTGCAACGGTGGACGCGGCCGGCGCGGGTGCGCCGCAGAAGCCGAGCGCGCTCGAGCACCTGAACGTGCTTCGAGACCGCCTCGAGGGACATGTCAAAGGGCCTGGCGAGCTCGGTGACGGAATGCTCCTCGTTCGCGATCTTCCGCAGAATTGCGCGCCGCACCGGGTGCGCCAGCGCGTGAAAAACGTGATCGAGGTGGTCAGACCGTGACTCAACCATCTGGTTGAATGTTCCTACGGTGCGCCCACAGGACTGTCAACCAGTTTGTTGAGCGTCGCGATCGACTCGGCGCTGGGACCGAGAACCGAGGGGAGCCGCGGTCGTGCTAGATTCGCGGTGCTTTGCGGGTGGCGCTCATCTCCGACATTCACGGGAATGCAATCGCGCTCCAGGCGGTCCTCCGGGACATCAGGCAGGTCGGCGTGGATCGCACGATCTGCCTCGGTGATACCGCGACGCTCGGACCGTCCCCGCTCGACGTGCTTGGCACCCTGCGCGACCTCGGGATCCCCTGCATCACCGGCAATCACGACGCGTTTCTCCTCGATCCCGAGCTGCTCGCCACCTACACACAGGTGCCGCCAGTGGTCGCGGCGGTCGACTGGTGCCGAGCGGTGCTGCCGTCGTGGGCGCTCGAGTTCGTGCGCGGCTTCGCCCCTGGCATGGATGTGAGCCTGGACAACGCAGGGTCGCTGCAGCTCTTTCACGGTACACCTCGCTCACACATGGAGGATCTGCTGGCCACGACCTCAGCGGAAAAGACCGAGGAAATGTTGGGGCAAAGGCGAGCCACGGTCATGGCCGGCGGGCACACGCACGTTCAGATGCTGCGGCAGCACCGCGGGACGCTACTTGTGAACCCCGGCAGCGTCGGCGCACCGTTCAAGGAATTCGTGGACCACGCGCCGCCGACCATCATGCCCTACGCCGAGTACGCGACGGTCGACGCAGAGCGCGGCGGGGTTCAGGTGACATTGCGGCGCGTGGCCGTCGACAAGCGCGCTATGTTCAATGCCGCGGCGGCCAGCTCCAACCCATTGGGCCCCATGTTAGCCAAGCAATACGCGTAGGGCCCGAGCGCCGGTAGCGCCAGGCGCATGTCGGGCTAGCGTGGGGGCGCACGCCTCCACGGATCGGAGCCTGGCTCGTCGCCGCGCGCCGCCATCGCAAGCCGCTCGATGAAGTGTGGCCAGCCGATCGCATGCTTCTTCGCTTCCGCAGGATCGAGTCCGCTGTGCTCGAGGCGAACGTGCGTTCGGTCGCCGCGCGCCTCGAGCGTCACGAGCAGTCGCGTGGCGCCGGGAGGCATCGCTTCGTTGGCGGCCTCACCCCAGGCGATTTCGATGAGGCTCGGCCGCTCGATGCGCACGAAGTGCCCGCGGATCAATACGCCGTTGATATCGACCGAGAAGGTTCCGCCTGATGTCGCCTCGAGGCGCGCCACGTCCCCCATCCACCGCACGAGCAGCTCCGGCCGCACGAAGTACTCGAACACTTGTTCCGGCGTCGCTTCGATGTCGATCGAGGTCCGGTACGTCTCGCTCATCGCTTCCTCTCGATGTCGTTCTTGAGCGCCTGCAGACGCGGGCTCCAGAAGCTACGGACGAATTCCTCCACTGGCGCGAACCCGTCAGGAACGATGGCGTAGACGCTCCGGGTCCCGACTTTGCGAGCCTCGACCAAGCCTGCCTGATCCAACACGGCCAGGTGCTGCGAGACGGCCTGCTGAGTGACCTCGACCTCGGCGGCTATCTCGCCGACGGCTCGCGGCCCCGCGCGCAGGAGCTCCAGGATCTCGACGCGCCGTGGCTCCCCGAGCGCCTTCAGCGCCAGGGCCGCTTGTCGTTCAGAACGCTTCACAAGTGGGGACTTGTGTATCACGAAGGCGCGTGATACTCCACAAGCCTCCACTTGTGGAGGCTAAAATGACGACCATTCATCACGAGATTGCTGCCGCTTGCTCTCCCGAACGGATTTGGGAGGTGCTTTCGGATCTCCAGGCGGTCGAGCGATACAACCCAACTGTCCGGTCGGCCACGCTGAAAGGGACGCTACGCCGCGGCGTTGGCGCGGAGCGTGTCTGCGACCTGCGGCCGAAGGGGCGCGTCGTCGAGCGGGTCACCCATTGGGAGGACGGGCGCGCGGTCGGGCTCGAGATCAGCGAGAGCGATTGGCCAATCCACTACATGCGGTGGGTGACCCGCGTCGAGCCTTCCGAAACCGGAAGCGTCGTCACCCAGAAGCTGGACTATGCCGTGAAGTTTGGCCCGCTCGGCTGGCTCTTGGACCGGCTCGTGATGAAGCGAAAGCTCTCGACCACGCTGGACGGCGTTTTCGCCGGCCTCGTGGCGCACGCCGAGGGGAGATCGTGATCGGGCGTTCTTTTTTTGACCCGCCTGTCGTGGCAGGCGCTCCCTCCGCGTCTCCTTGTTGAGGCCAGGTTGAGCTGGCTCGGCAACCGGAGAAGACAACCATGTCCGAAGCTTTCGTTTGGTTTCACAATAACAGCGGAAAACCGGCAGAATCGCGGGCCTTCTACGAGAAACTTCTCGGGTGGAAGCCCGCAGACGGACCGGGGGGCATGACCATGTTCGCCGGCGAGAAGGGGCCGTTCGCTGGACTTGGAGCCGCGGAGGGCGCGAGCGTGGGGTGGCTGCCGTATGTCCAGGTGGGTGATGTCGACGCGGCCACCCAGAAGGCGATCGAGCTTGGGGCCGCATTGCTCAAGGAAAAGAGTCGCGGTCCCGCCGGTGAGTTCTCGGTGATCAAGGATCCCGGCGGGGCAGCCCTGGCGCTCTGGCAGAAGGCGTGAAGGTGACGATCCTGAAGAACTCGATCCACGTCGCGGCTCCGCCGGAGAAGGTCTGGGCAGCACTCGCCCGTCTCGACGCCCTCCACGAATTCGATCCCGGAATCAGAAGGAGTGAGATCAACTCACCGAGCTCGGAGGGCGTCGGGGCGTCCCGACACTGCGATCTACGTGCTGGCGGCTGGTTCCGTGACCGGGTGACCGTTTGGGAGCCGTTCCGCGAGCTCGAGTTCGAACTCTACGATTGCTCACTGCCGGTTCGTCGCTTGCGGCACCGCTACGTGCTGACGCCCGATCAGAATGGCGTACGCGTCGAGCAGGAGCAGGAGTACGAGCTCAAGTACGGGGCGCTCGGCGCGCTCCTCGACCGCCTCGTCGTTCGTGGCAAGTGGGATGCCGGGATCAAGAGCTTCTTCTCGGGATTGAAGAGCTACGTCGAGAAGGACGCTCGGGCGTAGCAGCGGTGGCGGCGCTGAGTCCTGCTATCTTCGCTCCGGACCGCACGTGACCTACGCGTTGCTCATCTACCGAACGGCGCCGGTCTCGATTCCGATCCCGGAACTCGAGGAAAGAGCCGCGCTGGCCGCACACCGCGTCCTCCAAGGAGAGTCGGCCGGCAGGGGCGAGCTCAGGGTGGTTGCTCGTCTCGACGATGTGGGCAGCGCTCGGACGGTGAGATCGAAAGCCGGCGCGCACGAGGTTTCGGACGGACCCTTCATCGAGACCAAGGAGTGGTTGATCGGATTTTACCTCGTGGATTGCTCGAGCGCGGAGGAGGCACTCGAGCGTGCGCGCGTCATCTGCACGGACGAATCGCACGCCATCGAGGTCCGACCCGTAACCTGGCAATGGAAGCCGTGAGCGCTGTGGCTGACGCCGAGATGCTTCGTCAGCTGTACCCGCGGGTGCTCGCAAAGACGCTCGGCATGACCAGGGCACTCCCTGATGCCGAGGATGCGGTTCACGACGCCGTCGAGCGCGCTCTCGAGGCTTGGCCTCGCACAGGGACACCCGATTCGCCGGAGGCGTGGCTCATCACGGTTGCTGCGAACGCGTATCGCGACCGTCTCCGGCGCACGCGGCGCGAGGAACCCCATGAGGATGCGCTCGAGCTCTTGGCCCAAATGAGTCCGTGGGCGCGCATCGCGCTCGCCGATCCCGAGGTCGCGCGCGGTTGGAAGGACGAGCTTCTGCGACTCCTGTTCGCCTGTTGCCACCCGGAGCTCAACGAGGGTGAAAGCGCGGCGCTTGCTCTCGCGACCGTGGTGGGGCTCTCGACGTGTGAGATCGCCGCCGCATTCGTCGCGGCGCCCCGTAGCATGGAGCAGCGGCTGACGCGTGCTCGTCAACGCTTGCGCGAGCACGGGGACATCGATGGTGTTGCAGCCGGAAAGAGCGGAGACCGCCTCGGCGCAGTCCTGCGCGCGATCCACCTCTTGTTCAACGAAGGTTACTGGTCGAGCTCGGGCGAATCGCCCATCCGTGCCGATCTCTGCCGACTCGCCATCGGGCTCGCGCGATCCCTCCTCGAGGCCCACCCCGGAGCGCCCGAGGCCGCGGGACTATTGGCCCTGCTGCTGCTCCACGATGCGCGCCGGGACGCGCGCCTTGGCCCCAACGGTGAGACGTTCACGCTACCTGAGCAGGATCGCGCGCGTTGGGACCACGACGGCATCCGCGGCGCAACTGAGCTCCTCGAGCGAGCGCTGGCGGAGGGCAAGTCCGGCCCCTTCCAGACGGAAGCAGCGATCGCTGCCGTGCACTGTCGAGCGCGCTCCGCCGCTGAAACCGACTGGGACGAGATCGCCGCGCTGTACGCCTTGCTCGAGGCGTTCCGCCCGATTCCTGCAGTGCGTGTGAACCGTGCGTTCGCGGTGGCCCGTGCCAAGGGCGCAGCTGCGGGACTCGCCTTGCTCGACGAGAAATCCGCGATCGACGCCGACGCGTATCCCTACGTGCATCTAGTTCGCGGGTCACTTCTCGGCGAGCTCGCGCAGTTCGATGCAGCAAGAAGGTCCCTCGAGCAAGCCGAGCGGCACGCGCGAAATACACACGAACGTGCTCAGATTCGGGAGCAACTGGCGAAGCTCGGCACCGGCAACGGGGAAGCCGCACCATGAGCGCGAAAGGGCGTCACCGGCAGGGCGCGCGCACCGCGGCACCGAGCGGCTCTATCGATCCGCAAGAGCTGTTCTGGAACCTCGCCGCCGACCTGCAGAAGACGGACCCTCGAATCGTCGAGAGTTCGATCATGAACGGGCGCTGCCTTCGCTTGGGCAAAGAGTTCCTGGCCCTGGTGGACTACAAGGGCTCCGGGTTGGTCGTGAAGCTGCCAGCCGCGCGCGTCGCGGAGCTCATCGCAAGCGGAACCGGCCGGCCGTTTGCGCCCGCAGGCCGCGTTTTCAGAGAATGGCTGTCGGTACCTGAGCCTGATCGAAAACGCTGGCTTGCGCTCTTGCGTGAGGGCATCGAGTTCGTCGGCTAGCGCTCGTCATTTCCGTTCGATGACCTTCGACGCGCCGAAGGCGAACGCTCCCAGAACGAGACCGGAGACGATGCCAACGACCGGACCGGTCAGGGCCATCATGGCCCGCGGCGAGTCCGGGCTCGGCATGCTCTTCAGCATCTGGGCCTCTTGGGGATGGTTCGCGAGGTAGCTCTCGTAGAAGAGAATGTGAGCCGACGTGATCCACACGCAGTTGGCGAGGCTCACCAAGAAGCCGTGCAAGAAATGCTTCGTCGAGCGCGTGCGTGCGATCACGACGGCACACACGACGAAAATGACGAGCCAAAACAGGGGTTCGATGTTGGAGGGGATCCACCACACGGTGGCGAGCGCCATGGCCAAGCCGAACATCGACAAGGACAGGATCAGCTTCCAATCAAGGGCTACTTCGTCGTTCATGTGTCGCCTCTTTCGTCTAACCGTAGGTGGCAGGTTCAAGCGGACCGAGTTCGTCGCCGAGATTTGCCCGACCGCACCACGCTCGGAAGGTCGAACGCGCCATAGCGCCTGCGGTAGTCGCCTGGCGTGAGCCCTGTGTGACGGGCGAATACCTTGCGGAACGCGACTACGTCACCGTAGCCAACCTTGGCGGCAATGGTGGTGAGAGGGTGCGTCGACGCCGCGAGGCTGCGCTTTGCTGCCTCGACGCGCGCGCGCTGCACGTATTCCCTCGGCGTGTTCCCTGTCGCCCGCTTGAAGCGCCGCGAGAACGTGCGGAGGCTCATCGCGACACCAGCTGCCACGTCGGACAATGAGTCGGCTCGCGCAAGATCGCGCTCGATGCGAGACTGCGCGGTGAGAATCGCGTGATCTCCATGCAGCTTTTGAGGGGAGAAGATCGCGTACGCTCCCTGGGGCGCCTTGTTGATGTCGATCAGATACATCTTCGAGGCGAGGGCCGCAGTCTCGGGCCCGAGCAGACGCTCGACCAGATAGAGCGCGAGGCTAATGAACGAGGTCGCGCCACCCGCGGTGCAGACCCTACCCTCGTCGACAATGATCGCCTGGGATTCTAGGCGGACCTTAGGAAAGCGGCTGGCGAGGACGTCCTGAAACGCCCAATGGGTCGTCGCCCGGCGACCCTCGAGCAGACCCGCCTCGGCCAAAACGAAGGCCCCCGTGCAGACGCTCGCCACGTCAGCGCCGCGCTCGTGGGCCCGCTGCACCCAGCTTGCTGCACCGCGGTTGTTGGCGAGGCCTGCTACCTCACTTGGGTCGAGCGCAGGCACGACGACCAGGTCGAACTGCTTGGAACTCGCGAACGTCAGGTCGCACGGCAGGCGCTGACCATCGGCGACTGTCACGGTTCGCCCCTTTCCGACCAGCTTCACGTCGAGCTCGGGCCGCTCGCGGTGGCTTGGTAGCGTGGAGGCGAGCTGAGCCGACTTTCGGAAAAGCTCCGCCAACCCGAGAGCGACCATGCCCGGGCCGTCCTGCAACACGGCGATCGCGATCCGCAGCCGCTTCATGCGCCCGACTCATACCGCAGCACAGGCTCGAAGAACACTCACGACTCGCTCGAGACGCACCCGCCAAGGGTGGCCGATTCACACCTCATCGTTGTCCTAAAAGACGTCTCGTCGCGCACCCACTCTCCCGAGTAGCGTCACGTCAGGCGGAACTCAGGAGAGATCATGAAGAAGTTTCTCGTTCTCTATCTCGCGCCGGTCTCAGCGGCGGAGCAGATGGCCAAGGCAACGCCCGAGCAGGCAAAGGCCGGTATGGATGCATGGCTTGCGTGGGCGAAGCGCGCCGGCAGCGCTGTCGTCGACCTCGGATCGCCGGTCGGCGGTGGGGCATCGCTTTCGAAGGGCAAGAGCGGCGCCGGCACGACTCAGGTCGGGGGATACTCAATGCTGCAAGCCAACTCGATGCACGAGATCACTGCTTTGCTTGCGGAGCACCCGCACCTGAGCCAACCGGGGTTCAGCATCGAGGCACTTGAGATGCTCGCCTTGCCAGGGATGTAAGGCCGGCTACTTGGGGCTTTCACCCCACTCGTCTTGTGAGCCGCCGCTCCAGGAGTTGCCTTACTGCCACCGAAGGGGCGGCTGCCAACGCCTGATCACGGTGTCTCTTGGCCGTTGACGTGTTCCCCACGCGGTGGTGGAGGTCTGCGAGCACTGCGTCCCACAAGTAGTGGCCGTCGAGCCACGCAGGCGGCACCACGCCGTCAAGCGCCGCAAGGCCCGCTTGCGGCCCCTGCGCCTCAGCCAACGCCACCGCGCGGTTCAGTGTGTGGATGGGTGATGGATCGATGCGCTCGAGCATCGCGTAGAGGTCAGCAATTGCATTCCAGCGCGTTTCGGCAAACGACTCTGCAAAGCAGTGCTCCGCAGCAATGCCAGCTTCGGCGTGAAAACGGCCAAAAACATCGCCATGGGCCGCGCGCTCGAGCCAAGTCGCACCCTGACGCAGGTGCTCGGCATTCCAGAGGCTCCGGTCCTGCTCTTCCAGCAGCAGTAGGCCGCCGGTGCCGTCCTGTCGCGACGCGAGGCGAGCAGCATGGAGATGCATGAGGGCTAGCAAAGCGAAGGTCGACGGTACTGACCCCACGGGATGCGCGGCCAGCAACGTGGCCAGGCGAATGGCTTCTTCACATAGCTCGGCGCGGATGGCGTGCGCCGCGTTGGTGGACAGGTAGCCCTCGTTGAACAGCAGGTAGATGACCGCGTGGACGCTCGGCAAACGCACCTGGAGCGCTTCGAGCGACGGCGTCTGCGTATTCACGTCGTCCTCACGGAGCCGGTCCCGGGCGCGGGCCAGGCGCTTGTAAACGTTGGCCTCGCTGGTGAACAGGCGGAAGGCGATCTCACCGATGCTGAAGCCGCACAGCGTCTTGAGGGCGAGGACCAAGCGTGATTCCTGGGGAATTCTTTCGTCGCAGCAGACAAACAACATGCGCAGGAGCTCGTCCCGCACCTCGCCGTCGAACGCCGGTGACGTGGGCTCTTCGCCGCCGTCGGGGGGTTGGTCCGCCGCGCCGGCGAGAATGCGCTGATGCCCGCGGTCCTTTCGCAAGGCACCGGCCAGGTGGTTGTGCGCCACGCGAAACAGCCACGCGCCAGGGTCGCGCGGAACGCCCGTCACCAGCCACGTCGCGAGCGCTGCCAGCAGCGCACCCTGCACGGCATCTTCGACGGCTTCGAGGTGGGGGAGCCCCACGCGGCGGACCAGGACCGACACCAGACGGCCGTACTCATGCCGAAAGTAGTGTTCCACCAGGCCCGACGGTGAAGTCGGGTCGATCGGTCCGCTTGGTCCGCGCGCTCGAAGGGGCACGCTTACATCTTCCTGCCTGCCAGCTCGCGGATTTCCAGCAGCGCTCCCGGGGCATCGACTGCAGGACAGGCCCTGACGACCGCTACCGCGCCATCGTATGTATCCGCGGCAACGATCATGTAGCCGCCCACCACCTCCTTGGCCTCCACGAACGGCCCGTCTGCGACCCCGGACGCGCTCACCACGCGCCCGTCCGACTTCAGCTTGTCACCCATATCCAGGATGTCGTCCTTGAACTTCTCCATCCAGGTCTTGTAGGCAGCAAACATTTGCTGCATTTGCTCGGGCGAGGGGGCGGTCTGACCGACACTCGGCTGATTTCGGAACAGGACCAGGTACTTATGCTTGGACATGGGCTGATTCTCCTCGATCTTTCGGCGGCGCACACCGCCGCGCGTCCTTGAAGACGCGCGAGGGGCAGCGGTTTGGACACCCGCGCTCGGATTACCGCTTCGCGCGCGATGGCAGCGTCCTGAGCGCAGCGCGAATCAGCGCTCGCACGGAGTTGGTCGGAAAGGCCCTGCCGGCCTCGAGCCTCACGAATTTGACTTGCTTCCCCATGGGCTCGAGCACGCCGTCCGGATCCGGCAGCCGGTTTCCGTGCTCGAACCCCAGCCGCACATGGTCCTTCTGAGGCGCGACGAAGCAGAAGTAGTGGGGTGAGCGGTACCCAATGAGGCGCCAGCCCGCGTAGCCAGCCTCGATGGCCTCAGGCGCTTCTTCCAGCACGACTTTTCGAGCCTGCTCAGCCAACCGGCGGAGAGCGGGTGAGCATCCTTGGAGGATCGCGTCCGGGCTGACCGTTCGCGCCTTCGAGCCTTGGCCGCCAGTGTTTGCCACCGCCAGCGCTCGGCGCGCCCAGGCGAGGAGCTCCGTGCCGTCGTCCAGGATGTCGGCCGGCACCTCGAGGTAGTTCTTCAGCGCAGCGCGACGACGCGGTCGAAACGAGCCCATTCCTCGCGCCACGAACTCCGCGGAAGTTGCATCGTTCGTCTTCAGGTACACGCGACCCGAGTGGAGGATCGCAAACATGGTTCCCTCGGCGTAGATGCCGGCTCCCCCGAACATCGGGCGAACCTCGAGCTCCGGAAGCCGCTTGAGTGTGTCCTCGAGCCACTCAGCCATCGGATCTCGAGACCTGGTGACGATAAGGTCTTCCGCTCGCCGCGAGCGATCCGGCGCGCGCCTCTTCGTCTTGCGGGTGACCATGAGACTCGCAGCACCTCTAGAATGGCGGTCTCCTTGCCATGGCCGCCGCGAGGCGCCAAGTTCCCACGCGGACCTCGCAGCCATCTCGGGCTTCGCTCCAGGCCGTCTCGGAGCGTTCGACCGACTAAGGCTGCTACGAGCTAGCGCGCCTGGCGCGAGCACCCTGAGCGAGCCGGAGTGAGGCGCCTCTGCCACCTACCGCACCCAGCGAACACCTTCCCGATTCGCAGTCAGCGAACAGTCGCACGATCTTCGAGCGGGTCGCGCGCAACGCCGCGATCTCGCGATCGATGCGGCCAAGCATGGCCTCGAACCTCGGGCGCTGATTGCCACAGGTGGCGGTCCCCGCGTCGAGCATCGCCAGCATCGACCGGATCTCGTCGAGCTCGACGCCGAGGGCCTGGATATACTTGACCAGGCGGATCCTCTCGACCGCCCCCTCACCGTAGATTCGATAACCCGAGGAGCGCCGAGGTGGCGCCGGCAGGATCCCCCGGCGTTCGTAGAACCGGACGGTGTCCACGCTAACGCTGGCACGTCTCGCCACTTCGCCGATCTTCATTGCGCGGGCCCCATTGACTCTGGAGTTGAGTCCAGAGTTTACCCTCCGGGTCGGCCCCAAACCAGGGAGAAACGACGATGAACACCGACGCCGACGTGGACCAGATCGACCAGACCCTTCCCATCGCCTGCCAGCCGAGCGCCGTCCCGGAGGCGCAGCGCCAGCGCTGGATGGAGCTCGGCAAGCTCACCTACGCGGCGGTCGAGGCCGTGCGCGAGCTCGAGGACGGCTACGCCCTGCGTCTGCCCTCCGACCGTCTCCTGCTGCTGGCCGAGTACGTGAGCCTCGACAGGCTCTGCTGTGCGGCCCTGCGCTGGGAGATCATCGTGCAGCAGGCGGGCGGGCCTCTGTGGCTGAAGCTACGCGGGCCCGACGGTGCCAAAGCGTTCCTGGCCGCCGCCATGCAGGCCACCACGCTCTTGCCGGTCGAAGTCGCGCGCGCTGCAGGCCTCGGGCTCACCGAGCGGGCGGCGTTCGACCTCGACAACGTCGCGGAGCTTGCCGAGCGACTGAACCCGTGACCTCGGCAATGCGGCTTCGTCAGGCGGACGTCGCACGCGCGTCATCCACTGAGTCCCCGCGCGTTGTCGCGGAAGACGCTCGCGACGAATGATGACGTGAGCTTGACGGCGCGCGTTCCCGCCGCCTCCACGGGCGAGACGAGCCAGATCGTCTCGCGATGGAGCTCGTCGGTGAAGCGAACGAGCTCACGTTCCCGATCGCCAAGAAAGCACGGGATGACACCAACCCCCACCCCCGCCTTGAGGGCTTCAGTCAGCGCCTTCGCGTCGTCGGTCCGTACGATGCCGGAGCTTTGGGCTGCCGCTTCGTCGAACCAGCGGAAGCCGGGGACGTAGGTCACCCGGTCTGGACAGCCGACGACACGATGCCGGGCCCACTCGCCTCGTTTGCTGGGTGCCGGGTGGTGCTTTGCGTAGGAACGGGCAGCGTAGATTGCCGAGCCGAGCTCACCGGCGCGCCGGACCACGAATTCGCCATGTTCGGGTCGCGTGTTGCGTAGCGCGACGTCTGCTTCGCGCTGGGGCAGGTTCAAGACGCGCGACGTTGCGGCAATCGAAACATCCAACCACGGGCCATCCACGAGGAGCTTCGGTAGCACTGGCAGCAGCAGCTCGGTGCAGAACCAGTGCGGCGCCGTAACGGTGACCGGCGTCCGCGGCGAGCCGTGCTCGCTCGCGTAGTCCGACCGGAGCTCGGCGATACGGCGTTCGATCTCACGAGCTGCATGCGCTGCGCGCTCACCAGCGGCAGTCGGCTGCCAACCACTCGCACGCCGCATGAGCAACCTGACGCCGAGCCCGGATTCGAGATTCGTGACACGCCTCGCGACAGTCGCCTTGTCGACGCCGAGTTTGCGTGCCGCGGCGCTTGCCGAGCCACTTTCGCGAACGGCGAGCAGGAACCGGAGGTCGTCCCAGTCGAGCACCGGAGCATTATCGCACAGGGGGGTGGAGAATTCTCGCCTTCCGAAAGGCGCTGAAACGGCGCATACCAAGCGGTGTCGGCAACCCAAGGAGATGCCCCATGACTCAGACCAACAGCGAGCTCATTCAGACCATCTACGAGGCTTTCGGGCGCGGCGACGTGGCGTTCATCACGTCCAAGGTGCGACCCGACGCGCGCTGGGACTTCAACGTGACCCGAAGCGAAGTGCCCTGGCACGTGCCCGTGACCGGCCCCGCAGAGGTCCCGAAGTTCCTCGGCGCGTTCGTCGAAAACGTGCAGCTCGAGGCGTTCGAGCCCAAACAGCTCATGGCCGCCGGTGACGAAGTCATCGCGCACATCCGCATCGCGTTCACCGTCAAGCGCAACGGGCGGCGAGTCGAGCAGGAGCAGCTTCACTGGTGGACGGTCCGCGACGGGAAAGTGGCCCGCCTGCGACACTTCGAGGACACCGCGCAGGTGATTGCGGCCTGGCAGGGCTGACAACGGCCTCAGCCCTATTTCGCGGGTTCGGCTCGAATGCGTTCGGCGCGCATCCTCACCCACCCGTCGGCTGAACGTTCAACCGGTTCTCTACGGCAATGGCGCCGCCCTCGAAAGCGTCCTGCGTTGCTTCTCGCTTGTCACGAGCGCTCTCTACCGAGCCACTGAGGGTTGCCTTACCCGCGACGACGGCCACCTTGACGGCGTTTGCATCCACGAACGGACTCGACATGAGCTCGCTCTTGATCTGCTTGTCGATGTCGGCGTCCGACTTCGCGGTCGTCGCAGGCGCGTAGTGAGAGTTCGCGATGTAGGGCTCGTAAGGAGCCAGGTACCAATCGTAAACGTACGCGATTTCTGGCCGCTCGAGCTTGAGCTGGTTGTCGACGCGCTTCACTCCGAGAACGCCGGACGCGACTTCAGTCGCCAGCGCGCGTTCGAACGCCGTCTTCACGCTGCCCGTCAGCGACACGGTCCCACCCTTCGACGCAACACCGACGGCGAACGCGGTCGTGGCTGGGTCGTAGCGGAGGACGTTGCGCACATGCTCCTCGAGCGCGCTGTCGGCAACGGAGCTGTGCGGCACCACCTCGAGCTGGTTGTTCACGTCGTTGACGCCGAGCGTGTCATGAGCGGCGCGTTCGGCGGCCGTCTTTCCTTCGAGACTGTCTACATTGCCCCGAAGCGTCACGTTTCCCAACGCTACGCTGACTTCGACCTTCGCGCCCATGACCCAGGGGTCGAGCGCAGCGGCATCTCGAATCGCCTGCGCGATTTGGGGGTCGGAGATCTTTTCGGCCTTGTTCTTTCGAACCTCGTGCTCCTTGGCGGACCAATCGACGGTAACCCCGGCGTCATCGACTGCTCTCGCACCGCTCACCCAGGCCAGGCGTGAAGCGCGGCGACGCTCGACCGCGCTCCGCACGACGCCCTTCAAGGTCACCTTGCCGTCCTTGACGGCGACTCCGATCAAGCCGTCGTCGAGCAATCGGTCCCAATGGAAGCGACTAGTCAGGTCCTTTTGCATGTCGGCGTCCGAGCGGGTCACGGCGGGCTCGACCGCCAGTTGGTTCTTCACCTCGCGGACACCGCGAACCCCCTCTGCCAAGCGCTCGGCGACCTCTCGCTGAGACCACGCCTTGACGTTGCCAGTTAGCGTGATGGTGGCGGCTTTGACCGCCACCTGAACCGGCAAGGAATTCGTCGCCGCGTTGATCGACATGCTGTTCTTCACGTCTTTCTGCAGCTCCGCATCCGGGCGAGAGAGCTGGTCGAGCGCGAGACGGTCATTGACCGCACGAACTCCCTTCACCTTCTCGGCGGCCAGGGTCGCTCTCCGCTTGGCAAGCAGATCGCTCACGTTGCCGCTGAGCTCCACCGTGCCACCGGACGTCTTCACGCTGATCCGCTTGGCGTCAACGCCCGGATCCCCGGCGAGCCCGAGCTTGACCGCCTCGTTGATGTCCGAGTCCTTGAGCGTGGGTAGCGTTTCGGTTTGGACGGAGCTGGCGCTCGGCTTGGCAGCCGACGCCGGCTCGGTCGGCTCGGTAACCTTCTTCGCGCACCCGAGGGTGAAGGAGACCGCGGTCACACTGATCAGCAAATTGCGTACCTGGCACGAGCTCATGAGAACTTCTCCCGGGGTTAGCGAGGCGATCGCGAACGCGCGCCGTGACCGCCCTGTCGCCCCTTCAGCAGACTCGTAGTGTTGGGAATTCCCGCCGCCCACGAGTTTCTACGTCGCACGGGAGTTTGGTTTCAAACTATTTTCGGCCCGCTTCTACGTGGCAATTTGCCGCCACCACTTAGTTTGACTCCAAACTAATTATGTGGCGGAGTCCGCGATGCGAGCCGAAGCGGCCCCCATGCGCTTCCGTCCAACATCTGTGCATCCGCGCCCTTCCGTCGCCATTCGCGGCGTTTTTGCCCTGATCTTCGCATTTTTGGCGAGCGAGCCGGTCGCGCGCGGCGAGACCCTCCAGGCGCCGTTTGGCTCCAAGGCGATCTCGCTCGGGGCCTCCCGCGTCGCTTGCGGCCCCGCCCCGGCTGGCTGGTCGATCGTCCCTGACGGCACCGGTGTCCGCCCGCCGGACGCCGAAGCTGCCGTCGGTACGACGGGTGAGCTGAAGGTGGCGCCCAATGCGAACGCCTGTTCGTCTAGCACCGACATCCTGCGCCTTGCGGTCGTCGGCAGGCGCCCACTAGCCGACCCAGCGAGCGTCAACTTTCTTCCAGACGAAGCACGGGTGGAGGCCCGCGGCCGGCGCCTGGCAGGTTCGACCCTAGTGTGGCGCAGCACCACCGCTTCGGGCAGCAGCGTGTGTAAGACCCCCAAACTGGACCAGGGCTCGGAGCAGTGCTCGTGGAGCGTCGGACGCGGGTTGGGGGCGGCTCCCGGCTCGATCACGCTGACTCTCGTTCCGGAGGGCGGTCGTGCCGACGACGATGTCCTCACGTTCGACTCGGAGGGACATCGCGTCGAGCCCACGAGCTTGCTACTCACGCCGTCCCGCATCGTCGTGGCACGCCTCGCGCCAGCCGACGCGTCGGTGGACCTATCGACGGGACGCGGTCAGGTCGTCCTTTCGCATCCGGAGATCGTCACATCCGTAGATTGTGCTCCAGCGCGCTGCGAGGTCGCGGCGGGGACCATACTCGTCCGTGGGATCTCCAGCGACGTGAGCTCCGTCGACGTGAAGGTCCATCTCGTTCCGCACGCCTTCTTGCAAACCAGCTCCGGAATGGAGGCGCAACCCACCCTGCATTTGGCGGTGCTCCACTGCCCGATGGCCGTCGTCTCGGGGCCTCCCCTTCGCTCGACGAGTAGCGCACGGGCAGTAGTTCACATCGATGGCGGCTGCGGCCGCGACCCGTCGGTGCTGAAGTTCGAAGTCGCGGGCGACGCGCGCGACGCCCTAGAGAGCAGCGTGGGACCCGGAGGTGCCGACGTACTCTTGGCGGTGGGTAGTACGGAGGCTCCGTGGGTCACCTTCACAGCCGTGCTCGCGCAGGATCCCAGCGTCGTCGTCGCATCGGCGCGGATCGAGACGCAAGAGGCCCCGTCGGTCAGCAGCTCCGTTGGTGTTCCCGGACACGAGAACCTCGACTTCATCCCGAACAACCGCCCAGCGGTGGTGCATACCCGTCAGCCCGAGGGTGGCGGGCATCTCGTCGTGTTGCCTATCGAGGGCGTCTACCGAACCATTGACCCGGCAGAGCAGACCGTCGTGGGGGAGGAGAACACGGCCGGAACGACGACTTTACGTTTCGGTCTGCGCATGGAATCCCTACCGGGGGCGCTTGGCCGTGCGAACCTCGCCATCTTGACGGACCCAGTCCAGCGCAGCATCCATCCTGCAAACGTCCCGGCACCACTCGGAGCGTTTGCGCCCCCGGATAAGCGCCTCGTCGAGCTGGTGTGCGGACCCGCGGAATCGCCAACGCGCATCGAACCCGGCGCCACCTATCATATGCCGTTTCGGATGCGCGATGACTGTCGCGTCGTGCTCCATGGCGAGCGGCTCGCGCACGCCTACGGGACGCAGAAGCTCAAGCTATCCATCGACGTGCTGAATCCCGATGGGGTCTCGAGGGGCGAGGGGCACGTCGCCGAAACGGTGGTCGTCCGTTCCTCCAACCGCCCGCTCTACTCCTGGCTCCACGGGGTGGAGGGGCGCTTCGACCGGGTCGTCGTGCGCGTGTCACACGCTGCGGATGAAGGGCACTACCTCGGAGCTACCGACCTAGTAGACGGCACCCCCGAGGTGAAGTG
>Ga0070682_100000421_pt1 | contig 27464 bp, 27 predicted proteins | sample KBSC63LmetaG_FD_64668 | JGI IMG/M metagenome (GOLD analysis project Ga0070682, IMG submission 64668) | Corn rhizosphere microbial communities from Kellogg Biological Station, Michigan, USA - KBS C6-3L metaG | ecosystem: Host-associated > Plants > Roots > Rhizosphere | place: USA: Michigan...
CGCTTGGCGCGGGCCTGGAAGCCGTCGACCATGCCGCTGAAGGCGTTGAAGAACTCGGCCAGGTCGGCGATCAGGTCGAAACCGACGATTTTCTTGAAGACGCTGAGCATCACCGAGACGCCGCGGCCGGTGACCTTCGCCGCCAGCCCGGTCGGCTTCATGAAGACGCGCAGGGATTTGCCCTCGATGAACTGGGTCAGCCGTTTCGGCGCGTCGAGGAAGTCGAGCGCGTTGCGGGTCGGCGGCGTGTCGAGGACGAGCAGGTCGAACTCGCCTTCGGTGTGCAGCTCGAACAGCTTCTCCATCGCCATGTACTCCTGCGAGCCGGCGAGGGCGCTGGAGATCTGCTGGTAGATCCGGTTGTTCAGCACCCGGTCGCGCGACTCCTCGTCGGGCGCCTGGCGCGCGATCAGCTCGTCGAAGGTCGCCTTCGCGTCGAGCATCATCGCCCACAGCTCGCCCTTCATCTCCACGCCCTGGGCCTCGAACAGCGAGGGGTCGACACGTCGCGCCTCGTTTCCCAGCTCCTCCAGCCCGAGCGAGTCGGCCAGCCGCTTCGCCGGGTCGATCGTCAACACGCAGACCTTCAGGCCCTGCGCCGCCATCCCCAGCGCGATCGCCGCCGAGGTCGTGGTCTTGCCGACGCCGCCCGAGCCGGCGCAGATGCAGATCGATTTGCCCTCGAGGACTTCGCCGACCGAGGCCATCAGGAGAGCCTCCCGGCCAGCTTGCGCGCCGCCTCGACGTCGAGCTCGGGCTCGAAGAGGAAGGGCAGCGTTTTCACCGGCGCCTCGACGCCGCGCTTCAAGCGGTTGAGCTGCGAGCGCTGCGATTTCGCCCGGTTGAACTCCGAAAGCGCCGCCCGCGCCGCCGCCTTCGTCGCCCCGTTGGTCCCGTTCTCGCTCTCGGCCAGCTGCGCCAGCTTCTCCGCCTCACCCTTCTTGAACCGCTCGGGGTAGAGCCCGTTGAGGTAGACGCGGTCGACCGCGACGCCGACCTCGTCGCGCAGGTCCCGCTCCAGCGCCATCGACTCGTTGACCGGCATCTCCTCCGGCAGGGCGACGATCGCGGTCCCCGTGTTCTTGTGGTCGGTGATGAAGCGGTCGAGCGTTTCGGCCTGCGAGTGGATCGGGCCGACCCGGGCGATCGAGGCGAAGGTCCGCGGCGTCTGCAGGAAGCCGACCCCGTGCCCGGTCGCCGGAGCGTCGACGATCACCAGGTCGTACTTGCGCCCCTTCTTCACCTTGCGGTCGAGCTGGGCGAGCTCCCAGATCTTGCCGATCGTCACCAGCTCCTTCAGCCCCGGCGTCGCCGCAGCGAGGTAGTTGAAGATGCGGCTGCGGAAGAGCATGTCCCGCATCGCCCGCACCTTCAGCTGCAGCAGCACGTACTCGCGCATCGACTCGTCGGGGTCGATCGAGATCGACCAGAGGTTCTCCTCCATCTCCACCTCGTGGAAGCCGACGGCGGTGTGCTCGAACATCCGCGAGGCGTTCTCCTGCGAGGAGACCTCGCAGACGATCGTGCGCTTGCCTTCGCTCGCGGCGCGCAGGCCGAGGGCCACGGCGACGGTCGTCTTGCCGACGCCACCCTTGCCGGTGACGATCACGAGCCGCTTGTCGAGGAGTTCGGGGATTGACTGATTCCTAGCAATTTCAGGAGCCGGCAGGAAAAGCCGGGTCCCATACGAATATCCGCGCAATGGGATTTCTAAGCCGAAAGAAGCCGAAGCCTGCTCCCGTCGAGATCGAGGAGGGGCCCCCGATCCACGACGAACTCCAGCGGATGGAGGAACTCGTGCCCGAGCGCGTCGAGGAGCCGCGAGCGGATATCGAGACGCCTGCCGTCGAGGAGGAGCCCCCGGTCGTGAAAGAGGAGGAGCCCGCCCTCAACGCAGAGGTCGAGGAGGAGCCTGAGGCTGAGGGCGATGCGCGGATGAAGGCGATCGACCTGATCGCGCCGACGCGACTCGACTTCCTCGCGGAGAAGGAGGCTGCCGAAGAGGCGCCGGTGAAGACGGCTGAGGTGATCGCCTTTGCCAACCAGAAGGGCGGCGTCGCCAAGACGACCACGACCCTGAACCTGGCCGTCGCCTTCGCCGAGTCCGGCTACCGCGTGCTCTGCATCGACCTCGACCCGCAGGGGAACCTGACGATGAGCCAGGGGATCGACCCCGACAAGGTCGAGAAGAGCCTCTACGACGTCCTCGTCAACGACATGCCGATCTCCGAGATCATCGTCAAGCGGGAGATCGACATCGCCGTCGCCTCGATCGACCTCGCCGGGGCCGAGATCGCGATGAGCACCAAGATCGGCCGCGAGCGCTCACTGGAGAAAGCGCTGAAAGAGGTCGCCGGCGACTACGACTTCGTCTGCATCGACACGCCGCCGAGCCTCGGCCTGCTGACGATCAACGCGCTGACCGCGGCGAACAAGGTGATCGTCCCGGTCCAGTGCGAGTATCTCTCGATGCGCGGTCTGGTCCAGCTCCAGAACACGCTGCGGATGATCCAGGAGAACCTCAACCCCGACGTCAAGATCGAGGGCATCCTGCCGACCATGCTCGACTCGCGGACGATCCACGCCAAGGAGGCGATCGAGATCCTCGAGGAGAACTTCGGCGACCTCGTCTTCCAGTCCCGGATCAAAAAGGCGATCAAATTCGCCGAGGCGCCCGTCAAAGGGTCCTCCGTGCTCAAGTACGATTCTGCTTCGAGCGCCGCGAACTACTACCGGGATCTGGCGAAGGAGGTTCTGTCCCATGGCTCGGCGGAATAAGCGAGCAAGCATGCGCGAGGGCCCGCTGTCCGACCTCTTCCGGTCGACGAGCGAGGACGCGCCGGTCGATCCGCCCGAGGCGCCGCGCTACGGCCGGGAAGACCCGGCCGAGGGGAATAAGGAAGAGGAGCAGGTCGCGCCACCCGCTCCCCCCGCGGCCGAGGAGCAGCCGACCGCCGCTGACGTCCCACTGCAGCAGGAAGAGGCGCCCTCCCTCTACGACCAGGATGTAGAAGGTTCGACCGAGTCTGCGCCTGAGAGGTTGAAGCGAGTCTTCAACGAGGAGCCGAAGCCGCGGCGGGAGCAGTTCAGTACGGAGACGCCTCGCTATGGGCGGGAGGAGCCTGCTTACGAGCCGCCGGGAAGCGGCGAGCCGCACCAGCCGGTGATCAAAGTCGTCGGGGTCGGCGGCGCCGGCGTCAACGCGGTCAACCGGATGGTCGACGCCCGCATCCCCGGGGTCGAGTTCATGGCCGTCAACACCGATCTTCAGTCGCTGCAACTCTGCGTCGCCGACGTCACCGTCCACATCGGCGACCAGCAGACGCGCGGCCTCGGCGCCGGCGCCGACCCCGAGGTCGGCCACCGCTCCGCCTTCGAGGAGCAGGACAAGATCAAGCGCCTGCTGAAGGGCTCCGACATGGTCTTCGTCGCCGCCGGTGCCGGCGGCGGTACCGGCTCGGGCGCCGCCCCGGTCGTCGCTCGCCTCGCCCGCGAGGTCGGCGCGCTCACCGTCGGCATCGTCACCAAGCCGTTCAGCTTCGAGGGCAGCCGCCGCGGTACCCAGGCCCAGAAGGGCATCGAGGAACTTGCCGCCGAGGTCGACACCCTGATCGTCGTCCCCAACGACCGCCTGCTCGACGTGCTCGACCAGCAGACCTCGATGGTCGAGGCCTTCAAGGTTGCCGACGACGTCCTGCGCCAGGGCGTGCAGGGCATCTCCGACTTGGTGACGCTGCCCGCGGTGATCAACCTCGACTTCGCCGACGTGCGGACGATCATGTCCGACGCCGGCCGGGCGCTGCTCGGGATCGGCATGGCCTACGGCGACGACCGCGCCGTCCTCGCCGCCGAAAAAGCGATCTCCTCGCCGCTGCTGGAGACCTCGATGGAGGGGGCGCGCTCGATCCTGCTCTCGATCACCGGCGGCTCCGACCTTTCGCTGGTCGAGGTCTCCGAGGCGGCCAAGGTGGTCGGCGAGGCCGCCCACCCCGACGCCAACATCATCTTCGGCGCCAACGTCGACGAGGAGCTGTCCGACCAGATCTGGGTCACCGTCGTCGCCACCCGCTTCGACGGGCGGACGACGCCGCCACGCCGAGCCGACGAGCCGACGATCCGCCGCACCAAAGAGGCGGAGGCATCGCGCCGCGGCCGCTCCGGCGACCGCGATCTCGGCATCGACGTCCCAGAGTTCCTCCCCGGCTGAGCGCGCGCCCCATGCGAGGGGTCGTCGCAGCCGGCCATCCGCTGAGCGCCGAGGCAGGTGCCGGGGTCCTGCGCCAGGGCGGCAACGCGGTCGATGCCGCGGTCTGTGCGGTACTGGCCTCGTTCGCGGTCGAGAGCCCGCTGACCGGGTTCGGCGCGGGCGGCCACATGATGGTGCACGAGGCGGGGGAGACGACGCTGGTCGACTTCTTCGTCGCCGCACCGGGGCTGGACGGGATCGAGCGGACGACCGAGCTGGTGCCGGTCCCGGTCCGCTTCGACGCGGAGACGACGCAGACGTTCTACGTCGGCCCGGCGTCGTGCGGGGTGCCGGGTACGGCGGCGGGGCTGGCGCACGCGCTGGAGCGGTTCGGGACGATGCCGCTGGGGGCGCTGATCGGGCCGGGGGTCCGCCTCGCCCGCGAAGGCGCGCCGGTCAACCGCCAGCAGGCCTACATCCTCGAGATCCTCGGCCCGATCCACGAACACATGACCGGGACGCGCGAGCTCTACGCGCCGCAGGGGCGGCGGCTGGGGGAGGGGGACGTCTTCGCCTTCCCCGAACTGGCGGAGGCGCTGGAACGGTACGGCGAGGAGGGCGCCGAGCCCTTCTACAAGGGTGAGGTGGCGAGCGCGATCAGCGACTTCGTCGTCGGCCACGGCGGCTACATCGGGCCCGGCGACCTCGCCTCCTACGAGGCGGTCGAGCGCAAGCCGATCGACACCGTCTTCCGCGGCACCGAAGTGCTCACCAACCCGCCGCCATCCTCGGGCGGCATCCTGATCTCCTATTGCCTCGGCCTGCTCGAGCGGTTCGGCCCCAGCAGCGGCCCCGAACAGCTGGTGCTGGCGATGGAAGCGGCCAACTCGCGTCGCGATCTCGCCTTCGCCGAGTCCCTCTACGAGGAGGGGATGGAGACGAGCTTCCTCGACCCGGTCGGCCTCGACCTCGCCGCCGCCGACCTGCTCGGCTCGACCACCCACATCTCCGTCCTCGACGCCGACGGCAACTGCGCCAGCGTCACTTGCTCCAACGGCTCCGGCTCCGGCGTGCTGGTCCCGGGGACCGGCGTGATCCTCAACAACATGCTGGGGGAGGAGGACCTCAACCCGGCCGGCTTCCACGTGATCGCGCCGGGGCGGCGGGTGCCGTCGATGATGGCGCCGACCGTGGTGCTGCGCGACGGCGAGATCGTCCTCGCCCTCGGCAGCGCCGGCTCGAACCGGATCCGCTCGGCGATCCTGCAGACGGTGGTGCGCGCGGTCGAGCAGGGCTTCCCGGTCGACGCCGCGGTGGCGGCATCGCGCCTGCACTTCGAGCAGGGCATCGTCCAGGCCGAGCCGGGAATCGACGAGGCCGCCCTGACGCGGATCGAAAAGCGCGGCGTGCCGGTGGCGCGCCGCCCCGCGATCAACCTCTTCTTCGGCGGCGTCCAAGCGGTCGCGCGGGACCCTCGCACCGGCGTACTCAGCGGCGGCGGCGACCCCCGCCGCGGCGGCGCCGTCGCCTACGCTGAGTGACGATGGCGGGACCGAAAATCGACTTCGAGGCGGAGGGGCTGCTGGAGGGGGTCGAGGGGGCGCCGCGCGAGGCGCGGCGCGAACTGCTCGAGCAGCTCGCCGAGGAAGGCTGCACGCTGGAGGAACTGAAGGACGCGGTGGCGGCGGGGCGGCTGACGCTGCTCCCGGTCGAGCGGGCGCTTGCCGGCGAAGGGCCTCGCTACACCGCCCGCGAGATCGCCGAGATGGCGGAACTGGACCTCGACGTGCTGCAGCGCTTCAGCTCCGCCCTCGGCGTCCCCTATGGCGACCCGGATGAGCGGCGCGCCACCAAGGCCGACCTCGAAGCGGCGCGGATGACCAAGGCCTTCATCGACACCGGCCTGCCCGAGGACGGGCTGCTGGGGGTCGCCCGCACGATCGGGATGGGGACCGCGCGGATCGCCGAAGCCAATCGCGAGCTGATCGTGCGCACCCTGATCCGGCCCGGCGATACCGAGCGCGACGTCGCCCGCCGCTTCGTCGGCGCCGCCGAGTACATGCTGCCGCTGGTCGGGCCGACCGTCGTCTACGCCCTGCAGGCGCACCTGCTGGAACAGATCCGCCGCGACGTGATCGGCGCCACCGATCTCGCCTCCGGGGAGGTCGGGGGCGTGGTGAACCTCACCGTCTGCTTCGCCGACCTGGTCGAGTTCACCCGACTCGGCGAGGAAATCGCGCCGGAGGAGTTGGGGATGGTCGCCGGGCGCCTGGAGGAGATGGCGACCGCGGTCGCCGAGCCGCCGGTGCGGCTGGTGAAGACGATCGGCGACGAGGTGATGCTGGTCTCCAGCGATGCCGAGTCGATGGTCGCCGCGGCGCTGGAGCTGATTGCCGCCGCCGAGGCCGAAGGCCAGCAGTTCCCCTGGCTGCGCGCGGGGATCGCCACCGGGCTGACCCTGCCGCAGGCGGGCGACTACTACGGCCGCGCCGTCAACCTCGCCAGCCGCCTCACCAACGTCGCCCGCCCCGGCAGCGTCGTCCTCGACGAGGCGACCAAGGACGCGGCCGGCGAGGGCTTCGACTACTCCTACGTCGGCGAACGCCGACTCAAGGGCCTCGACTACCGCGCCAAGCTCTACCGCGCCCGGATGCCGGGCGAATCCAAGGATCGAGAGCCGCGCCTGCGCCGTTAAACAGGCTTACGTGCCGAGACCAGGAGGTTGTAGAAGAGCTCGGCGGGGAGGTAGGGCTCGAGCAGGCGGGTGTCGACCTTCTGCAGGGCGATGTAGCTGTTGAAGGCGAAGCGGCGCCAACCGAAGGGGACCGACTCGGGCTCGGCGCTGGACTCGACCGTGCGCAGGCCCCAGCCCCAGGCGTTGGAGAGCAGCTCCTCGCCGCCGACGTGGCGCTGCTCGAAGCCGGCGTCGCGAAGCAGGCGGCGCAGGTCGGCGGGGGCGAAGGCATGGACGTCGACCTCGCCCTCGAGCGAGTGGTCATGGGACTGCTCCCCCTCGGCGACGGCGCGCTGCTGGGCGCCGATCGCCCGGCGCCAGACCGGGGCAAGCGCCAACCCCGCGCGCTTCGGCAGCGCTGCAAGCGTGTCGCCGTAGCGGGAGGGCTCGCCGGCGAAGGCGATCATCCCGCCCGGGCGCAGCACCCGGCGGAATTCGGCGAAGGCCTTGTCGAGGTCGGGGATGTGGTGGAGGACGGCGTGGCCGAAGACGAGGTCGAAGCTCTCGTCCTCGAACAGCAGCTCCTCGGCCTCGGTGGCGACCGTCTTCACGTCCTCGACGCCGAGCGCGTCGGCGGTGGCGGCGAGCCGCTGCAGCATCCCGGGCGAGATGTCGGTCGCGGTCAGCCGCTCGATCACCCCGAGCTGGACGAGGTTGAGCGAGAAGTAGCCGGTGCCGGAGCCGATCTCCAGCGCGTCGCCGAAGCTGCGCCCCTTCATCCCGCCCAGCGCCTTGACCAGCTTCAGTCGCACCTGCCGCTGGCCGATCTCGCCGAAGTCGATGCCCCACTTGGCGTCGTACTCGTCGGCGGCCGCGTCGTGGTAGCGGGTGTTGACGTCCTTGATGTGCTCCGGGGTGGCGGAGGGGGAGGCCGGCATCGGGCGGGAACTCTACGCGGAATCTGCAATACGGTCCCGTCCCGTGGAGCGCCACTACCTCCAGGAGAACCAGCCGCCCGGAGTGCCGCCGCTGCCCCTGACGGGCGAGCGGACGCTGCCCGACGTGCCGGAGGAGAACTACTGGTTCCGCCGCCATTTGGTCGTCTACGAATGGATCGCCGAGCGGGTGCGGGGGCGGCGGGTGGTCGACATGGCCTGCGGCGAGGGATACGGCTCCGACATCCTCGCCGGGGCTGCCGCGAGCGTCGTCGGCGTCGACGCCAACCCGGAAGCGCACGATCACGCGCGGCTGCGCTACCAGCGCCCCAACCTGCGCTTCGAGCGCGACCTGGTCGAAAGCTTCGCCGAGCCCTGTGACGCCGTCGTCTTCCTGCAGACGATCGAGCACGTCCAGGACCCCGGGGCGATCCTCGAGCACTTCAAGTCGATGCTGGCGCCGGGCGGGGTCGCCTACGTCTCCACCCCGAACCTGCTGACGCTGGCGCCGGCCGGGGCCGAGAAGTCCGACAACCCCTGGCACGTGAAGGAGTATCGGGCCGAGGAGTTCCGGGCGCTCTGCGAGGGGCGCTTCGAGCGGGTCGAGCTGTTCGGCCTCTTCCACGCCCGCAAGCTGCGCGCGCACGAGCTGGCGATCAAGCTCGGCTGGGACTCGGTCCACAAACGCCTCGGCCTGACGAAGCCGTTCTACGACCGCTTCACCCCGGCGATCGCCGCCTCCGACTTCCAGCTGCGCGAGAGGGACCTCGACCGCGCCCTCGACTTCCTCGCGGTCTGCCACCCGTAGGCATGAGCCGCGAGGGGACCGCCGGCGACCTGGCGATCGTCCTGCACAGCCACATGCCCTATGTCGAGGGCTTCGGGACCTATCCCTTCGGCGAGGAGTGGCTGTTCGACGCGGTGATCCGCTCCTACCTGCCGGTGCTCGAGGTGGCGCGGGACCTGACGATGACGGTGACGCCGGTGCTGGCCGACCAGTTGGAGGACGGGGGTGCGGCGGAGCGGCTGCGGCGCTTCCTGGTCGAGTGGCGGATCGGCGCCGCGGAAGCCGACCTGCCGCAGGTGCCGGAGGAGTGCCGGGCCGCTTGCGAAGGCGAGCGCGAGCGCTACGGGCGCGCGCTGGAGCTGCTCGACGCGGCCGGAGGGGACCCGCTGGTGCCGTTCCAGCAGGCAGCGACGGAGGGGCGGGTCGTCCTCGCCGCCTCGTCCGCCACCCATGCCGTGCTGCCGCTGCTGGCGACCAGGCAGGGGGTGCGGCTGCAACTGGACGCCGGCATCCGCTCGCACCGGCGGCGCTTCGGCTGGGACGGCGGCTTCTGGCTGCCGGAGTGCGCCTATATGCCGGGGCTGGAGTGGACGCTGGCCGAGGAGGGGGTGCGCTGGTTCTGCGTCGATCAGAGCGCGCATACCGACCCGTTGGACGCGCTGGCGCCGGTGCGGACCAAGGCGGGGCCGGTGGCGCTGCCGATCGACTGGGAGGCGATCGCCTGGCTCTGGTCGCTCGACGGCTACCCGTCCGATCCCGCTCACGCCCAGTTCGCCGGCAAATCGCTGCGCGGCATCCGCATCTGGCGGGTCGGCGGCGGCGCCTACGACCCGGCCGCCGCCGCGGCCGCCGCCCGCCGGCAGGCGGGGGAGTTCCTCGCCGCCACCGCGCAGCGGCTTCGCGCCTACGCCGAGGAGCGCGGCCGCCGCGGCCTGCTCGTCTTCGCGATCGACACCGAGCTGCTCGGCCACTGGTGGTCGGAGGGCCCGATCTGGCTGCGGGCGGTGCTGGAGGGGGCCGAGGGCGCGGGCGTCCGCCTGCTCACCGTCCCGCAGGCGCTGGCCGAGCACGAGCCGGTCGAGCGCCCCCTGCGCGCCTCGACCTGGGGCGAGGAGAAGGACCTGCGGACGTGGGACTCGCCGCCGGTCGCCGACCTCGCCTGGGGCGCGCGGCGGATGGAGCTGCGGCTGCTGCGGGCGGTCTCGGGCGGCCTGCGGGGCGAGCGGCTCGAACGCGCCGCCCGCGAGCTGCTCGCCGCCCAGTCGAGCGATTGGGCCTTCCTCGACCAGCGCAAGCAGGCCGGTGACTACGCCTACCAGCGGGCCACCGATCACTCACAGGCGATGTTGGAGGCCATAGACTCCGGCCCCGCCACCGATCCACGCATGCGCTCGCTTGCCCCGGACCTGAGCATCGCCCCGCTCCTGGAGCCCTGAACCAGCCACCCGGACCCCGCCACCGAACTTGACCCGCGTCCTCATCCTCTCCTGGGAGTACCCGCCGCTGATCGAGGGCGGGTTGGCCCGGCACGTGCGCAAGCTCTCCGAGGCGCTGGTCGAGCGCGACGTCGAGGTGCACGTGCTGACCCGCGGCGGCGAGGAGTCGCCGGCCGAGGAGTGCCGCGGCGGCGTCGTCATCCACCGCATCCGCGAGCCGAAGCGACCGACCGACCTCGGCGAGTTCGTCGCCTGGATCGAGCGGATGAACTCCGACATGCTCGCCGCCGGGGTCGAGCTCGGCGACCGCTACAGCTTCGACCTCGTCCACGGCCACGACTGGCTGGTCGCCAACGCCTGCGACCACCTCGCCAAGCGCTTCGGCGCGCCGCTGATCACGACGATCCACGCGACCGAGTACGGCCGCCACCAGGGCTGGGTCGACAAGCACCCGCAGACCTACATCCACGGGGTCGAGCGCTGGATCACCAACCGCTCTCACCGGGTCATCACCTGCTCCCACTACATGCGCGAACAGGTCGCCGACATCTTCGGCGTCGAGGAGGCGCGGATCACGGTGATCCCGAACGGGATCGACCCCGACGACCTGCCCGCCCAGCCAGCCGAGGACCTGGCGCGGCTGCGCTCGGAGTTCGCGGCGCCGAACGAAAAGCTGGTCCTGCTGATCGGCCGCCTCGTCTACGAGAAGGGATTCCAGCTGGCGCTGGAGGCGATGCCGCGGTTGCTCGAAGAGGCGCCCGGCACGCGCTTCCTCGTTGCCGGCTCCGGCACCCACGAGGCTGAACTGAAGCGCCAGGCGCAGGAGCTGGGGCTGATGGAGCACGGCACCTTCCTCGGCTGGATCGGCGACGACGTGCTGCACTCGCTCTACCGGATCGCCGACCTGACCGTGGTGCCCTCGATCTACGAGCCGTTCGGGCTGGTGGCGCTGGAGGCGATGGCCTCCGGCTGCCCCTGCATCGTCGCCGACACCGGCGGCCTGCGCGAGGTGGTCCCGCACGAGGAGGCGGGGCTGCGCTTCCGCGCCCACGACCCCGAAGCGCTGGCCGAGGTGGCGATCCGCGTCCTCTCCGACGACGAGCTCGGCCGCCGCCTCGTCGCCGAAGCCTACGAGCACCTGCGCCGCTTCGACTGGGGCGACGTCGCCGAGCAGACCGCTGCGGTCTACGCCGAGTTGGCCGGCGCCAAGCTGCCTTAGGGAGCTTCGCTCGCCTCGTCGCAGTCGTCGCGACTGCGGGAGAGGGCGCCTTCGCTGATCGCGAAGCCGCCCGCGGAGGTGGTGCCAGGCGTCCAGTGGATGCCCTCGAGCAGCTCCATCGGCGAGATCGAGAGCGCGCCTGCCAGCTTCATCAGCGTGTCGACGCGGGCGAGGCGGGTGCCCTGCTCGAGCATCCCGATCTCTGTCCGGTGCAGCGAGGCGCGGGCGCCGAGCTCTTCCTGGGACATCGAGGCTCGGCGCCGGCAGCGCCAGAGGTTGCGGCCGAGTTTGAGCGCCACCTCTTCCGAGCGAATTCTTCCGTCGCGAGCCATGCAGGCGGGAGAATTTCGGCAGCGGTTCATCGTCTGCCTGACAGTACAAGGCAAATCTGACAGAGATTTTGCAGACAAACTATTTCGCCGACACAGGCGGCTGCAGCGTCGTCCACGCATCGGGGTCCGGTTCGACCGGGTGCGCCCAGCGCAGATCCTGCGGTTCCTCCCGCATGCGGATGATCCGGGCGGGGATGCCGGCGACGACGGCGTTGGCGGGGACGTCCTTGGTGACGACGGTGTTGGTGCCGATCACCGCGTTGTCGCCGACGCTGACGCCGCGGAGGATGCAGGCGCCGTAGCCGATCCAGACGTTGTTGCCGACCTCGACGTCGCGCTTGTAGATGCCCTGCAGGCGGATCGGCCGCTCGACTTCGACCACGCCGTGGTCGAAGTCGATGAACATCGCCCGGTCGGCGATCACGCACTCCTCGCCGATGCGGACGTGCTGGTAGGCGGAGATCGTGCACTCCTGGCCCATCACCGTCTTCGCGCCGATCTCGACCACGCCCTCGTGGCAGCGGATCTTGGTCCCGTCGCCGACCCAGACGAAGCGGCCGAAGCGGATCTTGCCGCGCGGCTCGATCTTCAGTTCCAGGCCCTTGCCGAGGAAGAACGGCCCGTCGGAGACCCAGCGCCAGCCGGCGCGGGTCAGCAGCCGGCGCCGCAGGTAGCGCCAGAAGAGCCGCGCGTAGCGCGGGGTGAGCATCCGGTTGCGAGCCAAAAAGCGGATCACAGCGGGGCAACTCTAGACTGGGCCGCCCTTGGCCGACGTCGCGAAAACCGCGCCCCTGGCAGAGCGCCTCCTCGGCGGCGAAAAGCGGGCGCTGGCGCGGGCGATCACGCTGATCGAGTCCGACGACCCGGCTGGCTGGGAGCTGGTGCGCGAGGTCTACCCGCGCACCGGCAAGGCGCGGATCGTCGGCTTCACCGGCCCGCCCGGGGTCGGCAAGAGCACCCTGATCGGGGCGCTGACGGCGGAGCTGCGCAAGGCCGAGCGCGAGGTGGCCGTGCTCTCGATCGACCCCTCCAGCCCCTTCACCCGCGGCGCCCTGCTCGGCGACCGGATCCGCCTCACCGAGCACTTCCTCGACCCCGGCGTCTTCATCCGCTCGATGGCCTCGCGCGGCGCCCTCGGCGGCCTCTCCGAGGCGGCGCTGCAGGTGGCGCTGATCATGGACGCGGCGGGCAAAGACGACGTCCTGATCGAGACCGTCGGCGTCGGCCAGGCGGAGATCGACATCGTCGACCACGCCGACACGATCGTCCTCGCCCTGATGCCCGGCTCCGGCGACTCGATCCAGGCGCTGAAGGCGGGGGTGATGGAGATACCCGACGTAATCGTCGTCAACAAGGCCGACCACCCGATGACCGACACGATGGTGCGCGAGGTCCGCGGCGTCCTCGCCCTCTCCCACGACCCGGAGGGTTGGAAGGTGCCGATCCTGCGCACCGAGGCTGCCCGCGGCGAGGGGGTCGAGGAGTTGGCGGTGAAGATCGACGAGCACCGCGCCTTCATCGAGCAGCAGGGGACGCTGGCCGAGCGACGCGCCCGCAACCTGCGCAGCGAGGTGCTGGGGATCGCCACCTCGCGGATGCGCCGCCGCCTCGAGCAGACCGTCGCCGAGGACCCGGCGACGGCGGATCTGCTGGACCGGGTGGTGCGGCGCGAGCTCGACCCTGCGACCGCGGCGAGCGAGCTGCTGGAGAAGCACGTCGATGCCTGAGGAGGGCCGCAAACCGACGACCGCCGAGGCGATGGGCTGGCTCGGGGCGGACCTCGCGGAGCTCGGCGGCAGCGCCCTCGGCCAGGTGCAGGGCCTCTTCGTCGATGCCGACAGCGGTGAGCCGGCCTGGCTCGTCGCCCGCCTCGGTCGTCGCCGCCGCGCCCGCGTCGTCGCCGTCCCCTTCGCCAACTGCGCCGTAGCTCCCTTCGGCGTCTGGGTGGCGCAGGAGGCCGACGCGATCCGCAGCGCCCCGGTCGTCGACCCGACGCGGCCGCTGCGCCGCGAGCATGAGCTGACGATCTGCGCCCACTTCGGCATCGGCGAGAAGGTCGGCCGCGCCGCCGAGGTCGCCGGGCGCGAAGAGGGCGGAATCACCGCCACGCCACCCGGCTCCCATTAAAGAACCTAAGATTTGAGCAATGAGGATCGTCCTCGGGGTCCTAGGGCTGGCGGTGGCCGCCGCATTGCTGGCCGGATGCGGGGGTGGGGGCAAGGACGGGACGACCACGGCGAGTAGTCCCAGCTCCACCGAGAGCCCGCCGATCACCAAAGAAGTGCATGTGATCCTCGACGGTGAACAGGGGCCCGAGAGCCTGGGCGTCCTGACGGCGATTCAGCAGGGGTACTTCGAAGAAGCCGGCATCTATGTGTTTGCCGGTATCCCGCAGGAACCGAACCGCCCGGTGAACTACCTTGCCAAGGGACTTGGCTCCATCGGGGTGACGCAAGAGCCGCAGGTCGCAATCGGCCAGGAAAACGGCAAGCCAGTCGTCGCCGTCGGCAGCCTGATTCCGCAACCGACCGCGGCGATGATCTGGCTGCAGGGGTCGAAGATCCACGGGATCGCCGATCTCAAGGGGAAGACGATCGCCATTCCCGGTGTGCCCTTTCAGAAGGCCTTTTTGAAAGCGGTGTTGGCGCGGGCGGGATTGACTCTCGACGACGTGAAGGTCGAGAACGCCAAATACGAACTGGTGCCCGCGCTCCTCAGCGGGCGTGCCGATGCGATCTTCGGCGGCTCGGCGAACATCGAGGGGGTCGAGCTCGAATCGCGCGGCGAGAAGCCGGTCATCACTCCGGTGCAGGACCTCGGGATTCCCGATTACGAAGAAGACGTGGTGATAGCCCGAAAAGATCTCGTCGCTAAGGATCCTCAATTGATCCGCGACTTCATGTCGGCGGTTGCTCGCGGCACCGCCGCAGCGCTCGAAGACCCGAAGGTCGCCTTCTTCGCGATCAAGTACGGCGTGGAAGCGGAACTTCCAGCCGATCGGCAGACGACTGAAGCCGAGATCGAAGCCACCCTTCCCCTTCTCTCCAAGAGCGGCCAGATGAGCCCGAGCCGGGCAAGCAATCTCGTGAACTGGATGCAGCAGGAAGGGATGATCCAGGGAAAGCTCCCGGCGTCGGCGCTGTTGACCAACCGTTACCTCCCCTAACGGCCAGACGAGAGTTTCTCGCCCCGTCACATTTCCTCCCTAGCCTTGCTGGCGTTATGGAGGAAGGCTGATGGCCCTATTGGTCCTCTTCGGCTTCGTCGCGGGCGCGGCCACCGCGCTCTCGCCCTGCGTGCTGCCGGTGCTGCCGATCGCGCTCTCGGCCGGGGCCACCGGCGGCCGGCGGCGGCCGCTCGGAATCGTCGCCGGGCTGGCGGTGTCCTTCACCTTCGCCACCGTCGCGCTCGTCTACGTGATCGCGGCGCTGGGGCTGCCGGACGACCTCCTGCGCAAGCTGGCGATCGCGGTCCTGATCGCCTTCGGCCTGACGCTGATGGCGCCGCCGCTGGCGGCCAGGCTCGAGGGCTGGATCAGCCGCTTGGCCGCCCGCGGCGGTGGCCCGAGGAGCGGCGGCGAGGGCTTTTGGTCCGGCACCCTCGTCGGCCTCAGCCTCGGCCTCGTCTACGCCCCCTGTGCCGGGCCGATCCTCGCCGGCGTCATCACCGTCTCCGCCTCCCAGTCCTTCGGCGCCGGGCGCCTGGCGGTGGCGCTCAGCTACGGGATCGGCTCCGCCGTCGTCCTCTACCTCCTGATGCTCGGCGGCCGCCGGGCGATCGCGCCGCTGGCTCGGCGCAGCGGCTCCTTCCAGATCGCGATGGGGGCGGTGATGGTGGTGGTCGGGTTGGCGATGCTCGGCAACTACGACATTCGCTTCCAGAACACGATCGCCAGCGACCTGCCGGGCTTTCTCGTCAACCCGAGCGAAGCGCTCGAGGACACTGCCTCGGCGCAGAGCGCCCTCGCCGACCTCCATGGCGGCGGGCATGGGATCGGCTTCGAAGCCCCGGATGGCGCTCCGCAAAGTGGCGCAAATGGCGGCCTCGACCTGCCGGCGCTCGGCAAGGCGCCGGAATTCGTCGGCACCGAGCAGTGGTTCAACACGCCCGGCGACCGGCCGTTGACGCTGCGGGAACTGCGTGGCCGCGTCGTCCTCGTCGACTTCTGGACCTATAGCTGCATCAACTGCATCCGCACGCTCCCCTACCTGGAGGCTTGGGACAAGCGGTACCGCAAGGACGGCCTGACGATCGTCGGCGTCCATTCTCCGGAGTTCCCGTTCGAGCGCGAGGCCGGCAACGTCGAAGCGGCGATAGCCGAAGACGGCATCCATTATCCGGTCGTCCAGGACAACGAACTGGCGACCTGGAGCGCCTATGCCAACCAGTACTGGCCCGCCGAGTACTTCATCGACGCCCGCGGGAACGTCCGCTACGTCCACTTCGGCGAGGGCGAATACGGCGAGAAAGAGAAGGTGATCCGGCAGCTGCTGGCCGAAGCCGGCGACCGGGTCGGCCGCGGGATGTCGGGCGCTCACGGGATCGAACCATCGGCTGGGGTGACGACGCCCGAGACCTACCTCGGCGTCGCCCGCGCCGAACGCTTCACCAACCCAGAGCTCTCGCCGGGCCTGCACGACTTCAGCGCGCCGCCGCAGCTGCCGGCGAACGAATTCGCCTACCGCGGGCCCTGGCGGATCGAATTCCACTCGGCGACCGCGGCCGGCGGCTCGCTGGAACTCAACTTCGGCGCCCGGCGCGTGTACCTGGTGCTGGGGACGGCGGACGGGCAGCCGCGCCGGGTCAAGGTGCTCCTCGACGGCAGGCCGATCGGCGCGGGCGCCGCCGGCTCCGACGTCCACGGCGGCGCGGTCACGGTGAGGTCGCAGCGCCTCTACGACCTCGTCGACCTGCCGCGGGTGGGGCACCACGTCCTGCGCCTGGAACCGGAAGCGGGGGTGATGGGCTATGCCTTCACCTTCGGTTAGCGCCGCCCCAGCGGCGAGAATCGAGCCGATGGCCGCGGAGAGCAACGGCACCGTCCTGGTGGTCGACGACGAGCCGACGATCGTCGAGATCGTCGCCCGCTACCTCGAGCGCGCCGGCTTCGAGACCTACCAGGCGATGGATGGGCCCGAGGCGCTGCGCCTCGCCGACCTCCACCGGCCCGACCTCGTCGTCCTCGACGTGATGCTGCCGGGCTTCGACGGGCTCGAGGTAATGCGCCGACTGCACGAGCGATCGGGGAAACGGGTGGCGGTGATCCTGCTGACCGCGCGCAGCGAGGAGTCCGACCGCCTCGTCGGCCTCCGCCACGGTGCCGACGACTACGTCGTCAAGCCTTTCTCGCCCGCCGAGCTGGTGGCCCGGGTCGAGGCGGTGATGCGCCGGGTCTCGCCGCCTGTCACCGACGAGGACGCGGCGCCGCCGATCGAGCGCGGCCCGCTGCGGGTCGAGCCGGCGACCCGCCGCGTCTTCCTCGAGGGCGAGGAGCTCTCGCTGACCCAGCGCGAGTTCGACCTGCTCGCCTACCTCGCCGCCCGGCCCGGCCTCGTCTTCTCCCGCGACCAGCTGATGGAAGCGGTCTGGGAATACCCCTTCTTCACCGACACCAGCACCGTCACCGTCCACATCCGCCGCCTCCGCGCCAAGCTCGGCGACGACTCCGCCGAGCCGCGCTTCGTCGAGACGGTGTGGGGGGTCGGCTACAGGTTCAAGGCATGAGCAGGGAGGGCGCGAGCGGGCTGAAGCGCGCGGCCGCGATCGCCGTCGCCTCCTTCCTCGCCGGCGCGGCCGCCGTCGCTGTGCCGCACGGGATGGGGGCGGAGCAGATTGTCCTTGCGCTTCTGGCGGCGGCCGGGATCGCCCTGGCCGGGGCGCTGGCGGCGCGGCTGGCGATGGAGGAGCGCGCCAACCGCGAAGTCGAGGAGATGCGGCGGCAACTGGTCGCCGCCGCCTCGCACGACCTGCGCACGCCGCTGGCCTCGCTGCGCCTGCTGGTCGAGTCGATCGACGACGGGGTGGCGACGGGGGAGACGCGCGATCGTTACCTGCGCGAGATCCGCACCCACGTCGGTGTCCTCAGCGACCTGATCGACGACCTCTTCGAGCTCTCCCGGATCGAGGCCGGCGACATCTCCTGGACGATGAAACAGGTCGAGCTGCGCGAGCTGATCGACGAGACGGTGGCGGCGATGCGGGCGCCGGCGGCGGAGCGAGGGGTGCGGGTCGAAGCCGAGCTGCCGCCCGAGGCACTGCTCGCCCAGGCCAACGCCGAGAAGGTGCAGCGGGTCCTCTTCAACCTGATCCAGAACGCGATCCGCCACACCCCGGCCGACGGCAGCGTCACCGTGCGCGCCCGGTCGCTCGGCAGGTCGGTCGAGGTCGAGGTCGACGACGAGGGGGAGGGGATCCCACCGGAGAGCGGCGACCGCGTCTTCGACGCCTTCTACCGCGGCGACGATTCCCGCGCCGACGGCGGCGCCGGCCTCGGGCTGGCGATCTCGAAGGCGATCGTCGAGGCACATGGCGGCAGGATCTGGCTCGAGCCCGGCAGTCCCGGCACTAAGGTCAGATTCACCTTAGTATCTGATTGATGCGAGGTTTTTACGCGGTACTGGCAGGGATCGTGATGGCAGTTGCCCTGCTGAGCGGATGTGGAGCGCAGGACGCGGCTGAAACCACGGAAGGGCCTCCCGCTCACCCCTGGAAGGCGCGGGAAGTGAACGTGTCGATGGATCAGTGGGAAAACCCTGCAAACGCCGGAATCGTGCTGGCCGAACACGACGGCTATTTCGCAAAGGTCGGCCTCGAAGTGACCACCTTCGCCCCGGTGCGGCTGGGCGTGGTGATCGAAGACGTGGTCATAGGAGCCGACGAATTCGGGATCTCGCACTTGCCGCAGGTGGTACTGGCGCAGCAGAAGGGAGCGCCGATCGTCGTCGTGGGCAGCCTCGTCCCCAAGCCGACGGCGGCGATGATCTGGCTGAAGAAGTCGCATATAGGCGGCATTGCCGACCTCAAGGGGAAGACGATCGCCATCCCCGGCCTCCCCTTCCAGAAGGCTTTCCTGCAGAGCGTCCTGGCCCAGGGCGGGCTGACGCTCGACGACGTCAAGGTCGAGAACGTCGGCTACAAACTGGTGCCCGCCCTGGTCAGCGGTCGCGCCGATGCGATCTTCGGCGGCTCTGCGAACCTCGAGGGGGTCCGGCTCGAATCGCGCGGGATGGAACCAGTCATCACCCCCGTGCAAGACCTCGGCGTCCCCGACTACGACGAACTCGTGCTGATCGCTCCCCGCGACCTCGTCGCCGAAGACCCGCAGTTGGTGCGCGCCTTCGATTGGGCGGTCAGCCGTGGCACCGCCGCGACGCTTGCGGACCCGAAAGCCGCTGCCAGCGCGATCGACGGATCTGTCGAATCGACCCCTGAAAGCGGTCTGAAAACGACCGAAGCCGAAGTCGAGGCGACCAATCCCCTGCTCTCCAAGAGCGGCTACACGGACCCCGACCAGGCAAGCCAGCTGGTCGAATGGATGTACGAAGAAGGCATGATCCAGCGCAAGCCGCCGGTCTCGGGACTGCTCACCAACGACTTCCGCTGATCCCTACAGCTGCAGCGCCTTGACCTGCAGCAGCTCCTCGATCCCGTAGCGGCCGTTCTCGCGGCCGTGGCCGGACTGGCCGTAGCCGCCGAACGGGGCGAGGGGGTTGAAGGCGCCGCCGTTGATCTCGATCTGGCCGGTGCGGATGCGCTTGGCGATGCCGATGGCACGGTCGGTGTCGGCCGACCAGACGCCGCCAGCGAGGCCGTACTCGGTCGAGTTGGCGATGCGGACGGCGTCCTCCTCGCCCTCGTAGGGCTGGATCACGAGGACCGGGCCGAAGATCTCCTCCTGGCCGATCGTCATCTCCGCCGTCACATCGGAGAAGACGGTGGGGCGGACGAAGTAGCCGCGGTCGAGGCCCTCGGGCGCCTCGGCGCCGCCGGTGATCAGCCGCGCGCCCTCCTCCTCGCCCTTGCGGATGTAGCCGCGGACGCGCTCACGCTGCACGTCGGAGACGAGCGGGCCGAGCCGGGTCGAGGAGTCGAACGGGTCGCCGGGCGTGAAGGCCTCGGCCGCCGCCTGGGCCAGCTCCTCGGCCTCGGCGAGCCGCTGGCGCGGGACCAGCATCCTGGTCAGGGCGCTGCAGGTCTGGCCCGAGTTGAGGAAGCACTTGGCGACCCCGTCGGGCACCGCCCTGCCGAGGTCGGCGTCGTCGAGGATCACGTTCGGCGACTTGCCGCCGAGCTCCATCGCCACCGGCTTCACCGTCGCCGAGGCCAGCTCGCTGACCCGGCGCCCGGCCCGGGTCGAGCCGGTGAAGGAGACCATGTCGACGTCGGGGTGGGCGGCGATCGCCTCGCCGACCACCGGCCCGATGCCGGTGACCAGGTTGAAGACGCCGGCGGGGAGCCCCGCCGCCTCGATCACCTCGGCCAGCAGGAAGGCGTTCAGCGGCGTCACCTCGCTCGGCTTCAGCACCACCGTGCAGCCGGCGGCGAGGGCGGGGGCGACCTTGGCGGCGATCTGGTTCAGCGGGTAGTTCCAGGGCGTGATCGCGCCGAGCACGCCGACCGGCTCGCGCAGCACTTTCGAGTTGCCGATCTCCTCCTCCCACCGGACTTCCTCCATCAGCTTCGGCATCGCCGCGAACTGGGAGGTGGGGAGGCCGACCTGGATCATCTGGCTCAGCTTCAGCGGCATCCCCAGCTCCTGGGTGATCGTGGTGGCGATCTCCTCGGCCCGCTCGCCGAGGCCGGCAGCGATCGCCGCGAGGTAGCCAGCGCGCTCCTCGCGCGAGGCCTGCGACCAGCTCTCGAACGCCTCCCGTGCAGCGGCGACGGCGCGATCCGCGTCCTCGGCCGAGCAGCCGGGGATCGTCCCCATCACTTCCTCGGTGGTCGCGTTCACCACCTCGATCGGCTCCGCCCCACTCGGCTCCACCCACTCGCCACCGATGAAGATCCTGTCCTTCGCCTGCACCTCAGCCGCCGTCGCCATCCCACTCCTCCTCGTTGCCGTTGCTCTTGAAAGCTAGCTGATCGAGCTTCCATCGCGTTTATGCGATAATCACATATAAGTTATGACCCTCGAACCAGGACGACTAATACGTGAGGCCAGGATCCGACACGGCCTCAGCCAAGAGCGTTTGGCGAGGCGGGCCGGCACGACCCAGTCGGCGATCTCCCGGATCGAGCAGGAACGGATCTCGCCAACCGTGCAGACCTTGGCGGATTTGCTGCATCTGATGGGTGAGGAACTAGTCCTCGCGGCGCAGCGGCGTGATGCAGGGATTGACCCCACGCTTATCGACGAGCGCCTGCGGATGAGCGAGGAGGAGCGCCTCGACTATGGCGTTGCTTTTGCAAATCAGGTCATCGAGATGAGCCCGACTCCAAAGCGGAAAGGCTGGAGGTCTTAATGGAGGAAATGCTGCCTCCGAAAGCGCCGGATCTGCGGAATCTCTTGGGACCCTTGGTCAGGCATGGCGTCGATTTCGTTTTGATCGGAGGGATGGCTGGAATCGCTCAAGGCTCGAACTATCCGAGTTTCGACCTTGATGTTGCGTACGCCCGAGACAAGGCGAATGTCAGGCGTTTGGTTGCCGCTCTTCGGGAGATCGACGTTCGCCTCCGAGGGGCACCTGCTGATCTTCCATTTCAGCTCGATGAGCGGACCATCGAAAACGGTGTCAACTTCACGTTCATCACTCCCTTCGGTGATTTCGACGTGCTTGCCGACGTGGATGGCATCCGCTCCTATGACGAGCTAGCTGCAGCCTCGGAGGAGAGGGAAGTGTTTGGACTTCCAGTGCGCGTTGCCTCGCTCGATCACCTGATCGCAATGAAGCGGGCGGCGAACCGACCGAAGGATCGGAACATGCTCGAGGAGTACCTCGTCCTCGCCGACAGGATCCGGCGGCGGGAGGAAGAGGAGACGGGGAGCTAGTCGCTCGTGGCGGCGGCCGGATTTGCCGGCACCTTCGCGCCCGGCCCCGGGACCTGGATCGAGTCGCGGGCGGTGAGGATCTTGCCGCAGGTTTCGCAGATGCCGCGCTCGCCGACGGTGCCGCCGCACTCCTTGTGGACGATCAGGCGCTTGGGGCCGCCGGGATCGGGGGAGTAGCGCTCGCCCCAATGGAGAAGGGCGATCAGGGCTGGCCAGAGGTCGAGGCCCTTCTGGGTGAGGAAGTATTCGTAGCGGGGCGGGCTTTCGGAGTAGGCGCGGCGTTCGAGGATCTCCTCGTCGACCAGGCGCTGCAAGCGCGCCGAGAGGACGTTGCGGGCGATGCCGAGCGACTCCTGCATCTCGCCGAAGCGGCGGTTGCCGTGCATCACGGCGCGGACGATGAGAAGGGACCAGCGCTCGCCGATCACCTCGAGGGCCTTGGCCACCGAGCAGTCGAGGCCGGGATAGTCGCGGCGCAGCACGAGTGTGATCTTTGCACACTTAGTTGCATCAAGCAACTCGCTTCGGTTAGGCTCGCGGCAGATCAGTTGCTTGATGCAACTAACCCACAGGCCGATCGGAGGCGAACCATGAGGCTGATCCCGAGACACAAGCAGCGGCACCGCAGGTCCCGGATCTCGATCACCCAGGAGGAGATCAGCGCCGACCTGCACTACCCGGCGTCGGCGCGCGAGCCGAGGCGGACGGAGAACTACCGGAGGCTGGAGGTCCGGTGAGCAGCGACGGAGTGGTCACCGCCCCCGAGGGCTCGGCCGCCGAGGTGGCCGAAGCCTTCGCCGCCTCCAGCCCCGAGAGCTCGCGCAGCCGCACCCTGGTCTGGCAGGACCCGGTGGCGACGGCGTCGGCCGGGGCGACGATGACCGGCATGGAGTACATGACCGCGGTCGTCACCGGCCAGGTGCCGCCGCCGCCGATCGCGGTGACGATGCGGCTGCGGCCGGTCGAGCTGGAGGAGGGGAGGGTGATCTTCGAGGGCGAGCCCGGCGAGGAGCACTACAACCCGATCGGTGTCGTCCACGGCGGCTACGCGGCGACCCTGCTCGACTCGGCGCTCGGCTGCGCCGTCCACACGACCCTCCCCGCCGGCGTCGCCTACACCTCGCTCGGGCTGGAGGCAAAGTTCGTGCGGCCGATCACCCGCAACACCGGCCGCGTCCTCTGCGAGGCGAGCGTCCTCTACCGCGGCCGCAGGCAGGCGACGGCGGAGGCGACGCTGACCGAGGCCGCGAGCGGCAAGCTGCTGGCACACGGCGTCGCCACCTGCATGATCCTCGGGGAAGCCGTTTAGGAGGCGAGATGGCGGGCGAGCTCGACCAGCAGCCGCACACCGAAGCCGCTGGCGTCAGTGCCGACGTACTCGCGGCCGACGTCCCAGGAGGTGCCGGCGATGTCGAGGTGCGCCCACGGCGTCTCGCCGACGAACTCCTCGAGGAAGGAGGCGGCCGTGATCGTCCCCGCCTTGCGCTTCTTGCCCAGGTTGGAGAGGTCGGCGACCGTCCCCTTCATCAGCTCCTTGTACTCGGGGTGGAGCGGCAGGCGCCAGACCAGCTCGCCGGTCTCCTCGCCGGCCTGGGTGACCTCGGCGGCGAGCGCGTCGTCGTTGGAGACGAGGCCGGCGTAGGTCGAGCCGAGGGCGACCTCGACGGCGCCGGTGAGGGTGGCGAGGTCGACGATCCGCTCGGCTCCCTGCTCGACCGCGTAGGCGAGGGCGTCGGCGAGGATCAGTCGGCCCTCGGCGTCGGTGTTATTGACCTCGACCGTCATCCCGTTGTACTGGGTGATCACGTCGCCGGGCTTTATCGCCGTTCCGGAGGGCATGTTCTCGGTTGCGGGGACGACCGCGATCAGGTTGAGCGGAATCTCGAGCTCGGCGATCGCCGCCACCGCCTCCAGCACTGCGGCGGCGCCGGACATGTCCATCTTCATCTCGTGCATGCCGGCCCCCGGCTTCAGCGAGATGCCGCCGGTGTCGAAGGTGACGCCCTTGCCGACGAAGGCGGTGGTGGAGCCGGAGCCGCCGCCGGCGTAGCGGAGGACGATCAGCTTCGGCTCCTCGGCGCTTCCCTGGCCGACCGCGAGCAGCCCGCCCACTCCTATCTCCTCCAGCTCGGCGCGACCGAAGACCTCGACGCTGAGAGCGTCAGAGGCAGCGGCGATCTCCTCGGCCCGCTCGGCGAGGAAGGCCGGGGTGGCGAAGTTGGCGGGAGTGCCCTGCAGGTCGCGGGAGCGGTTCTGGGCCTCGGCGGCGACGCGGGCCTCCGCGACGGTCTCGGCCAGCTCGGCCGGTCCGAGCAGCGTCAGCGATTCCAGCCGCGGCGAGTCGTCGCCGTCGCCGGACTTGAAGCGGTCGAAGCGGTAGGCGGCGAGGGTCGTGCCGGTGACCAGCGCGTCCGCGGCGACCTCGGGGTCGACGCCGTCCGGCAGCGCCCAGGCGATCGAGGTCGCCTCCAGTCGCCCCGCCTCCTTGGCGGCGATGGCGGCGGCGACGCGGAGCTTCTCGGCGTCGAGCTCGTAGCCCTTGCCCAGCCCCACGACCAGAACCGGCGGGAAGCCCTCCGGCCGCAGCAGCGAGAGCTTCTTGAAGTCGCCCTTGGCGCTGTCCGCCCCGGCGGCGCCGGCTACGGCAGCGGGCAGTTCACCCCCCTCGAACAGCCCGACGACGACGAGATCGGCCCCCGCGTCCTTCAGCTCACCCTGCTTCAACTCGACCTTCATCGGCCGCGAGTCTATGACCTGTCGGTATCTTCACTCCCCGGACCTGGCTGGACAGGGGCCAGGCCGCACGAACTTGAAAGGAAAGGCAGTAGATGCCCAGCTCAGTAATTCTCGGAACCGCTCGCACCCCCGTCGGCAAGATGGGCGGCGCCCTCTCGTCCGTCGATGCGACTGACCTCGCCGGCACCGCGATCGAGGCCGCCCTGGAGCGCTCCGCCGTCGGCGCCGAGCAGATCCAACAGGTCATCTTCGGCCAGGTTTTGCAGGCCGGCCAGGGGCAGATCCCCTCGCGCCAGGCGCAGATCAAGGGCGGAATCCCCAAAGAGGTTCCCTCGGAGACGATCAACAAGGTCTGCGCCTCCGGCATGCGCACGCTCGGGCTCGCCGACCAGGCGATTCGCGCCGGCGATCTCGAGATCGCCGTCACCGGCGGCATGGAGTCGATGAGCCAGGCGCCCTACCTGCTCCCGAATGCCCGCTTCGGCTTCCGGATGGGCGACGTCCAGGCGCTCGACGCGATGACCCACGACGGGCTGACGAATGCCTTCACCGGCAAACAGATGATCAACGAGGCGAGCGAGGTCTCCAACGAGCTGGAGATAACCCGCGTCGACATGGACCGCTTCGCCGAGCGCTCGCAGCACCTGGCCGGTGAGGCGATCGACGCCGGTCGCGTTGCCGAGGAGATCGTCCCGGTGACGGTCAAGTCACGCAAGGGCGAGACCACCGTCGAGGTGGACGAGGGCCCGCGCCCGGAGACCACGCTGGAGGCCCTCGCGAAGCTGAAGGCGGTCGGAGGCGAGGGGGCGACCCACACCGCCGGCAACGCCCCGGGGGTCAACGACGGCGCCGGGGCGATCGTCGTCGCCTCTGAAGAGTGGGCTGAAAAGGAAGGCCGGACGCCGCTCGCCAAGGTTCTCTCCTACGGCACCGTCGCCGACGACTTCGCCTACCTGGCGCGGACGCCGGGCAACGCGGCGCTGAAAGCCTTGGAGAAGATCGGCAAGAGCCCTGAGGACGTCGACCTCTGGGAGATCAACGAGGCCTTCGCCTCGGTCGCGATCGGCTCGATGCGAATCCTCGGGATCAGCGAGGAGAACGTCAACGTCAACGGCGGGGCGATCGCCTTCGGCCACCCGATCGGCGCCTCCGGCAGCCGCATCGTCGGCGCCCTCGTCCACGAGCTGCGCCGCCGCGGTGGCGGCCTCGGCGTCGCCGCGATCTGCTCCGGCGGTGGCCAGGGCGACGCGATCGTGATCGAGGTCAACGGGGGCTGATCTTGAGCGAGCAGCCCGCGAGCGAGCTCTCGCCGCGGGCTGCGGCGTTCTTCGATCTGGACAAGACCCTGATGGCGGGGTCGAGCGGGATGCAGTTCGCCCGCATCGCCGCCAAGCAGGGGATCGTCGGCAAACGCCAGCTCGCCGGCTGGGCCTTCGAGCACTTCCGCTACCGCCTCCGCGGCACCACCGACGAGCGCACCGCCGAGGTGCTGAAGGTGGCGCGGGAGCTGATCACCGGCATCCCCGCGAAGTCGATCGACCGGATGGGGCCGGAAGTGATGGCGGCGATCCTGCCGCGTGTCTTCCCCCAGATGCTGGAAGAGGTCTACGCCCACCAGGACGCCGGCCGCCCGACCTTCATCGTCAGCGCCGCCGGCAACGGCGTGGTCGAGCAGTTGGCCCACGTGCTGGGGATGGACGGCGGCATCGGCACCCGTTACGAGGTCGACGCGGAGGGCAACTTCACCGGCCGCCTCGACGGCCCCTTCGTCTACGGGCCGGGCAAGGTCGACGCGATGCGCGAATTCGCCGACGCCCACGGGATCGATCTCGCCGAGTCCTACGCCTACTCCGACTCGCTCTCCGACCTGCCGATGCTGCGCGTGGTCGGCAACCCGGTCGCTGTCAACCCCGACCCGCCGCTGGCCGAGATCGCCCGAGCCGAGAGCTGGCAGACGCTGCACTTCGAGCGCCTCGGCCGGCGGCTGGTCGCCCTCGCGGTGACGCTCCTTGCAACCGTCGCCGGCTTCGGCGCTTCGCGAGTCGCCGCCCGCCGCCGCGTTCCGCCGCCGCGGCGACTGCGCCCCCGCTAGGGTTCGGGCCGATGGAGGCAGCAACCGCCCGCAAGATCCGCGTCGTCGTCGCCAAGCCCGGCTTGGACGGCCACGACCGCGGCGCCAAGATCATCGCTCGCGCCCTGCGCGACGCCGGCATGGAGGTCATCTACACCGGCCTGCACCAGACGCCCGAGCAGATCGCCGAGACGGTGATCCAGGAGGACGCCGACGCGGTCGGCCTCTCGATCCTCTCCGGCGCCCACATGACGCTGGTCCCGAAAGTGGTCGAGCTGCTGCAGGCGCAGGGCGTCGACGACGTCCTGGTCACGGTGGGGGGGACGATCCCCGCCGACGACATCCCCGAGCTGAAGGAGCTGGGGGTGGCCGAGGTCTTCACTCCTGGGGCCGGAACCGACGACATCGTCGAGTTCATCCGCGAGCGCGCCAGCGCTCGCCACGCCGAAAACTGAGCGCCGTTCCGGCGTTGCGTGATTTACGACACGGATCGGTGCATAGGTCCGTCCGATCGGGGTATAGTCCTGATTGACTCGTCAGTCAACCGCGCCGAGCGTTAAGATCGCGCCCCGCGAAGACCTGAGAATCATCCCCAAGGAGGCTTTGTTTTGAAGATCTGCGTCCTGGTCAAGGAGGTACCGGACGCCGCCGTTCAGAAGCGCATCGATCCCAACACGATGCGGCTGGACCGCAGCGGCGAGAAAAATCTCAACCCCTTCGACACGCATGCCCTCGAGGCGGCGATGCAGATCAAGGAGGGTGGCGCGATCCCCGTCGAGGAGGTCGTGGCGGTGACGATGGGCCCCGATTCGGCGGTCCGCGCGCTGCACAAGGCGGTTGCGCTCGGCGCCGACCGTTCGGTCCACCTCGCCGACGAGGCGCTGGCTGGCTCCGACGTCTGCGCCACCGGCTACTCGCTGGCGAAGGTGCTCGAGTCGGAGAGCCCCGACCTGGTCCTGCTGGGCCAGCAGTCGGACGACGGCGAGTGCTACACGATCGGCGCCGTCGTCGCCGACCACCTGAAGATGCCCTCGCTGACCCAGGTGATCCAGATCGACGTCACCGACGGCAAGCTGCGCTGCGAGCGCCAGGCCGAG
>Ga0070682_100000422_pt1 | contig 27380 bp, 23 predicted proteins | sample KBSC63LmetaG_FD_64668 | JGI IMG/M metagenome (GOLD analysis project Ga0070682, IMG submission 64668) | Corn rhizosphere microbial communities from Kellogg Biological Station, Michigan, USA - KBS C6-3L metaG | ecosystem: Host-associated > Plants > Roots > Rhizosphere | place: USA: Michigan...
GCGCCTTCGACCCCTCGCGCGCCGTCCTGGCGCCCGCCGTGCGCCCCGCTGCCCCCGAGTCCCCGCCGCCTGCCGTCCCCTCACCGGACGCGACGCTCGCCTCGCCCGGCGCGGCCGCCCTGTCCATGCCGGGTTCGCCCGATATCGTGAGCTGCCTGCAGATGCTCGCAGCCGACGTCGAGGTCACCCCGACCAAGGCCAACGCTCCGCACGACCTCGGCGACTTCTACGTTGCGCTCCTTGCTGACGAGTCGGACGAAGTCATCGCCGCGTGGCTTTTCAATCAGCGCACGGCGGCCGAGCTCGGCGCCGGCATCCTGGGCGGGAGCGCAGAAGAGCGAGACCAGCAAGCCCAAGGGGAGCTGACGAGCGACTCGCTCGACGGGCTGAACGAGGTCGCGAACAACCTGACCGGGCTGCTCAACCGCACGAACCCGAAGCGTCCAGTGAAGTTCGGGGCACTCGAGCGAGCGCCCCAGCGCGCGCCCGAATGGCTGAAGAATCCAGCCAAAATGCGGGCATTTGCGCTGCGCGAAAACGGCAGGCTGTTCCTGCTCGTGCGCTGAACGCCGCGCGTCACGCCGCGCTGCACGTCCGACGCGCGCGTCGGGACGCCGTCGACGCGCGCGCCGCGACGCCGTCGACGCGCGCTCGCGTCCGGGTTCCCGGACGCAAGATCCGAGTTCCCGGATCGCTCGTGCAGGGAGTGACTATGTCAGTCTGACAAACGAGTCCGAGTCATTTCGATTTTGCACGTGTGACTCTAAAGCACACTCGGTCGACGTCCGTTGGGACACCTGAGACATGCAACGCTCTCGACTGACTGCGCTCGGCGCACTCCTCCTGACTTCACTGACGGTGAGCTCGCTCGCCGGTGCAGAGCCGACGGGTGCCGCCGTCAGCACGGACGTGATGACGCTGCTGCCGCTCGACCTGACGGCGTTCGGCGACATCCGCTACCGGTTCACCGATCCGGGACTCGATCAGTTCGAGATTGGCTCCGTCGAGCTCGACTCCGCGCTTCAGCTCTCGCCCTACGTGCTGGTTTCCGCCGCGTTCGCCTACGTGCCCGACGAAGACAAAGTCGGGCTCGGCGCTTTCACGGTCGACGGCTCGCTGTTCGGCCCCGAGAAAAAGCACCTGATCAAGACCGAGCTGCTTCGGGATTCCGGCGTCGTTTTCGGCAAATTCGACGTGCCGTTCGGGCTCGCCTACCTCGAATACCCGGCCACCGAGAATCGCTTCGTCGACCTGCCCCACGTCGTCATGGCGACGCACGGCGGTTGGAACGACATCGGTGGACAAGCGTACGCGATTGCCGACCGCTTCGATCTCACGCTCTACCTCGTGAACGCCAAAGCGCTCGAGAGCGACGAGCCGGTCGCGGCCGGCAAGTCCGCGCAGCACGCCTACGGTGGCCGCCTCGGCCTCAAACCCACCGACGGCATTTCCGTGGGTGGCTCGTTGGCGGAAGTGACCGGCCCGCTCGACACCGGCATGTGGGGCGCCGACGTCTCCGCGACGGCCGGCCCCTTCGTCTTGAAGAACGAATTCATTCGCCGCACGCCCGCGGACGGCCCGACGGTGCAGGGCGCGTACAGCCAAGGCTTCGCGCGGGTCGGCAGGTTCTTCGCCGGTGCCCGCTACGAGACGACGCTGACGGACGCTGCCATCAGCAACACGGCCGGCGCCCTCACCTTGGGGGCGGAGGTCTTTCCCATGGCGGAGATCCGCATCGCTCACCTGCGCTCGTTCGAGTCCGACGTTCAGACCACCTACCTCCAGCTGGTCGGCGGCAGCATCTGGCAGCCGACCGGCCTCCGCCGCTGAGAAAGCCCCCATGACGTTTTTCAACCAGCTCAAGCTCGTCCACAAGCTGATCGGCATCTGCCTCGTGGCCTTCCTGGCGCTCGGCGTCGTCACCGCCGTCGCTTTTCGCAGTCTGCAGGTCAGCGACGTGAGCGGGCGCCTCGTGAACGCCAACGCCGTACAGCGCGCGCAGATGGACGCGGACATGATGCACGACGCCATCCGCGCCGACATCGCCCTGTGCAGCGTCACGAAGGACGCCGCCGAGGTGAAGGCGGGCGTCGACGCGATCGGCGAGCACGTTCAGCGCATGCGCGACGACATGAGCAAGGTCAAGCAGAGCCCCGAGCGCGAGGTTCAGCAGGCGCTCGGCGAGACGGCCGCCCCGCTCCGCACGTATTTCGAGGAGGCCGAGCGCTACGCCCAAGCGACGACCGGGAAGATCGGCGTGCAACCTGCCCCGAGCTTCACCGAGGCCTTCGAGTCCCTCGAAGACAAGATGGGAAAGCTCGGTGACTCGATCGACAGCTCGACGCGCCGCATCGCGGAGGAGGCGGCGGCGGCGCGCTCCGCGGCCACGCAGGTGAACCTCTGGGTTTCCACGCTATGCGGTGCGCTCCTGGCCGCCCTGTGCTGGATGCTCGTGAGCTCGATCCGCCGGCCCCTCGGCGCCATGGCGTCGGCCGCCCGTGCCGTCGCTGCCGGTGACATCCAGCAGACGCTCACATCGACCTCGGCGGACGAGATCGGCGATCTTACGCGAGCCCTCGGCCAGATGATCGACTACATCCGCGAGAAGGCGACGGCCGCGGAAGCGCTCGGTCGCGGCGACCTCGAGGTCAGCGTAACCCCGCGCTCGGAGCAGGACACGCTCGGCAAGAGCTTCCTCGCCATGAAACAGAGCCTGTCGCGCTTGGTGAAAGACAGCAGCGTGCTGATCCAGGGCGCGCGGGCCGGCGATCTTTCACGACGCGCGGACGTGAGCGGCCTCTCGGGCGCATTCCGCGAGATGCTCGAGGGCCAAAATGCGCTGCTCACCTCCGTGAGTGCACCGATCACCGAGGCCAAAGCCGTGCTCGCGCGCGTCGAGGGACGCGACCTCACCGCACGCATGACCGGCGAGTATGCGGGCGACTACGCGGTCATCAAGGCGTCGCTCAACAGCGCCGTGCAAACGCTCGAGCACGCCTTGGGCGAGGTGGCGAGCGTGGCGGAGGGCGTGGCTTCCGCGGCTCAGCAGATCACGACCGGAAGCACGGATCTCGCCGAGACGGTGGCGGCACAGCTTGCCACGATGGAGAAAATCACCGGCGAGCTCGGCGAAACCACGAACATGAGCAAGCAGAACGCGTCGAACGCCGAAGGTTCGCGCGCCCACGCGGTGGACGCGATGACCAGCGCCGAAAAGGGCTCGGAAGGCATGCGGCGCCTGTCCGTCGCCGTCGAGTCGATGAAAGCTGCCGCCGACGAGACCGCCAAGATCGTTCGCACGATCGACGAGATCGCGTTCCAGACGAACCTCCTGTCGTTGAATGCGGCGGTCGAAGCGGCCCGCGCGGGTGACGCGGGGCGGGGCTTCGCGGTCGTCGCAGAAGAGGTGCGCACGCTCGCGATGCGCAGCGCCGACGCAGCGCGCAACACGACGCAGGTCATCGAGCGCTCGCTGAAGAAGGCGGAGGAAGGCGTGCTGCTCAATCGCGACGCGTCGGTGGCGTTCGACGCGATTTTCGAGCAGGTGAAGAAGATTGCACAAGCGATGGGCTCGATTGCCGAGTCCTCCCAGAAGCAGCACGCGGGCGTGTCTCGCGTGACCTCCTCGGCCGACACGATCCGCGACGGCGCGCAAAGCGGCGCCGCGACGGCCGAAGAAACCGCTGCGGCGGCCACCGAGCTCGCCGCGCAGGCGGCGTCGATGCGCGAGATGACCGCAACCTTCCGGCTCGGAAACGGCAGCACGAACGCGCCGCGTCCCGCCGGCCACGCCGCTCCGGCTCGCTCGCGCGGTGGAGCCCGAAACGGCCACGCGAACGGAAACGGCCACGCGAACGGAAACGGCTTCGGCAACGGCCACCCCTCGTTCGACGACTTCAGTTGAGCCCGCAGAGGCTCGGCGCCACCGTGGGAAGCGCTCTATGCCCTGAGCCCGCGAATTGTTTTTCGATGACTTGCGCGTTCGGGGCACTAGAGTAGTGAGCCCTATGCGGTTAGCGGTTCTCGCGGCGTCCTCTTATGCCGCGTGCCAGAAGCTCCCTGAGGTCGAAGGCGCGACGCTCAATCTCGACGTGCTCGGGCAGCGCCTGTCCGACGGCGACGCGGGCTACACCGTGCACGCCTTTCGCGCCGAGCGCGGCCTCGCGGAGGCGCTCGAGCAGGTGCTGTCGGAAGCGCCGGAGCCGGTGGAGGCGTTGTTCTTCTATTTCTCCGGCTACGCGCTCGTCACGGACGAACGCGGGCCAGCGCTGCTCCTCGACGGCGAGCGGCTAGCGACTCTTTCCTTCAAGCGCCTGCGCCGCGTACTCGACGAGCGCGTGCGGAGCGCGTTCCTCGTGCTCGACACGTTGTCCGCCTTCGACAGCACGACGCCGCCGGACGAGGTCGCACGCCTGCTGTCCGGTGCGCTCGAGCCTGGGTCGACGCCCGTGCACTGCTTGGTCGCGCATCGACACGAAGCGACGGCGAGTGAGCGCTCGCCGTTTGCGAGCCTGCTCGAGATGGTCCTCGACTGGCAGTCCACGCGCGTCGAGCCCCTCGGGGTGGACGAGCTCGTCGCGGCGCTCCGCGCCGAAGAGCCGCTTTTTGCGCTCCCGTCCCTCGAGTACGTGCCCGCGGACACTGCGTTCTCGGTGCTGCTCGGCAGCCGTCCCACGAGCCTCTTGCCCGACGCCGCCGTGCCGGCGCTGGAACCGGTGCCGGATGCGACGCGGGTCAGCGCCGAGGAGCGCGCGCGGGCGCTCGAAGCGAGCGTCAATGCGGAGATCGAGGGCAACCTCGCGCTCGCGCTCACGCTCGCACGGGTTGCGGTGCGCGGCGACGCCCGCGACGCGAGCACGCTCGAGTGGGCGCTCGAGCTGCTCGAACGCGCGGACAAGCCCGACGGGGTGTACCAAGCGCTGGCCGCGCTCGACCTGGCGGGTGGCGCGAACGAGAGCCAGCGCGCGCTCGTGACGGCGCATCGCCCCGAAGGCCTTTTGCCCGCACGGGGTGTCGTGACGGAGGCGGATTGGCTCCAAAACCTGCTGTGCCCGGAACGCGACCCGATCACCGAAGAGCTCGTGCGCACGCTCGGTGAAGGGGCCGTCGAGCTCGGGCTCGAAACGGCACAGCGAAAACGCCGCGCCGTCGCCCTCGATCCCACGTCCGCGCAGGATCCGGAGAAAAGCACGACGACCCTCGCTCGAACGCTGGTCTGGTCGGCGCGCGTGCTCGGTCTGCCGCGACCGCTGCTTCACGTGCGCGACGCCGTCGCCGGAGAGCTTGCGCTGGCCGACGTCAGGGCTCCCACCGTGCTTGCCAGCAAGGCGCTCGGCAGCGGGCTCACGTTGCCGGAGCTCGCCTTCCGCTGGGCTCGCGTGCTCGTGTACCTCAGGCCCGAGCTGCGTCTGTACGCGCATTTTTCGGCGCCGGGCGAGCTCGAGGCCCTCGGACGGGCCGCCGTGGCGCTGATCGCCAGCTCGCCACCGCGCCTGGACGGCGACGCCAAGCTGCTCGCGCGCGGCTTGCGGCGGCACGTGCGCGGGCCCGTCCTCACGCGCCTCGTCGAGGCGATCGGAAACCGGACGGCGAGCGAGGTGGGCGCGCGTCTCGTCGTCGGCGCGCGGACCGCCGAGGTCATCGCGGGCCGAGCCGCACTCCTCGCGTGCGGCAATCTGGAGCTCGCCGCGAGGATCACGGAGCGTGCCCCCTTGCGCGCGATTTCGGCCAGCGAGCAGTGCGCCGATCTCGTCGCCTACTCGCTCGGCGACGAGTACTCGACGCTGCGCGCCCGATTGGGCGTCGCCGTCACGACCCTCGGCGCCGCCTGACGCGCGCGACAGCGCCGAAAAGTAGGGCTCGCGGGACCGGCGCCCTGCCGGCCCCCGCGGGGCGCGGTTACTCGCAGTACTCGGCGGGGGCGCACGCCCCGTCGTCGAGTCCCGCCAGCGTGACGCAGCAGCCGCTGTTGCACTCGTCGTTGCTCATGCACGACGCCGCGCAGGTGCTGAGGTCGGAAATGCAGTATCCCTCGCCCGTGGCGTAGCTGCAGCAGTCGCTGTTCACGCTGCACGTGTCGCCATAGTCGGCGCAGGTCGCGCCGCCGCAGATCTCGGCTGGGCCACAGGCAAAGCCTCCGCTGTCGAGCTCGGCACAGCACTTGGTGGCGCAGTCGCTGTTGTCATCGCACCCGTCCGCGCACACGCCGCCGACACAGTAGCCGTTCGACGCATTGAAGCTGCAGCAGTCGCCGTTCTGCAGGCAGGTGTCGCCGGTGGCAACACACGAGCCGCCCGTACCCGAGCTCCCGCCGCCTGCGGGCGCCGTTCCACCCGTCCCGCCCGAGCCGCCCTTCCCGGCGCTACCCGCCGAGGAGCCACCGCTGCCACCCTTGGTGCTTTCACCCGACTCGCCGCCACTGCCGGATTCGCCGTTGTCGTCGTCGTCCCCGACCGTGATGCAACCCGGCAAGGTGAGCCCGACGACGGTCGCGAGCAGTGCGGCCTGAGCCCCAAGAAGCAGCTTGTTTCCCATGATTGTCCTCGAAGTCATTGGACGAGCGAGCGCCCTAAAATATCTTGCGAGCGTAGCAGGCCCGCGGGCCTAACGTCAACCGCCAGCGCGACGGGGCATCACTCGACGGGAGCGCACTCTGCTTTGCCGAACGCGGCGAGCGTGTCGCACAGCGCGCCGTCTTTGCCATCTTCGGCGGCACGACTGAGCGCGAGGAAGCGGCAAGCCACCGTGTCGGGCGTCGCGGCGTAAGCCACCGAGTAGCGCGTGGGCTGTTTCTGGTCGTCGGTCCACGCGGCGTCGACGAGCGCCCCGCAGCTCGCGGCGCACTTCTCGTCGTCGCCGTCGAAGCCGGAAGCCGACGCGTACGCCGTCGGGCAGATCCCGCGGGCGAGCTTGCAGTACGCGACGCACTTGTCGAGCGGCGCGGTGCCGCAGTGGCCCTCACCGCCTGGGCTCGCGTGCGGGCAGTGCGCGTTGGGGTCGCAGAGCGAGTTGTACGAGTGATAGAGGCGACACCCGAGCGTGTCGGGCGTCTTGTCCGCGATCTCGCCCTGCTCGAAGTAGGGGCATATGGCGAGGCACTGCTTCTCGCTCTCGTACATCAGGTTCGCGCCGTCGCACGCCACGCCGTTCACGCGGCAGAAGTCTTCGCAGCGCGGCTCGTGGACGGCCCCGGGCACGCCCGGCGCGCCTCCGCCGCCCATCTCTTCGTGGGGCAGGTCGTTGCACTTGTCCAAGGGCGTGGAGAGATACCCATGCGTGCAGTGGGTTTTGCCGCCGACGGTCGAGTTGCTGAGGTGGATGAGGCGGCACTGCAGCGAGTTGCCGTAGTAATCGTCCTCGAGGTCGAACGTCTTCTTGTTGCGGAGCCCCTTGCACTTGGCCACGCAATTGGCGTTCGACCCGCACTGCACCTCGCCACAGGAGCGCTCGTACAGCTGGCAGTAGCTCTCGCACGCACCACCGCAGTTGAGCCCCTCGGGGCCCGCGGAGCGGCAGTGACCGGGGGTGTTCTCGTCCGTGTCGCTTCCGGCGAGCTTCACCTCGCGCAGGCGGCACGCGAGCGTGTTCGTGTTTTGCGGCTCGGTGGGGTCGCCGACGTCCCAGGTCTTGCAGACGCCCATGCACTTGGCGCGCTCACCGTAGACCTGGTTTTCGCCCTTGCAGTTCGCCATCACCGTGTCGCAAAACTCGCCGCATTTGCCGAGCTCGCGATCGTCGATGTTGGCGAGCGATTGGCAGCTCGCCGCGAGCACGGGCACGGCGAGCACGAGCGCCGCCCCGAAGACCAGGCGCAGCCAGCGCAGCACCCCGGAGCTCATAGGCGCCCCCGGAGCGTGAGGCCTGCGAAGCCGGGACCGACGGCGGGCGCCAGACTCACGCTGGAAGGCTTGGTGGGTGCGGTGAAGTAGACGACCGCGCCGGCCGCAATCAAACCGCCGCCCACCGCGAAGGAGATGGTGGAAGCCGTCGCCGCGGAGCGCGCGGCGTCGGAGTTATCGTAGTCCACCGATTCCTGGCACAGCGTGGGCGTGCATTTTTCGTCGGCTCGCTTCTCTTTGGCGATCGCGGAAAGCCCGAAGTACGTGCCCATGCCGACGCCCACGAGGCCGGCACCGCCCAAAACGATGCCGATCACGCGCTGGGTACTGCCGGGGTTCTCGTCCACCGGCGGGGGCGGTGCGGCGGGTGGAGGTGCGGGGTCGGGCGGGGGCGACGACGCCGGGGGCGCCGCAACCACGGCCGCCTCGACGGGGCGTGGCCCTTGCGGTGCAAGCGCGAGCGTGGGGATGAGAACCGTCTGTCGCGCACCGGGCTGCACGCGCACCGTCACGGAGAACGATTCGTGATCCGGCGCGGTGACGTCGATCTTCGAAGGTCCGGGATCCGCGGGGACCGCAGCTCCGATGATGCCGAGGCCCGTGTCGGCGCCGTCGCGCCGCAAGCGCAGGCCGGGCAGGCTGCGCGTCGATTCCGCGACCTCGATCGTCAGGTACGCGAGCTGCGGCTCGAGCTTCGCGATGCGGTCACGCGCCGCTTTCGCGCGCTTGAGCTGTCCCGATGCTTCGGCTTCGGACGCGGCTTCGCGGAACGTCGCCCACGCGCTCGCGGTGCGCCCGAGCTTTTCGTAACACTCGCCCAGGTAGAGCAGCGTGCCGACACCGGGATCGATGCGCTGGCTGTGCTCGAGCTTCGGACACGCTTCGGCGAAGCGACCCTCCTTCATCGAGCGCAGGCCTTCGTCGAAGAGCGCCTCCGCCGACGCTTTGTCGGAAGCAGTGCCGTCCGCCGCCGCATGTTTTGCGCTGAGCGCAAACAGCAGCCCCAAGAGCCCCCCGAGAAACGCAGCAGAGCGATTCATTGGCTGGGCGGAGCGTATCATCTCCTCCGTTTCACCGGGATATCGGCGCTCACCTCCCCTGCGAAACCGGCCGGCCGCCTCACCGCGACGGGGCTGGGTCGGGACGCCGCTCAGCGCCGTCCGCCGAAGTCCGTCAGACCAGCACTGGTGCTCGCCGGAGCGGGTCTCGCCGCCGGCGCCGAGACGGGCCGGGGACGCTGAGCCGCCACCGAGGGCGTGCTCTTGCCACTGGAAGGAGCGCTCGTGCTCGGCGCGGCGTTCGAGCCGGGCTCGGCGGCTGCCGTGAGTAACGGTTCCACGCCGGCCGCGGCTGCGGGCTCCGGAACGGTCGTCGCGGGAGCGGGAACGACCAGGGGCGTGGGCTGAGCCGCCTGAACCGGTTCCACAGGGCTCATCTTTTCCTCGCCGGCGAAGGGCAACTGCTTGCGCAGCACGGCCAGGCCGACACCCCCGAGCATCACGACGGCAGCCAGCACGAGCGCCCAGCGCCGGCGGCGCTCCTTTCCGCTCAGCTGACCCCAGAGGGCCACGGCCGACACCGAGGCCTGAATGGTCGGGGTATCACTGGTGAGCGGACCGGGCGCGACCGAGCTCGGCCGGCGCCCCTCCGCCGCCTGAAGCACGCGCCGGGCGCGCTCGACGTGAACGCGACCGTTCGGCGTGAACTCCATGAGCGCGGCGCCGAGCTCGGCGACGCTCTGGTAGCGCCGAGCCGGGTCGCGCGCGAGCGCGCGGTGCAACACGGCGTCGAGGTTCCCCGGCAAGCCCTGCCGCACCGTGCTCGGGGGGGGAGCGTCTTCCGTGAAAAGCTTCGCGCAGAGCTCCGGAATCGATTCGCCTTCGTAAGGCGGTCGCCCCGTGAGGAGCTGGAAAAGGATGGCGCCGAGGGCCCAGACGTCGCTCAGCGTGTCGGCGTCTTTGGTGGAGCGCATCTGCTCCGGCGACATGTAGAGCGGGGAGCCGATGATCACGCCCGTTCGCGTGAGCGACATGTCGCGCGTCGATTGGCTCTCGATCATCGACTTGGAGATGCCGAAATCGAGCACCTTGAGAAGCCGCGAACGATCGGCGCGACGAGCCACGAACAAGTTCGCAGGCTTGAGGTCGCGATGGACGATGCCCGCAGCGTGCGCTTCGGCCAGGGCCTCGACCGCTTCGAGGATGTAAAGGACGGCTTCGGCGACCGGCAGCGGACCGCGCTGCTGCAGCTCTTCCTCGAGGTTATTGCCATCGAGGAGCTCCATCACCATGTAGGGAGCACCGTGCTCCAGCGAACCCACGTCGATGACACGGCACACGTGCTCGCTCTTGATGCGGGCGGCAGCGCGCACCTCGCGCCGAAAGCGCATGGCTGCCTCACCCTGCTCGAAGACGTCGGGGTTCAGGAGCTTGAGCGCAACCGGCTGATCGAGCTCGAGGTGCCACGCCGCCACGACGAAGCCCATGCTGCCAGCACCCAGCAACCGATCGACTCGGTACCGACCGCTGACCACCTCACCGATCTTAACGGGCGAATGTGCCACCAGAAGTTCCCATGTTACGCTCCACCAGCCGACTGTCAAAAGCGCTCTTTACCGATGGGCGCCTCGCGGGTTCCGTTCCCCTTCCCCTCGCCCCCTCCGTACCAGGCCCCCAACAAACGCCTATTCTCAACGTGAGCCGAAATTCGGGAACCGGCGGAGCCCCACCCACTCGAATGATGCGCGTGGAGCCCCGTGTTTCGGCTAGAACTCGTGGGGCCCAAAAACCGGCCGGAATCCCGTGCCCCCCTCGAAGGTCCTTTTGATGACGACGGTGATTCGCGTGGCCTGGCTCGTCCTCGGTGGTGTCGGCTTTGCAGCGTGCTCGGACGCCGACACACCGTCCTCCCCGGTCACCTCGGGGGTCGCCACGGGCGCGGTTTGCCCGCCGAGCTCGAGCCTGACCTACGAGAACTGGGGACTCGACTTTTTCGGGCGTTATTGCCTGCGTTGCCACAGCATGGCGCTCGGCTCGGGTGAGCGGAACGGCGCCCCCTCGGGCTACAACTGGGACGACCTCAACAGCGTGCGCGCCCACGCCAGCAACATCGACCTGATGGCCGCCGCCAGCGAGCACGTCGTCAACCACGAGATGCCCCCCGGCGAGCCCGTGCCGGTGACGAGCGAGCGCCGAAAGCTGGGCGAGTGGCTGGCCTGCGGCGCCCCGTAGGGCGGGGCTAGCCGCGCGGGGGCCCGTCACCCTGAGGGGTGGCCCCCCACTCGTGACGCGGCATCAGGACTGCGTTGCCGCGAGCGCAACGTCGATTTCTTCGGCTCAAGCGCCTTCGCGCGACCAACGCAGGCGGGGCTTGCGGGCGGCGCGCGCCTCGTCGAGCCGGCCGAGGCGTGTCGCGTGCGGAGCTTGCTTCACGAGCTCGGGCGTTTCGCGCGCCTCACGCGCGATGGCCACCATCGCTTCGACGAACGCGTCGAGCGTCTGCTTGGTCTCGGTTTCCGTCGGCTCGACCATCAGCGCGCCGCGGACGACGAGCGGGAAGTACACCGTGGGCGGGTGCATGCCGTAGTCGATCAGGCGCTTGGCGATGTCGAGCGTCTTCACGCCCGTCGACGCCTCGAGCTCGCGATCGGTGAAGACGGCCTCGTGCAGCGCGGGGGTCGAGTACGCGAGCGGGTAGTGACCCGCGAGACGCGCCGCAACGTAGCGGGCGTTCAAGACGGCCAGGTTCGACACCTGCGCGAGCCCCGCGGGGCCGAGCTCACGCATGTAGGTGTAGGCGCGCACCATCATGCCGAAGTTGCCGTAGAACGAGCGCACACGTCCGACGCTCGCGGGGCGGTCGATATCGACGATCGCGCGGCCGCCGTCGCGACGAACGACCGGAATCGGCTGGAACGGTCCGAGCTCGGCCTTGAATGCCACGGGGCCGGAGCCGGGGCCGCCACCGCCGTGCGGCGTCGTGAAGGTCTTGTGCAGGTTGAGCTGAATCACGTCGACGCCGGCGTCGCCGGGGCGCGCGCGTCCGAGGACGGCGTTCATGTTGGCGCCGTCGCCGTAGACGAGGCCGCCACGCTGGTGCACGAGCTCGGTGAGCTTCGGCATGGCCTGCTCGTAGAGGCCGAGCGTGTTCGGGTTGGTCATCATCAGCGCGGCAACGTCGCCCGGTGCGGCGTCGAGCGCGCGAACGAGCGTCTCCGGCTCGACCACGCCGGCCGAGCCGGACGGGAACGCGACGGAATCGAAGCCGTTCAGCGTGGAGCTTGCCGGGTTCGTGCCGTGCGCGCTGTCGGGAATGAACACCTTGCGCGGGGCCCGACCCTTCGCGTGATGGCACGCACGGATCATCATCAGCCCCGTGAGCTCACCCTGCGCGCCCGCCGCGGGCTGCAGGCACACCTCGTCCATGCCGGTGATCTCGGCGATCTCCTCCTGCAGGGCGACCATGAGCTCGAGCGCGCCGGGGATGAGGTGCGCGGGCATGAGCGGGTGCGCTTGCGCGAACCCGGGGAGCCGAGCCGCCCACTCGTTCACCTTCGGGTTGTGCTTCATCGTGCACGAGCCGAGCGGGTAAAACTGCGTGTCGATGCTGAAGTTCCACTGGCTCAAGCGCACGAAGTGGCGCACGGCCTCGGGCTCGCTCACTTCGGGTAGGCCCGCGGGCTCACGCCGCGCGAGCACACCGAGCGCCTGCTCGAGCTCGATCTCCGGTACGTCGCTCGGCCCGAGCGACACCGCGGAGCGGCCGGGGGCGCCGCGTTCGAAGATGGGAGGCTCGCGCCAACCGAGCCCTTGAGCGGCCTCGCCTCGGGCCCCGGGGCTTTGGGAAGCTAAGTCGGACAATTCAGTTCGAGTCGCCCTCGGGCTTGTCCGAGTCGCCGCCTTCTTTGTCCTTGTCGCCTTCGCCCGAGTCCCAACCACCACCGGTGACGCGGCCCTCGTACTCGTCGGGCTGCACGGCCTTGAGGTCCGGCGGCATGTTCTTCTGCTTCACGGCCTGCCACGAGTTGCCGGCCTCGTTCTCACCGAGACCCCACTCGCCCTTGATCTCGTGGGCCTCGCCCTCTTTCGGGATCTTGTAGACGAAGTAGCCGTGGCCCTTCTTGACGGCGTCGGCCCCGACGGCACCGATGCGCCGCTCCTTCCACTCGTACTTGAGGAGGTTGCCGTCGATCTCGCCGTGGAGCTCGCCGAAGGCGTCGCCCGCCGCCGTGCGCCAGCCGCCGTTGCAGGCCTTACCGTCGGCGACGATGTGGAGGTAGCCGTAGAGGGGGCTGAAGTAGACGCCCTGCCACTCTCCGCCGGACGGCATCTCGCCCGCCTTCACCATCGCGTGCTTCACCTCGTTACCGCCGCCACAGGCGACGACGCCGAGCACGAGCGGAGCACAAACCGCCAAACCGAAAAGCCTGCGCGAGACCTTGCCGAACGACATGGGCGGGGACCTTACCATAATCGGCCGTGCCGAAAGAGGGCCTCGATGGCAGCCGAAACCGCCTGGAATTTGGCAGCGCTACTCGCGCAGCTCGGCGCTCACCCGCCGCCACCACTCGTCCTGTTTCTTCGGGACGTAGCGGGCGGAAGTGTCCTCGTCGAACTTTCCGTTCCGCTCGATCAGGCGGTCGAGGGCGCCGCGAATCACGTCGTCGAGCTTGGCCTGAATGGCACGCTTCACCTCGTCCTGCGAGTCGCCCTCGGCGTGCATCTCGGCGCTGAGCGCGGGCGCGCCGGCGTTGAGGTTCTTGGCTTCGACGGCGGCAATCGCGAAGTGGATTTGCTCGTGCTGGAGCACGTACGCCTCGGGGACTTCCTTGAGGTTCGGATTCCACCACGAGCGCTTGCGATCCATCTGCGCGCGAAAGTGCAGCACCGATTCGAGCTTGCCGCGGTAGTGCGTGTCCCCGTTGGGCTCGGCCGTCCCGGTGATGAGGATCCGCAGATTCGGATCGGGACGAACGATGGCATACGTCTGCGCGCCCATCGCATCCATGTGCTCCGCGGCCTCGCCGACGGGCTTCTCGCCACGAAAGTCCTCGGGGGTGAGCGCGCGGTACTCGATCAGATCCTCGCCGTTGATCGAGCCGGGGTCCATCAGCTGGCCCTGCGGGCGGGCGTAGCTCGGCAGGCGCGAGCACGCGGCGAGCGCCGCGAGGAGCAGGAGGGAAAATCCCCTCAAACGCCGGGGCTCCGCTTGAGCTCGGCCCCGAGGTCGCGCCCCACGGCTGCGGCTTCGGCGTCGCTGCGAGGCCAGGCGAGCCGGCGCTCGGCGCGGCGCAGACGGGAGCCGTCGGGCTCCGCGAGCATGCCGCGCAGCCAGAGCTCGCCGCCGCTCTGGATCGCGTAGGCGGCGACCGGGGTCTGGCAATCCCCTTCCACGGCCTTCATCACGCCGCGCTCCGCCGCGACGGCGACGGCCGTCTCCTGGTGGGTGACCTGGGCGAGCAGGCGCGCGACGCGCTCGTCCCCCTCGCGCTGCTCGACCGCGAGCGCACCCTGTCCGATCGCAGGCAGCGAAACGTCGACCTCGAGGATTTCGGTCGCTCGCTCCGCGAGACCGAGCCGCACGAGGCCGGCTCGGGCGAGCACGATGGCGTCGACCACGCCGTCTTCGCATTTCTTGAGCCGCGTATCCACGTTGCCCCGGATCGGTACGATCACGAGATCGGGGCGCACGGCCTTGAGCTGCACGCTGCGGCGGAGCGACGTCGTGCCGACGCGGGCGCCCGCGGGCAGCTCGCGCAGGCGCGCGCCCGACCGCGAGACGAGCACGTCGCGAGCGTCGGCGCGCTCGGGAAAACAGCTCAAATAGAGCCCGGGCAAGAGCTCGCCCGGAATGTCTTTGGACGAGTGCACGGCGAGATCAGCCTGGCCGTCCAGCAGCGCCTGCTCGATCTCCTTCACGAACAGGCCTTTGCCGCCCACCTCGGCGAGGGGTCGGTCCTGGATGCGGTCGCCCGTGGTCGTGACGGTGAGCTCCTCGATCGCGAGCAACGGGTCGAGGCGCGCGAGGCTTGCCACGAAAGCGCGCGACTGGGCCAGCGCGAGCTGGCTGCGACGGGTGGCGTAGACGAGCCGCGGCATCAACGGGCGCCCAGCTTGGCAACGTCCGGCGCCGATGCAAGCTCGGGTGCCTCCGGGCGCGGCACCGCGCTCGGCGCGGCGGAAGCGCGCGGCTCCGACAGCGCCAGGTCCGCTTCCGGCTCCTCGTCGAGCGCAAACACGTGCTCGATGGCCGCCGTGAGCTCGACCAGGCTCGGGGTGTCGAGATCGGCGAGCGTCGCGGCCTCACGCAGGCGCGTGGTTGGGCCGTGCAGCAAGCGATTCACCGACGCGTCCAGCATCGTCTCGAGCGCGTCGCGCTCGGGCTCGCCGAGGTGCCGGAGGCGGCCTTTCATGCTGCGCGAGAGCTCGGCACCGAGCGCCGCGCGGATCCGCTCGCGCAGCGCGACGATGATCGGCGTCGCCTGCTCGGCGTCGGCCCAGCGATCGAAGCTCTTCACCTCCGCGTCGATGATCTCTTGCGCCTGGAGGGCCTCGCGGCTGCGCGTCTTGAGCGAGTCGGCGACCACTTGCGACAGATCGTCGATATTGTAGAGGAAGACGCCGTCGCGGCCCTGGACCTTCGGGCTCACGTCGCGCGGCACGGCGAGGTCGATGAAGAATTGGCTGCGACCGCGCCGCTTCTTCTGCGCCTGCTTCACGTGCTCGAGCTCGATGACGTGGCCGGGCGCGCTCGTGCTCGTGATGACGACGTCGACCTCGCCGAGCGTCGCGACGAGGTCCGCCCACAGGCGAGCCTCCCCCCCGACGCTGCGCGCCAGAGCCGAGACCTTCTCGGGCGTGCGACCGACCACGAGCAGGCGTGCGCCGGACGTCTGGAGCAGCCGCGCCACCGTTTCGGCCATCTCTCCCGAGCCCACGAGCAGCACGCTGTGTCCCGCGAGATCGCCGAAAATCCTCCGCGCGAGCTCGGCTGCGACGCTCGGCACGGAGACCTGCCCGGAGCCGATCGCCGTGCGCGAGCGCACGAGCTTCGCCGTGTGGAGCGCGCGCGAGAGCGTGCGGTGCAGCACGGCGCCGACGGTGCCCGCGCGCCGCGCGACCTCGTACGCTTCCTTCACCTGGCCGAGGATCTGCGGCTCGCCGAGCACGAGCGAATCGAGCGACGAGGCCACGCCGAACAGGTGCTTGACGGCGCCGCCGCCCGTGAGCGCGTAGAGAGCTTCGCGCGGGGCGCCCGGGGCGAGCGCGGACAGCACCTCGCGGCTCGCGCGCGCCACGGCTTCGAGCGGCGCTCCGGACCGGGCGGCCGCGACGAGCTCCACGCGGTTGCAGGTGGAGACGAGCAGCGCCTCGCCGACCTCGGGCCGCGCGACGAGCGCCGTGAGGAGCGCGGGGATTCGATCCGCCGGCAGCGCGAATTGCTCGCGCACCTCGATCGCAGCGCTCTTGTGCGAGAGCCCGACGACGCTGATCACGTGCCGTGGCCTCCCGGCCGAACGGCGTAGACGGCCACGACCAGGAGCACGCACAGCACCCCCGCGAGCGTGCCGTACGCCGCGCGCCGGCCGCGTACGCCCGCGATGCGCCGAAGGAGCAGCACGGCCGCGAGGACGATCCAGGTCAGAAACCCGAACAACGTCCGGGCGAGCGCGGCGCCCGAAGCGTCCTCGAGGTGGCGCGAGAAGAGCGCGCCCGTGACCACACCGAACGTGAGGAGCGGAAAACCGCTCATGAGCAAGCGGTGCATCGCGCCGTCGAGCGTGTCGAGCGAGGGCAGCCGTGACCCGAGGCCGGCTCCGCGCTTGTTCTGCAGCCGCCGCTCCAAAACCAAAAACAGGAGGCTCGCCGCGCCCGCCACGACGAACAGCCCGACCCCGAGCACGTTCGCCGTCACGTGCATCACGAGCAGCGGCCGCGAGATCAACGGATCCTGCGTTACCTCGACCCCGACGAACTGCGCCCCGACCATGAACGTGAGCGCCACGGGCGCGACGATGACGCCCACCGCGTCGAGGCTCGCGAATTTCCGCGCCACGAGGAACGCCGCGACGGCCACGAGCGCGCTGAAGCTCAGCACGAAATGCAGGGACTCGACCGGGCAACGGTGCGTGACGAGGCTCGCCGTGATCACGTGCACGGTGTGCAAGAGCGCAGCGGCAGACAGCACGCGCGGACCCCAGGTGGAGCGCGACGCCGGCGAGCCCTGCCGCGCCAGGTCGAGAAAGAACAGCGTGCACGCCGCCGAGTACGCGATGACCCCGAGGTAGAAGGCGACGGTGGCGAGCGCGTCCATCAGCGGTCCCCGATGAAGCGCCGCCGGTAGCTGTCGTCACTCGTGTCGACGGCGAAGTCCGGTGCGAGGAGCGGCGTCCCGAGCCAGCCGATCACCGTCTCGTACGCGTTCTCCCCCACGATCATCGAATCGCCGAGCAGCTCGGCCCCGAGCTCGCTCACGAACGCGAGCGTCTTCACCGAACCTGCCATGTCGAACGTGTCGGGCGCACCCGAAACCTCGCGCACGACGCGCACCGCCTCGACCACCCGGTAGCGACGGCGTTCCGAGCGCAGCCACATCTCCGCTCCGGTGAGCTCCGCCTCGCCCAGTGCGAGCCAGCGGTCGATCACCTCTTGCGGAAAGAAGACGCGACTCTTGCCCATCTCGAGCCATTGTACCCGGCCGGCCCGGGCGCGCGAGCGGCGGTCTTTAGAACCCCGGACGCGTCGTAGCCACGTCGCCGGGGTAAAGCTCACGGCGGGATTGCGTGACGAGCGCCAGGCTGCTGTACCGCTCGGTGGTGAGCACCCGGAGCTCGGCCACGGCCTCCTCCGGAAACTGGTCGTCATCGCCGGGCATGGGCGTCCGTTCGACGACGACCTTGTCGTTGTCGAGACGCATGCGGTCGCGGGTCATCTTCGCGCCGAGCGACTGTCGCCAGGTGTCGCCGCGCCGCAGCACGACCAGGCGGTTGCCGGGCTTGAGGCCATCCTCGCTGCCGCGATCGATGAAGGCGACCTGGTTCTGCGCAAAGTAGATGTGAGGGTAGAAGCTCGCGAGAATGCGCGCCGTGAGCGGCTTGTCGGCCTTGAGCGGCGGGACCACGGCGAACCTGCGCCGCACGGGACCGACCTTCGCGCCGCGCTCGATGATGTCGAGCGATTCGACGATCGTGCCGCGCGCCATGTGGGTCTTCGGGTCGTGGCCCTGGACCTTCACGGTGCCGAGCACCTGGACGATCTCCCCGGGCGGCTTGCGCGCACCCTCGATGTCGTCGGCGGGGCGCACGGGGCGAAACAGCGTGAGCAGCTCGCCCGGGCGCGCCGTCTTGTCGGGCTTGAGCAGCAAGAAGACGTGATTGCCCTCGGAGAGCAGCATCTGCTCCTCGCTCGAGCCCGCCAGCTCGCCCCAGGTGTCGTTGCTCGGATCGCCGAGGAAGCCCTGATCGCGGAGGACCACGGTGTCCTTCACGAGGCGGTCGCGGCCGCTCTTGGGGCCGCCCGCGCCGCCGCCACCCTTGCCGTTCCCGCCCGCGCCACCGAGCCTGTCGAAGAGCGACATCCCCGAGCCGTCGCCGGGGAGCATCCGCAGCTGATCGCCCGGATAGATCCAGTGCGGATTTTTGACCTGGGGGTTCATTCCCCAGATCTTCGGCCACTGCCAGGGATTGCCGTAGTAGCCGTCCGAGAGATCCCAAAGCGTGTCCCCGTGACGCACGAGGTGGATCGGCGGCACGGCGCGCCCCCGCAGCTCGCCGCCGCCGTCAGGCAGAATCGCGGTGCCGTTCGGGTTCGCAACGACGCCCCCGCCGCCCTTCGAGACGTTCATGTCGAACGAGTCGGTGTCGTCGCCGCTCTTGGGGCGCGAGCTCGACGGCAAGCTTTGGTTGGGATCGCGCTCGGCGGGAGTGACGACGAAGCTGCCCGCGGGGCCGCGCGTGATCACCGTGGGCTGCGGCGCCGAGGCCGCCGTGGGCGCCGGGGGAGGAGCGGCGGGGGCACCGGGATCAGACGGGCCGGGCGCCTGCGCGAGCGCGGGCACCGCACCGAGCAGGAGCGCACCGAGGACGGATGGCGCCAGAGCCCGCATGGTCACTTCGGCGCCGGTTCGGACTTCTGGGCCTTCGCGCCCTCAGCCTTGTCCGACTTCGGAGACTTGGTCGTCGTGGGTACCGACTTCGCGGCGGTCGGGGCCGGCAGGGTTCGCGTCTCGAGGCTCTTGCCCTCACCCTGAATCACGACGCGCGGACCGTTGTCGACGTCGGCATAGCCTTGCTCGGGGTCGGCCTCCGCGCCGGCCTCGCTGCCGGGCTCGACTCGAACGACCTTGAGCTTGGGCCGTGAGAGCGTTCCGGACGACGGAGCAGCGTCCGAGAGCCGGTTGTCCGACTGGCGCGGACCGCTCGCCTGTCGCACCTCCATGGCGTCGACCCGTTCGCCCATGCGGTCGGTCTCGCTCTGGAGACGGGCGATGTCGTCCTGGAGCTTCTTGAGCTGCTTCTCGGCCGGATCGTGGTCGGACACGCAGGCGACCGTGAGCGGAAGGAGGAGCGGGATTGCCCGTCGGGCGAGCCACTGGCAACACGCGGAGCGCATAGGCGAAGGGTAGGACCGGAGCGCCCGATCGGCCAAATTGCCGACAGCTAGCCTTGGCGGAGAGCCCGGCGTACGCTGCTCTTTCGGGCGAAGCCCCGAACCCGCCAAGGATTCTGCGTGCCGCTTCGCCGTCCCCGCCGCCCGGGTCGCCCCCGACCCAAGCTCGATCTGCGCAAGACCCTCTTCATCTTGCCGAACCTGATCACGCTGGGCGGCGTGTTCTGTGGCTTCAACGCCATCCGGCTCGTCGCCAAGGAGCGGCCGGGCGACGAGGACGTGTACCGCGCCGCCGTGCTGCTCATCTTCGCGATGCTGTTCGACCTGATGGACGGCCGCGTGGCGCGTATGACCAAGACGCAGAGCGCCTTCGGACTGCAGCTCGACTCGCTCGCGGACGTGATTTCCTTCGGCGTCGCGCCCGGCATCCTCGTCTACAAGTGGGTGCTCTACCGGCTGCCCGTGCCCGGGCTGCTCGTCTCGTTCCTTTACGTCGCTGCCGCGGCGGTGCGGCTGGCGCGCTTCAACGTGCTCGCCTCGAACGAGTCGGGCGTCCCGAAGAAGCCCGGGCGCCACATCCTCGGCCTGCCGTCGCCCCCTTCGGCGGGCATCCTGATCTCGCTCGTCGTCGCGAACCGCGCCGCGGGCGGCCTGATCGGTCGCGAGGAGTACACGGTGGTGCTCTTGTGCGTGACGATCGGCCTGAGCCTGCTGATGGTCTCGAACGTGCGCTTCCGCTCGTTCAAGGATCTCCGCTTCGACACGGGGTCCGTGCTGCTCATCCTGTTCGTCTTCGCTTCGAGCGCGTTCATCTGGCAGCGATTCCGCCCCGAGTTCGTGCTGATCTGGCTGCTCAGCGTGTACCTCATCATCGGCCTGGTCGAGACCCTGCGAGCCCTCGCCGAGCGCCTCGTCCGGCGCGAGCGCGGCTCCTTTCCGCCCCCGCCGACCCCGTAGCGAGACGAGCTGGGCGTGCTAAACCGGCGCGCCCCAGAGGTTCGTCCCCGTGTCCGTCCTCGAAGTCGCCAATCTCAAGTTCGGCTACACGAACCAACCCCTGTTCGAGAACGTCACGTTCCGGATCGAGGCGGGTGAGCGCGCCGCGCTGGTCGCCCCGAACGGCGCGGGCAAGAGCACGCTCCTGCGCGCCCTCGCGGGAGAGGTGACCCCCGATTCCGGCTCCGTCGTCGTGAAGAAGGGCGCCAAGGTCGGCTACTACCGCCAGAGCCACGAGAGCCGACTCGAAGGCAGCGTGCGCGAGGCGCTGCTCGCGGGCTTCGGCGACATCGTGAAGATCCGGCGCGAGCTCACGCGCGCCCAGACCGACGCGGCGAGCGGCGAGCGCGCGGCGCTCGAGCGCCTGGCCGAGCTCACCGAGCGCTACCACCACGCCGGAGCCGACGCGCTCGAGCACCAGGTCGAGTCGATCGCGACGGAGCTCGGCTTTCGCGAGCGCGACATGGAGCGCGACGTGAAAACCCTCTCCGGCGGCGAGCGCGGGCGCCTCGAGCTCGGCCTCGTGCTCGCGACGGACGCCGAGCTGCTCCTGCTCGACGAGCCGACGAACCACCTCGACCTCGACACGATCCGCTGGCTCGAGAGCTACCTGTGCGGTCTGCACGCCGGGGTGCTGGTCGTGTCGCACGATCGCGCCTTCCTGGACGCGGCGTGCCCGTTCACGTTCGAGCTCGGCCAGCGCGCGTTTCGAACGTACTCGGTCTCCTACACCGCGTACCACGAGGAGCGCGCCGTCGACCTCGAGCGCGAGCGAAAGCTCGCCGAAGAGCAGGCGTCGATGGTCGCGAAGACCGAAGACTTCATCCGCAAGAACATGGCGGGGCAGAAGACGAAGCAGGCGCAGTCCCGCCGCCGCATGCTCGACAAGCTCGAGCGCGTCGAGCGACCGGAGGACGTGTGGGCGCGCGCCGCGCGCGTTCGCTTTCGCTTCGCCGACGCCCCGCGCAGTGGGGACATCGTGCTCGAAACCCGCGCGCTCAGCGCCGAGCGCGGCGGCGTCACGCTGTTCTCGGGGGTAGATCTCTTGATTCGGCGCGGCGATCGCGTGGCCATCGTCGGGCCGAACGGCTGCGGGAAGAGCACGCTCATGAAGCTGCTCTCCGGGCGCGGCGCCGCTGCCGACCAGGGCGACGTGAAGCGCGGCACGAACCTCCGGGACGGCTACTTCGACCAGCAGCTCGGCTCGCTCGACCCGAAAAAGACGGGCGTCGAGGAGATCCGCAGCGTGCGCGGCGACTTGAACGCCGACGGCGCGCGTGAGTACCTCGCGCGCTTCCGCTTCTACGGCGACGATCCGCTGCGTCGCGTCGGGAGCCTCTCGGGCGGCGAGAGCACGCGCCTCGCGCTCGCCAAGCTGCTGCTCGAGCCGCGCAATCTCCTCTACCTCGACGAGCCCACGAACCACCTCGACATTCCCGCCGCCGAGATCTTGGAGGAGGCGCTCGTCGGTTTCGAAGGCACGGTCGTGCTCGTCTCGCACGACCGGCGCTTCCTCGAGACCGTGAGCACGCGCACGGTGAGCTTTCACGAAGGCAAGGTCGACGTCTACGAGGGTGGCTACAAAGACTACTGCGAGGCGCTCGAGCGCAGCCGCGCAGCAGCCGCCCGTGACGAGCGGCACGCCGGCGCGAACGACCGACGCGCGAATCGCGGGGGTCAGCGCGGCGACAAGCGAAGCGACAAACGGAGCGAAGCGCCGCGCCCCCCGGCGCCAGCCACTCCGGCTGCGGCGCCCGCCCCGGCAGGTGCGACGGGTGCGGAAGCCCACCGAGCCCGACGCGACCAAGTCCGCGACGTCGAGCGAAAGACGAAGCAGGTGGCACTGCTCGAAGGGCGCATCACCGAGCTGGAGGCCGAAGTGGCTCACTACAAGAAGCTGCTCGTCGAGGCTTCCGGGGCGAATTGGGAGCAGCTGCACGGATGGGCTAAGAAGGAGCGTGAGCTCTCGAGCGAGCTCGAAAAGGTCATGCACGCATGGGTCTCGTTGTCCGAAGAGCTCGGCGCGGCGGCGCCCAAAGGGGCTTCATGAATCCGCTCCTCCGCCGGCTGCTCGTGCTCGCCCTGTGCCTCGCGGCCTTGGGGTGCCGGCAGAAGAGCGACCCCAACGACCCGCGACCGGTCTCGGCCGAGCCGAAGTCGGCCACGCTGCCGCCGCTGAGCGTGAAGGCCGACACCGCGAACCTGCTCCTCACCTGGATCGACGAGAAGGGCGATTTCCACGTCGTGCAGAAGCCCGCCGAGGTGCCCGTCGAAGGGCGCAAGAGCGTGCGCATCGTCCAGGCGGACAAGGAAGCGGGAACGGGCGAGCTCGTGTACGTCGCGAATCTCGACGAGACGGCGCCGGACGGCTCGTACCGGTTGAAGACGCTGACGCGCGCCCAATGGGACGAGCTCGGCGCTTCACGCCGCAAAGCCCGCCTCGAAGCGCTCGCCCCGAGCGCGGCCCCGCCCCCGACCGCGAGCGTCGCCGGCGGCCCTCCCGACAAAAAGCCGCTGCCGACCGGCTCGAAGATCGTGGCCATCATCTACGGCGCCGACTGGTGCAAGCCCTGCCACGCCGCCGAGAGCTACTTGAAGGGTCGCGGCGTCACGGTCGTGCACAAGGACATCGAGTCGAGCGAGGCAGCGCAGGCCGAGATGCACCAGAAGCTCGCGCGGGCCGGTAAGGGCGGCGCGTCGATTCCCGTGATCGACGTCATGGGACAGATCCTCGTCGGCTACAGCCCCGCAGCGCTCGACCAGGCGATCCGCACGGCCGAAGGCGCGAAGGCGCTGTAGCCACGTCGCCGGGCCTCGCCGCGCGCCATTTCCTCCGGGCGCTCTCAGGCGGAGCCGAGCTGGCGCCGAGCAGCGTCGGCGTACGTGTCGAGGGTCGCGGGACCGTACAGCACGAAGCGAACCAGCCGCGGGGCGCCGTGGCGGCGGACGGCTTCGATGACGACACGCGCCGCAATGGCCGCTGCCTCCGGAATGGGGAACCGGAACGCGCCCGTGGCGATCGCCGGAAAAGAGATCGAGGCGAGCTCGAGCCGGCGCGCCACGCTGAGCGCCTCCGCGTGGCACGCCTCGAGCTCGGCCCGCGCCTGCACGGGATCGTCCGCGTAGCTCGGCGGCGCGCAATGGAGCACGCGCTTGGCACGCAGCCCGAAGCCGCCCGTCACGACGATTTGTCCTGGCAGCAAGCGAGGCGGAACGAGCTCGGCAACTCCCGCGCGCAGGGCCGCCTCGAGCGCTGGTCCGGCGGTCCGGCGCACCGCGAGGTCGACCAGCCCGCCCCCCGCCGGATTGACGATGGCGTCACCGTCCTCCAGCGTGATGTCCCCGATCGCGAACTCGACGAGGGGCAGCGCCTGCGCCGCCGCAGGGCTCAACCGACCGCCGCGCGGACCGATCGCGAACACGGCGCGCGCGAGCGGGGTCTGGAGGGATGCTGAGGGAAGTTCCACGTGGGGTGGCGAGGACGCCTAGCCTATCATAATAGACCAAAATTCATTTAAAGAGATATTTCCGACCCTGCCCCGGCGCACCCAGGAGTGTCGTCCCGCGCGCGACGGACGCCAAGCACGAGCGCGAGTCGCTTCCCTGATCTAGACTGCGAGCGTCTTGGGAAGGTGGTGGAATCATGAGGGTTAGCTTGTCCAAAGGTCTGTGGGTCGTGGGGGCGATGACCGCGTACTTCGTCGGCTGCGGAGGAAGCTCGGTGCAGCGTCTCGCGCCCGACGACGACACGAAAGGTCGCGGTGGAACGACGGGCACCGGGGCGACGGGCGGCGCACCCGGCGTGGGTGCCGGGCGAAATGGAGGCACCGGAGCTCAAGGTGGCGGGACGGTCGGTGGCAGTGTCGGTGTCGGTGGCGGCTCCACGGGTGGCGGCACGGCCGGCAAAGGCGGCAAAGGCGGCAAGGGCGGCAAGGGCGGCAAGGGCGGCAAGGGCGGCGCGCCTCCCGGAATCGGCGGCACGGCTGGCGACGCGGGTACGTCGGGCACCGCGGGCGCACCGGATCCGGATCCGAGCTGCGACTGCACGTTCGACGACCGTAGCTTCAGCTGCACGTCGGACGACGTGAGCGTGCCGAGCGTGTTCGCCGTGCCCGAGCAGTGCGAAGGGCAGGACATGCGCGTGAAGCGCCAATACTGCGACGACGGCTCGACCCGCTACACGTTCATCGAGGGCGAGGAAAACGCGTACTACCTCGAGGTCGACGCCGCGGGGGACGCGACGTATTTCAGCGCCTCGGGCTACGTAGCGCCGGGATGTGGGCTCGACTCGAGCGATTTCGACGAGGGCTACGTCCAGAGAGGCCAGGAGACCTTGGCCGAGTGTTTCGATGGCTGCGCGCTGTGTCAGGAGTACGAGGGTCTGCCCACGTGTCAGACGTGCGAGCGTGATCCGAACGATTCCTGGGGAGTGCTGCAAACGCTCGACGCCTACTGCTCGGACAACTACTGCCCGGCCACGGTGGCCGACGCGCGCGAATTCCTCTCGGGCACTTGCGAAAACACGAACGCGGGCGAAATCCACACGGGCTGCGGCCTCGTGACGGTGGAGCGCGTGTACGGGTTCTCGGAGACGGCCTACACGTTCGACGAGCAGACCGGCGCGCTGCGCGGCGTGAGCGCCCGCGACGACGTGCCGTTCGGCCCCTGCCGAGCCGCGTCCTATCGAGCCGGTGACGTCCCCGACGGCCCGTGCTCCGCCGTTTCGACCTGCACCTTCTGCGACTCCAGCACGGGCGAAGGCGGAGCGGCCGGCGCCGTCGGCGCGGCGGGCGCGGGCGACGGAAACAGCTGCGCACCGTAGCGAGGTTGCGGCGGGGCAGCGCCCACGTGGGCGCGAGCGATTGCCTCGTCTAGGGAGAGGGCTGGACGACCTTGCGACAGCCGAAGTACCCGCGGCGCTTGATCACCTCGCCGATTTCGGGCGGCACTTCGCTTTCCCAGCTCGGATCGCCGGACTGGATTCGCTTCGCGACGTCGCGCGAGAAAATGCCGAGGCACTCCTCGTCGTAGCCGTGGAGCGGGAGGACGCAGCCGCGGTCGACGAGGTGGCCGTAGAGCTTCTGCAGGTGCGGCGCGACCTCTAGGCTCGCGACCGTCGCGAGCGCCCCGCTCTTCTGGTCCTTGAGCGGGTAGACGTAGAGGCGCGTGTCGTTCTTGAACAGACGACCGAACGACTCGAGCACGCCACCGGCGAGGTCGGCGTAGTACTTTTCATCAAACAGCTCGAGCAAGCTGCCCGCACCGAGCGTGATACCGACCGGCTGCTGCGTGTAGCGCCGGAAGTACGACACCAGGCGGTAGTACTCGAAGTAGTCGGAGATGAGCACCGTCTTGCCCGCGGCCGCGAGCACGTCGGCCCGCGCGAGGAAATCGCGATAGTCGATGGCGCCCGACGCCATCAGGTTCTTCATCGTGATTTCCATCAGCTCGACGATGTCGTCCTGGCCGGCCCCGAGCGATTCGCGAAACTGCGTGCGCGCACAGCGCAGCATGTCGATGTTGACGCGGGTGACGGGTCGGAAGGAGCCGCGCTCCACGAGCACGGGCCGCTTGTAGAGCACCTCCGAAGGCTGGAGCACCTCGCCCGTGGGGCCGAACATGGCGGCGCCCGTCAGCCCGAGCTGAACGAGGCGCAGACTCATCACGCGGTTGTCGACGTGTCGGAACTCGATGCCCGAGAACTCGATCATGTCGATTTCGATGCGCTGCGTGCTCAGGTTGTCGAGCAGCGATTCGACGAGCCGATCCGGGTCGTGGTGCATGAACGCCCCGTAGAGCAGGTTCACGCCCACGATGCCGAGCGCTTCCTGCTGGAGCGCGTTCTCGACATCGAGCATGCGCACGTGGATGATGATCTGGCTGTCTTGGTCACGGGGGTGCGCTTGGAAACGCACGCCCATCCAGCCGTGGCACTCGTTGTTGCCGCGGAAGCTCTTGGCCGAAACGGTGTCCGCGAAGCTGAAGAACGCGGTCGTGTCCCCGCGCGCGTCGCGCAGCCGCTCGATGTTCAGCTGTTGCTCGTGATCGAGCATGCTCTCGAGGCGCTCTCGGCAAACGTAGCGGCGCGTCTGCCCGTAGATCGCGTCGCTCACGGTCATGTCGTAGGCGGAGATGCTCTTGGCGATGGTGCCCGCCGCGCCGCCGGAACGGAAAAACCAGCGCACCACCTCTTGGCCTGCGCCGATCTCGGCGAAGGTGCCGTAGCGGCGCGGGTCGAGATTCACCGCGAGCGCTTTCTGGTGGGTATCGAGCGGCTCGTCCGACATGGGGATCCGGGGAGAAGGGTGCATGCAGGCGTTACCTGGATCCGAGGCTATCCCGGGGTCGTGAGGGTTGCGATCACATTACGGCCAGGCGACCGGCGAGTTGAGGCGCAACGAGGAAATCGCGAAATTGTCGCGCTATTCGAAGACGACCGTCTTGTTTCCGTAAACGAGCACGCGATCCTCGAGGTGAAAGCGCACGGCCCGTGCGAGCACCACCTTCTCGAGGTCGCGCCCCTTGCGCGCCAGATCGTCCACCGAATCGCGGTGTGACGCGCGCGAGACGTCTTGCTCGATGATGGGACCTTCGTCGAGGCTCGCGGTCGCATAGTGCGCGGTCGCGCCGACGAGCTTCACGCCGCGCCGATACGCCTGCTGGTAGGGCTTTCCCCCCACGAACGCGGGCAAGAACGAGTGGTGAATGTTCAGGATGCGCCCCGCGAAGGCCGCGACGAGCTCCGGACCCAGGACCTGCATGTAGCGAGCCAGCACGACCAAATCGATGCGCTCGGCGACGAGCAGCTCGATCTCGAGCTGCTCCTGGGCAGACTTCGTTTCCGGCGTGATCGGGAAATGGACGAAGCGTGCGCCAAAATCGCGCGCCACCGGCTCGAGGTCCGGGTGGTTGCTCACGATCAGCGGGATCTCGCAGGAAA
>Ga0070682_100000423_pt1 | contig 27350 bp, 16 predicted proteins | sample KBSC63LmetaG_FD_64668 | JGI IMG/M metagenome (GOLD analysis project Ga0070682, IMG submission 64668) | Corn rhizosphere microbial communities from Kellogg Biological Station, Michigan, USA - KBS C6-3L metaG | ecosystem: Host-associated > Plants > Roots > Rhizosphere | place: USA: Michigan...
TGCCCAAATTCGTCCAGCGGCAGTTTTGCCTGCAATTGGCCGTTAAGGAAAAATTGACCAAAAAAAGTAGATACGCCTTTTTTAGTGACGATCATCTGCCGGATGACTCCCGCAGAATCTTTCATGAGCTGGCATATCGATGAATCTTTTTTATTGACATAATAAACAGCCGTTACAAAGTCGGTTCGGTAGTATGGCTTGGTGTAGCTGCTGTCGCTATGCTTGACGATAGAATCAAGCATGGAACTCACCGGTTCTTTTAAAGTGCCTTTATGCCCGTTGCAACTAAGCATGAATGTCGCTATCGCAAAAAAAGAAAGTAGTGATCTCATAATTTGATATTAGGTACAAAAGTAAAAAGCATCCCGATTGTAATCGGAATGCTTTTTTATCAGAGGTAGTCTCTTTAGTTAAAATTAAATTTTGTCCAACCCTTCCACCAGCTTGCAAGTGGGCCTGCTGGTGCAATTCCGCCACGGAAAGTAACGGTTTTGTCAAAGAAGGTATCGCCGGCAAACTTCGGATCAGAAAATTCACCGCCTGTAAGGATCTTCTGATTACCATTAGCTCCTGCAAATGGAGTAGGGTCCGGAGCAGTATAGTTATACGGCTGGATCAACTTCACATCTGAAGTATTTACCAAAAGATCATTGTTATAATAAGGATTGGTAAACCATGCAGTCAATGTAGCATCAGAATTAATGGTTGCACCGGCTGTACCGCTGAACTTCATGTTCACTGCATTGCCCGCAAGCGTTACATTTCTTAAACGCAAACTACTGTCCTCGATATTCAATGCTGTAGATGTTCCTGTTGTGCAATCGATCAGGATACCTTGCGGCCATCCCATGATGATTGAATTATAGATCGATATTGCAGAATTTCTCCTGATCTGCGCGCCGCAACGGAATAAGCTATTGCCTGTATTGGCCAGCGTTGCTTTGGGTCCGATCGCTGTTACGTTACTGAAAATTGCTTTTGTTTTTGGAAGAGAAGTAGTTCCTGTTGCATTGTTATCACTTTCAAATGCTTCGGAAGTTGAGATATCAGCGATCAAAGAATCCCTGATGATAAGACCGAACTGCACTTTTCCGCTATAGCCATTATCTGTATCGAAATCATCATCCTGTGTTTTATAAGCTATCAGGTATTTGCAATTTACAGTTCCGCCAAACCACTCGTAAGCGTCGTCTTTTGCATAAACAACCTGGATATGATCGATCGTTGTGCCGCTACCTACAGCAGCCATCGTAAGACTGTTGATCTCTTTATCCGGCTGATAAGCATATCCTGCATATTCAATGCGCATGTACTGAAGTGTGCCGGAATTGTCAGCATCATCCGGAGTAGGAGCTACTGCATCACCTGAACCGGCAAGGCCGTCGCCGTTTGCATTATCAATACCGCCTTCTACCTGGTACAATCCTGCGATACCATTGTAGCTTAAATTATATGATGCTTTACCGCAAAGCACGATGCCACCCCAATCACCAGATTGCGGATTAGGCGATGCCGAGGTGAAAATAATAGGATCTGTTGGTGTACCTATGGCAACCAATTTTGAACCGCGGGTAATGATCAATGCAGCTACGTCTGATCCGCTGAAAGATCCTTTTACTGTCGTACCGGCTTCAACGGTCATGGTATGGTTACCTACCATGTAAACAAGGCCTTTCAAAATGTACGTGTTTGCTTTCTTCAGCAGCGTATCAGCATTGATTCGGCCCTGGAGGATAATTGTTTGACCCGTGGTAGTTCCACCACCGCCACCGCCATTCACAACAACAACTTGTATTTCTCCGTCTGTTTCAATTTTACGACAGCCGGTGATACTTAAACCAACCAGTGCTACGGCGAATAAAATGTACTTTTTCATTTCCTTATTTTTAGGTTTTAAATTTTATATGAATAATTAAATATTAAGCTGTAAGTGGTACCGAATTTTCTTGTGAACCTGTATGCATCGGTGCCTTTTTGAAAACTTGTTTTGTCTCCAACATTTTGGTAGAAATATTGAGTTTGATTGATGATGTCTGCAATATTTAATTTAACCTCGCCCTTTTTCCTCAATACCTTTTTTGCCAATTGAAAATCAAGAACGGGTCTTGGAGCTTCATAAATGTCTGGTGCGTTTTGTTGCAGGTCGCCCACTAAATAAATTCTTTCGCCGATCTGGTTAAACAACAATGTTGCGTTGAGGCCTAACTTTTCCAGGTCATACAATAAACCAAAATTCAACACATAAGGAGATTGCCCCTGCATGGGCCTGTTGATCTGTTTGGCTTCATCTTTTACGCGGCTGTGGATATAGGCTGCGTTTGCCTGGAAGGTGAAATTTTTGAAGCCGTTGATAAAATCTAATTTTTTACGAGCTTCCACTTCCACACCGTAGGACTCAGCTTTGGCGGCATTTACATAAGTTATCGTTGCAGAACTGGCGCCCACACCATTTATGTACTGCTCAATTGCATTAGTGAAATGCTTATAGAAGATGCCTGCATTGATAACTTCTCCTGCCCTTGGATAAACTTCATATCTAAGATCTAAGTTTGAAACTTTGGTTCTTTTCAAAGTTGGATCGCCCTGGATAGAAGCATTCAACTCAAAATCATAAAGATTGGCGAATGACAATTCACGTAACTCAGGACGAATAACGGTTTGCGAACCCGATAAACGGAAATTGGTTTTATCATTAAGTTTGAACGTTGCATTTACGCCAGGCAAATAATCAGTTACTTTAGAATTGGTGTGGCGGGGATCCCAGTTTTTAACACTGCCTACCAATTGATCGTAGTTTTCAACCCTCAGTCCCCATACAACCCTTAGTTTTTTTGTGAACTGGTTATCGAGCTGGAGAAAGCCTGCGTTAAGTATGGTGTTAGCCAAATAACGGAAGTTCCTGTTTTGGATGGAATTAAAACCAAACTTATCATCAGTACCATTACCAAAATTCGCGGGATCAAAAACCACATCCGGCCCCAATAATCTCAATGCCTGGTTGCCTGTTGCCGGCAAATAATTTGCGAAAAGTTGTGCATCATAAAGACGATCCTTTACCTGCAACATATAGCCGCCCTTTATTGCCTGGGTTTGGTTAAGCCAGTTAAAATTATAATTCAGATCGCCGCCTGCGGTATAGATATAATCGCTTAAGCTTTGGAATATGCGGCTACCACTTTGTTGAGAAAGTGTGTTTGAAATAAGAAGTTTATAAGGGTCAGTACTTGTAGGATCCTGTGTGTATAGGATGCGGCGCTGATCAGGAATATAGCCATCTAAAATATTGAAAGCTCCGTACCATTTGAACTTAAGTGGTTTGGTGAGACTGTGTTCTCCACCAACCTGTACGGTAAAAAATGTATTCTCTTTGAAGGTAAATTCTGAACCTTTTACCTGGCTATCATTTCTTGAAATATCAAATCCTTTTCTTTGGATAACAGCATTTGAAGAGTTAACGTTCACAATTGCTTTAGCTGAAATTTTATTGCGTGGATTAAACTGCAGGCTTAAGCTACCCAGGGCTCCCACTGAAGTTTCCTGTATATACTTGTCATCATTATAATCGTTGGTAATGATCACCGTGTTTGTAGCATCGTCAATGTTATTGAAACGATTCAGCAGTTTTTGATACTTGTTGGTTCTGTTATAGGTAACTCCCAGGATGCCTCCAACAGTTTTTCCAAAAAGCTTGCCTGTGAAGCCACCATTTGCCTGGAAAGAAAGATTTAACGGCGCTGTACTTTCGATCGGGCTCCATGCATTCTGCATTTGTTTGCCTATGGCTGTTTTTCCTGCAAACGAGGTAGTATCAAACTCAGATTTCCTTGTATAGGTTTCAGGTAAACTTCTTGTTCCGTCATCTATTCCCAGCCAATCTGTTTTTCCTTTTTCCTGGTCCTTAAAGAATTTTTTACCAGTTGTTTGGCCGTTGAATCCTGTGCCCACCTGGATATTAAAAAAGTTCTTTGCGGGAATATCCTTTGTATTCACCTGTATCAATCCGCCTGCCCACTCACCCGGGTACTCAGGTACGAATGCTTTGTTGATGATGATATTGTCGATCATCGATGCTGGGATCAGATCAAATGAAAACGTTTTACGGTCTGGCTCCGTGCTGGTGAGCAGGATCCCATTTAACATAGCCTGGTTGTAACGATCGGCCAATCCCCTTATCACGATGAATTTTCCTTCCTGTATACTTGCACCGGGCGTACGTTTCAACACTTCTCCGGTACTTTTATCCGGACTTCTTCTTATCGCTTCAGCAGAAATGACCGAGGCAACGGTGTTGGTATTTTTTTGAAAACTGATCAGCGCATTTACGCTTTCTTTCCGGGCAGAAGTGGAACGGACCACTACGGTCTCACCGGTTTTTGCTTTTAGATTAAGTGCTACATCAACATGAGCAATACCATCTGCTCCTGTTTCCACTTCATTTACCTCTTTGCCTTCGTAGTTGGTAGAGCTTATTACCAGGGTATATTTCTTTCCAATTTCAGCATTGAGAACAAAACGGCCGTCAGTGCCTGTAGCAATACCTTTTCCAGTTTCTTTGATCAGAATTGAAACGCCGGCCAGGGGGTTGCCATTGGCGTCGGTTATCTTTCCGTCTATCTTTCCTTTTTGCGCAAGAGTTGCCAGGGAAAAGGTTAAAAAAGCAAGTAAAATTGATAGCCGTCTCATGCAGTAAATATTTACTGCAAAAAGACGGTTTACATGTTATGACAGCATGAACCTAAGGTTAGGTAAATGTTATGCCTATGTTACGGGAATGTTATGAGATTTTTTGAAAAGAGGTTTCCCGCAGATATCGCTGATAACGCTGATTTTTTGATCTGCCGAAGGCAGATGGCTTTGCCACAGATTGCACAGATTTCCACGGAAAGAGCGATTTGTGTAAATCCGTGCAATCTGTGGCAAAACAAAATTTGCGAAGCAAATCAGCGGGTTCTGCGAAATCTGCGGGAAACATATCAAAACCGGAATTGCAGCCTGCAGGTGAACACATCATCCTTAAGATCCGAGGTATAACCGGTCAACAAAGTTTTTTCATTGGTTATTTTCTCATACCACAAAACGAGTTTGAGATTTTCGTTCACGTAGTAAATATAACCAAGGCCCAATGTTGAATATTTGATATCAGTTGCGGTTAGTGTAGTTCCTGCTTTTCCGATATCATCGCCTTTTACTTTTGAATTGGGATCGTACCAGTCGTATTTAACAGCAAGCTGGTGGTGCGTATTAAAAACATTTTGCAGCAGGTAAAAATAGGCCCCATTGAATTTGCGAACATAGTAACCTTCGGCGCCGGTGAGCAATACCGGCGGTGTCTCGGAAGTGGCTGCTGTGGCGGTTTGTGTGCCCGTAAGAAATTCGGCTCTCAATTCTGTAAAGCCGAATTTATTTTTAATTTTTAACTGCATATCTGCACCATAATATTTTCGCGGAGCGATAGCGCCATTGTTGGTAAGGGAGGAATCAACGGTAAATGTTTTGCCATTGGTGCTGTAAACATATTTCGTGTTTTGTAAAAAGCCACCATTCAAAACAGAAGCGGCGGCACTGATGCTGATCTTCCTGGTAAGGTAATAAGGCTTTAGCGCAACGCGGGCTATCAGATCTTTATGGCTGTCAAAATCTGCCGTGGCAGCAAGTCCGGGTCCATTAAATAAACCCACATCGATCTTTAGATGCCTGAGTGGATGATCTTTTTTCCTGGGTTCAAAGGATACCATGGCGCCAAGGTCCCTTTCGGTTTTCATTAAGATCTGGCTCATTCTTCCACGTTCCGGACTTTCCCTGTCGCTGGACGATAAATTCAATTCATAGCTGATGGGCCGGGCAAACATCCCAACCGATAGCGCAAATAACTGGTATTTATTTTCGAAAACCCTTCCCCAGAAGTCGCGTATGAATACGCCGCGTTCGGTACCATCAAATTGGAACACAAATTGTACAGACGGCCCTTTACGCTCCGAAAAATGAACATAATCGAAGCGAATTCGCCCCCGGCGGATCATGAACCTATTATTGACATTCGTGGCAAAATCGCCGCCATTAAAGCTTTTGGCGCCCTTTTCCTGCGCCATTTGAAACTGTGGCTGGATATAGCCTCCAATGCGGATATGATCGAATTTTTTGTAGATAGATAACATACCCTTTCCCATATCCTTGGTCGTATCCACCATGTCCATGAGGAATTGAGACTTGGCACAGTAAGATGAAGCGGTAAGCAATAAAAGCAGGAGGCTCTTTTTCAGCACGCAGTTAATTTTCCTGCAATCTAATAAGAAATTTGTGTTACCTCAATGTTAAGTTATCATTACCATTTTTTCGATTGATAGCCCGCATTTCAATATGTATAATTTTGCGTCAAATATTTTCTCATGGCACTTAATTCCATATTAAAGATCTTCCTCCCAAAGGACCGCGTATTCTTTCAGTTATTTGAAAATGTGTCGGGCGAGTTGGTTAAGATGGGGGATAAACTAAAAGACGTTGTAAATGAACCCGATTTCGATAAAAGGGGACAGCTTATCCAGGAAATAGAGGATATGGAGCACGTGAATGATGATTACACCCACAAGATATTTACAGAGTTGGGAAAAAATTTCATCACACCATTCGACAGGGAAGACATTCATTATCTCGCCACTGCACTCGACGATATCGCCGATTATATTTATGCATCAGCCAAAAAGATAAATTTCTATCGCGTTAATCCCAATGACATGGGCTTTGTTAAAATGGCCGACCTCATTGCTTTAGGCTGCGTGCAGGTAGATAACGCAGTGAAAGAATTGCGCAATATGAAGAACATGCGTAAGATCACCGATGCATTGGTTGCCATCAACAGTATTGAGAACCAGGCCGACGATATTTTTGACATGAGCATCGAGCGCTTGTTTGCCGTAGAACCCGATGCAAAAGAAGTGATCAAGAAAAGAGAGATATACCAGGTAATGGAAATCGTGACAGATAAATGTGAGGATGCGGCGAATGTGATCGAAAGCATTATTGTAAAATACGCTTAGGCCCAGAACAAATAAACTCTTATGCTGACCTTTCTTGTTATTATCATAGCCCTGGCACTTGTCTTTGATTTTATCAATGGCTTTCATGATGCGGCCAATTCCATTGCCACCGTGGTTTCCACAAAAGTGCTTACACCCGGCCAGGCGGTGATCTGGGCGGCAATGTTCAATTTTGTCGCCTATTTTATTTTTAAAGATCATGGAGTTGCAAATACGGTTGCCAAAACGGTGAAGACTGAAATGGTAAATGGCCATGATATGCTGATCGTGCTCTTCGCTGGTTTGCTTGCTGCTATTTTTTGGAACCTGCTGACCTGGTGGTTCGGAATTCCTTCTTCTTCCTCACATACATTGATCGGTGGGTTCTCAGGAGCGGCTATCGCTTATGGCGGATTTAGCACCGTTAATCCCGACCCGGTTATTAAGACCATTGCATTTATTTTTCTTGCACCGGTAATAGGAATGATTATCGCATTTATCATGTCGCTATGGTTCATTCACTCGTTTAGGAAAGGATGGATGCCCAAGATCATTGCATTTACGGTCATCACTTTGATAGTCGTGTTCCTATATTTTAACATGGAATTCGATCCAGCCAAATTGAAATCGCATTTTGAATCTTACCCGATGAAGGTGATCTTTCATGCTAAAAATTTCAAGTGGTTATTGCTTGCATTGATATTGCTGGTGATGGCGCTGTTCACACTTTTCCTCAGTTCACTGAATGCAAACCGTGCAAGTGTATGGTTCAAAAGATTGCAATTGGTTTCTTCTGCTGCCTTCAGTATCGGCCATGGCGGAAACGATGCGCAAAAAGTAATGGGTATCATCATGGTGGCGTTGATCGCTTATAATCCTACAATGTATAGTTTGGATAAGATGGAGTGGTGGGTTCCCATCGCCTGTTATTCGGCCATTGCATTAGGAACCATGAGCGGTGGATGGAAGATCGTTAAGACCATGGGCACACGCATCACCAAAGTAACTCCTTTTGAAGGTGTGGCTGCCGAAACTGCGGGAGCGATCACATTGTTTGTAACCGAAGCGCTAAAAATACCGGTGAGTACTACACATACCATTACAGGTTCTATCATTGGCGTCGGCGCCACCAAGCGTTTGTCTGCCGTAAGATGGGGCGTTACTGTAAACCTGCTATGGGCCTGGGTTTTAACGATACCCGTTAGTGGTTTGTTGGCAGCAGGTATCTATTGCCTCGTTCGTCTTTTTATCTAATTGCATTAGCTTTTATTATTTGCTTGCAGACTGTCTCGCTTCTGTCATGTCGATCCCGATAGTTATCGGGAGAGACATCTGATCAGTCGTGTAAAACAGATTTCTCCTTCGTCGAAATGACAGAGATTTTTCAAATAGATGCACAACTGAATTTTTCACTTACTTTGTAATATGAAAAAGATCCTCGTCACCGGCGGTTGCGGATATATCGGGAGCCACACTATTGTGGACCTGATCCAAAACGGTTATGAAGTGATCTCAGCAGATAACAATTCCCGCAGCAGCGACCTGGTACTGATCGGTGTTGAAATGATCACCGGAAAAAAAGTAAAGAACTATAAGGTTGACCTTTGTATTTACGATGATACCTATGCCATCTTCCAGGAAAATCCTGATATCAGCGGCATCATTCATTTTGCTGCATATAAATCCGTTGAAGAATCGGTTGAGAAGCCATTGGTGTATTTTGAAAATAACCTCAATTCCCTGATCAATATTTTGAAATGTGCGGATGAATTCAATGTTGCACATTTTGTTTTTTCTTCTTCCTGCACGGTGTACGGAAATCCGGATCAAATTCCTGTGACAGAAGACAGCCCACAAAAGCCCGCCGCATCGCCTTATGGCGCTACCAAGCAAATGGGCGAACAGATCGTAAAGGAAGCGGGGATCAGTAGTGGTATCCGATCGGTGTTGCTGCGGTATTTTAACCCGGTTGGTGCACATCCTTCAGCAATGATCGGTGAACTACCCATCGGGAAGCCTTCGAACCTGGTGCCGGCCATTACCCAAACTGCGATCGGTAAATTGCCACTTATGCAGGTTTGGGGTACGGATTATCCTACGAAGGACGGGAGTTGCATAAGAGATTATATTCATGTTTGCGATATTGCTCATGCACATACCCTGGCGCTCAGCCATATCGTGGAGCATAAGAATAGTGACCCATGCCTGGTGTTCAATCTTGGAAGCGGTAATGGCAATACTGTGCTGGAAGTGATCCATGAGTTTGAAAAGATCAGCGGAATAAAGCTCAATTACCATAAAGGGCCCCGGCGTTCGGGTGATGTTATCGCCATTTACGCCAACAACGACAAAGCCCGCCAATTACTTGATTGGAAACTACAATATGATCTTTCCGATATGATGCGCACAGCTTGGGTCTGGGAGCTAAAATTGAAAGAAACTGAGAAACTATTTCAGCGCCAAAATCCTGAACTTAATTGAAATTTTCTATTATCTTCGCCATCTCTGCAAAAAACGATTCCTGGAAAAGCCAACTAATAATGCTCAAACCCAACCATTGCTATGGCAAAAAGTTTTGCAGGGATCACCATCTCACTGCTTATATCGCTGTTAATTACCGGCTGCACAAAGTTCCATAAAGAGGGGTCTGTAAAGGACCCGGGCGTTGTCATTACCTTCGATGATAATTATGTTGACAATTGGGTGGAATACCTGCCCATGCTGGATTCCGCGGGAGTGAGAGCAACCTTTTATATCTGCAGGTACAACCGTTTTACCCCAGCTCAAAAAGCCAAACTGAAACTGATACAAAGCCATGGCCACGAGATCGCCTTTCATAGCACCAATCACTACAACATGATGGATTATGTGTACAAGCATAAACATACCATGGAAGAGTGGATAAAATATGAAATAGAAGATGGCCTTAAGTTGATGAACTGCGATGGCTTCTACCCCAAAACCTATGCTTACCCGGCGGGCGCCCACAACGGGCTTTCTGATAAAATGCTGCAACGTTATTTTAGAAGTGTAAGGGCACTCAATGGCACGAATGACTTTTCAAAAAGCCAGGTGCCAACCGAAAAGAATGAAGTGCTCTATGGACTGGGAATCGACAAAAGCAGTAAACGCTCCGATGAAACGGTTTTACAGGTGATAAAGGCCGCCAGCGATGATAGGAACTGCGCCATTTTTGTTGCGCATAATATAAACGGTCCTATGAATCTTAGCGTTACAAAAGAAAGGCTGCTGAAAATGTTTGCCTACATCAAAAGCCTTGGCCTGAAATATTATACAGCTTCGGAGATCTCCAATTAATGTCTTTGACATTTTTTTCCACAGATCACACAAATTCTCGTTGATTTTTTGGCTTCACACTGATCTGTGGATACATCTGTGTAATCTGTGGCAAAAAATTTTTGCCGAAGGCAAAATTCCTCAAATCTTTCTTTTACTTTGCGGCATCTTAAACTTCTCAAAACTCACTTACAATATGCTCAACGATATCCAGGTTTCCGGTAATAAAGACACTCGCAGCGGTTTTGGTGATGGTATCCTGGAAGCAGCCAGAAAGAATTCAAAGATAGTAGCACTCACGGCCGACCTGGCGGGTTCCTTAAAGCTCAACGGCTTTATGAAAGAATTTCCCGAACGCTATATTCAATGCGGAATTGCAGAAGCGAATATGATGGGACTTGCGGCGGGGCTTACGATTGGCGGCATGATACCTTACACAACAACCTTTGCAAATTTTTCTACCGGCAGGGTATACGATCAGATCAGGCAAAGCATCGCTTATAGCGGAAAGAATGTAAAGATCTGTGCATCTCATGCCGGGTTAACACTGGGCGAAGATGGCGCTACGCATCAAATTTTGGAAGACATCGGCCTGATGAAAATGTTGCCGGGAATGACGGTCGTTGTGCCTGCGGATTATAATCAAACCAAGGCTGCTACGATGGCGATAGCAGATCATGTAGGACCGGTTTACCTTCGTTTTGGACGCCCTGTTTGGCCCATCTTTACAAACGAAGTCGACTTTGTATTAGGTAAAGCACAACAACTATCTGAAGGAACTGACGTCAGCATATTTGCCTGCGGCCACATGGTTTGGAAAGCCGTTGAAGCCGGAAAAATATTGCAGGAAAAAGGATTGAGCGTGGAACTGATCAATATCCATACGATCAAACCATTGGATGTTGATGCTATCATCGCTTCTATCAAAAAAACAAAATGCGCCGTCACGGCGGAAGAACATAATATTTTCGGAGGATTGGGAGATAGTATTGCCCAGGTTGCTGCAAGGAATTTTCCCATACCGATCGAATATGTAGGCACAAAGGATACATTTGGCGAAAGCGGAAAACCAATGGATCTGCTGAAGAAATATGGATTGGATACGCCGGATATTGTGGCTGCAGCGGAACGTGTGATCGCCAGGAAGTAAGTTGCCAGTCAGCAGTGGGCAGTTTGCAATGGCTCGCTCCGGCTGTAGACTGGCAACTGCCAACTGTTCATTAAACTTTACTAATAAAAGCCAATCTTACGATTGGTTTTTTTATTTTTACTGCTCATCTTGCTTATTATGGCTGAACAATTAGACGATAAAGTTCTGTTGGAACAATTCCGTGACCCCGCTACCAAAGAAGCTGGTTATACCCGAATCATAAAAAAATACCAGGAAAAGCTTTACTGGCATGTCCGGAGGATGGTGGTTGACCATGAGGATGCCAACGATGTGTTGCAGAACATGTTCATCAAGGTTTGGAATGGACTGGAGAACTTCCGGGAAGATAGTCAGCTCTATACCTGGCTATACCGGATCGCCACCAACGAAAGCCTCAGTTTTCTGGAACAGCAGAAAAAAAGGTCTTCCGTGTCGCTAAGCGACGTGGAAAGCGGTCTGAGTAATAAGCTACAGGCCGATAAACATTTCGATGCCAATAAGCTGGAGTGGAAATTACAAGTGGCCATCCAGCAACTTCCTGAAAAACAGAGAGTTGTGTTCAATTTGCGGTATTATGACGAGATGCCTTACGAGAAAATGAGCAAGGTCCTGGAGACGAGTGAAGGGGCCCTGAAGGCAAGCTATCATCACGCCGTGAAAAAAATCGAAGATTTTATACTAAATCATTAAACTTTTGCTAAAGAAACCTGTCTCAGTACCGTAATGCAAACAAGCGTTGACATATTGAATGAATTAAGAGAGCTAAGCCCCTTGCTGGCCGGCATGGAAAAAACCAATGTTTTTACCGTTCCCCAAGGCTATTTTGATGGGCTGGCTGACCATGCTTTGATCGTTTGCAAGGCAGAGGAGATGTCTGTGTTAAATGATCTTTCCAAACAAGAGAATCGGGAAGTGCCTGCAGGCTATTTTGATAATTTGGCCGATAGCATCATGGCGAAGATCAAGGCTGGGGAAAATGAAACTGCGGCTGAAGAATTGAGAACATTATCACCTGCATTATACAGCATTCAAAACGAAAATACATTTGAGGTGCCTGCGGGTTATTTTGATAGTTTAGCTGATACGATCATATCGAAGATCAATGTCCATACAAATGAAACTGCGGCTGAAGAATTGAAAACCTTATCACCTGCATTATACAGCATTCAAAACGAAAATGTATTTGAAGTGCCTGCGGGTTATTTTGATGGTTTGGCTGATACGATCATGTCGAAGATCAATGTCGATACAAATGAAACTGCGGCGGAAGAATTGCGAACGTTATCTCCGATGTTGTACAGTATTCAAAACGAAAATGTATTTGAAGTGCCTGCGGGTTATTTTGATGGTTTGGCTGATACGATCATGTCGAAGATCAATGTCGATACAAATGAAACTGCGGCGGAAGAATTGCGGACATTATCGCCGATGTTGTACAGTATTCAAAACGAAAATGTATTTGAAGTTCCTAAAGGATATTTTGCTGAACTCGCTGATGATATCTTAAGCAAAGTGAAGCCAGCGAAAGTTGTGACGATGCGCAAGCGTGGCTACAGTTTTATGAAATATGCCGTGGCTGCAGCTTTCACGGGTATGATGGCTCTGGCAGTTTTTAAGTTTATAGACACCGGTAGTAAAGCTGGTGTGGATCCGTCCGTTACCGCAGGCCTGACTATAGCTAAACAAAATAAATTTGATGAGGAACTGGCAAAAGTTAGCGATGCGGATATTGTGAAATACCTTGAGTCGGATGGTACCGACGTTAAAAGTGCATTGGTTGCCAGTAGCGTTGATGATAACACATTGCCTTCACAGGAAGATTATCTTTTAGACGATAAGGCATTGGATAAATACCTGAATAGTATTAATGTAAATGATTTAAAAAACTAAGTATAATATCATGAAAAAATATTTGCTCATACTCGCTGTTTTCTTAGGCGGTTTCTCTGTTGCAAAAGCACAGGATGACCAGCCCGAAAAACCACGGGATATTAAAGCCCTGTATGTTGCCTATGTAACGCAACAACTGGATCTAACGCCGGATGAAGCGCAGAAATTCTGGCCGGTACACGCACAGTTCGAAGCCGATATGAAAGCGGTCAAGCCCGATCTGCCAGAACTAGATAAGCAACAGGCAATGTTGAATATTAAAAAGAAATACCAGGATAATTTCAACCGGATATTGGGCCCCAATCGTTGTGAGCGCTTTTTCAGGATGGATGGCGAATTTAAGAGGAAACTGTTGGATCGCATACGTAACAACCGTCCGAACCAGCAACGCCCGATGTTGAGAAGGGGACAATAAGAAATTAGCTATAAAATTTTTCGATGGCCGGTGTCTTCACCGGCCTTTTTTTTTGATTGGCAAAGGAAAATAAAATCGCTGATTTAAGCGATTGCGCAGATTGCGCAGATTTTTGCCTTCGGCAAAAGATTTTCCGCAGGAAAATCAATCAGCGTAATCAGCGCAATCGTTTGAATCAGCGTTTCTTTTTAATCACTATTGCTTCACAAATCTTTGCGATCTTCTTTCACCATTCGAAACGATCGTAAGATCATAGGCACCAGCCACCAATCCCCGAAGGCTCCAACTCTTTTTGTAAGCGCCGATATATTGCAGATATTCTTCTTTCTTCATTACTACTTGTCCCGCAAGGTTAGTTACCAAATAAGTAACTGAACCCTTTGCAGAAACACTGAACGCAATATTGATATCATTCTGGACCGGGTTGGGGAAGATGTTCTGCAGGGTCAGCTCATTGCCCGTGCTGTTCTTGAATAACCTGATGCTGTTTGAATACCGGTCATTACCTGCGGCCTCTTTACTCTTGATCCGGTAGTAAACATTTTTTTGTGCAGGCACACGAACAAAACTGTACGATTTGCCATTGTAAAGAACAGATCCTACTTTATAAAAATGCAAAGCATCTGTCGATTCTTCGATCTCCATTGAAGTTGTGGTATTGGGGCCATCGTATTCCCAGGCTAATTCTACTGTTGTATTATTTTGCCATCTTCCTTTCAATAAAAAATTATTGGCAGGAACGATGGTGAAATAAGGTTGTGTCCACAAGCCACGCCCGTGTGTAGCCGCAGCGACGATACCATCTGAAGTTCTGTATTGGAGCATATCTGTGCGCACCAATGGGAAGGTGGGACTTGGTATCCAATTGGTGGTGCCGGCAGTATTGATAGCTAGCGTAAGATATACACCAGCTTCTGTTGCAAGAAAGGCTTGCGTATTATTGCTGCCCGGAACAAACATGCACCATCTAACCGGCATGTCGGGAAGGTCGCCATCAATATTTGTCCAGTTTGTTCCATTATTACTACTTACCCAAACTTGTTGAACACCATAGTTTGAATAACAAACCATCAGGTGATTATCATCTGTACCGACAGCAATACAAGATGTAGTTACATTCGTTGGCAAACCCGTACTGATACTGGTGCCGGCTGATCCTGACGCTACTGTATTAGCATTGATCACATAACAGAGGCTTGTGGCGCCCACATCATTTGTAGTTCCAAAATATACGCGGTTGCTCGAATATGGAGATACAGTTATTGCCGTAACAGAACTGCCATTAAATCCGGTGATGTTAATATTAGCATTGGTGCCACCTGTTTGTGGATCTGTCCATCGCTTATAAAATCCTCCTGAATAGCCGCAGTACATAATATTGGAAGCATCATCATAATCCGTTGGATTAATAAATTGCCCCAGTGTGCTGCTAAAATTAACATTACTCCAGGCACCGCCACTATTGGTGCTTCTCCTATATTGGTTGCGCACATAAGAAGTGAATTGATATTGCGGCTCATCCTGGTCGATATGAACAAAAGCTCCATCACCACCCGTCACCTCAACTGTTGAACCTAGTCCTGCAGAGGAAAACTGATGACTTCCATTGTCCTGTGCACCGGCTAAAAAATAATTAGTGGTGGATGGATGAATAGCACAGGAATAAAATTGCTTGATGCGTAATCCCGAATTACGGTCCCTGATGGTAGAGCCGGAATTGCTGCTATAAAATATACCACCATCGCATCCAAACAGTACCCTGTTGGCGCCATACATTTTTATGAAGTGAATATCCGCATGAACATATTCCGTTGTGGTTGGCGGCAAACCCACATTGTTGGTCCAATCCGCAAGTTTTGTCCAGTTAGCGCCACCATCCGTAGATTTATAAGGATCCAATCCTCCTATGATCACATCTCCCGATCCATCAATATCAACTGCCAATGCATACCAGGCTTGTTGGGAAGCCCAACCCGCTGGAGGAACTCCGCTTGTAGCTGCCCAATTTGCACCGCCATCAGTTGATTTGTAAATGGCAGGCACCTGGAAGGATGCATCAGAGGGCAATGCATATAGTATAGATCCATTGCATCCCAATTCTATTCTTACACTGCTGCTGGGATAACCTGTAGCGGTTGACCAACCGGCTCCTGCACTAACAGTGGCAGGAATATCTGTATATCGATATTCGCAGGTTGAAAATATTCCGGAACTTATGTGCAATCTTCCCGTACTACTTAATTCGATATCACTGATCCTTGAAGATGCAAACGACGACGGTCTTATGTTTGCAGACCAGCTTGTTCCACCATCGGTTGATCGAAACAATCCACTTCGGGTGGCCACGTAAATATTGTGGGCAGCATCACAAAGAATTTTACTGCAGTTATCAAAGTTAGCACCGATAGTGCTGGTTAATTGTGTCCAGGTTACTCCACTATTGGTACTCTTCCATACACCATTACCCGCAACAGCATCTGAATTAAAAAATGCTTCGCCGGTACAGAAATACATTGTAGCAGGCGTTGTTGGATCCTGGCAGATCCCCGTTATCGCCATATTGCTGAAAAAATCATCGACGAATGTCCATGTTGGCGAAGATGCTGTAATGTCTGTTGTCTTCCAAAGTCCCCCAGCAACGCCACCTACCCAAACGGTATTTCCCGTGGCATCAGCAGCGTCTACCAGGATCGCCCGAATTCTGCCCGACGTAATACCACTATTCGCTCTTGTATTTCCATTTGAAGGGCCTACCGCATCACTGTTTGGCCCACGCTCTGTCCAGTTTCCATATCCCGCTATCAATTGAAATGGCAATACTGCCTTAAGTGAATCGGTGTATTGCATAGCTCGAATCAGGCGGTCCCTTGGTACGGTGCCTGTTGCAGGATCGATGGTACGATCAAATTCGAACTTCATAGCTTGATCGGGACTATCATATTCATCTGTTTCTTTTCCGGCGGCGTGATTGATCTTTTCCAGACATCCGGGCAAAACAAATAGAACGCTTAAGGAGAGCAGAAATGTGAGGATATGCTTAACCAGGAAGGTTCTCGTCATGGCTGGTGTTTTTGATATTGGTTTCACAAAACTACTATAACTCAATATATGTAACAAAAGTATCAGGTATGACAAAAAAAAGTCCCCCGACAAATGCCGGGGGACTTGAACCTATTGAGACCTTTGATCTATCTAAGTATTTCCACTCTTCCCATTGCCAATCTTTGATCGTCAATGTCTACTACCTCTACCCAATAAACACCTGTACCCATATTGCTGAGATCAACAAACATTGGTGCATAAGGTTGACCCAAAGTGTATTTCTGATTCAACACCAGTTTACCCATTGCATCAAACACTTTCAAACCATAAGGGGTTAGTGCGTTGTGTACCGGGTTATACCTTACCTGGAATCTTCCACTGTTCGGATTAGGATAGATAAATACCCTGCCCGACAAAGAATCACCGATGGTTACCACATTGGAAGAACCAACGCAACCATTGATGTCGGTAACCCTCAACCTGTATGTACCCAAATGATCAACATCCACAACGTATGAACTAGTTGTGGCACCAGACACAGTAATTCCATTTCTCAACCAGGTGTAGGTTGCTGCGGCAGGTGATGATGTAGAACTTATTGTTGTGGTAAGTCCAGGGAAGATATTTTGATATGGTGATGCTGTGATCGTAACAGTTGGCAACGGATTAACCGTTAATGTTCTGTTTGCAGATGTGACACTTCCGCAAGGAGCAGCGCCACCTACTATCACACGATAAATATTACCATTCATGGCAACCGGAGGAGCAGTGAGCGTAAGCGTTGGCGAAGCCGTTCCGCTATATACACCACCATCACTTAGGTTGTTGAATGTAACGCCACCGTTGGTGCTTTCCTGCCATTGGTAGGTTGGGGCCGTACCCGTAGCAGTTACAGTGAAGCTGACAGTTTTGTCTGTACATACTGTTGCGTTCACCGGTTGTGCCGTGATATTGATCGGTGTATTAACCGTAACCGGTACCAGTCTTGGTGCTGAAGTACAAGTACCTGTTGTCACCGTGATGGCATAAGTAGTGGTAACCAACGGCCTTACATAAACCGTTTGTGTTGGTACACCAGTATAAGGGATCGTGGCAGCCGGGTCAGTAAATAATCCCGATCCTGCACCATTCGGCGTCCAGATGCCAGTTGAAGGAATTCCATATGTAAATACAATACACCAATCTTGTAAAGAACCTACGTCGCCAGCACCGCCATCGGCCATGGCAAGTGTCCAACCTCCATTTACGTTACCTGCGATCAATTGAGCCCAGCTTGTAGCATTGGAAACAAAACCCGTTGGATTTTGAACTGTTGGGCCGGCAACTGCGGTATTGAGAAGATCTGCTTTCCAGTTAGTGGTATTGTTATAAATGAACGGAGCAACTGCCACACTGGAGAAAGGAACGGTGCCATTTGAGCTTACTGCCGCACCATACCAACCCCAGGTTGGAACTCCTGATACCGGACCTGTAAACTGACCGCCAGCATATTTATACAAATTCAGGATCTGTCCGTTAGGCGCTTTAAGATTGAAGATCATATCGCCCGGATAAGTATGCGACATATCCATGATAACAGAAACTTGTGAGATAGTTGCACCCGCTGGTATACCAGCAACATTGATCGTGTTGTTCACACCGTTAGCGGTGTTATCCGGTACAGCAAGATTGATCGTTCCTGAACAAAGCGTCAAGGTAACCGGCGCCAGTGATGAAGTGATCGTTAAAGGAACAGCTGCATCGCCTAAGCACATGCTTACTCCCGATGGTGTTACGATCGGAGCTGGCGGTGTATAATTTACAACCACTGATACAGAAGATGAACAACCAGTTGTGCTGTTGGTTCCTGTTACGGTGTAAGTTGTATTTACCGGTGGCGCTGCGTAAACTGTTGCTGCGTTTGAACCAGCAATATATGGAGTAGTTGCGCTTGGATTAGTATATAATCCTGTTGCAGGAGACCAAGTATAAGTGTTGGCTCCGCTTGCTGTTAACTGAACACCGTTATTGCCAGCTATTCCACCGCAGATCGGGCCCGTAGGTGTAACCGTTACAGCCGGTACAGCAACTACAGTTAAGATCGCAGCAGATGAAATATTTGGTGTGCCCGGAATTGCCGGAGGACATGTGCCACTCAATACCGCACGATAACGATATCCACTCATCGCAACCGTAGCAGGACTAATGGTAAGTGATGCTGTTTGCGTACCCGTGTAAGGTGGAGCAGCAGGAACGTTGTTCCATGTTGCTCCGTTATCGGTACTTACCTGCCATTGGTAGGTAAGGCCTGCACCTGTTCCAGCCACTGTGAATGTTGCAACAGAACCTGAACACAAACTCACGTTAGAAGGATTAGATGTTACAGTAGGACGTGCATTAACATTGATCGTGATCTGCGCCGTACGAATACAACCCAGGCCATTATTATGTTGTACGGTGTAGGTTGTTGTTATCATTGGCGAAGCTGCTACAGGATTTGTAGAAGTAGAGCTTAAGCCTGCTGCTGGAGACCATAAGAAGGTTCCGCCTGTTACAATAACCGGGGCAGCAACTGATGAACCTACGATAGTGAAAATGTGATTACGGTTTGAACCACCGACAGCACATGTATTTCCCCATGAGGTACAACCTACAGCAAATCCACCACCTGGATTCTGCCATGCAGATGCATTGCCAACATTGGCACCTCCGAAATTACTCCAGAACCATTGGCCCGAAGGAGTAAAGTTCATATTAACCTGAACAGATACCCAATAAGTACCAGCAGTGAGCGGTAAGCCCGCAGGTAAAGTGATATTGTAAGAACCGGCAGCACCTGTGAACGTAGTGACATTATTAAATGTCTGAATTGCCGTTCCAGGTAAGCCACCTGCGTTATTATAGAAAACTACATTCCAGGATACTGGAGGACCAGTAGTGCTCAATGTTCCTGTTACATTAACCTGTGTTACCGTCCATGAAGAACCAACGGGAATTGTAAAATCATCAGCACCAGAGCAATCGAATGCATCGTTTGCAGGCTCAAAGTTTTGAGAAGGAGCTCCATTCACTGCAGCTGCCGTTTGCGTGTACAGCGGACCTGTAGTAGATGCACCTTCCATTACTGTTAACTTTGTTGGGTCACCGGCACAAACTGTTGTGCCCGGATCGGCAACAATGAACATTGGTAATCCACCCGGAACAACTGTTACAGTAGCAACCGAAGAATTGGCCGTAGCACAACCCGGCGCCTGAACAACTGCACGGAAATAAGTAGTTACCGGAATATTATTAAAAGTATAAGATGTTAAACCAGCAGTTGCTGCTATCGGTGTGTAAGGACCTGCAAGAACTGTTGCAGATTCCCAGCGTACAACTGCACCCGTTTGACCAGACAAGGTTAGCGTGCCGGTGTTGGTAGTTCCGCAAACAGAAGTGTTTGCCGGTGTAACTGTACCGCCGACGGATAATGCAACAACAGTAAGTGTTGCGGCATTACTGTTTACCGGAGCGCCACAACCATTCACAATCGCACGATACTGGTAGCCGTTCATTGCCAAAGTAACAGCGCTAATGTTCAGGGTAGTGGTAGTTACACCTGAGTAAATACCAACGTTAGTTAGATTGCTCCATGAGCCACCGCCATTAATGCTTTCCTGCCACTGGTAGGTTAAAGGAGCCGTGCCATTTGCTGCAACAGTGAAGCTTGCAGGCGTGCCGTTACATGTGGTAACGTTTGACGGATGCGAGGTTACCGTTTGTGCGGTACAACCAGTTGCAGGCAGTATCAGTGTTATTGTATCCTGGAAAGAAACCCTTGTGCCACCTGAATTAAATAAACTACTCCTCATATTCACCTGGGCTATTGATTGTACCTGTATATCGTCGACATACCAACCAACTGCGGCGGTGTTATCATCAGACGACATGCGGAAACGGAACAAAGCATTTTGATTGGCGAAAGGAAGAAGTGTAACACTTGTTTGTATCCATCCTGCACTATTTCCGCTAAAGGCAGCACGTGGGGCAATTGGATTATTACTTCCGGCGCCTACTGAACTATTATAACCATTGATGGTCATGTACGGTCCAAGATCTGTCCACAGGCCTCCGCCATTAGTACTGATCTCCACAACACCTCCATCCCATCCTGGCTCGGTATCGAAATTATGCCAGAAAGTAAGTTTAGAAGTTGGCTGTCCTAATGCAAGTGGCACTGTTGTCGACATTCTAAAGTCAGTACCTACGGTCGCGTTATCTACCCCAAAGAATGAACTCGGCGCACTATGACTTTGGGTAGAAGATACCGCCCAGTTAGAAGGTCCGCTACCGATAGTTGCAGCCCAACCCGCTGGAATTGCTGGTCCGGGAACTGTTTCATTCAAAAGTGTAACAGGAGGGAAATAAGTACCTGCATTTATTTGAACTGTGAAAGCATAGTTTTGACTAGAGTTTGCAGCAACAGCCACAGTCCAGCTTACCACACGGTTACCTGCGTTGTAAGTACCACCATTGGTAGCGCTCACAAAAGTAACGTTGGTAGGTAAGGTATCTCTCAATATAAAGTTGTTCAAAGCAGTACAATAAGCAGTTACCTTATTGGTATAGGTAACGTTTAAAAGTTCCTGCTGCTGCGTTACACTTTGTGTAAGTGTAAGGCTGCTTTCTTCTGTAGAGAATCCTGCAACCTGGTCGGTAACGCTATTAGATGAACCTTGTATTGCGTCGAAGCCCATACCCCTTCTTGCGAAAGCCTGTACGATCGAGCAATGATAAAGCCCGTTATATAATAATTGATCAGCTTGCAAAATTGCATCTCTTGCATCCAGGAAGCCCGGACTACATTTTTGCAATTTCTCACCCATGATCACCAATTTCAAAGCGATCGAATTACCGCCATTACCTGCCGCATTGAAAAGGTTTGGATTGATGGTACCATTTTGAGCAATGATATTCCATGTCATATCCCAGATCGTTGCGCACCATATCTCACCGATATTGTGTACTTCACCGCTGCTGCCGCAAGGAAAACCTGCCGCAACCATCGCATAGGTCAAATTGTTAACCGCGAAGTCGGTGCAATATTTCCGGCAACGGATACCGGCACCTGTTGTTGGTTGATTCAGCACATAAGTACCCATTGGCCTTGGCTTGGTAAAGCCATCGGTTAATGTGGCAGTTGACCAATCGGTCGTCATCATCAAAGCAAAATAATCGCTCCAACCTTCATCACCACGTTCAGAGTTACTCAAACAGCCGGCACCAGATGCTGGTCCGCCGGTAAGCCTGTGAGAAATACCATGTCCGTATTCGTGACATACAACACCATTATCCAGGTCTCCATCACGATCCGGGTTAGGAGCAGTGAATAGATACATTTGCATTCTACCATTTCCACCGTCTGCCGGCGTACCGAAGTTGGCATTGTTTGTACCCGAACCATCTTGCGCATCCCCATAAACAAAGTCATTTCCCAAACCCCCACGTCCCTGGTTATCGGCCTGGAAATTAGCAGAAGGTTCGTCGAAACCATACTGGTAAAACAGGTCATGCATTACATTGTTCCAGTAGAACAAATTGGTAATGGCAAATTGCTGAAACGCCGGTGTGGTAGGCGCTACGGTATAGTCAGGAGGAAAATTAAAGGTCAATGGATCGGGTGAAGTACTGGATGTTGCAGGAACCCCGGTATTGCTATTACTGCCGGCCCTGTCTTCTTTTGCCCACACGTTATTACCGCGGGTTATGATGTAGTTTGTTGTACCATCATAATGCCATTTATAAGAAGTGGCATTACCCGGCGCCATCAACCACGGATCAGTATGTACTGAAGCTGCTGCAAAATTCGGGGCTTCTGTAGGATACTTGACAACGAGGTAGCTCGCACTATTGATAATATTGGGACTATTAGGACCTTCAGCTGGTTTGAAATCGAGGATCTTATTGAGATCAAATGCATTTGTTTTAGCGGAGTAGTTGAACTTCTCTGCGTGCTCATCTTTTTTATTTTCTTCCGGGGTACCCCAGTTACAATAAACAGTAAGATTGGATACGCCCAATGTCTTGCCGGTATTTGCATCAATCCTTACCGTCCAAAGATCGGCGGAAGTTGTGGGAGCAATGTATATCTGCCATCCCAGGTCGATCTGCTTTTTATCTTCAGAAGGAACCCACATCAATTGTGCAGTAATATTTTCGCGGGAGATACCCATATTACTGTAATTGAGTTTCTTGCTGCTCTCATCTATATTTAAGAAAATAGCAGGTTGGCTGGCTGTTAAACCCCTGTCTGATAAAGCCGCACGAATGGCAGCTTCGGCAGTGAGTTGTGGTGTTTCGGTAGCATGGTTATTTGGCCTGCCGAGGTTTTCAAATCGGCCTGAATTCGCCATCAGTTTACCATCCTTAAAAGCAAGGGCTTGTATTTGATTGTATACAGGTACGCCTTTATAGGTTTGTTGTAAATACACCAGTCGCACGTTGCCGGCAGATTTATCGATGTATGAACTTGAGATGACGAGATTTAGCAGGTCACCCGCCGATAAACCCAGTGCAGCACTGTTTGTCCGTACTAACTGCAATGCAGCACTTTTGTCTGCTTCAGTGGTTTGTGCCGAACCTTGATAAACACTCCATAAGGCAATGAACAAGAGAAGAATTTTCTTCATAAATTAAGATTTGATGTAAATATTAGATAAGGGTATTGTTGCAAAAAGATGATTAGAGATAGCTTGAGATGTCATCAGTAAGCTGGAAATTTTTCGGGTTAAATTGAGGCGTAAATTAAGGCAATAATCTCTAGTACCGCCGAAAATATTCATTTTTGAGATAAACGTCTTCATTTTTGACATAAACCTGATTTAGTGTCTCATTTTTTTGCCATTCCAACCTCCAACCCCTACCTTTGCAGCCGATTTTAAAAAGTTGATAAATCCGCTGAATAGACGGTATTGGTAGGGGCACGAAGCCCAACTTTCAACTTCAAACTTTAAACTTTCAACTAAATAATTATGGTAGAAATTAAACCGGATGAGATCTCTGCAATTCTCCGCCAGCAATTGAGCAATTTCAATGCTTCGGCAAGTTTGGAAGAAGTGGGTACTGTATTGCAGGTAGGTGATGGTATTGCCCGTGTTTACGGATTGAACAATGTTCGTTCGGGCGAGCTGGTAGAATTCGATAACGGCGTAAAAGCTATTGCACTTAACCTCGAGGAAGACAATGTGGGTGTGGTTTTGATGGGAGATAGCGCCGAGATCAAGGAAGGAGATAAAGTAAAACGTACGGGCCAGATCGCCTCTATCAAAGTGGGCGAAGGCATGAGCGGCCGTGTTATCAATACGCTGGGCGAACCCATCGATGGTAAGGGTCCGATCAAAGGCGAATTATATGAAATGCCACTGGAGCGTAAGGCGCCGGGGGTTATCTTTCGTGAGCCGGTAAAGGAACCGCTTCAAACTGGTATCAAAGCCATTGATGCGATGATCCCCATCGGCCGCGGACAAAGGGAATTGGTGATCGGCGATCGTCAGACCGGTAAAACGGCTATCTGTATCGATACCATCATCAACCAAAAAGAATTTTACGCTGCAGGCAAACCAGTATATTGTATTTATGTGGCTATCGGACAAAAAGCCAGTACCATCGCAGGTATCATGAAAGTGTTGGAAGAGCATGGTGCAATGGCGTATACTACCATCGTTGCCGCTTCTGCATCTGACCCTGCTCCTTTACAGTTCTACGCACCATTTGCCGGAGCTGCCATCGGAGAATTTTTCCGTGATACCGGAAGGCCGGCATTGATCATTTATGATGATCTTTCTAAACAAGCCGTGGCTTATCGTGAGGTTTCTTTGTTATTGCGTCGCCCGCCGGGACGTGAAGCTTATCCAGGTGATGTATTCTATCTGCATAGCCGTTTGCTGGAAAGAGCTGCAAAGGTTATTTCCAAAGATGAGATCGCTGCCCAAATGAACGATCTTCCTGCTTCTATCAAACACTTAGTAAAAGGTGGCGGTTCATTGACAGCATTGCCGATCATTGAAACGCAGGCTGGTGACGTATCCGCATATATTCCAACTAACGTTATCTCGATCACCGACGGACAGATATTCCTGGAGAGTAACCTGTTCAACGCCGGTATCCGTCCTGCGATCAACGTAGGTATCTCGGTAAGCCGTGTGGGTGGTAACGCTCAGATCAAATCGATGAAGAAAGTGGCTGGTACACTTAAGCTCGACCAGGCGCAATACCGTGAACTTGAAGCGTTCTCTAAATTCGGTGGTGACCTCGATGCGGCTACTAAATATGTGATCGACAAAGGCGCAAGGAACGTGGAGATATTGAAGCAATTGCAATATGCACCCGTGAGTGTTGAAAAGCAAGTAGCTATCATCTACCTCGGTACACAAGGTTTGTTGAGAGATGTAGCTGTAAGGAACGTAAAGGCTTTTGAAGAGCATTTCTTACTGGAAATGGAAAACAAATACCCTGATGTTTTGGCTGAGTTCAAAAAAGGCAACCTGTCGGATGATGGCGTGGCTAAAATGACTGAATTGGCGAAAGGATTAACTGCCCAGTACAAAGCATAATAAAGTTTAACTAAAATATTAAAAGCGGCTACCTTTAGAGGTGGCCGTTTTTACTTTATAGTAAGGCCCCACGCAAAGCCGCAAAGATGAAATTGACATAAGGCGCTAAGGCTTTGCGCTCCCTTTGCGCCTTTGCGTGAAATTCTTGCCGAAATGTCATAAAAAAAATCTGGCTTGTGGTTTGTAATTCCTAAGAAGATAACCGCAATCAGGGCGGACACATTTAACTATATTTGTTCTCGTAACGCCAATAAAAACACGTCACAATCATATGAATTTTGGAAAAGAATTTGAAAAATACGCGATAAAGCACCGCGGCATCAACAGCAATACGCTCGACGCATACGTCAAGCACAATGTAACCGGGCTTACTCCCAATATCATCGAAGAGCGGCCAATGAACATTGCGGTGATGGATGTTTACAGCCGACTGATGATGGACCGCATCATCTTTCTTGGTTATCCCATCAGCGATGAAGTGGCTAATATCGTAACAGCGCAGTTATTATTTTTGGAAAGTACCGATCGCACACGTGATATACAGATGTACATCAACAGTCCGGGTGGTAGTGTTTACGCAGGATTGGGCATGTACGACACGATGCAGTTCATCTCGCCTGATATCGCAACGATTTGCACTGGTATGGCCGCCAGCATGGGTTCTTTACTGATGTGTGCAGGTGCCCGCGGTAAGCGAACGGCACTCAAGCATAGCCGCATCATGATGCATCAGCCGAGTGCGGGTGCAGGCGGACAAGCAAGTGATATCGAGATCACCGTCAATGAAGTGCGCAAGGTGAAAAAAGAATTATACGAGATCTATTCATTTCATTGCGGACAGCCCATAGAGCGTGTTACAGAAGATTGTAATCGCGATCACTGGATGACATCAACAGAAGCAAAAGATTACGGACTGATCGACGAAGTGCTGGTGATGAACCCCAAAAAACAAAAGAAAGATTAATTATTATATCAACGCACGATAAAATAAAAACGTAAGAGATGAATTTTTATAAAAAGAATATCATTCGTTTTGAAGACGAAGAAGAAACGCCGAAAGAATCGGAGAATCCAATGGAAAAAATGTTGTCGTCATGGCAGTTTGATAAAAAATTCCTGGAGCAACGCAAGGTTTTTCTATGGGGCGTCGTTGACGACAAAAGTGCGAAGGACATCACAAATCGCTTGCTTTATCTTGAAGCGATCGATCCCGGAAAAGACATCACATTTTATATCAATAGTCCGGGTGGTATCGTAACCAGCGGTATGGTGATCTATGATACCATGCAGATGATCAGCTCGCCCGTGAGCACCGTTTGCATGGGTATGGCTGCCAGCATGGGAAGCATTTTATTGAGCGGGGGCAAAAAGGGCAAACGCTTTATTTACCCCAATGGCGAGGTAATGATCCATCAGCCAAGCGGAGGCGGACAGGGAACCAGCGCCGACCTCGAGATCATGGCGGAGCAAATGCAAAAAACGAAGATCCTGGGTGCAGGCATTTTAGCAAAGAATTGCGGACAAACCATCGAAAAAATTCTGAAGGACTTTGACCGGGATTATTGGATGGATGCCACAGAATCAATAGAATATGGCATTGTGGATAGTATTTTGAAAAAATTATAGACCATAATCACGCTGAAAAGTCCCGCCAAGGGGCTGGCAAGCAACATTTTGTATCATAAACCGGCAAATGCAACGTTATTGACCCGGAATTTGTCTTTACATCTGCGGGTGTTGTAACTTTGCAATCGATCAATACCGGCTACACTGCTCATTGGGATCTAATTATGGCTAAACAACAAACATTACATTGTTCATTTTGCGGGCGCAGCCGCGATGAGGTGAAAATACTCATTGCCGGACAAGACGGGCATATCTGCGAAAATTGCGTGGAGCACGCCGAAGAGATCATCGAGCAGGAATTAGGCAATCCCTCCGACGCCAAGCATACCCATGCTCCTGCATATAAA
>Ga0070682_100000424_pt1 | contig 27349 bp, 20 predicted proteins | sample KBSC63LmetaG_FD_64668 | JGI IMG/M metagenome (GOLD analysis project Ga0070682, IMG submission 64668) | Corn rhizosphere microbial communities from Kellogg Biological Station, Michigan, USA - KBS C6-3L metaG | ecosystem: Host-associated > Plants > Roots > Rhizosphere | place: USA: Michigan...
GAGATCGACGCGTTCCCGGTGCAGGTGATGAAGCGCGCGATCCGTGAGGCCGAGGCAGTTTCGGGGATCGAGACCTTCGGCATGAAGCGCGAGCAGGCGCGCTTCCTCAATCTTCCCTTCTACCAGACGGGTAAGGTGCGAAAGGACCCGATCGGCCCGGAGGACGTTCACAAGGTCCTCGAGCTGCTCGAGGAGCAGAAGCCCGAGTTGGTCTTCGTTGCGGGGGACCTCTCGGACCCCCACGGAACCCACCGTATGTGCCTCGAGGCCGTGCAAGGCGCCCTTGCCCAGTACTCAGGCCCATCGCCCGAGATGTGGTACTACAGGGGCGCCTGGCAGGAATGGGAGATAGCCGAGGCGGACGTGCTCGTGCCGCTGTCGGAGGACGAGCTGCGCGCCAAGAAGATGGCGATCTTCAAGCACCAGAGTCAGAAGGATCGCGCCCCATTCCCGGGCCAGGACGATCGCGAATTCTGGCAGCGCGTCGAGGATCGGAATCGCAATACGGCGATGCGCGTGGACAGGCTCGGCCTGCCGGAGTACTTCGCGATGGAGGCGTACGTCGTCCGCCGTGCAGGAGCGCCGATAGAGCCCGAGGTGGTGTCAACCAGCTCATTGGCGGAGCGGGAGCCGCGGGCGAGGGCTAAGGTCGCACACTAACACACTGCTAACTACAAAGCACGCGAGGCGAGAATTTAGAGGCGCGGATATCCGATACTGGACAACTGCTCTAAGACCGCCGTGCGTGGCGTGATGGCACGAACAGTTGTCGTTACCTAGACACGGGGGCCGAACGGTCCCAGAGTAGTTGTCTGAGATCAAATATCTGCGCTTCTAAATTCTCGCCTCGCGTTCTTTTGCAGTTAGTCAGCTAGACTTTCAGAATGATGTTCCGCCGGTAGAGAACTGCAAGAATCCCGTACCACAGCAGCACAAAGCTCACAGCGAACGCGAGCGACGCGACTCGAGGCGGCAGCCAGGGCAGAAACAGGATCTGGTAGATCGCATCCTGGATCGCGACAGATTTCCCGTTGTAGCTCACGTGCCAGAGCGTGTAGATCAATCGCGCCAGCACCCCCGACCCGACGAACGCAACGATCGGATTCACTCCGTAGATCACGAATGGCTTCGTCCACCACTTCACGTTGCAGTAGTCGACGATCCACATGATCGTGGCGATCGCCACGCACGCCATTCCGGCGGTGAAGATCACGTAGGAGCTCGTCCAGAGATTCTTGTTGATCGGAAACGCCCAGTTCCACATCAGCCCGACCATCATCCCGATTGCGCCCGCGGCGAACATCCCGCTGATGCGCTCGAGCAGCGGCTTCTCCTTCTGTACGATCCATCTTCCGGCGATCACGCCGAGCATGGCGGTCGCAATAGCCGGGATCGTCGACATCGGACCCTCGGGGTCGAACGTCACACTTCCTGACCACGTGTGGTTTGTCCCGAGGATCGCGCGGTCTAGCCACGCAGCGAGATTCCGGTCGTGGGTGTTGAGCAACACCGCGCCGATCTCGTGTTCGCCGGGCACCGGGATGAGCGTCATCGCGAACCAGTAGCCGAAGAGGAGCGTGGCGATGATGATGATCTGCTGCTTGAGCGTCGTCTTCAGCGTCAGCAGCCCCGCGCATATGTAAACGATCGCGATCCTCGGCAGCACACCGAGAATGCGGACGTGCTCGATTCTGTAGAGGATGCGGTCCCAGGGTGTCGCGTTCGGAATCGAGGCGATCGTCCCCCACTGATAGAACGGGAACATCGCCATCGCAAAGCCGAGCAGGTAGATGATGATTCCGCGGCGGAGGATCTGCTTGACAACGGCCGAGTCATCATCCCCGCGCGCCCGGCGCGCGGAGAGGGAAAGGTGCGTCGTGATGCCGACTATGAATAGAAAAAACGGAAAGATGAGGTCGGTCGGGGTCCAGCCGTTCCACTCCGCGTGCTCGAGCGGCGGAAAGATCGCGCTCCACGTCCCGGGATTGTTGACGAGGAGCATCCCGGCGATGGTGAGGCCGCGAAACACGTCGAGCGAGAGGAGACGCTCCCTTCTGGGCGCGAGCGGCGCTACGGTGGAAGTGGTCGCGTCGTAGCTCGTCGAAATACGCGGTGCCGCCGAAGTGGTCATACCCCTCTCGGATTCTATTTGGTTGGCCGTCCTATATATACGCGCCTGCCCGGCCGACGTTACCGCTTTGCGCTAGAACGCGGACTTTAGCGGCGGCGACCAGTCGGAGAGACGCGCATCGCCGGAGCTCGTGAGCTGGCGCAGTCTGCCAGTGCGCTCGTCGAGAATCCAAATGCTCCTCTGATCGCCGATGGCGCCCAGCCGGCGCGTGATCGAGAGGTGACGACCATCGGGTGCCCACGACGGATCCTCGTTCTCACCCTCGTTGGTGAGCTGGCGCATCACGCGGTCCTTTACACCAATGGTCCATACCTGGAAATCGCCGTTCTGCTGCTGGAACGCGATCTCGTTGCCTGAGGGCGACCAGTCCGGCCCGGTTCGATAGCTGCGCTTACCGGCGACGACGGGCGTGAGCGGCCGCAGACCCGTGCCGTTGACGTTCATCGTGAACAGCTGCGGCGTGAGCGGCCGCGGCGACATGAATACGAGCTGCTTGCCGTCGGGGCTGAAGCTCGGAGACGTCGTCTCGGCTTCGCCGCGTCCGACAAATGGCTTCGCGACCGAGTCGTCGCCGCTCGCGCTGGCGAGGAATAGCTCGGCCGGTCCGTCACTGCCAGCGGCCCACACGATGTTTTGTCCGTCTTTGGTGTAGACGGGGGTGATGTTGAGACCACGATGCGATGCCGCGAGAAGCTTCGTCCGCATCGTGCGCAGATCGAATTGCGCGATGCGCGAGCCCGCGTCGTCGCCATCCGCGTAGACGATCCATCTTCCCGATGGATGCCAGGCCGGTGAGAGTGCAGCCCCGATCGTTGGAAGTGTCCGCTCGTTAGCCCCGTCGCTGTCTATGATCTTGAGGCGCGTACCTTCGATGTAAGCAATCTTCGTCGACGCGATCCCGCGGACTCCGGTCACCCACCGCTCGATCTCGTCGCTCAATCCATGGATCGCGAAGCGTCGCTCGCGGTTCACGGAATCACGTACGACCGAATCGCGCCCGGCAATGCGCGCGAAAACCGAATCGTAGCGAAGCGTATCCCTCGCGGCCGCCGCGCGCAGTGTCGCGTCCCTGCGGTCGAGGTCGCGCGCCACGGAATCGCGCGCGGCAGAATCGCGCCGCGCGGCAACACGTTGTCCGGGGTGCTTGGTTGGAACCGGCCGCGACGCTTCCTTCGCGAGGCTGTCGCGAGCGGCCGAATCGCGGGCGAGCGAGGCAAGCGTCACGCGCGCCCGCGCGCCGAGCAGGCGGTTGAGCGAATCGCGAACGGCCGGCAATCTGTTCGGCGGCAGCTTCGGCACCCTGAAAATGCCTTCCTGCCTCAGACTTCCCTTCGGCACGTCGTATATCTCGACGTGCAGGCCCGTCGGAGCGGGTCTCGCGCGCACGACAAAATTCGCGCGCGTTTGCGCGAGCGGCGCGAAGTTGATGTTGTTCTGACCCGGCCTCCAGATATCGTCGAGCGTGACGCTGTCGAGGAGCAGCGGCTGGATGCGATCACCGTAGTCGAGGTCGCGCTGAATGATCGTGCGCGTCGAGTCACCAGCCGTCGTGTCGATCTCGAGGACAACGAGAGCTGGCGGCGCCTCGAGAGGGCGCTCTGTCTTGGGTCGCGCTGGTGCGGGACGATTTTGCGCGTTAACGCTTGTGGCAGCCGCGCAGATAACCGCGGCTCCCAGGAGTATTTGTTTGCACCAGTTGATCATTGGACCCTGAATTTATTCAATCCTGCAACGTTATACCCCGCCTACGGCAAAGCCGCGGGGGGTGTTGGCCCCCCGCGGCTTTGTCGCGATCGGGTTGCTCGTTACTTCGCCAAATGGAACTGGAACGGCATCTGAACGAGCTGCTGAACCTTTTTGCCCCCGATCTGCGCCGCCGAGAATCTCATACGGGGGAGCGCATCTTTCACGGCGGCGGTGAATGCTGGGTTGCTGGAGCTAAGGATCTTGAGCGTGCCCGACTCGTAGCGGCCGCTTTCATTCACGACGAACTGCGCGAGAACCTGGCCTTCAACACCCGACTCCCTCAATGAGGACGGATACTCGGGCGCATCGCCACCGATTTTCTCGACGGGCTTTTCGACCTGGAACTCCATATATGGGCCATGGTCAGCCACGCCCGCCGACTTTCCGGTGTCGCCTTCGCTGCCCGTGCCGCCCTTAACACCCTTGTCCGAGCCGCCAGCGACGCCCTTGCCGCTAAAGTCGGCTTCGTTGGTGATCGCCTTGGACAGGTCGACCGCCGGGATGTTGGTCGGAATGTTCACCGGGGGTGCAACGACTTTGAAGCCCTTCGGAGGCGCCGGAGCGACTTCCTTCGGAAGCTGGACCTCAACGACCTTCGGGGCCGGGGCCTTTGGCTTCGGCTTGGGCGCTTCCTTTGGTGGTGGCGGAAGCTCCTTCTTGGGCGGCGGCGGTGGGTCTGGCTTCTTCACGTCCAGGAACCGCACGTTCTCCTGCTTGGGCTTCTCCGCGCGCCGGACGCCTGCCCGGGCCGTTGCGAAGATCGCCAGAAAGAGAATGGTCAAGTGCAAAGCAACGCTCAAAATGGTCCCGCCTGCTGACCGCTTTTTTTTGTCTGGTTTGGATTCGAGTAACCGCATTTGCTCCCCTGTTAAAGCTTGCCCTCTTATATAGCAAGCGCCCGGCCAAAGTGGGGTGATTTAGGGCATCCTAAATCGACATATTTTTGGCACGATTTTCCGGCACGGATCAGCTCCAAATCCCCGTCGAAAACCTACGTATGCCATGCCCGGGAAGAGAGCCCTTAAATGCAAGAAGGGCGCGGATTTAGCCGCGCCCTTCTATACCCCGCTGTCGCCAATTCTGTCCCGCGTCTAGGGGGTCTGAGATTTCTTTTTTGGAACGACCTTTTTCGGAGCGATTTTGGTGCTCGTTTCAGCGGCCTTGGTCGACGCCGCAGGAGCAGTGTTGGAACCCCCTTTTCGCGTAAGAATTCCGCACATCGATTCGAACGCATTCCGGCCCGGAGTGCCAGCTTTCGGACGGTCCCAAACCATGTGCACCTGGTCGCGCGGATCCACTTCCCCCTCGTCCTTTACCAGGATGTTGTTGCCCGCGTACAGCGTGCTCCGCACGCGCTTGACTCTGACCGGCGAACAGCGGACGTAGGCCCGCTCGACCAGCCTCGTGTACTGCTTCTTGTTCTCCAACAGCCTCGGCTTCGTGTAGTCCCAGCTGGTTACGGTGTTCCACGTGCCCGGGGACTGGAGCGAGCTGCTCGCGGTGTCGAAGACGACGAGGACATCTCCGTCTCTGTAAACCTGGCGCCACGGAGCCTGGGAGTGTGCCACGGCGGGCGCTACGACAGCAGCGGCGATCAATGCAAATCTGGCAGAACGAATCATCAAATCTCCTCGCGGGTCAGGCACAGCCCCGCGCGCAAGGTTGGCAATGCGCAGAGCGTGACGGACTGATTTTGGTAGGGTTGCATTATATACACCCCATCCGGGAGATGGCTACTCGATGGGCGGGGCCGCCCGGAATCGCGTAAGAATTATTGGTCGGTCGGGGGTGGCTCGGCGAGGGTTTCGAGCAGCTCCGGGTGGGCAAGCAGGCGCGAGGTGGTTTCGGTCGAGACCTCGCGCATCTCCTCGGCGTTCATCGTGCGAACGATGGTGAGGAGCGCGGCGAGCAACGGAACTGCCACGAGGAGACCGAGGAATCCAAAGAGAACAGCCATCAGCGCCTGTATGCCCAGCGTCATCGCTGGCGGAAGATTCACCCCGTGCTTCATGAGTACGGGGACCAGCAGGTGGTTTTCGAGGAACTGGATCACGAAGTAGCCGATCGCAACGACGAGCGCCTTGTGTGGCGAATCGACGAAGGCCATCGCGATCGCGGGGATCGCCGCGAAGATCGAGCCGACAATCGGGATGAATTTGGAGACCCCGGCCAGAATCCCGAGCGGGAGCGCGGCCTTCACGTGGAGGACGAAAAGAAAAACGGTGGTGACGGCGCCGATCACGACCATCGCGATCAATTGAGTGACGAGCCAGCGCCGGAGGGTCGTCGCCAGCCGCGCCAGCGTCACAGCAGCGCGGTCACGCTCGCGCAGGGGAACCATCTCCAGGATCCCGCCGTGGTACAGATGCGGATCGACCGCGATGTACGCGGCGATGAAGAGCACGAGCATGAACGCGCCCGACACGGCGAAAGTCGATGTAAGAAATTTCAGGAACGAATGCTGGGCCCCGCTCATCTGCTTCGTGATCTCGCGGCGGAGATTCCCGCCGGCCACGACCTCGTTCGTGCGGGTCTTTGTCTGAACCGTCCCGACCGCCACTGCCGTATCCGCGGGGATGGAATCGGTCGCCGCCGTGCGCATGCTGTCCGTCTGCAGAGAATCCGTTGCCGCCGTGCGGACAGTATCCGCGGTGCTTTCCTCGTTGAAGAGGATCCCGAGGACGCCGTTCGCGCGGTGGCCGAGCCACGCGTCGATCTTGTCCATCGCTTCGGGGAGACGCTCCTGAAGCTCTGTGGATTGTGCGCGCAGAATCGGCGACATCGCGACTCCGCCGCCGATTAGGAGCCCGAGAAACAGCGTAAGAATTACGGCCACGCTGATGCCGCGCGGAATGCTGCGCTTCTCAAAAAAGTCGGCGCCCTGAGAGAGCGGGAGCCCAAAGAGCACGCCGAGGAAGAAGAGGAAAATGACCGGGTGCGCGACCCAGAGCAGCCGGACGGCGACGTAGAATCCAAAGATCAGGGACAGCACGCGCACCACATCGCGTGTCGGGAGGCGGAGCGGATCGCGGGCGTCCATGCGTGGTATCCTAAGTGAGACTGACGGGAGGCGGTAGGCGGGAAGGCGGGAGCTGCTATTCGCCGTAGTCTTGACGCCTCTCGCCCGCTAACTAGGTTGTACTGACATGACAAACGCGCGCCGCGTCCTTATGTGTTATTGGCACTCGATTCTTACGGAGAGAGGCTGAGCACTTCGCGCGCGCAACACGAAATGCACAGTTAGAGCGAAAGCTCTCGCAGGCCAAGGCCGCGTCTCTCCCGAGACGCGGCCTTTTTTGTTCAGCCACAATACGGAGACCATCAATGCCGGCAACACCCGACGGACCAATAGGGATCTATTACGAGCACCCCGACTGGTTCAGGCCACTCTTCGCCGAGCTGGATCGACGGAGCCTCCCTTACGCGCGCATCGACGCGTCGGCGCATTCCTACGACCCGTCCGAGACCGTCTCGCCCTATTCGCTGGTCTTCAACCGCGCGAGCCCGTCGGCGTATCTGCGCGGGCACGCGCAGGTGACATTTCATACGCTCAGCTGGCTTCGTCATCTCGAGCGAATCGGCGTGCCGGTTGTCAACGGCGTTACGCCGTACGAGATGGAGACCTCCAAAGCGCTCCAGCTGGACATTCTGAACGAGCTCGGCGTTCCCTACCCCAAGGCGCGCGTGATCAACAACGCCGCGCTCGCACCGGAGGCGGCGCGGGATCTACGCTTTCCGATCGTCGTGAAAGCGAACATCGGCGGATCGGGCGCCGGGATCACTCGCTTCGATAACGCGGCGTCGCTCGCGGCGGCCGCCCGGAACGGAACGATAGACCTCGGCGTTGACAGCGTTGCGCTCGTGCAGGAGCTGGCGCCGCTCCGGGACGGTCACATCACCCGCGTCGAGGTTCTCGACGGAAGTTTTCTTTACGCCATCAACGTCTATCCCGCCGACAATTCGTTCAATCTCTGTCCGGCGGATGTCTGCCAGACCACGGACGGGCAGCAGCTCTCGCGCAGCGCCTGCGCCGTCGACGCGCCCAAGAACGGCATGCGGGTCGAGAGCTTTACGCCGTCGCGGGAGATCATTCGTCAGGTCGAATCCATCGCCGCGCGGGTCGAGCTGGACGTCGGAGGGATCGAGTATCTCATCGACGACCGCGATGGCCGGCCCTACTTCTACGACATCAACGCACTCTCGAACTTCGTCGCCGATGCGCCGAACGTCATCGGCTTTGACCCATTCGCGCGGCTCGTCGATTATCTCGCCGAGCGCGCTGCCAGCCCCGTGCTGGCGGGAGTGGCGTGATGCGGTACGGCTACTGGCTTCCGGTCTTCGGTGGATGGCTTCGCAACGTTCCCGATGAGGGAATGAGCGCGTCGTGGGAATACGTGAAGAAGCTGGCGCTGCGCAGCGAGCAGATCGGCTACGACATCACGCTCATCGCCGAGCTGTTCATGAACGATATCAAGGGAATCGATGGCGATTCGCTCGAGGCGTGGTCGACCGCTGCCGCTCTGGCGGCGGTCACTGAAAAGCTGGAGCTGATGGTGGCCGTGCGTCCCACGTTTCACGAGCCGGCGATCTTTGCCAAACAGGCGGCGAACATCGATCGCATCTCCGGCGGCCGCCTCGCCCTGAATGTCGTCTCATCGTGGTGGAAGGACGAAGCGCGACGTTACGGGATCAACTTCGAGGAGCACGACGATCGTTACGCGCGCACCGACGAGTGGCTCCGCATCGTCGACGGAGTCTGGAGCGAGCCACGCTTCACCCACACCGGCAAGCACTACAAAGTCGAGGAAACCATCCTCGAGCCGAAGCCGCTGCGCCGTCCGCGGCCGACGATCTACGCCGGCGGAGAGAGTCCCGCCGCGAAAGAGCTCATCTCGAGGACGTGCGATGCGTACGTCATGCACGGCGATCCGCCGGCGCGCATCGCGCCAAAGATCGCCGACATGAGCGCCCGTCGCGAAAAGATCGGAATGCCGCCGATGCAGTACGGCGTGGCCGCCTACGCCATAGTGCGCGAGACGGAAAAAGAGGCGCAGCAGGAGCTGGAGCGCATCACCAACGTGCAGCCCGGATCACCGGGATACCACAACTACCAGGATTGGATTGCCCACACCGCGCTGGACCAGCAGGTGAGTCTGGAAGACTATTCCGTCTCGAACCGGGGGCTGCGCGCCGGATTGGTGGGAACGGCCGAGCAGGTCGCTGAACGCATCAGGCAGCTGGAAACGGTCGGGGTGGATCTGCTGCTACTTCAGTTCAGTCCGCAGCTGGAGGAGATGGAGATCTTTTCCGAAGCGGTGATTCGTCCGGTACCCGGTACCCGGGATCCGGTCCCCGATGGTCCGGTACCCGGTACCCGGGACCCGGTCCCCGTAACATCCCAGCTGGCAGCCTATAGCTCATAGCTGGGAGCTCATAGCTAGAGCTCGTGACTGGTGGTTGTCGGGTACCGGATACCGGGTACCGGATAGCTATCAGTTACCGTGGCTCTCCATCAGTTTCGCCTGGCGCGATCTGATTGTCTGGTAGCACTCGCAGGCGACCTTTTCGAGTCCCTGGCGATCGACTACCCTGATGTTTCCGCGTCCGTAGGCGACCAGGCCCCTCTTGGCCAGGAATCCCATCGCCACCGTCACCCCCGGCCGGCGAACTCCAAGCATCTCGGCCAGGAATTCCTGCGTGAGATCGAAGCTGTCGCGGCCAACGCGGTCCTGCGACATGAGGAGCCACCGCGCGCAGCGCTGCTCGATGACGTGGAGCCGGTTGCAGGCTGCGGACTGGGCGACAGTCTCGTACACGAACTCGCTGTAGCGATGAAGCAGCTCCCGGATTCGCACGCATTGCTCCACGAGGTCGCGGAAATCCTTCACGGCGATTCGGCTGGCAAGGCCACTTATCTGCCCGGTGCCACGATTCGGACTGGTCTCGACTCGATGAAACACCGGGATTTCGGCGAAGCCGTCATTGCCGACGGTCATGGCCTCGACCTGATCGCCGTCCCCCATCACGGTGACGAGCGATATCACGCAATCTTCTGGAAAATGGACGTACTTGAGCCGCTCACCCGGCTCGAAAAGCAATTCTTTCGATTTGATGGTCACCATCTCGCTTCTTTCGACCACCGCAGAGAGCTCTGCCGGAGGAAGAAGCTTGAGAATCTTGTTCCGGATCTCGGGAGCTGTCATTAGTGCCTGATAGTGCGCCGTGACCCTGACGCGTACGTGGTTTTGTCGCCGCTGACCGGGTATAGCAGCGCGCGGCCCCAAGTATGGTCAAATGTTTAGCAAAAAGCCAACCGTGACCTGGTTGGCCTGCCGGCGGTGCGTGATCGGTCGTCTAAAAAACGGGCTCGCCGCCTCCGAAGATTGGGGTCGGCCGCCCTGTTATCTTCGGGGGGGCGAGACAGTCATTTAGGACGGCCTGCCGTCTATAGAGTGAAATAGAAAAGCAGTAGGAGCTAGTGCCCCACCGGAAGACATGACGATACCTGCTGACCCGCAGACCAACGAGCGCAAATTCCGCTTCAAGGATGAATGGCTGGTCTCCCTCGTAGGGACCATGCCTGGGGTCACGCCCGAGTTGCTGAAGCGGTGGCGAACTCAGCAGAAACCTTACGTTTCTCAGGCTCTCATCGATGGCGATGTCCTCTCGTTCAGGGAGATTGCCGAGGTCGTCAAGGAAGCTTTCAGAATCGACTACGTCGATCTGAATCCGAGCGAGATCGACAAGGATGCGATGTCGATTCTCCCCGAGAAGCTGTGCCGGGAGCACAACGTTCTCCCCGTAAAAGTCGACAGCCGGATGATCCATCTCGCGATGGCCAACCCGCTCGACCAGGAAGCAATTCAGCGCGTCAGCTGGGCTTCGAGCCGAGAGGTGACGCCGCTCTTCTGTCCTCCGGGCCAGCTCGAGAAGATGGTCGCCGAGACGCTCCGTCCTGACGCGATGATCTACGGCCTCATCGAGAAGCTGGATCACGCCGTAGGAATCGAGCAGGTGAAGGAAGAGGAGCAAAACGAAGCTGCGCTCGCGCGCGTCCACGCTCCGGTCATCAAGCTCGTGGACGCCATCATCGGGAACGCGATCAAGCTCCGCGCTTCGGACATCCACATCGAGCACGACGAGACATCTACGCTGGTCCGCTTCCGAATCGACGGCCTGCTCAAGAACATCATGGTGCTGCCGCGCTTCATCGGCGTCGGGCCGGTTGTCTCGCGCATCAAGATCATGTCCGATCTCGACGTCGCCGAGCGATTCCGTCCGCAGGATGGTCGCGCCAAGGTGCGAGTGAACGGCGAAGAGGTCGCGCTGCGCGTCTCCGTCCTCCCCACGCGCGTCGGTGAGAAGGTCGTGATGCGTTTGCTGAACGAGAAGTCGGTCCAGGTCTCCATGAGGACGCTCGGCTTCATGCCCGGCGTGCTCGAGCGGTTCGAGGCGCTGCTGATGCGCGAGCAGGGCATCCTCCTCGTGACCGGGCCTACGGGATCCGGAAAAACGACGACCCTGTACGCAGCGCTGAACACGCGCCGCGGAGAGTCGGTGAACATCGTCACCGTCGAAGATCCAGTCGAGTACCGGCTCAGCGGCGTCAACCAGGTTCAGGTGAACGAGAAGCAGGGGCTCACCTTCGCGGGCGTTCTGAGATCCGTTCTGCGCCAGGACCCCGACGTGTTGCTGGTTGGAGAAATCCGCGACCAGGAAACGGCCACCATCGCTTTTCAGGCCGCGATGACCGGCCACCTCGTATTATCGACGCTCCACACCAACGATTCGATTGGCGCGATCACGCGTCTCTCCAACATCGGAGTCGAGCCGTTTCGCGTAGCTGCCGGACTGATCGGAGTCACTGCTCAGCGTCTCGTGCGCAGAGTATGTCCGCACTGCCGCTACGAGGCGCCGGTCGAGGAGCTTCACCCGATGGTTCGCGCCGCGCAGCAGCGGCTGTTCAATCGCGCGCGTCACGTGAAAGCGACAGGATGCTCCGAGTGCGGGTTCAGCGGCTACATCGGGAGACTCCCTCTCATCGAATTCCTCGAGATCACGCCCGAGATACGCGGCATGATCACGGTGGGAAAGAGCGCCGATGAGATCCGTTCCCATGCGCTCCGCACGAACGCCCTCCACACCTTCGACAACGATGCGCTGTGGCACATTGCGGAGGGTGACACGACAGCAGATGAAGTCATTCCTTACACCGAGTTCGAGCGGCGCAAGACTCCACGCACGAACACTCCTCGCGTAAACGCGGAGTACCTTCCTGAGCTCGACGCTGAGGGTGTGCCCAAGCCATCGCGCGTGCTTCTCGCAGTCAGCGACCAGGCTGATCGCGTCCGGTACAACGACATCCTTGTCGAAGCACGATTCGCAGTGACGATCGCGAACGATGGAGCGGCGGCACTGGGTATCCTCGCCCAGGATCCACCCGATGCGCTCGTCGTTGCCCTGAAGCTCCCAATTCTCGACGGACGGCAGGTGGTGCACGCTGCCCGCACGGTGGTGGGATTGATCGACATGCCGATCATCGTGGTCGCTCCCGCCGGATCGGAGACCGAGACCGGCGATCTGCACACGCAGGGCGTTGACGACGTGCTGTTCGAGCCGCTCGACGCTGCCCGATTCCGCTCACGTGTCACGAGCGTGATGAGAAGTCGCGGCCTGTGGGCCGAAACTGAAGAAGTGATGCGTCCGCTCATTCCACAGGACGAGGCGGAGCGGTTGGTGGAATTTCGCCTCGGCGCGTCGGTGGAACCGAAGCCGGAGGAGCGCTTCGACAAGATCAGCCGCATGGCGCAGCGTGTGTTCAACGCGCCCTTTGCGGGAATCTCTTTCGTGGAAGGCGACCGCCAGTGGTTCAAGTCGAGGCAGGGTCTTCAGCTGGAAGACGCGCCGCGCGAGCTGTCATTCTGCGGACACGCGATCGTCGGACAGGACCCTCTCATCGTGGAGGACGCCGTGCTCGACCCGCGCTTCGCCCAGAATCCTATCGTACTCGAGGAGCCGCGCATAAGATTCTACGCGGGACAGCCGATCCGGGGACCGGGAGGACACAACGTCGGAACCTTGTGCGTCATGGACAAGGTCCCGCGTGAGTTCACCGACGACGACCTGGAGACGCTGCGCGACCTCGGCGGGATGGTGGAAAAAGAGCTTCGTGCCGACCCGAAAGCAAAGGTGACAGCGCCGCCGGACTGATCAACTTTCGATGGTGATACCGCGATGCTCTCCAGAATAAAGCAGATAGCGATTCCGGTTCACGATGTGGAAGAAGCAAAGCGCTTCTATCGCGATGTTCTGGAGCTGCGACATCTCTTCGATGCGCCCCCCGCCCTTTCATTCTTCGATGCCGGCGGCGTACAGCTGATGTTGGCCGGACCGGCAGCGCAGGGGCCGGACGGAAACGAGCAGCATGCAGTCCTCTTCTACGACACCGACGACATCAAGTCGACCTATGCGAGGCTCGTTTCCGCGGGAACCCGAAGCCTTCAGGAGCCGCACGTCATCGCGCGTATGAACGGGCGCGAGATCTGGATCGCCGAGCTCAACGATGGGCAGGGGAATGTCGTAGGGTTGATGAGCGAGGTTGTCGAGGCCTGACACCTTTGTCGCGCGACGGTCGTAAGAATTATTGTCGCGATTGCAACATTTTGCCGCTGCGTGCTGTCTAATCCTGACAAGCCAGGCGCCTGGGAACTCCCACCCTTCACACACACGATGAAAAAACTCTTTCTCGCAGGTCTTGCCGGAACGCTGTTCGGCATTGCGGCGCAAGCGCAGCAGGCAATTCACACGGAGTCCCCTGGGGCTTTGCCTCCCAACTGGGATCTGCTACTGCGGCCACGCACTCATGCGCCGGCTCCGACGACGCCCGCGATAACCGCCGCCGACCTCGCCACGCGACTGTACATCTTCGCCGACGATTCAATGCAGGGGCGACTGCTCGCGACGCCAGGCAACGTGAAGGGAGTCGAGTACATCGCAAGTGAAGTGAAGCGGATGGGACTCGTTCCGATGGGAGAAAACGGGACCTATTTCCAGACGGTGAACCTCGTCGATCGCACGATCGATCCGGCGACCAAGCTGACAATTGGATCAACGACGTACGCGCCGTGGACCGATTACGCGATGCGTGATCAGGGGCCCGGCGCGCGGAGCATGAACGGTGCGCAGGCCATCTATGGAGGAACGTGGGGCGATTCGGCGACGCTCATCGATCCATCGCGGACGGCGGGCAAGGTCGTCGTGCTGTCGGTCAAGCCAAACGCGATGGCGCAGACCGGCCCGGGTGGCGTCAATCGGTTCGTGATTTCCCGCAGATACGGAAATGCGGCGGGGATCGCCGTGGCGAGCATGGAGCAGGTGCCCGCGCAGCTGCTTGGATTCTTTCAGCAGCCAAACCAGCTTCTCAAGGACGACGAGAATCCGGCGGTGCCGAGCTTCATCTACGTGACGAAGCCGGTCGCGAGCGCGCTCCTGGGCGCGAACGTCGACAGCGCCGCAACCGGGGCTGTCGGTCTGACCGTCACATCGACGCCGGGCATCAGCGAGGCACCGGTGAAGTATCCAGCGAGGAATGTCGTCGCTCTGATCCCCGGCTCGGACCCCAGGCTCCGCGGCGAATACGTGGCGATCGGCGCCCACAACGACCACATCGGCTGGAGCACGCAGCCAGTCGCGCACGATTCGATCTACGTCGTGAATCATCTCTTCCGCACTGAAGGCGCGGATGACGCTCCGCCGAAGCTGGACGCGGCACAGCAGGCGCAGGTGAACTCGATCATCGCCGACATGCGCAAGCGCAGCAACGGCGCATCCGCTCGGCCCGATTCGATTTACAACGGCGCGGACGACGATGGCTCGGGCAGCGTAAGCGCGCTCGAGATCGCGCAGTACTTCGCCGGACAGAAGACGAAGCCGAAGAGATCGCTGCTGTTCGTGTGGCACGTCGGCGAGGAAGCCGGCTTGTATGGCTCGCAGTGGTTCACCGATCATCCGACCGTGCCGCGCGATTCGATTGTCGCGCAGCTGAACATGGACATGGTCGGTCGAGGCGCGGGATCCGACATTACCGGATCGACGAAGGAAGGCGGCAAGGTGCACGGGAACCCGGATTACGTGCAGCTCGTCGGCTCGCGACGCCTTTCGACCCAGCTGGGAGATCTGGCGGAAACGGTCAATCGCTCCGAGAAGCGGCCGCTCTCGTTCGACTATACGATGGACGCGAACGGCCATCCGCAGGTCATCTACTGCCGGAGCGATCACTACGAGTACGCCCGCTACGGCATCCCGATCATTTTCTTCACGACGGGCGGCCACGCAGATTACCACCAGGTGACCGATGAGCCGCAGTACATCGACTACGATCGCATGGCACGCGTCGCTCAGTACGTCGCTGACCTCGCCACCAGAGTCGGCAATCTGGATCAGCGGCCGGTGGTCGACAAAACCAAACCCGATCCGCATGGACAGTGCGTGCAGTAGCGGGAGGCGGGAGGCAGGAGGCGGGAGGCGATCAGGTGCCTCCGACATCTCTGCCACTACGCGCGATAAGAGTCCCACCCTTCACTCTCGTGCTCTCGCAGACGCGAGTGTGATAAAGGTCTGAGCCGGGTCGCCGGCGAAGGCCAACAAAAAAACCCCGGCGGTAGCGAAGCTCGCTACCGTCGGGGTTTTTTCAGGTACCCATTACCCGTTACCCGTTACGCGTTACCCGGTACCCGCTGCCTACTAGCTGTCAGCTATCAGCTATTAGCTATCAGCCGTTACGAATCTGAATAAATGGCCGTTGTGCCGTTGATCGAAATCGTGAGTGTCCGGGATCCGCCGAAGCTGCCGTTGTTCTGGATGGTGCCCTGATAGGGCTGATCGCCGAAGTCGCCTCCCAGGTTCGGTGTGAAAAACACCGTGTTCCCCGATTGCGACCAGCTTCCCGATTCGTTCGCCACCGCCTGAAAGCCATTGTCCTGATACACCTGCTGCTCGGTGTACGTGCCGTTGGAGGTAAGCACGAAGTTGTCGCTCTGGACGGTTATCGTATGGCCGCTGGTCTGATCGACGTACTGGTAGGGCACGTTCGTCGAGCCACTGGAGTTGCTAACTCTCACCAGGGAATAGGCGCCGTCCGCTGCGACGTTGTTTCCGTTCAAATCGGAGCACGCCGAGGCGGACCCAACCAGCAGCGCAGCCGCTAAAAGAACTTTTGTACGAGTCAACATTTATCGATCCTCAATAGGAGTCCACGACTGGACCAAAGCGTCCACGACCGGACCATGAAAGAAAGGGGCCACGACTTTGGCGCCGTCTCCCATAGTCTGACCAGCTCAGGCGAGCCGATGTTCCCTCCCGGCTGGAAAATCGACGGTCGAACTGGCCCGTATTTCGCCTACTAGCAGACGGTCAAATCTCGCTAAACGTCAAGAACAGGGTTCTATGTCTCCACTCCGCACGCCCTTGCCGAGCCAACACTCGACAATACGCTTTGTCTTCTTCCCGCTTGCTCTCGCGCTCCTCGGAGGTTGCAAGGCGAAGGAAACCTCGGGCGCGAAAGCCGAAAACGCGCAGACCTGGTCACCCGGCAAGCTCACGTCGGTTCAAGGCGTGCCGGCAACCGCGATCGAGACGCTGATCCAGCAAAAGCTCGCGGGGCCCAGGCTCCCGATGATCGACGACGATCAGTGGGGACACACCAAGACTCTGTACAGGATTTACGGAAACAATCCGCTGTGGCTCACCAGCGACGGCCTGCACGAGAATCGAACGAAGGCGGTCACCAATGCGATCCTCGCCGCCAATACCGACGGGATGCGGCTGAACGACTACCCCATCGGCGCGCTGGCCGAGGCGATTGGCGCGCTCAAACAGACCAAGACACCGACAGCGGAGCAGCTGGCCACGGCGGACGTCCTTCTCACAGCGTCCTACACATCATTGGGCGAGGATCTCCTCACGGGACAGATCGATCCGAGAACCGTGGCTCAATCGTGGCACGTCGATCCCGAGGAAGAGAAAATCGACAGCGCGCTCGTGCGGAATCTCCGTTACGAGCAGCTCGACAAAGCCCTCGCCACGATGCGCCCCACGGACGAGGACTACGCCGCGCTGAGCACGCAGCTCCAGAAATACCGCGTTCTCGTCGCAAAGGGCGGATGGCAGAAGATACCCGCGAGTCCGAACGTGAAGCCCGGAGCTCCAGCGAATCCAGCGGTACTGACTGCAGTCAGAAACAGGCTCGCAGCGGAAGGAATCGTCGCGGCGCCAGCAGGGGGCGCTACCAAAGCGTCGATGACTTCGCAGGGCGCGAGCGCTTCTTCGGGCGGCGTTTACGACCACGAGCTCGCCGCGGCCGTTGCGCTCTTTCAGGAACGGCACGCGATCAACGTCGACAGCGCCCTCGGGAGCGAGACCCTCGAAGCCATGAACGTGCCAGCCGACTACCGGTTGGGCGAGATCGCCGCGAACATGGAGCGGTATCGCTGGCTGCCGAGGAGTTTCGGGCAGCGATACATCTTCGTGAACGTGCCTGCATTCCGTCTCGAGGCATTCGACAGCGGACAAAAAACGCTGGAGATGAAGGTCATCGTCGGGCAGGAGTACGAGGACAAGGCAACGCCTGTGTTCGCGGATTCGATGGAGACCGTCGTGTTCCGGCCTTACTGGAACGTGACTCCCGACATCGCCGCCAAGGAGATTTTCCCGAAGGGACCGGCGTACCTCGCCCGCGAGGACATGGAGACGTACCAGGAGAACGGGCAAACGCGCGTGCGCCAGCGTCCGGGGCCGAAAAACGCGCTGGGATACGTGAAGTTTCTGTTCCCGAACGACTTCAACATTTACCTGCACGACACCCCAAATCACGAGCTCTTCAACAAGGATGTCCGGGCGTTCAGTCACGGCTGCATCCGGGTGGAGAAGCCCGAGGAGCTCGCGGAGTGGGTGCTCGGCTGGCCGGCGGAAAAGGTTCAGCAGGAGATGCAGAATCCGCCCGACAACAAATCGGTGAAGGTGCCGCAGAAGATTCCGGTTTACATCACCTATTTCACGACGTACATGAACAACGGTCAGCTGTACTTCGGCAACGACTTGTATGAGCGCGACGACAAGCTGGTGCAGAGCGTGATGCCTGGCGCGATGCCAAGCAAGGAAGTGGTCGACGCGGTGCAGGCGCTGCGAAGGATTGCCGGCAGCTGACGAAAAAAACCACAGGAGACCGAGCGGTGGTTCGACCCGCATTCAGTGGAAAAGCACCAGCCGTAACACGGGCCTGCATGGGCATCAAGGGCCTCGACGACATACTCGGCGGCGGACTGCCGACGAATCACCTGTACCTGATCGACGGTGAGCCGGGCACGGGCAAGACGACCATGGCGCTGCAGTTCCTGCTCGAGGGGGCACGCAAGGGTGAGCGCGGGCTGTACGTGACGCTCTCCGAATCGCGTGAGGAGCTTCAGGCGGTTGCCGAATCGCACGGCTGGAACCTCGATGGAATCGACATCTTCGAGATGTCCAAGGAGGGCACGCGGGATCTGGAAGAGAGCTACACGATCTTCCATCCGGCGGAGGTGGAGCTTCAGCAAACGGTGGACGAGGTTCTGGACGTCGTCAAAGCGAAGAACCCATTGCGCATCGCGTTCGACTCCTTGTCCGAGATGCGACTCCTGGCGCGAGAGCCGCTGCGCTTTCGCCGACAGATCCTGGCGCTGAAGCAGTTCTTCAACGGGCGCGACTGCACGGTTGTCCTTCTCGACGACAAGACGTCGCCGGATGGGGATCTGCAGCTGCACAGCCTGGCGCACGGAGTGATCGTGCTCGAGCACGTTGCGCTGGAGTACGGATCGGAGCGCAGGCGGTTGCAGGTGACGAAGGTGCGCGGCATCGAGTTCCGCGGTGGGTACCACGATTTCCGAATCGTGCAGGGCGGAATCGAGGTTTATCCGCGGGTGCTGCAGGACGAGCCGCGCGTCGATGTTTCCAGCGACTACCTGCTCAGCGGCTCGGCACCACTGGACGCGCTTCTCGGAGGGGGGCTCACGTGCGGCACGAGCACTCTGATAACCGGCGCGGCGGGCACGGGAAAATCGATTCTCTGCACCCAGTTTGCGAGGGCGGAGATCAAGCGTGGCAAGAAGGTGTTGTTCTACCTGTTCGACGAACGGATCACCACGTTCCGGCTCCGCACGCAGGCCCTTGGGATGGACATGGAAACCGCACGCGCAAGCGGCCAGCTGCGGATGGTTCAGGTCGAGCCAACCGAGCTGTCACCGGGAGAATTTGCCAGCCAGGTTGTCCGCGCGGTCGAAGACGACGGCGTCTCCCTCGTGATTCTCGATTCCATCAACGGCTATATGCAGTCGATGCCCGAGGAGAGACTCCTCGCGATACAAATCCACGAGCTCCTCAGCTTTCTGGCGAACAACGGTGTCACATCGATCATGACTCTCGTGCAGCACGGCATCTTCGGAAATCCCGTGGACGAGGCCGCTGAAGTGAGTTATCTCGCCGATACCGTGATTCTGCTTCGCTACTTCGAGGTGAGTGGAAGCGTGAGGCAGGCGATATCGGTGGTGAAAAAGCGAAGCAGCGATCACGAGCGGATGATTCGTGAATGCAAGGTCAAGAAAGGCGGTCTATTTGTCGGCGAGCCGCTGTCCGAATTTCAGGGGGTGCTGACCGGCGTGCCGCACTACACCGGCCCCGCCGCCCCATTGCTCGAGGAGCGGGACAATGGCAACCGTAGCGACGGAGTCAGCAGACAGCCGAGTGAGCCGGCGCACGGGCCGGAGGACGGAATCGCCGAGCATGGCCGCAAGCGCAGCAGAAAGAAGTCACGTCGCTAACGCTCTCTCGGTCGCCGTTCTAACGCCAACCGGACAGGACGGAAGGGTCGCACAGAAGGTGCTACAGCGGACCGGACTGGATCCGCGCGTCTGTACGGGAATGGCGGAAGTTTGCGATCTGATTCGGCAGGAACAGATCGGCGTGCTCTTGCTGGCGGAAGAAGCTCTCGACGAAGCGTCCCGCGACCAGCTCTTCGATGCACTCAATCGTCAGCCGTCGTGGTCCGATCTACCCATAGTGATTCTCACGGGCGAGGACGAACTGTCGGGTGCGCTGCCCCGCGCGCTCAAGGGAGTAGCCGAGAAGGGAAACGTCACGCTGCTGGAGCGGCCCGTCCGCGTGACGACGCTGACGACGGTCATACGGTCGGGACTCCGTGCCCGGCAGAGGCAGCTCGATGTGAAGGCGCACCTGGCTGAGCGTGAAGCCTCCGAGAGTTTTCTGCGGGAGAGCGAGATGCGGTTGCGAGCGGCCGTTCAATCGGCGCCGTACCCCCTCATGCTTCACGCTGCGGACGGGGAGATTCTCCAGCTGAGCGAGGCGTGGATGACGCTGACGGGCTACTACTCGACGCCAGTCACCACGACCGAGGAGTGGGCGGCGCTCGCTCTTCCTGAGAGCAAAGAGAGTCCCATTTTGCCCCACAGTGCCGACGCGCTCGATCAGCCCGAGGGCGAGTCGAGGCGGTTGGGCGAGCACGTTGTGCGCGCTGCCGATGGAACCGACCGCGTCTGGGACTTTCATCGCGTTGCACTCGGCTCGCTACCCGATGGGCGTCGTCTCTGGCTCACGGCGGCGGTAGACGTCACCGAGTACAAGCACCTTGTTGCCAGCGAACGCGCCGCGCGCCAGGAGGCCGAGGAAGCAAACGCGGCCAAGAGCCAGTTCCTGGCGACGATGTCGCACGAGCTGCGCACTCCGCTCAATGCGATCGCGGGCTACTCGGAATTGCTGAAGCTCGAGCTGCGCGGTCCCATCACGCCGGAGCAGCGCGAAGATCTGGAGCGCATCGATCGCAGCCAGCGTCACCTGCTCTCGCTGATCAACGACGTGCTCAACTTCGCCAAGATCGAGGCCGGTCACGTCGCCGTGGAATCAAAGGCGATGGGATTGGGCAGCGTGATCCAGAGTCTCCGCGAATTCGTGGAGCCGCAGCTTCGCGAGAAGGGCCTGACGTTTTCGATGGCCGACGACATTCCGGAAACGGAGGCATGCGGAGATCCCGACAAGGTCAGGCAGATCCTGATCAACCTTCTGTCGAATGCGATCAAGTTCACGCCGGCGGGGGGTCGCATCGATCTGGAGTGCCGTGAAGACGAGAAAATGCTCTATCTATGCGTGGAGGATTCCGGATCCGGGATTCCGGAGGACAAACTCGAGGCGATCTTCGAGCCCTTCGTGCAGGTGAACCGCGACTACGCGTCAAAGCACGAAGGTACGGGCCTCGGTTTGTCGATCAGCCGCGATCTCGCGCGCAGAATGGGCGGCGATCTTACCGTGACCAGCTCGCTGGGTGAAGGATCCAGGTTCGTGCTCGCTCTGCCGAGGGCTTGAGCGGGAGGCGGGAGGCGGGAGGCGGGAAGGCGGGAAGGCGGGAAGGCGGGAAGGCGGGAAGGCGGAAAGGCGGAAAGCGCGGGACAGGCTTTAGCCGATTCTCGCTTCTGAAGTCGCGTCGAATACGTGCAGGCCTTCGGGCCGCACACGGATCGTGACGTTATCACCGGCGGTGATGCGCGGCTGAACGGGGGCGACCGCAACCGCGCGCTCTCCGCCCGGCAACGTGACATACACGATCTGCTCATTCCCCATCGGCTCGACAACCCCGACTTCGGCGCGCAGGGCTCCCTCGCTGGTTGCGCTCGCGTCGGTGATCTCGAGGTGCTGCGGCCTGATGCCGAGGAAAACTGATCCGTCCACGCCGGGCTGGCAGGGAACGCGAATCGTAAGGTCGGCGCCGCGGAAGGTGCACATCCCTCCGGCGCCGGTGCGCACGAGCGTGCCCTTGAAGAAGTTCATTGCCGGACTGCCGATGAAGCCGGCGACGAACTTGTTTGCCGGCTTCTCGTACAGCTCCATCGGCGTCGCGACCTGCTGAAGCACTCCTTCCTTGAGCACCGCGATTCGATCGCCGAGCGTGAGAGCCTCGGATTGGTCGTGGGTGACGTACACCATCGTGGCGCCGAGCTTTCGGTGAAGTCTCGACAGCTCGACGCGCGTCTCGACGCGAAGCTGCGCGTCGAGATTCGAGAGCGGCTCGTCGAAGAGAAATGCGAGCGGCTCGCGGACGATCGCCCGCCCGAGGGCGACGCGCTGGCGCTGGCCACCTGAGAGCTGGGCGGGCTTGCGGTCCAGCAGCGGCTCGAGGCCGAGGGACGTCGCGACGGCGCTCACGCGCTCATTGATCATGTCGCGCGGCTGTTTCCGGATGTTGAGTCCGAAGGCGAGGTTATCGCGCACCGTCATGTGCGGATAGAGAGCGTAGTTCTGGAAAACCATCGCGATGTCGCGCTGCTGCGGCGGAAGGTCGGTGACGTCGCGGTCGCCGATGCGAATGACACCGTCGCTCACGCGCTCGAGACCCGCCATGAGACGGAGGACCGTCGACTTCCCGCTGCCCGATGGTCCGACGAGCACGAGCAGCTCGCCATCGGCCGCTTCGAGGCTGAGATCGCGCGCGGCGACGTAGCCGTTCGGGTAGGTCTTGTCGACGTGCTCCAGCGCTATGCGGGCCATGGGTTTCTCTTGGCGATCGAGGTTTTTGTCAACTGCAACAGAACGCGAGGCGAGATATTAGAGGCACAGATAGTGGATCTCAGACAACTGCTCCAAGACCGATCCAGCGCCCGTCAGAGTAAGGGCAACGGCCTTGGCCGTCACGCCACCGAGGCCGGTCTTGGCGCAGTTGTCCGGGATCTGAATTCTGTGCCTCTGAATTCTCGCCTCGCGTGCTTTGCGGTTTTTTGTTCTCATCCTTTTACAGCCCCTGCTGTGAGTCCCTGCACGATGCGCCTTTGGAAAAACAGAACCAAAGCCGCGACGGGGGTCGTTGCTACGACTGCTGCAGCGAGGATCTCTCCCCATGGCACCTGGTACTGTCCCCGAAACAGCGCGATCGCGACCGGGACCGTCTGGCGCTCTGGTCCCAGCGTAAACGAGAGCGCAAACAGGAACTCATTCCAGCAATAGATGAACGTGAGGATTCCCGTCGTCGCCAGGCTCGGTACCGCGAGCGGGAGCAGGATTTTTGTGAAGCTCTGCCTCCGTGACGCCCCATCGACGTGCGCTGCTTCCTCCAGATCCTTGGGAATCTGTCGGATCGAGCCGGTGAGAACCCATACGGTCAGTGGCATTGCGAACGTCATGTACGGCATGATCAGACCGGGATACGTATCGATCAGGTGCAGCGATCGAAGCAACAGGTAAAGTGGGCTCACGATCGAGATCTGCGGGAACATCGTCACGGCGAGGATGAACGCCATGATCGCGGCTTTGCCCTTGAACTCGAGGCGCGCGAGGGCATACGCCGCGAGTGTCCCGACGCACAGGCAGAAGATCGTGGTCGTCCCGGCGACAATGAGCGAATTCCTGATTGGCGTTATGAAGTCGCGGTCGACGAAGAGCGCGCGATAGTGATCTCCGATGATGTGCTGCGGCCAGAGCGACGGATCCCGGAAGAGCGCGGCGTCGGGGGTGAGCGACGCGACGATGGCCCAGTAGAACGGGAAGAGCGTGAACAGCATCAGGAGCACGAGCGCGGCACCGAAGACCCACTGTCCCCAGTGAACACCCGCTGTCTTCCGGCTGGGAACGCGAACCGCACGCACGGTGCGACTCATGTCTCGTCCCCTCCGAGCCGCACGCCGAGTCCGCGGACGTATAGCAGCGCGAGTCCGAACGTGATCGCGAAGATCACCACCGAAAGCGCCGAGCCGTACCCGAAGCGAAGATTCTGGAGCAAGGCGTTGAAGGTGTAGAGTGCCACCGGCTCGGTCGACGTGCCTGGACCTCCGCCTGTCAGCACGTAGATGAGATCGAACACGCGAAATCCATCGAGCGTCCTGAATACCAGCGTGACGAGGATCGCCGGCTTGAGCAGCGGCAGCGTGATGTGGCGCAGCTGCCACCACGCGTTCGCGCCGTCGACGGCGGCCGCTTCGTAGAGGCTGAGATCGATGTTCTGCAGGCCGGCGAGGAGCAGGAGAGCGACAAACGGCGTCGTCTTCCAGACGTCGGCCAGAACGACTGGCACCCACGCGGTCGCCGTCTGGATGAACCAGACCATCGACTCCTTGAGGATGTGCGCGTCGACCAGCAATGCGTTGGCGATTCCACCCTGCGACTCGAAGATGAATCGCCAGAGCAGCGCCGCAACGACCGTCGGAATCGCCCACGGCACCAGCACTGCTGCGCGCACGAATCCCCTTCCCCTGAAGACGCGGTTCATCGCCAGCGCGAGGAAAAGGCCGATCAACAGCTCCAGCGTGATCGAGACAACCGTGAAGAACGCCGTATGCGCGAGCGCCGCCCAGAATCGGGGATCCTTTGCAATTTCCACATAGTTGGCGAGGCCGACGAACGGCTGTCCGAGCCACGGCATGCGCAGCTCGTGGAGGTGCAGTGATTCCCACACTGTCCACCCGAGCGGAAAGATCGCGATCAAGCCGATGACGGCGAGCGCGGGGGCGACCAGCGTCCACCCGAGGCGAGCCTCATGGCCGAGACGGGAGATTGTTTTCATCTGGCAACAGCTGGAACGGTGTTCTCCATCGACATCAGCTTCCGCATTCCAGTGCGCTCGATGAGCGCGTCGATCTTCTTCGCGGCCGAGTTGAGCGCGTCCTGCGGCTCGGCCTGCCGGACGAGCGCGCGATGGAGCTCGATCTGGAGAATCTCCGACAGCTCTGTATAGATCGGCGTGACGGGTCTCGGCGTGGCGCTCTCGATTGCGCGACGGACAGCGTCGAGAGGAATCGCGAGCGCGTCTTCCAACCGCTTATCGCTGTAGAGGGCGGTGCGCGTCGGATACTGCTTGACCGCCTGCGCGCGCTGCAGCATCTGCTCCGGCGCGGTGAGATACGCGATCAGCTCGTACGCGGCGTCCGGCGCCTTGCTGTAAGCGTTGATCGCGAGCTGTGCCCCGCCCAATGTGGCCGTCGAGTGGCCGCCCGGCTCGCCCGACGATGGCATCGGTGACACGGCGAACTTACCCGCCACACGGGACGATGTGTCGCTCATCGCCCCGACCGCGTACGGCCAGTTGCGCATGAACGTGGAAGTTCCGTTCTGAAAAGCGTAGCGCGCCTCCTCCTCGTGCCAGGTGAGGACGTCCAGCGGAGCGATCTTCGAGTTGTAAAGCTCGTCGCGCATGAACTGAAGGGCCTTCACCGCTTCCGGCCGATTGACCACAACGCGCCCGCTGTCGTCGAGGATCCGCCCGCCGAAGGCGCCGAGGTACTCGACGAAGCCGGTGATGAGTCCCTCGTAGCGCGCGCCCTGCCAGACGATGCCGAATCGCGGACCGCGAGGCGTTGCCATCGTGCGTTTTGCGTCGGCGACAACCTCGAAGAGTGTGGCGGGCTCTTTCGGAACAAGGTCGGTGCGTCGGTACAGCAGTCCGACGTCGGCAAACCAGGGCAGCGCATAAAGGCGTCCCGCCCAGGTGTTGGCGGTGATCGTGGCGGGAAAAAATTCGCTGGTCGGCGGCGAAAACCGCGTGAGCGGCAAAACCCATCCGGCCGCCGCAAACTCGGGAGTCCAAACGACATCGAGCTGTAGGATATCGGGATTTCCGACGCGCGCATTGAGCCACTGGACATAAAGCTGATGCCGCTGCGACGCGTCGTCGGGCGTGCGTTGCAACTCGACGCGAATGTCGGGGTGCAGCACCATAAACTGCTTGAGCTGTTTCGCGACGAGCGTCCCCTCCGCACCGAGGGCAGACCCAGAGAAAGTGAGAACCGTTTCGTTCTTGTTGTCGGCCTGCTCGCATCCACCGAGAAGTGCCGCGGCCATCACGAGGTGAAGAAAGCGCCGCGCTAGTTTCACGCGTTCCCGGAGGGAAGGAGGGCTGCGTGTAAGCAAGCTAGCCACCCGGAGTCGGATGCCCCGCCCGACTGGCCTGCGCAAAGATCTCGAACAAAAAAGGCCAAGCAACGCCTCCAGGGAGGACACGCGGGGTTTCCGACTGAACGTCGCGCGCTTATAATCTGGCCTGCGCGGCTACAGTACCGCGAGATCCTGCGCCCCGCCCCCTTTGCGGAGATCCAGCTCGATGACTCATCTGACGCCGATCGACTACCTCCTCATGCTCGTGTATTTCGCGGTCGTCCTCTCGGTGGGCTGGATGCTGAGACGGTCGACCAAGACGAGCACTGACTTCTTCCTGTCAGGTCGCTCAATCCCATCGTGGGTCGCCGGCCTCGCGTTCATCTCCGCCAACCTCGGCGCCCAGGAAGTGATCGGGATGGGCGCTTCCGGCGCGAAATACGGAATCGCGACCAGCCACTTCTACTGGATCGGCGCGATCCCGGCGATGGTGTTCGTCGGCCTCTTCATGATGCCGTTCTACTATGGATCACGGGCCCGGTCGGTCCCTGAATACCTGAAGCTCCGCTACGACGAAAAGACGCGCACCCTCAACGCCGTTTCCTTCGCCGTGATGACGATCATGTCGTCCGGCATCTCGATGTACGCGATGGGCAAGCTCTTCAACCTGCTGCTCGGGTGGAGCTTCGACCTCAGCATGCTCGTCGCCGCCGTGATCGTCCTCGCCTACATCTTCCTCGGTGGACTTACGAGCGCGATCTACAATGAAGTGATTCAGTTCTTCCTCATCGTTTTCGGATTCGCGCCGCTCGTATTTCTCGGGCTGAGAGCGGCGGGAGGATGGAGCGGACTGCAGGTGAAGCTGGCAGAGGTCTCGGTGCAGCGTGGATTCCAGCCGGGAGCAATGACGCACGCGTGGAGGTACATGGGTGATCCATCGCAGAATCCCATCGGCGTCGAGTGGTTCGGCCTCGTGATGGGCCTCGGCTTCGTGCTGTCATTCGGGTATTGGTGCACGGACTTCCTCGTCGTGCAGAGGGCGATGGCGTCTGAATCGATGGCCGCGGCGCGACGCACTCCCTTGATTGCAGCGCTGCCCAAGGTTCTCTTCCCGTTCCTCGTGATTCTGCCCGGTATGATCGCGCTCGGCGTCGACTGGCACAGCGTAGGCGCAGGGGCGCAGCATGCGGTCTCGGCCGCCAACCTCGGAATCATTCCGCCGAAGATCGACGCGGCGACGGGTGGACCCCTCATCGACCAGGCAGGTCACGTGGTGATGGACTACGATCTGTCCGTGCCGATGATGCTGATACGCTTCTTCCCGTCCGGGATGCTTGGACTCGGACTCACCGCGCTCCTCGCGTCGTTCATGTCCGGGATGGCGGGCAACGTCACCGCGTTCAACACCGTGTGGACGTACGACATCTACCAGAGCCACATCAAGAAGGGCGCTAGCGACGAGCACTACCTGTGGATGGGCCGCGCAGCGACGGTGTTCGGCATCGCGCTGTCGATCGCGGCGGCGTACGTCGCAGCGTCGTTCAACAACATCATGGATCTGCTGCAGCTCGTGTTCGC
>Ga0070682_100000425_pt1 | contig 27344 bp, 20 predicted proteins | sample KBSC63LmetaG_FD_64668 | JGI IMG/M metagenome (GOLD analysis project Ga0070682, IMG submission 64668) | Corn rhizosphere microbial communities from Kellogg Biological Station, Michigan, USA - KBS C6-3L metaG | ecosystem: Host-associated > Plants > Roots > Rhizosphere | place: USA: Michigan...
ACACGTTGTGAGCCGTTGCTCGTTGGATGCTCGCCGGCACTGCCATTCAGCAGCGACGAAATCTCGGTTCGCACTTCGGCGGGCGTCATCCCGACCATCGTCGCGGTGCGGGAATAGTCGCCGTTCGTCGATGCAAAGGCGCGCAACACCAGCTGGCGCCTCGTATCGGCAAGCGTCGCGCCCGGCGGCAGCGTGATCGGCGTTTGCACGTCGCTTCCACGCCGAAGATGTCTTGGCATGATGTCGGCCGCCGAAATCGTGTCTCCACGACTCATGATCACCGCTCGCTCGACCGCGTTCTTGAGCTCGCGCACGTTCCCCGGCCAGTTATAGGAGAGAATCCACTCCCAGGCCGCGTCATCGAACCCGCTCACGGGCTTGCCATTCTGCTCGGCGAAACGGGCCAGGAACTCGTTGGCGAGAAGCTTGATGTCGCCGATGCGCTCGCGCAGCGGCGGCAGGAACAGCTCGACGACGGCGAGACGGTAATACAGGTCCTCGCGCAGATCGTTCTCGGAGAGTGCCTTCTGCAGATCGCGATTGGTGGCGGCGAGGATGCGAATGTCGACCTCGATCTCCTTCTTGCCGCCGAGCCGGCGGATCGATCTCGACTCGATCGCGCGCAGCAGCTTGACCTGGATGTCGGGCGGCATTTCGGCCACTTCATCCAGGAAGATCGTGCCGCCATCGGCCATCTCGAAGGCTCCCGGCTTCTCGTTCACCGAGCCCGTGAAAGCGCCCTTCTCGTGTCCGAACAGCTCGTTCTCGAGAATGTCCTTCGGCAGCGCCGCGCAATTCAGTGCGAAAAAGGGTCCCTTCGCGCGCTCACTCTTGGCGTGGACCGCGCGCGCGACCAGCTCTTTACCGGTACCGGACTCGCCGAAGATCAATACGCTCGCGTTCGATGGCGCGACGGCTTCGATGATCTGGTAGACGGCGCGCATCTCTTCCGACTGGCCGGTGAGCTCACCAAAATGGGTGAGCCCCTCGAGCTTCGAGGACAGCTCGCGGTTTTTTTGCTGGACGTTGAACTTGTCGAGGGCCTTTGGGATCAGGGCCTTGAGTCGATTCAGCTTATCGGCAGTGAGCGGCTTCTCGACGTAATCGTACGCGCCCTCGCGCATCGCCTGGACGGCGGAATCGACCGTCGCCTGCCCGGTGACGATGATGCATTCAGTGGGAATCGCCCGGAGCTGGAGCTCTTTCAGCAGCGCCAGCCCATCCACCTTCGGCATCTTGAGATCGGCTAGCACCACGCCGAATGCCTCGGCACCAAGCTGGTCGAGTGCCTTCTGACCGTCTACGGCGACGGCGACATCATAACCCTCATCGCGCAGGATCGCGCTCAACCCTTCCGTAATGGAACGGTCGTCGTCCGCGATGAGTACCTTCGCGTGCTTCATCTCAGTCTTTGGAATGGCTCTTTCCTTCGGGCAAGATGGTTAATATAACGCTCGGACCGCGCTGCTCGACTCCCACGCCAATGCGACTGGCCAGACGTTCGATGTCGGACACAACCACGGCCGCGGCGTCGCCGTAAATCATTAGCTCGATTTGAGTTCCGGCGCCATGACCAGCTGTTGCCGAAAGCGTCCCGCCAGCTTGCGCGGCCAGCACCGAGCTCACTAATGCCAGCAACCCATCGGCTAGCGAGCTCGCTTCACTGATTTGCGACGACGCCCGCTCCGCAAAGGTCGAGATGTCGGCCTGTTCCCCTCCCCGCGCAGCCCGGCTGCGAACAACCTCCACATTCACCGACGCGCCGCTAAGCGCATTTCGAATCTCATGGCCCGCGCGCCGAACCACCTCGCGGATCACCTGCGGGGCATCGGCGCCTCGGTGCCGAGCGTCAGTCACTCAGATCCGCATCATCAGGCGCTGCTTCGACGACCGCGAGATCCGGATGCGGCTGCGGCCGGTGGTGCTCGACGGGCTTCACGTACCGATCCACTATGTCGCGTGTATCGACCACTGCCAGCTGCGTAAAGAGGAAGCTGAACTTCTCGTCGTAAGCGCGCGAAAGACGCGCCTTCACGTCGGCTGGAAGATCCCAGAAACGTTTCTTGAACGGACCAAGGGCTTTCTTGCGGGTCTTGTAAAAGAACTGCTCGTCGGTATCGGCTGGCTTGCGCTCGTCCTTCGCGTTCTGTCGTAGCCAGTCGTAGATCTCGTTCCGGAACGAGTCCGAGATGTTGTCGAACAACATCGTCTGGAAGTTCGTAGCCAGGTGGATCTCCGCCGTCTCGGTGCGAGGAAAGTTGTGGAACGCACTGTCGGGCAGCGTCGATGCGCCGTGCTGCACCGCGCCCGCCAGCCCGTACTTCTCGCGTGCGACCTTGGAGAGCTTGGCCAGGGTATCGAAGTCGATCTTGACGTCGGCGATGCTGCCATCGGCGAGCACTACACCACCGTGGGTCGTGCCCGACTGCACGCTGATCTTGGACAAGCCCTCCGTTCCGCGCGAACGGTTCGCGAGGGTCTTGTTGAAGCCATCCATGTAGGTGACGAGCTCTTCGACCGTCGAGTTTTCGGTGCCGACTTCTCCGATCTCTCCACCGATAGAGATGTTAACGCCCTTCGGCTGGAGCTCTCGAACCGTCATTGCGATGTCCGCGCCCTGCTCGTAGTTGGCGCGCTGCTGTTCGTTCAGATTCGGCTTGGAAAGATCGACGAGGGTCGATGTATCGACGTCGATGTTGTAGAAGCCGGCGGCGATCGCTTCACGCGCCAGCTGCTTGACGCCGTTCACCTCGGTCACCGGATCCACGGCGAACTTCTTGGCGTTCACCTGGAAATGGTCGCCCTGGATGAAGATCGGCCCGCGAAAACCTTCGCGCATCGCCGCCGCCAGCATCACCGCGACATACTCCGCCGGGCGCTGATCGGTGTAAGCAATCTCCGACCGCGCGATCTCCTGAATCAGCGCGCCGACCTTTAGTCTCACGGCAGTTCTGAACAGCGATCGGGCGGTGTCGTACACCATCCCCCGGATGTTCATCGCGGGGACGGTGAACCCGCTCACCTTTCCCTGACCGCGAGCGATATAAAGATCGTGGATGGAAGAGGGCTGAACGCCAACGGCCTGGCCAATCTCCCAGATCAGCCAGCGCGCGTCTTCACGGTCGTCTGGCTCGCCAAATACAGCGGTGTAGACAAGTTTGTCCATCGCCGGGGAAGCGATGGCGGATTCGTCGTGGACGGTGACCTTCCCGTCGAGGACGGTCACGGCTTCATTGAATGGATTCATGAACATTTAGTGAAAGTCGTTGGGCTCCGCCGGTGTCGCAAGGGGTTGGCGGCGCTAAATGATCCGCCGCGGGTCGCTGCGCGGAAGCGAATCCCATTCTTTCTTCGCCGAGTCGGCGCCGGGGCGGCCGAGCAGCGCGTAGGCGAACTGCTTGCCGAGCTCTACTCCGGGCTGGTTGAAAGCATCGATGCCGTAAAGCTGGCCGGCGTATGCCGTCGCAAGCTCCAGGAACATCATGAGCTCGCCGACGTTTGTCGCGTCGACGCGGTCGAGCTGAATCGTCATGTTCGGTCGCGCGCGCCTCGCCAACGCGCCCGCGGTCGCTCGCTGCTCGATGTCGATCAGCTCACCGAGGCTGTGGCCCGTCAGGTAGCCGAGCTCCTTCACATCTGCAAAGCCTTCCGGGATTTTGATGTCCGTTTCGCGATGACCAATCGCAACGAAGGTGACCGTCTTGTCGGCCGGCCCTTCCATGAACAGCTGAACCTGAGCGTGTTGGTCCGTCGCTCCAAGCGCGGCAATCGGTGTCGACCCAACTGAAGTTCCATCAGGACGCTTCTTGCCGAGGCTCTCGGCCCAGAGCTGGACGAACCAGGCCGCGAAATCCCGCAACGGATCCGAGTAGGGCATGAAAACGGCGATCGACTTCCTTAGCTCGGTGTCCGCCAGCCACTGCAGCATCGCGTAGACGCCAGCGGGGTTTTTGCCCAGCTCCGCGGACGCACAGCGTCTTGCCATCGCACCTGCGCCCGCGAGGAGCGCCTTCACGTCGATTCCGATCAGCGCCGCCGGCAAGGTGCCGACGGGCGTCAGCACACTGAACCTTCCGCCGACTCCCGGCGGAATCTCGAGCGCCGGAACGCCCAGCCGCTCGGCAAGCGGCCGCAACGCACCCTGCTTGGGATCTGTGACGAAGACCATCTGCTTTCTGACGTCGAGCTTCGCAGTCAGAATGCGGTCGTGGACAATGAGAAACTGCGCCATCGTTTCGGCGGTGCCGCCCGACTTGGAGGTGACGATGAACAGCGAGCGTTCGAGACGCAGACGCTTCAGCAGCGCGGCGATGGTCTCCGGATCCACGTTGTCGAGAACGTGGAGACGGGGAAATCCGCCGCGAGCCTTGTCGTCGAGCATGTTCCATCCGCTGGGCCGGAGCGCCGTGCGGAGCGCGATCGGCCCGAGCGCGGAACCGCCGATGCCGAGGATCACGACGTCGTCGTACTTGCCGCGCGCGCCTTCCGCGAAACGGATCGATTGCTCCAGCAGCCGCGCATCGCCGGGTAGTTCGGCAAAGGTGACACTGCCGTTCTTGCGGAGCACGTCAAATCCAGCATAGGCCGCGGGGAACCGCTCTGCCGCGGAAGCCCAGCTCTTCGAATCGATCCCGCCGGGCGAGATCATCATGTTGGAGTAGTCGAGTCTAAGCGACATCAGTTGACCTGGACGGTAAGTCCATCGAATGCAGGAGCGATACCGCGCGGCAGCTCCTTCTCGAGATCGGCGTGCGCAGTTCGGTGGGTGAGGTGAGTCAGCCAGGTTTCGCGGGCGCCGACTTTCTGCGCAACGCTGACCGCCTCCGAGATGCTGAGGTGAGTCGGGTGCGGCTTGTGAAACAAAGCATTGAGGACGAGCACGTCGACGCCCGCGAACGCACGAATGGCGTTTTCCGGCAACTCCTTCGCATCGGTGACGTAGCCGAGGTTGCCGATTCGGTAGCCGTAGACGGAGATCGGTCCGTGCGGCACGGGCACCGGGGTCACGTCGACGTCCGCGACCCGAAACGTCTTCCCAGGCTCCACGCCGTGCGCGCGGCCTTCGGGCTTGCTCGTTCCCGGCAGCGCCTTGATGGAGTCGTCGAAGATATAAGCGAAGCGCTTCGCCAATCTGGTCATGGTGTCCGGCGGCCCGTACATGTCGATCGGGCCGGCGCCCAGGTCGGACAGCGCGCGGATGTCGTCGATGCCGTGAACGTGGTCGGCGTGGTCGTGGGTGAAGAGAATCGCGTCCACGCGACTGACGCCCGCGTTAATGAGCTGGAGTCTCAGCTCCGGAGGCGTGTCGATCAGGATGTTGGCCTTGCCGTCGGTCTGCACGATGGCGCCGACTCGCGTCCGCTTGTCTCTGGGGTCCGACGATCTGCACACCTCGCACGAGCAGCCGATCTGCGGGATCCCGAAGCTGGTCCCGGTGCCCAGAAAGGTGAGTTTCAGACAGTCTCCACCTTCAGCAGGTTAGTGGTTCCAGGCATGTCGAACGGTACGCCCGCGGTGACGATGATCCTGTCACCGCGCGAGGCGAGCTCGCGGTGGTTTACGACGCCCTTGGTCTGCTCCATCATCTCGTCGTAATCCGAGCAATGTGGAACAAGCTCCGGCACCACACCCCAGACCAGTGCCAGCTGACGATAGGTGCGCATCTCGTCGGTGAGCGCGAGAATCGGGACCGGCGGTCGCTTCGACGCGACGACCCGCGCTGAAAATCCGCTCTTTGTGAATACCGCGATGAGCGGCGCGTGCAGCATCCCGACCGCAGCCACCGTCGCCGCGGCGATTGCGCCTTCGGTGGTCACCACGCCGTCGGCCTGTTCCGCTCCCGCGAATGGCGTCACCGGAGGATGCGTCTCGATTTCCTTGATGATGCGCGTCATCGCCTCGACTGCCAGACGTGGATACGCGCCGGCAGCCGTCTCGGCGGACAGCATCACCGCATCGGTCCCATCCATTATCGCGTTGGCGACATCGCTCGCTTCGGCGCGGGTGGGTCGGGGATGCTCGATCATCGACTCGAGCATCTGGGTCGCCGTGATCACCGGCCGGCCGTACCTGTTGGCGAGCCGGATAATGCGTTTCTGAGCGCCGGGAACCGCCTCGAAGGGGAGCTCCACTCCGAGATCCCCCCGCGCGACCATTACCCCATCTGTAGCTCGCACGATCGCTTCGATGTTCTGGAGGGCGACGTCCTTCTCGATCTTCGCCACCACCAGCAGCCACTTCGGAATCATCTGGCGCAGCGACTCGATGTCCTCGGCGCGGCGCACGAAGCTCAGTGCGAGGTAATCGACCTGTTGTTCGACGGCGAAGCGGATGTCGGCGGCATCCTTGTCGGTGATCGAGGGCGCAGAGACCTGGATCCCGGGAAGGTTCAGACCCTTGTGACTCTTCAGCTCACCGCCGTTGAGTACGCGCGCCTTCACGCGCGCGTCGCCGACCTCGAGCGCCACCAGCTCGATCAATCCGTCGTTGATGAGGATCCGGTCGCCAACCCGCACGTCGTGCGCGAGCTGATCGTAAGTGACCGGTATCTCGCTTCCCCGCTCTTCTCCTTCGTGCACCAGTGTGACATCGCCACCGACTTCGAGCATGAGTGGCGCGGGCAGATCGCCGATCCTGATGCGCGGACCCTGCAGATCGCCGAGGATCGCGATCGGCTTGCCTGATTCCTTCGCGAGCCGACGGACGAGCGCGATGGTCGCAGCGTGCTGATCGTGGGTGCCGTGGGAGAAATTCACTCGGGCCACGTTCATGCCCGCCTCGATCAGACCGCCGATGGTTTCATCAGTCGCGGTCGAAGGGCCAAGCGTGCAGACGATCTTGGTGCGGGGAGTGTAGATGCCGGTCACTTCCCGCCAGGTGCGAGTGACCCGACCTTCGTCTCGAGGCCGGCAATCAGCTCGTCGAAAGATTTCTGGAAGCTCGCGATGCCGTCGGCCAGCAGCTTGTCCGTCACTTCCTTGACCGAGATGCCAGCGGCCTCGACTTCCTTGAGCAACCCTTCGGCGGCCGAGACTTTCTTGTCGACTGTCTTCTCGACCGTGCCGTGATCACGGAACGCATCGATCGTCGCGGGTGGCATGGTGTTGACGGTGTCGGGACCAATGAGCTCCTCGACGTACATCACATCGCGATATTCCGGATTCTTGGTGCTCGTGCTTGCCCAGAGCGGCCGTTGCAGTCGCGCACCTTTCTTCGCGAGCGCATCCCAGCGAGACCCGCTGAATTTCTGCCTGAAAAGCCGGTAGGCCAGTTTCGCGTTGGCGATCGCTGCGCGCCCCTTGAGCAGCTTGAGCCGCTCTTTCTCGGCCGGCTGCGCCTTGGCAATCAACGCATCGAGACGCTTGTCGATTTCGGTATCGACTCTGCTGACGAAGAAACTTGCGACCGACGCGATGCCATCGATGGGCTGGTTGGCAGCTAGCCGATCCTCGAGTCCAGCCATGTAGGCATCGATCACCCGCTCGTGCGCCTCGAGAGCGAAGAGCAGGGTGATGTTGACGTTCACTCCCTTCGCAGTGAGCTTGCGCACCGCAATCGCGCCCTCGGCGGTGCCCGGCACTTTGACCATCACGTTCGGGCGATCGACCGTCTTCCAGAGACGGAGCGCTTCTTCCACGGTTGCATCGGCGCTGTGCGAAACGCCCGGTGAGACTTCGATCGACACGTAGCCGTCGTTGCCGCGGGTCGAGCTGAATGCGCCGGCGAAATGATCGCAGGCATCGCGCACGTCTGTGGTCTCCAGCAGCTCGAAGAGCGGCCAGGTGGTCAGGCCCTGCTCTTCGCCCTCGGCGATCTGTTCGTCGTACGCATTGCTTGACGCAAGCGCCTTCTGAAAGATCGTCGGGTTGGATGTCATACCCGTGAGCGCGTCGTCGCGAATTCTGCGATCGAGCTCACCGTCGTGCAGTATCCGCCGATCAATGCTGTCGAGCCAGATCGACTGGCCGGCATCATGAAGTTGTTGAAGTCGATTGTTTGGCATCTTCATCCCCCTCTTCAATTCTAACTCTCCAGCCGCGTCGGCGCTTCTCCCGGCGAGCACGGCGAAAAATTTGCTCCTGTCTCCAGTATGCGACCACGCCGGATTTTTCTGCTGTCGCCCGCCAGCTGCGGCGGAAAACGCGCTTCCCTGCTATTCAATGAACGGGCCGAATTCGATGTCGCCAGGCGAGTCCGCGGCCGCGACGGGGCACCACTTGGTGACGTGTTCAGCTTCCTGAGCGGCCTCTACTTCCGGGGAAAGTTGACCTACGCCCGCGTATTCGAAAATCCCCCGCCTCGCCGCGCAGCGGGAATCCACATTATCACGCCCACCGACGGATTATTGTCGCCGCACATTCGGGTAAACCTCGACGACATCGAGCGGTTCGGTACGGTTCCCATCAAGGTTGACGAATCGCGCTACCGCGTCCCGCTCGAGCTTGACGCCAACCGGCTGGCTGAAGAGATCGGCGGCAAGTGCGAAGTCGTGCTCCTCGGCTCGGTGGCCACGGGGAAATACGTAGATGTGCTCGAGCCGATTTTCGGAGGCCGGCTGCTGTTCCCAAAGGACTTCGTTGGGCGCGGCGACATGGCGAGGGGCGGTATGCTGTTGCAGCGCGCGGAGTCCGGGGTCGAGCTCAACTACATCCCGGTCTCGCATCCTACGCGGCTCGGCGTCCGACCGACAAAAAAAGCGCGCGCCGAGTTCGACGCGCGCCTTGCAGCGAATCCTTAGCGACCTTAGCGACCGACGCGCCATTCGGTGGACAGCTCGGTATTTCCCCACGCGAGCTTGAGAACACCGTGCGGGAACGTCTTGGAGGGGGGAACTTCGACCGCCGGGATGAGCCAGAAGGTGAGGCTCTCCATTGGCTCCGAGAGAGTGCGCTGTTTGAGGTCGATGCGCGCAAAGTCCTGCGACGGGTCGTAGTCGGTGCCCCACTGCAGAACTTCTTTGCTCACCACGAGCTTCCAGCCGTTCTTCGTAGGTAGCGAAAAAAGGCTGTAGATCCCTCGCGGAATGAAGACGTTGCCGATGGTCATGTCGACCTCGGCGGTGAGCTGGGTCGCCATGTTGGCGCCGGTGCGCCACACGGTGTCCCACGGCACGACACCGGGCATTCCAATCACGTTGCGGCCTCGCAAATGTGGCTGACCGTAGTCGATCGCGATGCGGGCCGGACCCGCAAGATTGAGCGCGCCGAACCAGCCGCCTTCCCCCCAACGACTGTCGATCAGCACCTGAACCGTTGCGCGCGTGCTGGCGGTCGCTCTGGGGATACGTGGGGCCTGTTGAGCGGGCGCTGCTGCCGGCGCTCCGGCGGGCGGTTGCTGGGCGCCAAGGGGGAGCGCGGCGAGAGAAGCCGCCACTAAGACTCTGCTGACTCGCATGGCTAAAAATCCCTCTTCTTCATCTCGGAGAAAAACTTCTTGGACTCCTCCCGAGCCTTGATTGTCTCTTCATCGGTGGGGTCGTCGGCGAGATTCTGGTCATACTTCTTTCCGAATCCTTTGGGGACCTTGGAGTTGGTCCCGCTCTTGGCGGCGTTCTTTTTGGCCAGTGCCAGGAGTTTCCGGTCGTCCATGCTGCGGGTATCCTTGGAGGGGGTGCTGAAAGGGAGCAACGAAGCCCGGGAAAGGCAAGAGTGACTATCCCGGATTCCGCTTACGGGACCATTATTCACCCATGGAAGCGCTTAACAGCCGAAACCTGTGATGGCCGCGTTCCCGGACGCCGTCTCCGTCCTGTCGGCGATGATCACGCCGGCGGTGCTCATTTCGGCGTGCGGTTCGCTGATCATCGCGACCTCAGACCGGCTTAACAAAGCGGTGACACGCACAAGGGAGATCTCCGCGGCGTTGATGCCGCGCGAGGTTGACCAGCGCTCCGCTCCCCGCGAGGAAGAGCGCCGAATGCTTTTCGTGCAGCTGGATTTCGCCACGACGCGATCGCGGCTGCTTCAGCGCGCGCTCTCGCGGTTGTACGGAGCGCTTGGATTCTTCGTCGGCACGAGCGTGGCAGTCGGGCTGGTGGCAATTACCAGTTCCCACTTCACCTTCCTGCCCGTCGCGCTGGGCCTCGCCGGGGCGGCGCTCCTGCTTTACGCCGCGTTCCTGCTCGTGAAAGAATCCCGTTTCGCATTGGCGGCAGTCAACGACGAAATGGATTTCGTCTGGAAGCTTGGGAAGGAGCACGGGCCGCCGGATCTTGTGGAGCGAGGGATGAGGCGGAGGGCGACGTGGTTCGGGAGGGTCAAATAGGCCCGGCGAAGCCCGGGTGCCCGGGCACCCGCCTTCCTCCAAAACATCTGTCTTGCGCGGATCTGCCGACGTTCCCATCTTAGCGCCTCGCGACAAACAGAAGTTCTCCGCGATACCTGATTCGATCCAATCCTGAGTTCTCACCGCGGGTCCACCGACGCGGTTTTCGACGGGCCGTCCATTCCGATGACCCGCCTTGCATTTACTCTCGAGGAGGCTAAGGGATGTTCCGTTTCAGAACCGTTGCCGCGGTGACGTTGGCCGCATCTACCGTCGTCGCTTGTAGCGACGACATCACGTCGCCGAGCTTGTCGGCGCCGCAGAGTCCAAACCTCTCGGTTCAGAGCAGTCGCGAAGCCGTAGTTGCCGGCGAGGTGATCGTTCGCACCGTAGATGGCGTCAACCCGGCGGATGTCGGCCGCGCCCATGGTCTCGCCCTCGGCGAGATCGGCTATCACGGCGCGTTCGCGGTTCTTCGCGGCGCGGCAGGCGCTGAGTACGCCAACGCCCGCGCACTGGCTGCCGATTCACGAGTGGTCTATGCGGAGCCGAATTACCTCCGTCAGACTACCACGATCGACCCTCGCCTCTGGGCGTTCTACAATCCCGGCGGTCTGAACATGAAATACACCCGCGGTGGGAGTAGCGGGTCTTTCATCTCCTCGTCCTACGCATCGACCGCCGACGCGGATGAAGACAACGTCGAAGGCTATGCCGCGGGCGGCTCGGCCGTCGTCGTGGGCAGCATCGACACCGGGGTCGATTTCACCCACCCCGAGTTCAAGAACGCTGACGGCACGTCGAGACTGATTGCCGGCCGCGACTGGTACAGCAACGACAATGATCCGTCGGATACAGAGGATCACGGGTCGCACACCACTGGCACGATGGCGGGAAACACCGTCGGTATCGCCGGCGTGTCCGGAGCGGCGCCGAACGTCAAAGTCTACGTGCAGCGCGTGTGTGGGAAGCGTGGATGCCCGACAGCTGCAATCGTGAGCGCCATCAGAGCCGCCGCCGATTACCCGGGCATGGTTGCCATGAACCTCAGTCTGGGTGGCACCTCGATCTCGCAGGCCGAGACCGACGCCATCGCGTACGCCGTCGGCAAGAACGTCCTGGTGATCGCTTCAGCAGGCAACGATGGGACGACGACTGTGTCGTGCCCGGCGTGCGACGTGAACGCGATCTCGGTCGCCGCAACTCAGTGGCAGGACAAGCTCGCATCGTACTCCAACAGCGGCTCCGGACTCGACATCTCTGCGCCGGGCGGCAACTGCTACTCGAACACGACGCCGGAAGGGTGCATCTACAGCGCGATCAGAGGCGGCTACGGCTGGATGCAGGGAACGTCGATGGCAGCTCCTCAGGTCACCGGTACCGCTGCGATCGTCGCATCGAAGACTGGCCTTCGCGGCCAGGCGCTGCGAGACAGAATACTGTCAACCGCCGACGATCTCGGGAGCTCAGGATACGACACGACCTTCGGGGCAGGGCGGCTCAATAGCTATCGCGCCGTTACCGGCACAAGCCTGCCTGCGGGGCAGTAACGTCTCTGAGTGAAAAAAAAGGCGGGCCACCTCGGCCCGCCTTTTTTTGTTTTGTCACCGCGCGCGAAGCGCCGTCATCCGCACTCCGAGAACCCGCACACGTGGCACTTCGCGCAGCCCTCGGCAAACTCCAGTGACGATCCGCAGTCCGGGCACGTGCCTATGAACGACTCGCTTCGGTTCAGTGCGTCGAAGCGGTACTGGGCTTGGGGCTCGTCGCTGGCGATGGGGGCCGGTTTTGGCTGGACGATCTCCACCGGCGATGGCGCTGCGGAGGTGCCACCGAGCAGATCCTGCTGAACGCCCTGCTTCTCGCGCATCCACTTCTCGAGGGCGATGCCGATCGCGTCGGGTACCGACAATACCTTGTTCGGCCCGAGCCCGATCGCCTTGTCCGATGCGATGCCGCGAAGCTGACGGTGCACTTCGCGAATCGGGATCCCTGAGCGCAGAGCCAGGGAGATCAGACGGCCGATCGCCTCCGCGTCGGCCATCGCGGCGCCACCAGCCTTGCCGAGGTTGATGAAGACCTCGAAAGGCTGGCCGCGATCGTCCTCGGTGATGTTGAGGAACATCGTGCCGAGTGGAGTCTCGATGCGGGTGGTGATACCGCGCAGGGTGTCGGGACGCGCGCGCTTGGCCCGACGCTGCAGATTTTCCGCTTCCGCGTCGAACAACGCCTGCTTCAGGCGCGCATTCTCGGCCTCCAGCTCGGCGATGGTGCCGTGGAGCTCGCCGCGCTCGGCGCGACCATCACGCTCGGCCTGGGCCTGCTGAGTTGCGCCCGTCGAAAGCACCTGGTTGTCGCGCGAGCCATCGCGATACACCGTCACGCCCTTGCACTTGAGCGCGTAGGCCAGCTCGTAGATCGAGCGCACATCCTCCGGCGACGCGGCATGCGGGAAGTTGGTGGTCTTCGAGATCGCCGAATCGCAATTCTCCTGGAAAGCCGCCTGCATCCGGACGTGCCACTCGGGGGTGATGTCGTGAGCGGTGACGAAAACGTGCTGCCACGGCTTCGGCACTTCGTCGAAGTGAATGTGGCCCTCTTTGGCGATCTTCTCCATCAGCTCGTCGGAGTACCAGCCTTCCTTTTTCGCGATCGCGACAAAATCCTCGTTCACGTCCGGCATCAACACGCCGGCCTGATTCCGCATGAACGCGATCGCGAACAGCGGCTCGATGCCGGAGGAGCAGCCGGCGATGATCGAGATCGTCCCCGTCGGCGCGATGGTGTTCACGTTGCAGTTGCGCAGCATCTGCATCGGCCGGACGCGATTGCCCCGCGCATCGCGGGCGCAGGTTTCGTCCGGACCCCAGATCGACCGCGCCCATTCGGGGAACGGTCCACGCTCGTTGGCGAGACGCTCGCTCTCTTTTTTGGACTCGACATCGACAAATTTCTGGAGCTGCCGGCCGAACTCGACGCCTTCGACGCTGTTGTAGGCAATTCCCAGGCGGACGAGCGCGTCGGCGAAGCCCATGATGCCGAAACCGATGCGTCGGATTCTCTTGGAGAGTGCGTCGATTTCCGGCAGCGGGTACTTGTTGACGTCGATGATGTTGTCGAGGAAGTGCGTAGACAGGTGGATGTCGCGCTTGAGCGCGTTCCAATCCATCTGGCCGTCCTTCACATAGTAGCCGACGTTGATCGAGCCGAGGTTGCAGACATCGTACGGCAGGAGCGGCTGCTCGCCGCACGGATTGGTTGCCTCGTACTGGCCGACATGTGGGACCGGATTGAATCGATTGGCTTCATCGATGAAGAAGCAGCCCGGCTCACCGGTTCTCCACGCACCGTCGATCATCTTGTCCCACACCGTGCGCGCATCGAGCTGGCCCGACACCTTGCCGGTGCTTGGATCGATCAGATCGTAGCTCGTTCCTGCTTTCACGGCCGACATGAATTTGTCGGTGACGGCGACGGAGATGTTGAAGTTGGTGATTTGGGTCAGGTCTTCCTTGCAGGTGATGAAGTCCATGATGTCCGGGTGATCGACGCGGAGAATCCCCATGTTGGCGCCGCGACGAGTCCCTCCCTGCTTCACCGCGTCGGTCGATGCATCGTAGAGCTTCATGAACGACACTGGGCCGGAAGCGACGCCAGTGGTCGAGCGAACCATCGAGCCTTTCCCGCGCAGCTTGGAAAAAGCGAAGCCGGTGCCGCCACCCGACTGATGGATCAGCGCCATCGAGCGCAGGGTGTCGTAGATGCCATCGCGACCGTTCGAGAGGGCATCCTCCACCGGCAGGACGAAGCACGCCGAGAGCTGACCCAGGGGTCGGCCGGCGTTCATCAGCGTCGGAGAGTTGGGCTCGAAACGGCGCTCGACCATCAGGCGGTAGAACTGCCCCGCCATGTCGCTGACTTCGCTATCGCTCGCCCCATAGCGCCTGTCCGCGTCGGCGACTGTTCCGGCAACACGCCAGAACATGTCCTCCGGTCGCTCCACCGGCGTGCCCGTAGCGTCCTTGACCAGATAGCGTTTTCCGATCACGGTGCGCGCATTTTCATTCAACTGGGCTTCGCCTTCGGGCGGCACGGCAGGTATGGGCATTAGATACAACTCTCCGCTAACAAAATGGTTGTCAACTAGATGACGATAGACTCAGGACTGCACGCTTGGGCGTCGGGTGGTTTCGACGCGGGCAGGCATACTACCCGCATTCGTGAGTCCGCGCCAGTGTCGAGTTATCTGCTTACAGGCCAATAGATTAGGTAATCCACATCACGAATAGATGGCAGGGCTTCGGTTATCCACGCGGATGCCGAATCGAACCCGCCAGTCTCGAATTCTTGCATATCACGCACCTGCAACCTCAATCGAGCCGAACCGCTCGGACTACTGTAAATACCCCTCAGACATGCGGTTAGATCGGGCCCGCGCCCGCACTGCCGGGTCAAGCGGATATCACGAATGTGGCGCGCTCTGACGCGCTCAGGGATTGCCTGGAGACGAACGTTTGCCTGGTTTCACGAGGCTAGAATGACGCCCCGAACGTTCCGTAAACCTGCGCTCTCGAAGCGCTGAGCTCCTCGCGGTTGGCAAGCGGGAAAGCGACTCCTAGCCTGAACCGAGCCTGGATATCGAGCTGCAGTCCGGTGTCGACATTCAGCTCGGCGCCGGCGGAAGTCATGGTCGGGTTGCCGATGTTGGCGGGAGTGCAGACTCCGTTGGTCGTGTCCGCGGTCGAGGGACAGAATGCGCGGCCCGTTTCACCGAAGAAAGTTAGCGATGTGCGATCGACGAAGACGGGAATGAAGCGAAACCCTCGCGATGGCGCTCCGAGTGGGGCCCGATACTCCACAGTGCCGGTGTAGGCGCGAATCCCCCGCTCGGCACTGGCCGGATATCCTCGCACGCCGAATACCCGTCGCTGCCCGCCAAGGGCTGCGCCGGGAAAAACCTCGAGGGAGGAGCCCCTGATTCCACCGGCGGAAAAAAGATCGGGACTTCGATCGTCAGTGAGCCCGCCAGCCGCGCGCAATGCCAGAACGTGATGGGCAAAGCCCGGTAAATCGATTGACTTATAGGCCGAGCTCACCCCAACCACGCTGCGCGTCGACCCACCCGACTCACCGCTCTGCCACCGCTGGCGTCCGCTCAGGCTCAAGCTCACTCCATCCTCGGGCGAGATGCTCAACCCCGGCCTTTGGGTGTTCGACCATCCGGCGGACGCGACGATCGCCGGAAAGTTGTGCCCCTCGCTGAAGAAAGATGAAAGGTGCTGCAACATTGTATCGGGGAGCGTCGTGTACGATATGCGATCGATCTCCCCTCCAATGGAGGCGATAGTGTAGTTCCTGAATCGCGGCCTGATGAAGGTCGTCATCAGGGAGACTATTTGCTCTCGCTCTGTCAGCCCGAATGGCGAGTCCGGTTGATCGGTGAACGCGACGTCAGCGTTGGAATAGTTCTGCGAAGCGTAGAGATCGATGAGCGGAAGGCCAAACCCGGCGTAGCGATACCAGAGCCAGGCGGAGTTCTCGGCCCACCTCGAGTTGTGCAGAATCTCGATCGTGTAGTCGTGGCGACCGATGACGTCAGTTCCGCTGGTGACGAGTCCGTACGACGTGCCATCGGTGGTGGTGCTTTCAAAAGTGGGTAGCCAGTACCGCGGCAAGAGTGTTCGCCATGGCGAGTAGTCGGTTGCGCGCGAGGTATCGATTGTGCCGAGTGGCGGCAAGCCACCTACAATGGCGAGGCAGGTGATACAGCCGGATCGAGGACTGGTACGGGTGCTGTCCGCCGCAACCGGATGCACGGCCGAAAGTGGAGCGACGCCGAGGTGAAAACCATCGGCCTTGAAAAGGACCGTTGCCAGGCTGGTCTGATCGGGAGACACCTCGGGTCCGAACACACCGGTAGCCGCGTCGGTAATCCGCGCAATGGTCGGCGCGAAAGTCGTGACATCGGCAACGTAAATCTGGGGCGATCCACTTCGTTCCGACGAGAAGTACACACTCCTACCGTCGGGCGACCATGTCGGGCTCGAGTTTATCGCGTGCGTCGCGCCGAAGGAATCGATCTGCTTCCCGTCGGCGTCGAGTATGACTATCTGCGAGCGACCGCGGCTCTGTCTGACGGCAACGATCCTGGAGCCGTCGGGCGACCAGCGTGGATCGCCCCACTGGACGTCGAGATCTGTCACCGTGATGGCGGTGATCACGCGGCCGTCAGGAGTCACAGTTACCAGGCGCGTCGTGCCGTTCTGGTCCTGCACTGCGACGATCATTCCGTCTTCGCGCGCGTCGGGAGCTGTAAGGCGTGCGCCGACGGTCAGGCGTTTCTCGTGGCCGTCGCGGGCTAGGTAGAGGTCGTTCCTGATGTGGTAAGGTCCAAGAAACTCTGGCTGTGAATAGAGCAGGCTCCCATCCGGCATCCGGACATTGGGACTCGTTCCATTGCGCCGTCCGAGTCTTCTTTCATTTCCGGAGAGGGTGACCTCATACGCAGACGGCACCTCGCGTCCCTTGTCTCCGGCGTAAACCAGCGCAGTGTCACCAAGCCATCTCGGAAACAGCGCGACGCGCCCGGTGCTGGTTAGCTGTCGCCAGTCGGACATGCCATCGTGCGAGCCGCGCATCTCCTTCACCAGCGAATCACGCCACTGCCGCCACGCAGTCTGGAACGACATTCCGAACGCGCCGCGTGATGTAACGGTAAGGATGAACGGGACGGGAGATTTCGCGCCACGCTCGATGAAGTCTCTGATGCTCCCCGGACCGCGCGTCCGAGACAGATAGTCGAAGAGCAGAGATCCGTAGATATACACGCCTTCGCCGCCCGGATATCGCGACGTCGCGGGCGAGAGCTCCTGGAGCGATGGGATTCGATTCGCGAGAGCCGCCGCTCGCGCTGTCATGCTGTGCTCGGAGCTCTCGAGTCGCCCGACACCGGTAAGCCGCGACTCGTAATACACGGCCAGCCCTTCGGTCACCCAACTCGGCTCATACACGTTGGGAAAGAGCAGCGGATTGCGGCCGAAGATTGCCTGACCGAGGCGCCAGATTCCGCGGGTGCGGTCGAGATGAAAAATGTGCGTCAGCTCGTGGGTGACGACGAGCGCGTTCCAGTCCTCGTAGTTGCGCAATCCCGATACGTCAGCCGGCGGATGCGCGTAAACGACAATGCGATTGGATGGGAACGGCGTCGCGTAACCGTTGACGTAGTCGACGTTGTCGGACACCACCAGATCGATCACTCCACGGGGTGGCACCAGCTCCGTCGACAGCTCGGCATATGCGCGCTCGGCGTTTACCGCAGCGCGTCTGGCCTCGGGCTCGATTGCGGGCGTGAAATGAACCCGAAAGTGCTGCGTGCGGATCGTCCGCCAGTGCTCATTGGGAGGGAGCTGTGCGGTCGCCGCGCGCGCCGCACCCAGGACGAGTGCGGCGATCAGGCCAACGAACTTCAGGGCTGCTGCTGCGCGAGTGATGCGAAGTAAGTCTCGAGCCCGTGAACGATCGCGGTGGCGTAGGCGTCCTGATACTGCGGCGTTCTGAGCGCCGCCTCCTGATCGGGCATGATGACGAACGCCCCCTCGGTGAGTATCGATGGCATCCATGTTCCGCGGGCTACGGCGATGTTCTGGAATTTGGTTCCGTTGTCGCGCAGTCCCAGCTGGTCGAGCAATGCGGCCTGGGTTGCGACGCCAAGGGGAATCGAATGAGGCCAGAAATAAAGCGTCAAAGACCCGTTGTTGACAAATGGATTGACGCCGTCCGGGAAAGCATTGAGGTGAATCGAGACGAAGGCGTGCGCGTTGGCCCGCCGGCTTATGATGGGTCGCAGGCCCAGGTCCACAGGATCCGGAGTCGTCCGCGTCATCACCACGTTGACCCCGCGCTGCGTCAGCATGTCGCGGACGCGAAAGCCGACCTGGAGGACGGCATCTGCCTCATAGAGCTGGGTCGGGCCGGTTGCGCCGGCCGGTGGATGGCCTGGATCGACGGTGATGGTGAGTCCGCGCAATGGCGAAGCAGCATCGGCGATGCGAGGCGGACGGCGCACCCTGAAGGTCAGGCCGCCGTTCTGCCAAAGCGCCAGGTATCCGTAAGGCGCGCGATTGAGATTGATGGTGTATCGAACCCGACTTCCTTCGGGCGTCGAGCTGATGCTGTTGAAGTACGGGTCCATAGGCTCCGGCATCATCGAGATGACCGGCGCCGAGTCGATGCCGTAGAGAAGAAGGGACAAGCTGCGGTCTGTTTCCTCGACGAGATACGCCGGTGGCGGTCCGGCGATTGGAATGTTGACGTCGAGGAAGTCGGGTCCAGGGACAATTCGCACTGCGCCGACCGTCCGCGCCGGCGCGAGTGAATCGCCAATGAAAGTGGCTGGCGGCGTCGTGGAAATATTCTTTGTCTGGATCTCGCTGCGCAGCACCCACGCGACCTGAGTCGAGTCGAGCTCGATTCGAACGAAGTCATCGCCACTGGCTTTCTGGGTTCCGGTCGCCTTCACGACCGTCCCCGGGAAGAGGAACCACTTGTACTCCTGGCCGTTTCCCGGAGCGGGCCGCGCGATGGTGACCCGGTCAGTGTCGTCAACCGTCGATCCGGGCGCACCCAGGGTTACATAGACGTTGCCGGGAATGGGACTGAGGGTGTCGGGAGATGCGACGGGCTGGAGGGTGTCTCCGACCGCCCTGTTTTTCGTGGTGGTGTCGGGTGCGGGAGGGACTCGCACCGGCAATACCAGTCGCGTTGCCTCGGTTTTGTTGGCCGCGGTAAGCACGTACTGCGGAGCGCTATCGGCTGGCACGCGCAGCCAGCCCATGAACGCTCCATTCGGCCAAACGGGCACAGCGACACCGTTGATGTTCAATGCTGCATCACCGCTCCCTACGCTTCCAAAAATGAAATTGGAGTCGCGGGCGGTGAGCATCTGATTGGCTTTCGGATAAACCACATTGATCTGGAGCGGACCTCTGACGTCGGGCACGGGCGGCAGCTTCGGATTTGCCGGAGGGAGAGGCGCAGGCGTCAGCGGCGGCGAAGGCACGGGGATCGGTCCCGTGACGGGCGGGCGCGGTGCCGACCGGCATGACGCACCCAACAGCGCGACGCAACAGCAAAAACCCCAGCAGGTTGACGCTCTCATTGGCATTTTCCGGGTTGCACGTGCACTCCTTTGCGAGTCCTCCTGATACGCATGGGTAGTGCCCTCGTTCGATTCCTTACACTATCTTTTTCCGCACCCGGGAACCCTTGAGGTTCCCGTCGTTGCGTCACAACGCTCCTTTCGAGCCAAAATTGATTGCAGAAATTTTCGGGATCTCGAATGTCGGCCTGATCAGGCACGACAATCAGGATTCCTTTTTGATTGCGAATCTGGAAACGGGCGACATCGCGACGGTGAGCGCTCCGTCGCTTGTTTCCGTGCACACTGCCCCGTTCATTCTGGTGGTTGCGGACGGCGTCGGTGGCGCGGCATCCGGGGCGCTGGCGAGCTCCATCGCGACCGAAACCATCCTCGGTGAGCTGCATCGATGGTGGCATAAGGTGCCCAAACGGACCCCTGAATCGGTCGAAGCCGCGCTCAAGCGTGGGGTCGACGTCGCCAACAAGGCGATCTACCAGAAGGCAACTGCTTCTCCGGAGCACCACGGGATGGGGACGACCACGACTCTGGCGCTCGTCCTGGACGGAGAAGCCTTCATCGCGCAGGTAGGAGACAGCCGCGCGTATCTGGTGAGAAAGGGCGCCGCCAAGCAGCTCACGAAGGACCAATCCTTCGTTCAGCGGCTGATCGATGCGGGACGCATGACGGCCAAGGAAGCCGCGCAGAGCGAGCACCGCAACATCATCCTCCAGGCGCTTGGCCCGGAAGAGAAAGTCGTGACCGATTTCTACCGGGTGAAGCTCGAGAGCGGCGACTACCTGGTCCTCTGCAGCGACGGCCTGTCCAACCAGGTCTCTGCCGAAGAGATCGGCAGGATCACACGCGGAGCGGGTCGGCCGGAAGACATCTGCAACGCGCTGATCGAAGAAGCCATGCACACCGGCGCGCCGGACAACGTCACCGTGGTCGCTGCGCGGCTGCGCGCGCCCGAGGAGGATTTCCGGGCCAGCACCAACGGCGGGTTCAGGCAGCCTTAGCCGGCACCGTCTCGCCGGTGTGGGGCGCAGCGCCGATGGGGATGTCGCGCGACCACGGGGCAATGAATGGCAGGAGCAGCAGCGCCGGAACCGCCATCCCGACGGTGATCAGGAAGAACGTGGGCCAGCCAGTGGCCTCGATGATCTTGCCTGCGGGCGCTACGAGAATGTCGCGGCTCGCCGCCATCAGACTCGACAACAGCGCGAACTGAGTCGCTGTGAAGCGTTTGTTGCACATGCTCATCAGGTAGGCAGTCATCACCCCGGTCACTAATCCCAGACCGAAGTTTTCGGTGATCACGGCCGCGGTCATGAAGGCGTGATTCCTCCCCGACAGCGAGAGCCCGTAGTAGGTCAGGTTGCTCAGTCCCTGAAAGACGAGGAACATCCACAGCGACTTGTTGATCCCGAATTTTCCGATCGCCGCGCCGGCGACCACTACGCCAACGATCGTCGCGATCACACCGGCGCCAAGAAACACCGCACCGACCTCGCTTTGCGAGAATCCCGCCTGGAGCAAGAAGGGAGTGGTCATGCTTCCAGCGAGACTGTCGGAATACTTGTAAAGCACGATAAAAAGCAGCACGAGCAGCGCGCGAAGCACTCCGGCGCGCTGAAAGAAATCGGCAAAAGGCAGCACGACTGCTTCGGCGAGTGTCTTGGGCGGCGCATCGTTCAGAACCGGCTCGGGCGCGATGAAAGTCGTGATGATCCCGACGACCATGAGCAGCGCGATGAGAACGTAGACGGTGTTCCACGGCATTCGGTCGGCGAGGAAAAACGCCAGCGCGCCGCTGGTGATCATGGCGATGCGGTAGCCCATGACGAAGACCGCGGCGCCGGCCCCCATCTCACGTGTCTCGAGGACGTCGGTGCGGTATGCGTCGAGCGAGATGTCCTGCGAGGCGCTGAAGAAGGCGATCGCGATGGCGTTCACGGCCAGCATCTTGAGGCCGGTTCTCGGATCGTGGAGCGACATCGCCGCGATCACCAGGAGCAGAATGACCTGGGTGATCAACACCCAACCGCGGCGACGGCCGAGGAATGGCGGCGTGTAACGGTCCATCAGCGGCGCCCAGACGAACTTCAGCGAATAGGGCAGCGTGACGAGACTGAAGAACCCAATGGTGGCGAGGTCCACGTTGGCGGTGGTCATCCACGCCTGCAGGGTCTTGCTTGTGAGGTAGAACGGCAGTCCCGACGAGAAGCCGAGGAAGAGCAAGACTGCCATCTTCGGCTGGCCGAAGATTCTAAACGGCGACGTTGTGACTTCGGGCTCGGCCATCGGTGCTCCGGTTGGATACTATCCTGCGGCCTGCGTAGTCCTCGTCGAGTTATTGGCCGCCAGCTCTCGCAACAGGACTCGCGCCGCGGCGCGCTGCATCACTGCCTCTCCGCCCCATGCGCAAAGAATGGGCGCGCCGTCGTCCAACTCCGCGGCAAGGCGGGGGTGGCTGAACTGGATTATCAGGCGTTGGGAGTCACCGGCAGCAGCAAACGCCGTGCGTACGGCCTCCTTCGCTCGCGCGGAGTAGCCCGGGCGCCCTTTCCAGGCGCGGATATCACCAAAAAGCGCGACGACTGTGGATTTCGTCTCGATGCTGGTCTCGGGATCGGTGATCAGCTCGATTCCGCCGGCGGTGAGCGTCGAAACGAGCGGATCGCGTGACGGTGCGGGATACGGGCCGCCGACGTCATCGTCCACGATGACGAAGCGCCACGGCTGCTCGAGCGCGGGGAGTCTGCCTCTAAGGACCTGCACTACCTGCTCGGCAAGATGATTAGACCATCCGCTTTCGTCGCGCGCAGGTCGATTGGTTTCCCGCGACAACGCCGCCCAGCGCGCCCAGCGGCGCCGGCGCTCGATCGACTGTTGAATGCGGTCGCCCTTGAGACGCCTTTCGTCGATGGCGCGCTGCACGGCTTGCTCACACTCGACGATGTTCGACGGATAGAGCATGCAGTCGCATCCGGCCTCGAGTGCTCGGACCACAGCCTCCGACTCTCCGCCGCCGAGTACACCTTCCATGATCAGCGCATCGGTGACGATGAGGCCGGTGAACTGCATCTCCTCGCGAAGAACACCCGTGAGAATCGGCTTCGAGAGCGTCGCGGGCGCGCCGCTCGGATCGAACGCCGGGAACGCGACGTGGGCAGACATGACCGACGCCACTCCACGCTCGATGGCGCTGCGAAACGGGACGAGATCCGTCGCGCGCAACGTCTCGGCGTCGACGTCGACGCGCGGCAGCTCTTTGTGGGAGTCGACAGTGGTGCGGCCGTGACCGGGAAAATGTTTGGCGCACGCGAGCGCGCCCTCCGCCTGACACGCGTCGATCCATGCTCCGGCGTACTCTCCGACCTGCTCCGGATCTTTTCCGAAGGAGCGAGTGCCGACGATCGGATTGTCGGGCTCGATGTCGAGATCGCAATCAGGAGCGTAAATCCAGTTGATGCCGAGCTCTCTGGCTTCTCGAGCGGTGATCGCAGCCGCGCGGCGAATGGCCTGCAGGTCCTGCAGTGACGCAATCGCTGCCAACGGTGGAAGCGCTGTCTGCCCGGCGAACTGCTGCCCCGCTCCGCGCTCGAGATCGGCGCCGATGAGGAGCGGAACCCTCGATTTCGAGTGGAGATCCTCGGTCAGCGTCGCGACGTGCTCCGAAGGCCCGCCGAACAGGATGAATCCGCCGACCCCGAGCCTGAGCGCCTCGTCGATGCCGGCGCGCGCTTCCTCGTAGCCGCGAACTGAATCCCAACGGATCGCGGGATAGAAGAGCTCCGCGATCTCGCTCATGCGGGAGTGCGTTTGCCGAGCACACGGAGGCCGCGCGCGCCTGTGGCCGTGGGGACGTTTCCGGGGCGGTTGTTCACGTGCAGATACCCAAGCAATGCGAAGGCCACGGCTTCCTTTGCTTCGCCGTCGAAGTAGACGTCGCTAAAGTGGCGCACCTTGATCGGAGCGGCGGCGCGCTCGATTGCGGCGAAGAGGGCCGGGTTCTTCGCTCCGCCGCCGGACACGAGAACTTCTTTCACCGGCTCGGCGATAAAGCTTCGATATGCGTCGCCGATGCTGCGTGCGGTGAGCTCGACAGCGGTGGCGATGATGTCCTCGTCGGAAGCGCCGACCGAGCGCGAGGTCGCGATCAGTTTCTGAACATAGTCGGAGTTGAACAGCTCGCGCCCCGTTGATTTCGGCGGGGGCGCGCTGAAATACGGGTGCGAGAGCAGCTCCGATACGATGCGATCGCTCGGGGTGCCAGCCAGCGCTAGCTTGCCGTCGACGTCGTAGGCAAGATCGGGATACATGGCACGCACTACGCCATCGATCACGGCGACGCCGGGTCCGGTATCGAATGCGCGGACACCGTCGAGGACGCCGTGCGGGGGGACGACGGTGATGTTGCCGATCCCACCGAGGTTCTGAAGTCCCCGCCAGTCGGTGGCAGAGGAGAAAAGCATCGCGTCCGCAATCGGCACGAGGGGTGCCCCCTGGCCTCCGGCAGCGACGTCGCGGACACGGAAATCGCTTATCACGTCGATGCCGGTGCGTTCAGCGATGACGGCGGACTCCCCCGATTGCCACGTCGAGTGTCCCGGCTCGTGCCAGATGGTCTGACCGTGGGATGCAATGGCAGCGATGTCGGACCGCGCGACGCCGGCTTCCGCCATGACGGCGATCGCGGCGTCGGCAAGCCAGTCACCGAGGTCGAAGTTCAGCCGGCAGTATTCGGCCGGTGTTCCACCACCAAGCGCGGCGGCGAGACGGTTGCGCTCGGAGCCGCTGTACTCGCGCGAAACGTAGGCGAGGAGCTCGACGTCGATGCGACCATCGCTCTGGTCGGTGAAGCGCGCGACCGCCGCGCTGATTCCGTCGAGTGAAGTTCCGGACATCAACCCAACGACGACGGCGGATGCCATCTATCGCTCCCTGATCGGTGGGGGCTCGTCTTTCGTGACGCGCCGGACGACTCCGCCGTTCTCCGCGAGCAGGCGTTCTGCCTGCTCCTTCGACACGTTCTTTTTCTGCATGACGATGGCGAGCTTGACGGACTTTCCGGCGCGCTCGAGCAGGGCCGTCGCTTCGTCGCGGGAGACGCCGCACACCTCCATGACGATGCGCTGACTGCGATCGATCAATTTGTTGTTCGTGGCTTTGAGATCGACCATCAGATTGCCGTAAGTCTTTCCCAGCCGGATCATCGCCCCGGTAGTGATCATGTTGAGCACCAGCTTCGTAGCGGTGCCGGCCTTCATGCGCGTCGAGCCGGTGACTACTTCCGGGCCGACGATGGGCAACATGGTGACATCGACTTTGGCGACGAGATCGGCGGGTGGCGGCGAGCAGGCGACAATGCCGGTGAGGGCGCCGATCGTGGATGCGCGCTCGAGCGCCGCGCGCACGTACGGAGTGGTGCCCGAGGCGGCAATGCCGATCACGAAGTCCTTGTCGTTGACGCCGTGTTCGTCCATGGCAATCGCGCCGTTCTTGACGATATCCTCGGCGCCTTCCTGGGAGCGTGTAAGAGCGGGCAGGCCGCCGGCGATGATTCCCTGCACCATCTCCGGTTTCGTTCCGAAGGTAGGCGGGCACTCGCTCGCATCGAGCACGCCGAGCCGTCCGGAAGTGCCGGCACCGACGTAAAAGAGGCGGCCACCACGCCGAAAGGTTTTCTCGGCCATCTCGATGGCGCGCGCGATCTGTTCACGCTGCGTCGCGACGGCATCGGGAACTCTCTGGTCTTCGGCGTTTATCAGGTCTACGATCTCGAGGGGGGATGCGAGATCGATCGAAGCGGTACGCGGGTTGCGACGCTCCGTTTCGCGAGGGTCCAACATCAATGCGCCGTCGAGCGTTGAGCCACGTCGAAACTTATCCGACGCCGCGCGCGAATCGCAAGACAACTCGGAGCGACATAAATGAGACGTACATCTCTGATGGTTTTGATGCTCACGGTCGTTGCAGGCTCACTCTCGGCGCAGCGGCCGCGCGTCTACCGTACCGGCGATCCCGACGTGTGGCTGAGTGGCGGGGTGGCGGGATTCACCGGGCAGGGAGTCAACGATGGCGCTACCGGGAGTACCTGGGATTTCGGAAACTCCACCAACTGGCAGTACCGCGCATCGCTGGAGAAGAACATCGGAGGCGGCTCGACGATCGGAGTGTCCGGCACCTACGCGAGCGTTCCGTTCGTTTATTCCTCCGATCTGGTTACGCCGTTGGGATCGGGTGTGTCGGGCGCACGCTGCAGCCAGTGTGACGCGCATCTCAACATGATGACCCTGCTCGGGACCTTTCACTTCGGCGGCGGAGCCGGGTTTCACCAGGTGATCGAGCTCAACGGCGGTATCGTCTCGTATCAGAATCTGAAGCGGGACACCGACGGCGCCGAACTGGCAGGTGGCGGCAACATCGACCCGTTGTTCTCGCTCGGTTATGGTGTCGGCTACGGCTTCGGCAACCGCACCCAGATCGATTTCGTCCCCGACTACTCAATCGCGATTCACGAGCGGAGCGGACTGTCCAACGGAGTCAGCAACACCAACAGCATGCGGTCGCTGAGACTGTCGGTTCGGATGGGATTCGGCGCGCGGACCGCGCGGCGCTAGCTGGCGCGAAGTCGGGGATGTGAGTTTTTATATTCATATCCCACCCATCGGAGCCTCGATCTGAAAAACGCATTCGTCGTCGGTTCGATACTCGCGGTCAGCGGCGTGCTGATTGCGGCCGCCTCGTATCAGGGCAACGGCGGTCCGGCGATCCCAACGCGCGTTCCAGCGGTGTTCCCCGCGAGCTGGCGCTTCCCCGCCGGCACCCATGGTACCTTCGCTCAGCACGGAATCGTGGCGAGCGACAACGTGCTCGCCGCGCAGGCTGGCGTCGAAGTAATGAAGGAGGGCGGCAATGCCGTGGATGCTGCGGTCGCCACGGGGTTCGCGCTTGCGGTTGCTTATCCGGAAGCCGGGAATCTCGGTGGCGGGGGGTACATGGTGATCCGGATGGCGGATGGCCGGACGGCGGCGATCGACTACCGGGAGGCGGCCCCCCTGGCGGCAACGCGCGACATGTACGTCGGTCCTGATGGCAAGCTCACCGGGGAGAGCGTGATTGGGCCGAAGGCATCGGGGGTACCGGGATCGGTTGCCGGAATGGTCGAAGCGCACCGCAAGTTCGGCAAGCTGCCGCTGGCCAAAGTGTTGGCGCCGGCCCTCAGGCTGGCCTCCGAGGGGTTCGTGGTCGATTCGGCGATGTACCGATCGCTGAGGGGCGAGAATTCGCGGATCGGCATCTCGTCCGGGAAGACGCTATTTCTGCCGGGCGGGTCGCCGCCGGCGATCGGCTCACGGCTCGTTCAGGCCCAGCTGGCCCACACCATTAAGCTGATCGCCGACTCCGGGGCGCGGGCGTTCTATCGCGGCAGCATTGCGGATTCGATCGCGGCGGAGATGAAGCAAATCGGGGGGTTGATCACGAAGGAGGATCTGGCGCGCTACCAACCAGTGTGGCGCACGCCGATTCGGAGCAGTTTCCGCGGGTATTCCTTCATTGCAATGCCGCCCTCGTCTTCCGGCGGAACGACGGTAACCGAAATCCTCAACATTCTAGAGGCGTATGGTCCGCCTTCGCGGTTCGGCAGCGCCGCCGAAGTCCACGCCGTCGCGTCGGCCTCGCAACGCGCGTTCGTGGATCGCAACTCGAAGCTCGGCGATCCAGCGTTTGCGAAAGTGCCGCTCGCGACGCTGACCAGTAAGACGTATGCCAGGAGTCTCGCGCGTGCGATCTCCCGAGACCACGCGGATCCGACGAGCTCGCTCGGTGGCACGCTGCGGGAAGGGTCCGAGACGACCCACTACTCGGTAGTCGATCAGTTCGGCAACGCGGTCGCAACGACAACCACGCTGAACGATCTCTACGGGTCGGGCATCTA
>Ga0070682_100000426_pt1 | contig 27307 bp, 28 predicted proteins | sample KBSC63LmetaG_FD_64668 | JGI IMG/M metagenome (GOLD analysis project Ga0070682, IMG submission 64668) | Corn rhizosphere microbial communities from Kellogg Biological Station, Michigan, USA - KBS C6-3L metaG | ecosystem: Host-associated > Plants > Roots > Rhizosphere | place: USA: Michigan...
ATGGCCTGGTAGATATGGTTTTGGTGAAAAAGTTTCCTTTAACCTATTCTGCATTGTTTGCTTTCAGAATGTTTACAAAAAGACTGAAAGACGATGACTATGTCACCTATCTTCCAGTCTCTGAAATATCATTTAAAGTCAATACCAAAAACTGGCATCTGGACGGTGAATTCAATAAAATCAAATCGCCGATTCATGTTAAAGTACAGCCAGCGAGTTTGAGTATTTTGGTTTAAGGGTACGGGTTTCGAGTTTACGAGTTGCTGGTTGTTTGGTTACGAGTTAATTTTATTTTGAGGGTTTGGGTTGCGAGTTCCGTGTTACACACAACATTAAACATTAAACTTTGAATTCCCCCTAATCCCTGCAACCTACGATTTGCCACCTGTTTACACTTCCAGCTTTTTCTCAACTTCAGCCGGATGATCCAGGCAGTATTGAAGTTGTTTTTTATCAAGCTGTTTTTCCCAGTTGGCAACCACTACCGTAGCTACAGAATTCCCGATTACGTTCGTCAATGCTCTGCATTCACTCATAAATTTATCTATCCCAAGGATTAATGTCATTCCGGCAATTGGAATTTCAGGAACTACTGCCAGGGTTGCTGCGAGTGTTACAAATCCGGCGCCGGTAACTCCAGCTGCTCCTTTTGAACTTAACATGGCTACCAGCAGAAGCATTAGCTGTTTTTCAATAGGAAGATGGATGTTTAATGCCTGTGCAATAAACAGAGAGGCCAGTGTCATGTAAATATTGGTTCCGTCAAGATTGAAGGAATATCCTGTAGGCACTACAAGACCTACAATAGCCCTGGAGCAGCCCGCTTTTTCAAGCTTTTCCATAATTCCCGGAAGGGCAGATTCTGATGAGCTGGTTCCCAAAACAAGAAGAAGTTCTTCTTTAAGGTAAAAAAGAAGCTTAAAAATGTTAAATCCGTTATACCATGCCACGGCTCCTAATACCAAAACTACAAATAGTATAGATGTAATATAGAAGGTACCTACCAGAAATATAAGGTTCAGTACAGAATGAAGTCCATATTTTCCGATAGTAAATGCCATTGCTCCAAAAGCTCCTATAGGCGCCAGTTTCATAAGCATGTGAACAATTTTAAATACCGGAGTTGACAGATCCTGTAAAAAATCAGTTACTTTCTGGCTTTTTTCTTTTGTTAAAACCAAAGCTACTCCCATTAAAATAGCCACCAAAAGAACCTGAAGAATATTATCACCCACCAAAGGACTGAATAAAGTCTCCGGAATAATATTCATAATGAACCCCGTAAGCGTTGATTCATGAGCTTTTGCCTGGTATTGTGAGACATCGCCTGAAAGAGTAGCTGGATCAATATTTAAGCCATGACCCGGCTGTAAGATATTTCCTACTATTAATCCGATGATAAGTGCAAGCGTTGAAAATGTGAAAAAATAGATCATTGCTTTTATGGCAATCCGGCCTACTTTTTTCAAATCGGTCATGTGGGCAATTCCCAGCGTAAGGGTAATGAAGATGACCGGGGCGATGATCATTTTTACTAATTTGATAAATCCATCCCCCAGAGGTTTCATTTTTTCTCCCAGTTCAGGATAAAATTTTCCAAGAAGAATACCGGCAACGATGGCAATAATCACCTGGAAATAAAGCTGATTGTATATTTTTTTTGCTTTCAAAGAACAGTCGTTTTGTTTTTTTAAGGGCGAAAATTAAGAAAATTTATCTGAAAACATGACAAAAGTCATTGAAAAGATCTGTACTGAGGACTGATCAATAAAAAACTCCGGCTTCATTCGTAAAAAGGCAAAAGCCTTTTAGAATGAAGCCGGAGCTGTATTTGATTTTTTTGAAAGATACTATTATTCCACTGCAACAGAATCATCTCCACGGCCATCTGCCACAGCATGGATGCTTCCATTCTCATCAAGAACAATCATTTCTGTTTTTCCGATGTATTTTGTCTTTTCAATGACGTAATTTTTGCTTTTCAGATCCGAAATTGTACTTTCGGGGAAATTGTTTTCTACCATAATCGTTTCCGGAAGCCATTGGTGATGGAATTTTGGTGCATTCACTGACATATTGGCGTTCAGTTTAAAATCCACAACATTTACAATAGACTGGTATACTGAAGTAGGGATGGTAGTTCCTCCGGGAGTTCCCACTACCATATAAGGTTTTCCATTCTTAAGGAGAATAGTTGGAGTCATGGAAGATAGCATTCTCTTGTTAGGCTGGATAGAATTGGCTTCTCCGCCCACTGCTCCGAACATGTTCGGCACACCCGGTTTGATAGAGAAATCATCCATTTCATTATTTAAAAAGAATCCGGCTCCTGAAACCAATACTTTACTTCCGTAATAACCGTTAAGAGTTGTTGTTACAGAAGCTGCATTTCCATCCTTATCCAAAACGGAAATATGAGTAGTCTGCATAGACTCTTTAGGTTGTTCTATGATTTTACCCACTTCTGCACTTGGTGTAGCTTTATCAAAACTGAAACTCTTCCATCTTCCTTTCAGATAGTCGTCAGAGATCAGATAAGAAGTTTTATCCTGAATAAAATCCGGATCACCCATATATTCTGCTCTGTCTGCAAAGGCTCTTCTTTCTGCTTCAGCCATGATCTGAACGGCTTTTGTAGAGTTCTGCTGATACTTTTCGAGGTTTTCAAAACTTGCCATTCTCAGCATTTGAGCCAGAAGAACTCCACCGCTTGAAGGTAAAGGCATCGTTACTACATTGCTTCCTTTATATTCAAATTCAAGGGCTTTTCTCTCTGCAACTTTATAATTTTTAAGATCTTCCAGGGTGATAATTCCGTTGCCTCTTTTCATTTCATCCACCAAAAGATTGGCTGTTTTCCCTTCATAAAAGCCTTTTGCTCCTAATTTCTGGATCAGTTTCAAGGTTTCAGCCAGGTCTTTTTGAATTAATAAATCTCCGGCTTTCCATGGAGTGTCCTTTACAAAAATGATAGAAGATTTGTTATGTTTCTGAAATTTTTCCCTTTGGTTATTCAGCATTTCTGCTTCCTTATCTGTAATAGCAAATCCTTGTTCTGCAAGATCAATGGCGGGTTGAATAATCTTTTCCATAGGGAGTTTGCAGTATTTAAGGGTAGCAAAAAAACCGGCCACACTTCCGGGAATACCCACTGCCAGTCTTCCATTTTGAGAAAGATCCGTATCTGCTTTTCCTTTTTTATCAATGTACATATCCCTGGAAGCTTTTTTCGGAGCAGTCTCTCTGTAATCTAATGTGAATTTTTCCCCATTGTTTTTTACGCCTACCAGAAATCCGCCTCCTCCGATATTTCCTGCCTGTGGATAAACAACAGCAAGGGCATATTGCGTTGCGGTAACAGCGTCGTAGGCATTGCCGCCCATCTTTAAGATTTTGGCGCCCGCTTCACTGGCTAATGGATGTGCAGAGACTACCACGCCTTTCTTTTTTACCTGTACTTCCTTGATAATATTGATATCTGTGAACTGAGCCCAGCTGAGTTGAGCAGCCAACAGCATCGAAGCAATTAAAATCTTCTTCATATGATTGTTTTTTCTTGAAACAAAATTATTGAATTTTCACCGAACAGCAACCTGATGATCATTGCATTTGATTTTTTCTTTCATTGAAATTATCTAACTTGAAAATACAGAGCGTTATCGTGATACTATTTTAAATACACCTTTTTTATTATGGTTGGCATGTTTTTTTTACTTTTGTACAATTCTAAAAAAATCTGAAAAATGGAATCCTATACGGAAAGAATACTGATTACAGGTGCCTTGGGACAAATTGGTACCGAACTTACGAACAGACTTGTTGAAATCCACGGAGCGGAGAATGTTGTTGCTTCAGGATTAGACAGATGGCAGGAAGGAATTACTTCTGCCGGACACTATGAAAGAATGGATGTTACCAATACGCAATTGGTAAGACAGGTGATTCATGATTACGAGATTACTACAGTGTATCACTTAGCGTCGCTTTTATCCGGGACTTCGGAAAAGCAACCTATTTTTGCCTGGAAACTGAATCTTGAGCCACTACTTCATTTTTGTGAAATGGCGAAAGAAGGGCTTCTTAAAAAGATCTTCTGGCCAAGTTCTATCGCTGTATTTGGAAAAGGAATTCCAAAACATGATGTAGGACAGGATGTAGTGTTGAATCCGACAACCGTTTATGGGATCTCCAAAATGGCAGGGGAGAAGTGGTGTGAATACTATTTCGATAAATATGGTGTAGATGTAAGAAGTATCAGATATCCTGGATTGATCTCATGGAAAACTCCGGCGGGAGGTGGAACTACTGACTATGCGGTTGAGATTTTCTATAAAGCAATTGAAGATGGAAAATATACAAGTTTCATTTCCGAAGATACAGGAATGCCGATGTTGTATATGGATGATGCCATCAATGCAACCTTGAAATTAATGGACGCTCCGAAAGAAAGTTTATCAGTTCGTTCTTCTTATAATTTAGGGGGGATGTCATTTACTCCAAAAGAACTGGCAGCAGAAATCACGAAAGAAATTCCGGATTTTGCTATTGATTATAACCCAGATTTCAGACAGGCAATTGCAGATTCATGGCCGGCTTCAATTGATGATTCAGTAGCTAAAAAAGACTGGGGTCTAACTTATGATTTCGGAATTTCTGAAATGACGAAGGACATGATCAAGAATCTTAAAGTAAAATTAAGCAAGGATTAATAATGTAAAGTAATACTTTAATTAATAATCTTTTTAACATCTGATTTTTAATATTTTATAGAATTTATATAAACTTTAATTTAAATGGTATTATTGACTTTTAACATCACCTGTATTGAAGCTGGAGTAAAAAACGGCTCCCAAATTACTGATGATGAGCGATTGAAAATTATAGAAAATAATACCAGAGCAATTCTTAGAATTTTAGATATTCATGATATCAAATCAAGTTTTTTCGTAGAGATTTCTCTTGTCGGAAAACTTCAAAATTTAATAAAAGCAATTTCATCCAAAGGGCATGAAATTGCTTTTTATAATAAAGACTCCAATCCTGAAGAAATTGAAAATGCAAAAAAAAATATTCAGGATCTTCTGGAAAAACAGATCAGGGGAATCCGTCAGAAAGATGTAAAAGTTTCGCAGGAAATTTTGAAGCTGATGGAATTTAATTATGTTTCCAATATCGACAATGCCAATATTCTTTTTCCTTTCAAAAGACTCAAAAGAGATACGGAAATTACAGAAGAGGACGGACTGAGTATTGTCCCTGAAAGTATCTCTCCTTACAGTCAGCTTCCTTATAATGATTTCGTGTTTCAGATCCTGCCGATGAAGTATTATCAGAATATGGTTCTGGAAACATTGCAGAATGAAGAATTTGTACTGATCTACCTGAATACATGGCAATTTACAGATTTTAAGAAATACCGTTTTGATATTCCTTTTTACAGAAGGTTATTTTCAGGCAAAAAAATGGAGGACAAATTAGATGCCCTCCTTACTTTTCTCAATGACCGGGAAATGGCTACTTCCCGTATGAAAGATTATATTTTTTAGGGAGTAGGTAGCAGGTAGCAGGGATTAGGGAGAATTCCAGGTTCAAGGTTCAAAGTTTAAGGTTTAAAGTTTAAGGTTGTGTGTAACCAGCAACTAGTAAACTCGAAACAAAAAAAACGCAACTCGTAACCCGAACCCTCAAAACAAAACTAACTCGCAACCAAACAACCAGCAACTAATAACTCGCATCCCGAACCCCGCACTTCTAGCTCAGCTCAAAAAGCGTAATCTCCGGCAATACTCCAACTCTTCCCGGATATCCCAATACTCCGAATCCTCTGTTTACATACAGTAGTTTTCCTTCGCTTTCATATAAATCTGCCCATTTTGGATATTTATATTGCACCGGTGACCATTTTACATTTTTAAGATCCAGTCCAAACTGCATCCCATGCGTATGTCCTGAAAGGGTCAGGTGGATGTTTGCAGGGTGTTTTTTTACCACATAATCAAAATGAGTAGGGTCATGGCTCATCAGGATCTTTGTGGCAGATTCCGGTACGTTTTTTAAAGCATCATCTATTTTTCCAAATTGAGGGAACGGTTTTAACCCCCAGTTTTCAACACCCAGAATGTAAAGTTGTTCTCCGTTTCTTTCGATGACTCTGTGTTCGTTTCTCAACATATCAAAGCCAGCCTGCTTTTCATAACCAATCAGTGTATCAAGGTTTTCTTTTTTGGCTGCAGGTGATTCCCAGGATACATAATCTCCGTAATCGTGGTTTCCTAATACTGCAAACTTGCCGTCTTTAGCCTGAATTTTTGAAAACAACGGAATAAAAGGTTTGAACTCATCTGCAACGTTATTTACCATATCTCCGGTAAACAATACCAGGTCAGGTTTTTGTTCGTTAATCAGATCTATCGCATGTTGTAATTTGCTGGGGTCAGAGAAGCTTCCGCTGTGAACGTCAGAAATCTGGACGATTTTATATCCTTTGAAGCTTTTCGGAAGATTGTTGAATTTTACCCTTACCCTTCTTACGGTGTGTCGATATTTACCAAAAGTAATCCCGTCTATGAAAAGGGCGGAAAGAACGCCTCCCATTCCCAAGCCTACGATGCTCAGGAATTTCCTTCTTTCCGGGAAGAAGTTTTCTGAAGACTTGGCAAAGCCGATCAGGTATCCTCCGGTTCTGAAGATATCATCAATTAATAAAAACAGAACTACAAAAATTTTAGGAAGGATGAAAATCAAAAATAACGAGATCATAATCTGAGCTCTTACCGTACTTCTGTCTGATCTTTGGAAGTGGGTGACTTCGTAAGCGAAAATCCCATACACGGCTAATGAAAGTACCCAATATCCGATTCTTATCCATGAATTATCAGTGAGTGTTCTGATAGCCTGATAAATATAAACTTCCAAAAACAGGAAGATTCCAGCGATGATTAAAAAATTCTTTTGCATGTTCTGATAAAAAAAGCACAAAGAATAACTTCCCTGTGCTTTTATATTTTTTTTGTTTATTAAATATTTTAAGGAAATCTGTAAACGAGCGCATTGATGTTCATTCCGGCACCTACCGAAGTCATCACAATGTTCCCTTTTTCTTTAAACGTTTGATCCTCCATTTTTCCTTTAATTATTAAATCATACATGGTAGGAATTGTTGCCACAGAGGTATTTCCAAGATCCTGAATCGTCATAGGAGAGATCGCGTGGTCATATTCTTTGATGTCATAAAGCCTGTGAAGTCTTTCAATCATCGCGTAATCCATTTTAGCGTTTGCCTGGTGAATTAAGATTTTATCTATATCTTCAATAGAAAGACCTGCATCTGTAATGGTCTCTTTAATGGCAACGGGTACGTTTTTAAGAGCGTATTCGTATATTTTTCTTCCCAGCATTCTTACATAAAGACGTTTTTGGTCTACTTCTTTATTGATAGAAGGGGCATTTTCAAGATAATTCAATTCCGGACCATTGTCACAGATTGTATTGTGGGCAATAATTCCTACATTTTCTTCGTCAGTTGCTTTTACCACAACTGCTCCGGCGCCGTCAGCAAAGATCATTCTGTTTCTGTCATGCGGATCTGTTACACGGCTCAGTGTTTCACCTCCAATTACAAGAATTGTTTTTGCTACTTTAGCTTTAATAAGGTTATCAGCCAAAATCATTGCTTCTACCCATCCCGGACATCCGAAAAGCATATCATACGTTACGCATTTTCTGTTTTTGATCCCCAGTTTATTCTTCACTCTAGCTGCCATTGTAGGCATAAAATCAGCATATCCGTTTTCGGTAACTTCTCCGAAATTGCTTGCATAGATGATATAATCCAATTCCTCGCCGTCTACTTTTGCATCCTCAAGGGCAATTTTTGCAGCTTCATAACCGATTTGTGAGTTGGAAAGATCATCCTCAATGAATCTCCTGTTTTCGATTTCTGTAATCTCTACAAATTTCGCAATGGTCTCTTCCACAGGCTTTTCAATCTTTACTCCGTCTTCAGTGTAGAACTCGGAATTCATGAAGTAATCTCTACCAATAACTCTGTTCGGAATATAACATCCAGAGCCAATAATGATCGTATTCGGCATTCGTTTATATGATTTTTTTAAAGATGCAAAGTTAATAATTAATATTAATAACGGAGAATTAAAAATATTATTAAATTTGCAAAAATTGTACTTTACAATCTATGAAAAACAACTCGTCCTTAAAAGGCTTACTTATTGCAGCTGTGGCGTTTATCGTTGCCTTTGGGATCTACTTCCTTTTTTTAGCCAAGAAGAATTATTATGTTGTAGATAATCCTACCCCGAATACGTATTACTTTAAGATCAATAACGGATCTGAAGGAATCATCTCTGCCGGGCAGTATGTGCATGTGGATTTGAATAAAGGGAAAAACTCTATTCAGGTTTTTGATCAGAACAAAAAAATGCTGTATGATTCGGCATTTGAAGTGAATAAGCTTCGTGGTCTGATTAATATTACCCATCAGGATTACTATGTAAATGACCAGTATTATGGATACAATCTTAAAAAAGATTCATTACTGGCCAACCTTGATAAAACGGTCATTGACGGAAAGGATTATTACGGAGGAGCCAGACGCTTCAATAAGCTTTACACAGAAGATTTTTATTACAATGTAGATGAAGACTATGACAAAGTGATCAAGAATATCCAGAAAGTGGAATCCCGATCTAAAATCTTCAGAAAGCAGGATTACCTAAATTATTATAAAGAATATTACAAGTTTTAAGTTTTGACAAAAGATATCACCAAAGTTACTCCCTACAATTCAGAGGCTACAAAAAAAAGCCAGGTAGAGGATATGTTCGACAATATTGCACCGAAGTATGACCTTCTGAACCATGTTTTATCCATGAAAATTGATGTTTTGTGGAGAAATAAACTGGTAAGATGGATGAAAAATGATAATCCGCAGGAAGTGCTGGATGTGGCTACAGGAACGGGAGATCTGGCAATTACTATTGAAAAAGGAACCGGTTCTAAAGTAGTTGGATTAGATTTATCACAACAAATGCTGAATGTTGGCGTTATTAAAATAAAAAAACTTAAATTAGACGGCAAAATTTCCATGCAAAAAGGGGATGCGGAAAATTTACCTTTCGAGGACAATAGATTTGATGCTGTTTCCGTTGCATTTGGAGTAAGGAATTTTGAAAACCTTCCCAAAGGTTTAGCAGAGTTAAGAAGAGTAGTTAAAGATAACAAAAGTGTTTATATACTGGAGTTTTCAAAGGTAGAGGGTTTCATGGGGCCATTTTATATGTTTTATTTCAAAAATATATTGCCTGCCATCGGCAGATTGGTTTCTAAGGATAATAGGGCGTATACATACCTTCCGGATTCTGTAAATGCTTTTCCTTTCGGGGAGAAGATGAAGCAAATTCTTTTAGATACGGGATTTAAGAAAGTAGAATATAAAAAATTAAGTTTAGGTATAGCCACAATTTATAAAGCAACAAAGTAACCTATGAATAAATTTCTATTAAAAGCACTGGTTTTAACCTCAGTAAATGTTGCCGTTTTTGCAAACGCGCAATTCAGAACCCGAAACAGAATGGATAAGTTGGAAGATTTCGACGAGCAGAAATTCAGTTGGGGGTTTTATTTGAACGGGAACAGACTGGATTACCGCATTGTTTTGCATCCGAAATATGGGATGAATGATAATGAAAACCTTGTTACCTCCAAGGAAAGTTATAGCTTCGGTGCCGGACTTATTGCAAAATGGAGACTGAATGATTATCTTGATGTAAGGATAGAACCAGGTTTACAGTTTGCACAAAGACAGTTGACTTTTAATACTCAATCCAATGACATTTATGCAGGCGGTTCTTTGACCAATCCTCCTTTTATGCCATTCCCTTTACAGGAAAAGGATAAAGTAAGAGAAATTAAATCTACATTAATTGACGTTCCTGTAATGTTGGAACTTCACGGACAAAGATGGTACAATTCAAGACCTTACATTGCTGCGGGGGTGAACTATGTTGTAAACCTTCAGTCTAACTCAACTTCTACAGATGATAACATGCAGGGAATCTACAGATCAACGACTCACAATTTTGCGTGGTCTGCAGAAATGGGAATCCAGTTTTATTTCAACAAATTTAAACTGACTCCTGCCGTAAGAGGAACATTCTTCATGAACAATGAGAAAGTGGCTGATAACGCTACTACACCTCCTTACTGGGCTTCTGCAATTTCAACATTACAGACAAGAGCCGTAATGTTTGTTCTGAAATTTGAATAAAAAATATTTTATTGAAAATACATAGGAGGTGCATCAGCGCCTCCTTTTTTGTTGGTATATCAAAATATAGAGCGTTTTATTTTTGTTAGTGTTATTATTTTTTTATTTTTGCTTCTAGTTAGAATATACAAACCTGAAATGCTTCAAGATTTAGAAAACAATTTTTCAGAATTAGAGAGAAAAATTTTGACTCTGCAAAAGAATTATAAAAATCTTACTGAAAATCTAAGAGAATTAAATATTGAGCATGAAGAGTTGAAGAAGAAGTATGATGAGGAAAGAAGAAAGAATCAGGTATTAGCAGAAGAACAAAAAAATATAAAACTTTATTCAGCAATATCAGGAAATCCTGAACACAATAGATTAATGAAAAACCATATCAACAGATTGGTGAAAGAAATTGATTTCTGTATTGCTCAGCTTCAAAACAGTGGATTATAATGGAGATAAGGAGAATAACCGTCAACATTGCAGGAAGAGTGTATCCGCTGAACGTACCGGCAGCAGAGGAAGAAACTTTGCGTAAAGTAGGGAAGCAGATCGAGAATATGATTAAAGATTTTGAACAGAACTTCGATGTAAGAGATAAACAGGATGCTTTGGCTATGTGTGCCCTTAAACTGGGAACCAATGCAGAAGTAGTTTCTCTTAACTACGAAAAAAATATTAATTCTACCAACGAAAGGTTAACGCAGATTAATCAGTCGTTGAATGAAATCGGGAAATAGATTTTTTTTCCTGAAAAATTACTGCCTACAATAATTCTAACACATTAAAGGTAAACTCAACGCTAAACAATTACCGAACAAATGTCCATCGAATGGCGTGCCGGATTTCCGGATTACAGACAATGGAAATCAGTTCAAATCGTGTTGATTAGGAGTTTACTCTCAATCTCTGGATTATTGTAGGCTTTTTTATTTGGATATGAAGACAATTAAAACTCAATATATATTATGACAACAGCCATTATAGCCGGCGTTATTTGCTTAGTTATTGGGGCAATCATAGGGATGTTTTTCTCTAAAAGCTCATTGAATACTAAGGCAAAATTTATCATAGATGATGCAACAAAAAATGCCGAAAACCTTATAGAAAAAGCTAACGTACAAGCTGAATCCATAAAGAAAGAAAAAAACCTTCAGGCAAAAGAAAAATTCCTGGAATTGAAATCTCAGCATGACGCAGACATTCAGTCCCGTGAAAAGAAAATGCAGGAAGTTGAAAAGAGAACGAAAGACAAAGAGCATAAGCTGAATGATGAACTTAGCAAGACCGGAAAACTTGAAAAAGATTTAGACAAACAGATTGCAGACTACGCTAAGAAGAACGAAATTCTTGAAAGAAAACAGCAGGAATTAGATTTAGCTACGGCTAAGAAAGTAGAAATACTTGAAAAAATATCTAATTATACTGCAGAGGAAGCTAAAGCAGAATTGGTAGAAACCATGAGAGCTGAGGCTAAAACAAGAGCACAGGCACACGTTCAGAGCATCATGGAAGAAGCTCAGATGAATGCGAAAAACGAAGCAAGAAAAATCGTTATTCAGACTATTCAGAGAATTGGAACTGAGCAGGCTATTGAAAATTCAGTATCCGTCTTCAACATTGAGTCTGATGAAGTAAAAGGTAGAATTATCGGTAGAGAAGGTAGAAATATCCGTGCTTTGGAAGCTGTAACAGGAGTTGAAATCATCGTTGATGATACCCCGGAAGCGATCCTCCTTTCATGCTTTGATCCGGTAAGAAGAGAAATTGCAAGATTATCCCTTCACAGATTGGTTACCGATGGTAGAATTCACCCGGCAAGAATTGAAGAAGTCGTTGAAAAAACAAGAAAACAAATTGAAGAGGAAATTATTGAAGTAGGTAAAAGAACGATCATTGATTTAGGAATCCACGGATTACACCCTGAATTGATTAAAATTGTAGGTAGAATGAAATACCGTTCTTCTTACGGACAAAACTTACTACAGCACTCAAGAGAAGTAGCTAACATTGCTGCAACTATGGCTGCTGAATTAGGATTAAACGTGAAACTAGCCAAAAGAGCAGGTCTTTTACACGATATCGGTAAAGTTCCTGAGCAGGAATCAGAACTACCACACGCACTTTTAGGAATGCAGTGGGCTGAGAAATATGGTGAAAACCCTGAAGTAGTGAACGCTATCGGAGCTCACCACGACGAAATTGAAATGAAATCATTATTATCTCCGATCATTCAGGTTGCCGATGCGATTTCAGGAGCAAGACCGGGAGCAAGAAGACAGGTATTGGAATCATACATCCAGAGATTGAAAGACCTTGAATCTGCAGCATTAAGCTTCGACGGAGTATCCAGTGCTTATGCAATCCAGGCTGGTAGAGAACTGAGAGTAATGGTAGAGAGCGGGAAAGTGAACGATGAAGTAGCTTCTCAACTTTCTTACGATATCTCAGAGAAAATTCAGAATGAACTGACTTATCCGGGACAGGTAAAAGTAACAGTAATCAGAGAAACGAGAGCTGTGAATATTGCCAGATAATAATCAGAAAAAGATATTTAATAAAAACCTTTCAAGAAATTGAAAGGTTTTCTATTTTTATCAAAACTTAAAAATGCAAGAACTGTCCATGTCTTCAAAACTGAAGTACATTTTCTCCATTCCCGTTATTATTTCAGCCTTAGGCTATTTTGTAGATATTTATGACCTCCTTTTATTCGGGATCGTTAGAATACCAAGTTTAAAAGCTCTGGGACTCAATCCGGATGCTGACGGAACCTTTATTCTGAACTGTCAGATGGTGGGACTTCTTATAGGCGGTGTTTTCTGGGGGATTTTCGGAGATAAAAAAGGAAGGCTTTCCGTGCTCTTCGGATCTATTTTAGTGTATTCCTTAGCTAATATTGCCTGCGGGTTTCTTCCTTACTTTCCAAAAGAACATTTGGTGTACCAATATGCCGGTTTAAGGTTTATTGCAGGTATTGGGCTTGCCGGAGAACTTGGAGCGGGAATTACGCTGGTTTCTGAAAGCCTGCCGAAGAGTCTTAGAGCAATTGGAACCTCAGTGGTGGCTGGTTTTGGATTAATGGGAGCTGTAGTAGCTCAGCTTACAGTAGAACTGGCCGGTGGGTGGAATATCTCTTATATTATTGGCGGTATTATGGGAATTATGTTATTGGTACTGAGAATAAGCGTATCCGAATCCGGGATTTATAAGAATATTGAACATAAAAATGTTTCAAAAGGTAATTTTCTATCCTTTTTTACCAATAAAGACAGACTGACAAGGTATTTAAAATGTATTGCTGTAGGATTGCCTACATGGTATTGTATAGGGATTCTTGCCGTTTTAGCCAATCAGTTTGCCCCTGAATTAGGGATAAAGGAGATTAACCCCGGAAAAGCAATTATGTGGGCTTACGTGGGGATCTCTGTCGGTGACTTATTAAGCGGTTTTATTTCTCATGCTTTAAAATCACGTAAAATGGCCATCTTCTATATGCTGATCTTTACCCTGATTGGAGTAGCCATCATGTTATTTGGGAATACCAACACGGAGACAAAATATTATCTGTTTTGTGTATGGTTGGGCTTCGGGACAGGTTATTGGGCTATGTTTGTGACCTTGGCTGCGGAACAGTTTGGAACCAATATCAGAAATACAGCAACAACAACGGTTCCCAATATGGTAAGAGGATTGGTACCGGTGATGATATTTGCTTTTGATTCTCTGAAAGGACATTTTCCTGTTGTAGAAAGTGCTGCCATAGTAGGGATGATAGTATTTGGACTTGCGTTTTATTCCTCGCTTACCATTTCTGAAACTCATGACAGAGACCTTGAATTTACAGAATAATCTGAACTGTTTAATAAATAAGCCTGTGCTATTCCTTGTTTTGAATATAATAATTAGTTTAAAATCAATAATTTATTAATTTTGTTCTGATTATTGTTGCGTGTAATTAATATTTGTTTAACTTTGGAAGGTAACTAAAACTATATTGTTTAATCAAACTAAATCTCATGAACATTATGAAAAACGCTAAAAAATTAAGAAAACAAGACCTTAAGAATATCGCAGGAGGAGTAAGCGGAAACCCTGATTTATCTCTTTGCGGATGCAGTTGCTCAGGTTCTGTAACAGGACCATGGTATTGTGTACAATATATCGGATGTCCACAGGTTTATACTTGTGATGATGCCGCAATCTAAAAGAAATTATTTCAGTACGAAATAAACATTTCCACATTTAATATGCAGAACCCTTTTGATATCAAAAGGGTTCTGCTCATTTTAATGGATAATATACAGAAGACTGCCGACACTTATGGTAATCCACAGAAGTACTGCGGTGACTAAAGGTTTAAATCCTATTGATTTCAGGGTTTGGAGAGAAAGGGTAGAGCCAATGAAAAATAAAGTCAGATTCAATCCGGATTTTGCCAAAACAGTGATTGAAGTACTGAAACGGTCAAGAAACGGAAAATAAGTGTTCAGAAGAATGGCTACAATGAAATAACCGATGAACCACGGAATTTTTATTTTTGAATCTTTACTTTTAAAAATAAACATGGTAATCAATGAAACCGGAATAATCCAAAGGGCACGGGCTAACTTAACAGTCGTTGCTATTTTCAGGGCTTCATCGCCATACTTGCTGGCTGCACCCACCACAGAACTTGTGTCATGAATTCCCACTGCACACCAAAGCCCAAACTGTTCCTGTGAAAGATTCAGCAGATGTCCTATGGCAGGATAGACAAACAAAGCAATAGAATTTAAGGTAAAAACAATCGCTAAAGCAAGAGAAATCTGTTTGGTGCTAGGTTTAATGATCGGAGATACTGCGGCAATAGCACTCCCCCCGCAAATAGCTGTTCCTGCAGAAATAAGGTAAGACAGAGGTCTTTCCAGTTTAAATATTTTCCCCAGAAAATACCCTAATACCATTACTGTAACAATACTCACAACCGTTAACATCAAGCCTGTTTTTCCGGCCTGTAAAGCTTCATCCAGTTTCATCCCAAACCCAAGGCCCACAATTGAGATCTGCAAGAGTAAATGAATATAATGATGAAGATGTTTCTCAAAAGGATTTCCGATAAAAACAGCCAGGCCAAAACCCAAAACAAGGGCAGTTGGTGAAGATATAAGCGGTGTAAGACATAAGACAGCCAATACAATAAAAAATACTTTTCGTGTCATTTCATTCTGAATGAAATCTTTCATAATGCGAACTTTTAAAATCTGCATCAAAATTCCGGAAAATAGTATTACGAAATAAATCGTATTTTGTTATATTGGATAACTAAAAGTTATAATTAATAAAAGATAAAAGATAAAAGATGAAAGATGAAAGATGAAAGATGAAAGATGAAAGATGAAAGATCTTGTCGTTAAATTTTACTATTTGCTTAATTATATCAATAGGGTTGGGCTTTAGCCCAGCCAAATAAATTTTAAAAATTCCATTGGCTTTAGCCAAAACTTAAAAGCTTTGTATATTTTTAATAACCATGCTAAAAATAATAGAATTTACATCATAAGGGGAATTATTCTGCAAACCTCAGAAAAAGCTTAATCAGTTCAGATTGTTCTCCTTTAGGCAGAATAAAATGGAAGTCTCTTTCAATACTAAAGTTTTTAATGTCAATCACCGTCAGTACATTGTTTTTAAGTTCATTCAGGATGGTACTGATGGAAAGAAATGCCATACATTCCGAGTGGAGAAGATAGTTCTTGATACTTTCACTGCTTCCCAGCTGCATGACGGTATTCAGTTCATGGATATTGATTTCTTTTTCTTTAAGCCTGTTTTGTATAAACTCAAGAGTTCCGGAACCCTGTTCCCTGAAGATCAGATCCAGATGATAGAGGTCTTTTAAATTTAAAGTTTTATGCGCAAGTGGGTGATCTGATTTTGCTGCCAGAACTATTTCATCAGGTTTAAAAGTCTTATATTCAAAATAAGAAGACTGTGATTCTCCTTCAATGATGCCCAGATCAATTTTTTCTTCTTTTAAAAGGGCAGAAATAGCTTCCGTATTTCCAGTAAGAAGCTCAATCTTAATATCTTTATAATACGTATTAAATTTCGCTAAAATTTCAGGTAAAATATACTGCGCAACGGTTGTACTCGCCCCGATAATCAGTTTTCCCTTATGCTGCTGATTGATCTGGCTGATCTCAAATTCCATGTCGCGGTAGATATTTCTGATCTTTTCTGCATGTTCGTACAGAATCTTTCCACTTTGAGTCAGCTGAATAGAAGTTCCTTTACGGTCAAACAGCTTGGCGCCTATCTGAGTTTCAATTTCTTTAATGTGTTTTGTAACAGCTGGTTGCGAAATATGAAGCTCTTCTGAAGCCTTAGTGAAACTTAATCGGGAAGCTACCGTATGGAAAACTTTTAATCTGTAATCGAACATGGGGTAAAATTACGAATTATTGTTGGAAGTAGTGGCGGGATGCGGGATGCGAGTTTCGGGGGGTAAAGTAACTAGAAACAAAAACAACTAGAAAACTAGCAACAAAAAGAAACTTATAAAAAATCCGAAATTGACCGATCCTGCTGACTTTCAAATCTTCTGTTTTTTGCTTCTCCGATTTTCTGTTTGGTATAAATGCTGTTGTGGCCTGAAAGAAGGTAAGATACCACACAGGCAATGGCTATATATACGCCACATTCTGCTCCAAATAATTCGATTCCCATCAGCATACAAGCTAAAGGAGTATTGGTTGCTCCGGCAAATACTGCTACAAATCCCATTCCTGCCAATAATCCGAACGGCAAAGGAATAAAGAGAGACAAAGCACTGCCTAAAGTAGCTCCGATAAAGAACAACGGGGTAACTTCTCCACCTTTGAATCCGGCTGAAAGCGTAACAATGGTAAAAATCATTTTTAATGCAAAATCATACAAAGGAAGCTGCTTTTCAAAAGATTCCACAATTACAGGAACACCTAATCCGATATATCGGGTGGTGCCCATCGCAAAAACTGCCAGTGCAATAATAATTCCACCTGCTACAGGACGAAGGGGTGGATATTTAATTTTTGATTTGAAAACAGAGCCTGCCCAATGAATAATCTTACTGAAAGCGGCAGCACAGACCCCGAAGGCTATTCCTGCCAGAATACTGTATAGAATGGGTAAAAACTCCAGCTTAGGAATAAAATCAATGTGATAATGGGTATGTTTTACATTCCATAGGTTGGTTGCCCAATCAGCCAGAATAGCTGAAGCAAAAGCAGGGAATATCGCATTATATCGTATTCTTCCGATCAGAAAAACCTCAAGTCCAAAAACTGCTCCGGCCAAAGGAGTCCCGAAAACAGAACCGAATCCGGCAGCAATGGCCGCAATAATCAATATTTTTCTTTCATTTCTGTCAAGTTTAAAAGGTCTGGTAAGCTGATCTGCTATAGCTCCTGCCATCTGAAGAGCTGTTCCTTCACGCCCTGCAGATCCTCCGAAGAAATGAGTTATCATTGTACCCAGATACACAAAAGGAGCCATTTTAAACGGAATAATTCCTTTGGGCTCATGAATAGTGTCAATCAACAAGTTGTTTCCTGCCTCAACATCTTTTCCGAAGTAATAATAGAGAAGTCCAATCAGAAATCCTGCTACAGGAAGCAATGCAATCAGCCAGAGATGATTTTCCCTGAAATCTGTTGCCCATTCCAACGATTGCAGAAATCCTGCAGAAGCAGTTCCTACCAATGCACCGATAATGATACTAATACATAGCCATTTTAAAATATAAGGCAGAGCCGGAAATTTTCTGAAGAAAAAATGAGTGTAAAAAACTGCTTTTTTACCAAGTGTTCTTTGACTTTTTGACATAATAATCCTGATTAGTTATTTGTTAATAATCTTTTAATCAGGCGTCATCAGCTTTTTGTAAAGCGGTTGGGTAAGGAAGAACACCATTTCCTTTTGATTATGCAAATATATGAATAAAGATAAAAGATAAAAGATAAAAGATATTGTCGTTAAATTTTAATATTTGCCAGAGCCTATCAATAGGGGTGGGCTTTAGCCCGCCCACATCAATTTAACACTTTGCACTGGCTTTAGCCCAAACTTAAAAATAAACCATATTGTTAATAGGTTGGATAATGCATGGCCTTATCAATCTCAAGCGGATTGTTATATTTTCTTATGACTTCCTGCATGTTTTTGGTCTGAGTGTTTAGCTCATCTACGTTGCGGATCTCTTTCCCGTTGATATTTATCTTCAGGTCATTATTGGATTTGCTGAAGTTGTTTCTTTCAAAAGCAAAAGGATCATTGTAAAACTCCATGACCAGTTTATGTTTCTGCTTCTCATTGATGGGAATAGCTTTATTGCCGAAATTAGATTCAATAAAGTCATCAGTCGGGTATACTTCCGGCAATTCCTGACTTTTAATAAGATGATAAATGAAGTTTTGCTGTGTGTCAGATAGTTCAAATATTAAACCCGGAAGCCCGCGGAGTTTAAAAGGGCCTTCATTAAAAGGAATATCTTTACAGAACCATGCCGTCCAGTTTCTACCCCCGAATTGGGTTGTAGCTTTTTGCAAGGTATAGCTGTCTGCTTTTTTGGTTTCACTCGAAATTGTCCAGTTTACTTTATCTGTAGTTTTAAAAGAATAGTATCCATTTTTGATATTGATGAAATTTTCGTTCTCAAAAGAATTAATCTTTCGTTTCACTACCTGCCCGGACATATCTGTGTGACTGGTATTCATCCCGAGTTTTTTATTTAATGAATCTGTCGTCATAAGATTTCTTCCGTAAAATTTCACCTCTTTTGGTGTAATATCCAATATCATGTTCAACTTATCATAAGTCGTTTCTGTGGAATCCATCTTATATTGCAGTTCATAAATAAACCGATGGGTCTGAGATTGAACCAAAGCTATTGTAAACAATACGATTAAGGTGAAAATACCTTTCATATAATGTGGTTAGTTTTGTTATAGTTGCTGGTTATCTAGTTGTTATTTGCCACAACCTTAAACTCTAAACCTTAAGCTTTACACCTTCGCACCTAGTCTCTACAAAAACGGTTTCATCTCATCCTCAATCTGTGTTCTCAGCTCCATCAGGCGTTTAGCATATATTTCCTGCTGTTTTTCTTCCTCTGTTTCGGGTGTCCACTTAGGTACGGGCAGTTTTTTACCATTTTCATCTACAGCAACAAAAACGATGATACAGTGGGTTTTTTTCTCAAAATTCGGTTGCTTCAGGTTTCTTGAAAAAACATTGATAGCGATATGCATACTTGAAGTTCCGGTGTAGATCACCTGGGCGTCTACTTTTACCACTTCACCAATTTTAATAGGGTCATAAAAACGGATTCCGCCTACATATACGGTGACGGAATAATTACCACTCCAGGTTGTCGCACATGCATAACCGGCCTGGTCAATCCATTTCATAACACTTCCTCCATGTACATTTCCTCCGTAATTCACATCTGAAGGCTCCGAAATAAACTGAAAAGTAATAGGCTTGTTCTGCATCTTTATAAAATTTGAATAAAGTTATTTAATAATTTCCAAAGTTTTAGATTAAATCCTACTTTTGAAAGACGAAACTTTCAATGAAAGCGAATTTTAACCAATAACAGATTAGAAACCATAATGAAGAAAGTATTTTATCTCAACACATGTGATACCTGCAGAAAAATTTTAGCCCAGTTCGATCTTACAGACTGGGAACTTCGCGAAATCAAAAAGGAGCCGATCACAAAAGAAGAATTGGCCGAAATGCATAAAAAAACAAAATCATACGAAGCATTATTCAGTAAAAAATCTACTCAGATCAAACTAAGAGGCTTACATGTAAAATCATTGACAGAAAAAGATTTTAAAGAATTGCTGCTGGATCATTATACCTTTTTGAAAAGACCTGTTTTTATTACAGACAAAGAGATCTTTGTTGGAAATGATAAGAAAAATGTTGAAGAATTGCAGAAGTTCTTTGGGGTAAACGAATAAATAATACTTTAAATAGTTGATCTATCCGGCTCAATAATGAATTCATTATTGAGCCGGATATTTAATTATATGTATTGTAAGTGTTTGATTTATAATGTTATTTATGACTATATTTATAATCGCCAAAAAATTACAATATGAAAACAAACTTTTCAAAAACAAAAAAACTGACCAGGTCAGAATTAAAAGAGGTGAGTGGAGGAATTGCTTTCATCCCGCCTTGCAGTATTTTATGTGGACCTGCAGGAGGAGTGATTTCCAATACACCAGGCGTAGGAGATGCCTGTAGCCCGGACAGGAAAGTCTGCTGTATCTGTTATTAAACTAAAAAGAGGCTGTGAACATCACAGCCTCTCTTATTTAAGTATATCTTCAGAACAGATTATACAAAAGGAGCTTTTACCACTTTTGCAGGAATGTTCTTGTTTCTTACCTGAATAAAGATCTCAGATCCTAATTTGAAATGAGGCTTGTCTACATATGCAAGACCCAATCCGATTTTCTTCATTGGAGACTGTGTTCCGGAAGTTACTTTTCCGATTACATTCCCTTCAGCATCTACTACTTGATAATCATGTCTTGGAACTCCTTTGTCTGTAAGCTCAAAACCAACTAATTTTCTTGTAACTCCTTCTTCTTTTTGTTTTGCGAAAACATCTTTAGAAACGAAATCTTTATCAAACTTAGTGATCCATCCTAGACCTGCTTCGATAGGAGAAGTCGTATCATCGATATCATTTCCGTATAAGCAGAATCCTTTTTCTAATCTTAAAGTGTCTCTGGAAGCTAATCCGCAAGGAATAATTCCTTCTTCTTTACCAGCTTCCATTACAGCGTCCCAAAGTTTTTCAGCACTTTCGTTATTGAAATAAATCTCAAAACCACCGCTTCCAGTGTATCCTGTATTTGAAATGATCACATTATTTTCTCCTGCAACACTTCCCACTGTGAAATGGTAGTAAGGAATTTCTGAAAGATTTACTTCTGTAAGTTTTTGAAGGATTTCAGTAGCTTTAGGTCCCTGAACTGCCAATAATGACATCTCATCAGAAGCATTGGTCATTTTAGCCCCGAAAGTATTGTATTTTGAAATATGATTCCAGTCTTTGTCGATGTTGGAAGCGTTTACAACTACGAAATATTTGTCATCTTCCATTTTGTAAACGATAAGGTCATCTACAATTCCTCCGTTTTCGTTGGGAAGACAAGAATACTGAGCTTTTCCATTTTCCAAAGCATCTACATTATTAGTAGTTACAAACTGTAATAGATCTTTTGAACCCGGCCCTTCGATGAAAAACTGTCCCATGTGGGAAACATCAAATAATCCTGCTTTTTCTCTTACTGCAAAGTGCTCTTCTGTAACCCCTGAATATTGAACAGGCATTTCAAAACCTGCGAAAGGTACGATCTTAGCTCCCAAAGAAACATGTTTGTCGTACAAGGCTGTTTTCTTCATATTTAATTTTTATTTCTTTATTTTAAAACTGTTAAAAGTCTCATTGAATTGGGTCATGTAGTTTCCGTTCCAGAATTTCTGGCCACAGTTGATGGAAACTAAATATAAGTTTTTGTCTTTTTGAAAAACTTTGGTTATCCAGAACAACTTCTCTTTTTCATCAAAGTGTTCATACAGATATTCCGTATATCCTTTCTGCCCCTTTTTATCTTTCACTTTATTCTCCTGATCCTGTGATTGATAAAGTGCCAGAATGAATTTTTTTACTTCTTCTTTAGGAAGTGTCAGATCATGATATTCCGAAATCGTAATGGCTCCTATCTGACTGGTTGGAAAAATATTGACGATCTCACTGTCATTCGTAGATTTCCAGCCGTCCGGAACATTAATAGAGTAGTTGGGACTTTCATAAACTTTTGCTTTTTGGGCAAAAAACAGACTTCCCGTTAAGATTGCAGAAAAAAACAATATTTTCTTCATCATTTAAAAATGGTGTTTATATTCTTCGAGGATGATTTTGAACCATTCTGTAAAATTTTCAGGATGTTCGGAGATTTCTTTATCGAGATTTTCAGGAGAGATGAATCTTACATCTTCCACTTCTTCTTTATTCAGATTGAAATCGGCTTCATGGTTTCCCACAAATACATGATCCAGCTCGTGCTCCCAAAGGCCGCTGCCAACATCTGCTTTATAAATAAAATTGAATTTTTCTGAAAGTTCTGCCTCAATTCCGAGTTCTTCTCTCAGTCTTCGTATTGCTCCTTCCTTGTAGGTTTCCCCATCTCTTGGATGTGAGCACACCGCATTGGTCCATTGATTGGGAGAATGGTATTTTCCTGAAGCCCTTTTCTGAAGAAGCATTTCTCCTTTACTGTTGAACAGAAATACAGAAAAAGCACGGTGTAACAGGCCATTGATGTGAGCCTGCTGTTTTTCCATCAGCCCTAAAACTTCATCCTTAGGATTTACTAAAACAACAAATTCTTCCATTCCTACAAATGTAAGAGTAATAAATGTATTTTGGAAATTTTTGGATAAACATCATGCTTTTTGTAATATCCGGGGATGCCAGAGAATGTTTACCGGCAAATCTGCAAATTCATTTTTGTCTTTTTATCTGTTCTTATATATTAATCATAAAAAGAAATATCAAAACGAAAAATTTTAACTATTTGCAATGAAATGGTTGATAAAATATTGATATTATTCTTTAAATACTATTTTTTGTAGTATATTTTTAACTTAAACTAAGATTAATGTGCCTGATAGTTGTAAAAACGCTAACTTTGTTACTTAATATTTAGTAATGGAATTAGAATACATTGAACACATTAGTCCTATTCTAAAGGATGGCGTAAAAAATTACTTAATAGATATCGACGGAACCATTACAGATGACGTTCCAAACGAAGAACCGGAAAGAATGGTTACCTGTGAACCTTATCCTGATGCATTGGAAACTGTCAACAGATGGTATGATGAGGGGCACCAGATCTGCTTTTTTACTTCAAGAACCGAAAATCTGAAACAAATCACTATTGACTGGCTGGATAAGCATGGTTTCAAATACCACAGCGTACTTTGCGGAAAACCTAGAGGAGGAAATTATCACTGGATAGACAATCACCTGGTAAGAGCTACAAGATACAAAGGAAGATTTACGGATTTGGTAGAAAAACAAGTAACCATTGAAGTATTCAAAGAAGACGGCGAATAAAAATATAATTCAAAGATTTAAAGATTAAATGCGAACCCGGTTCCTTTAATTTTTAAATCTTTCATTTTTTAATATACTCGATATTTTATGAAAGTTTTAGCAAACGACGGCCTGGATCAATCTGGAATAGATGCATTGACAGAAAAAGGCTTTGAAGTGATTACTACAAAAGTTCCACAGGAGTTTTTGGTAGATTATATTAACGAGCACAAAATCCGTACTCTATTGGTGAGAAGTGCTACGCAGGTAAGAAAAGATATTATTGACGGATGCCCATCTATCGACATTATTGGAAGAGGTGGAGTAGGTATGGATAATATTGATGTAGACTATGCAAGAGAAAAAGGAATCCACGTGATCAATACTCCTTCTGCTTCTTCGGAATCGGTGGCTGAGCTTGTTTTTGCTCATTTATTTTCCGGAGCAAGATTTCTTCAGGATTCCAACAGAAAAATGCCTTTGGTAGGAGATACTGAATTTTCAGGTCTTAAAAAAGCTTATGCTGCCGGTATTGAACTGAGAGGAAAGACGATTGGTATCGTGGGAATGGGAAGAATCGGGCAGGAAGTGGCAAGAATTGCTTTAGGACTAGGGATGAGAGTGGTTGCTGCTGATAATAATGTAGGGAAAGCCAGCATCAAAGTAAAGTTTTATAACAACCAGTTTATCAATGTTGATATCGAAACTGAACCATTGCAGGAGGTTTTAAAGCATTCAGACTTTATTACGCTGCATGTTCCGGCTCAGAAAGACGGCTATATGATCGGTCAGAATGAATTTGAAATCATGAAAGACGGAGTAGCTGTTGTAAACTGTTCTAGAGGAGGAGTTATTGATGAAGCTGCTTTAATTCAGGCTTTAGATTCCGGAAAAGTAAGATTTGCCGGATTGGATGTTTTCATTAACGAACCAACACCTTCTAAGGAAATTCTTAATCACTCTAAAATTTCTCTTACCCCTCACACAGGAGCATCTACTCTTGAAGCACAGGACAGAATTGGGCTTTCTTTGGCAGAGCAGATTTCAAGTATCTTACAGATTCAATAATTGAATGATATTATACAACAAAAGCACCTCAGTTGAGGTGCTTTTTTATTTTGAATTATTGTTATCAGATTAGATATTTTTGCTTTTCAACAAATCTCTGATCTCTGTCAGTAGTTTTTGATCCTCTGTAGGTCCTGCAGGAGCCGGAGCATCTTTTTTGTTGACTTTATTGGCTAGTTTGATGATCCAGAAAAGAACCATGGCAATACAAAGGAAGCTGATTACTGCTGAAAGGAAATTTCCATACGCAACCCCGTTCCATGTAAGTTTTGCGATGTTTTCTGCGCCGGCTGCTTTCAACGCTGGATTCAGTATCAGAGGAGTGATTACATCTTCTACCAAAGACGAAACAATTTTACCAAATGCTGCACCAATGATCACACCGACAGCAAGATCGAGAACATTCCCCTTAAAGGCAAACTCTTTAAATTCTTTTACAAATCCCATAATTTATATTTTTTTAATTAGTATATACACAAAAATATAATTAAAAAATGTAAAAAACACTACTTTTTATAGTTTTTTATTCCCAAAACATTGAGTTTTATGATAAATTCATAGAATTGGATTTAATGAATATTTTAGCTTTATACAGATACTTTATTTCATTCATGAGGTCTCCTTATTTTTATTATTGAGGTGATACCATAATGAAAAATCTTTTGTAATTTGCTTAAAAGTTTGTTTTACCTATGAAGATTTTTACCGCAGAACAGATTCGCAGCTGGGATCATTTTACGATTTCCCATGAACCGGTTTCATCCATCCAGTTGATGGAAAGAGCTTCAATGGCAGCAGCCCACTGGATTTCGGAACATTGTAAAAACCATAAAAAGCTGGTCGTGTTCTGTGGCAACGGAAACAATGGAGGAGATGGATTGGCGGTAGCAAGAATACTCTACCTCAAAGGTTTTGATGTCGATGTATTTGTAGGCGATTCCAAACGGAAATTTTCAGACGATGCTTTGGTCAATCTGAAAAGGCTCCGCGATTTATCAGGAATTTCGGTCAGAAAATTTGATCAGAATGAACACTATAATTTTGATGATAAAACAATTATTATTGATGCTCTTTTCGGAACAGGTTTATCCAGACCGTTGGAAGGGGAGTTTAAAGGACTTGTGGAGCAGCTGAACTCCAAAAAGAATATTAAGATATCCATTGATGTTCCTTCCGGATTATCTTCAGATGAAATATTTGATAATGATCCCGTTATTCTGAAGTCTGATTACACATTGACTTTTCAAGGCTGGAAAAGAACTTTCCTTCATCCCGAAACCGGAAAATATACCGGGAAAGTAGAAGTGCTGGATATTGATTTAAACAAAACCTATGCTGATACCACAGATTCGGAATATTTTATCATTGATGATCAGCTGATAGAATCTATATTCAAGCCCAGACAGGAGTTTTCCCATAAAGGAAGCTATGGTAAGGTTGCAATCATAGGAGGAAGTTATGGGAAAATAGGAGCTGCCGTTCTGGCTACACAATCTGCCTTAAAAACCGGAGCCGGGCTGACCTTTACGCTGGCACCGGAATGTGGATATGAGATACTGCAGACCTCTTGTCCGGAAGCCATGTTTATAACGGGAGGAAAACAGTTTATAACAAACTTTGAGATAGACAAAGACCTTACCTGTGGCATAGGACCTGGACTGGGAACTCATCCGGATACTGAGAAAAATTTTCTGAGCTTTCTTAAAAACTATACCAGTCCGATGATTCTGGATGCCGATGCATTGAATATCATTTCTAAAAAGGCAGGAAATCTAAAATTAATTCCAAAAAAATCAATTATTACGCCTCATCCTAAGGAGTTTGAAAGGCTTTTCGGAAGTACAGAAAATTCTTTTAAGAGACTTGAGCTGGCCATAGAAAAGGCAAAAGAGTATTATATTTATATCGTATTGAAAGATCATCATACACAAGTTATTACTCCGGAGGGAAATGTATTTTACAATATAACGGGAAATGCGGGTCTTGCGAAAGGAGGCAGTGGAGATATCCTTACCGGAATTCTCACCTCACTTTTAGCACAGGGATATTCTGAAGAAGAAACCTGTATTTTAGGGATATGGATTCACGGAAGATCGGCTGATCTTGCTTCGGAAAGACATTCAAAAGAATCTATGCTTCCTACGGATGTTATTAGTGAATTTGGAAGCGTTTTTGAGGAGCTGAATCGAAAAGTTGCCAGAAGTTTGTAACAGAAAATGAACTGAACGGCTTTTAAAATAAGTTTAAAAGAAAAAGGCAAATTTGTACTCCTACAGATTTGCCTTTTTTATCTTAAAACTGAAGTTATTCTATTTCCAGTTTGTGCTTATGCCTTTTCAATATACTCAGGTTTTTCATTTTCTTCCGGAGTAATCTTAAATTTCTTAGAAACGATCATGATAACAACACCTGCAATCATAAATGGAATGGAAAGTACCTGACCTGTGTTCAGACCTCCGATCTGGATGAATTCATCACCTTGCGGCTCTTTAAGGAACTCAACAAAGAATCTGATCGCCCAAAGAATAATAAAGAATAAACCGAATAGCCATCCCTGCTGATATTTTTTATCTGTTTTTCTGTAAAGTATCCATAACAAAATGAATAGAAGAACATACCCTACAGCTTCAAATAACTGACTTGGATAACGAGGTACGGTAAGGCCATATTCACTGCTTTGCTGTGGGAAAAGTAATGCAAACGGAGAATTTGGATCAGCTGGTTTACCAACGATTTCAGAATTGAAAAAGTTCCCCATTCTTACAAATGCACCTCCTAACGCAACTACAATACCTAATCTGTCATATACCCAGAAAGGA
>Ga0070682_100000428_pt1 | contig 27217 bp, 22 predicted proteins | sample KBSC63LmetaG_FD_64668 | JGI IMG/M metagenome (GOLD analysis project Ga0070682, IMG submission 64668) | Corn rhizosphere microbial communities from Kellogg Biological Station, Michigan, USA - KBS C6-3L metaG | ecosystem: Host-associated > Plants > Roots > Rhizosphere | place: USA: Michigan...
CGCACGAAAGCTCCAGCCAAAGCCCCCGCCAAACGTGCTGCCGCAAAACGCACGCGCCGTCGCTGAACTGCAACGGCACCCTCGAATCAGTCAAGCCTTTGGAGTGCGGTGACCTGTCACCGCTTTGTTTTCGCGACGCGACCTATGAAAGCGGTGACAAGTCACCGCACTCCAAAATCAGGCCTGGCGCCTCACGCTGATCTTATGAAGCTGAACACTGGATAACTCGCCGCCAGCAACACTAGTGCATAGATGCTGTTGCGCGTGTCGCTGGCGATCGCTCCCAGCAGAAACAAAACCGAGCCAATTAGCGCGAGCGCTGTGGTCCAGGGGTAACCCCACGCACGATACGGTCGCTCTTTATCTGGTTCACGGCGCCGCAATACAAAAACAGAGATGAAGGACAGCGTGTAGTTGGCAACAAAGAAGAACGCGAGGATCGTTATCACCCGTTCGAATGTTTGGCCGAACACAATGAATAACAGCGCAATCGCGGCGCTAACGAACAGAGCGACAGTGGGCGTACCTCCTTTGTTTACCGAAGCGCCACGGCTGGGAAAGAGTCCATCGCGACTAATTGCGAACAATACGCGACTCGCCATCAAATGGTAGGCGTTGATGGCGCTCAGCATTGACAGGATGGTTAAGGTGAGAAAGATCGTATTGCCGTGAGGTCCGAAAACTACCTGCGCCGCAACACCGGCCGCAAAGTCCTGTCCCGCTATTTGTGAAACAGGCAGTACGTAGAGCAAGGCGAGGTTTACCAGTAAATAGATCGCGATGACAGTAAGCACGCCGCCGAACATCGCTCGCGGCACGTCGCGGCCTGGATTCGTCACTTCTTCCGAGAAGTAGATCACCCCACTCCAGCCGTCGTAGGTATAAATAACACTCTGCAAGGCGAGTACGACTGCCGTGAAGCCGACGGCTGCGGGTCTGGCTAAGACTTCAGAATCGGTGAGCGAAGCGCCGTGGCCGAAGAGAAATGCCGCCGCAATCAAAACCAAGAATGCAAGGGTCTTCATTAAACTGGTGAGGTTTTGTGTGGTGCTGCCCCAAACGACGCCGCGCCACTGCAGAACGGCGAATACCACTGCGATCGTCACGGCAATGATTACGGAGCTGCCTGCGAATCGCGGAAATAAGAGAGCGGCAAACTGTCCAATCAGCAGCGCGACTGCGGCCGTCGAACCGCAGGTTGAAATCCAATCGCTCCAGCCAACGATGAAGCCCGCGTATTCGCCGAGCGCGTAACGCGCGAAAACATACTGGCCGCCCGATCGCGGCAACATCGCGCCCAATTCTGCCAGCGATATTGCGCCCAGCAACGCGTAAAGCCCGCCGATGATCCAGACGCCCAGGAACAACCATGGATAGGGAAGATTTTGCGCGATGCTTCCCGGTGCGCGAAAGATTCCCGCGCCGATGGTGTTGCCGATAATTACGGCGATGCCAAAGCCTACGCCGAGCACGCGCAACAGCCGGCCTGCTTTATGGTTGGCAGACTTACTCCGTTCGTTTAAAGAAACGATTGACCTCCAGTCCGGGCGTCGCGTCCGGCTTTATGGACCTTAACTTATTTGAATTTAGTTGCGCCGTAGCCTGACGGGGAATGAAGCGTCCTCAACCGAGCCTCGGCCGACAAACTCGCCATTGACGTAGTCGTCAATCGTGATCACTAACCAACCCGAGAGCGTCAGCGTGCGCGTGGCCGGATCATACTGCCATGGCCCGGTGTCTTCTTCCGATTGAAAAGTGTGATTGGCATAAAGCACGAGCGGGTTTTGAATTGCAACTCCATTTTGTTCGAAGGTGACGACCCAACGCCCTACAGGACTGAAGGCGTCCTTCGAGACCGGAGCTTCAGTTGGCCCGGTGGGCGGCGCTTGCGAAGAGCCCGGATTGGCAGCTGGTTGTGAGAAACCCGGATTCTTCCCGGGTTGAGCGGTATTTTGATTGGTAGAAGCAGCCAGCAACCCGAGTATGAAGAGCACTACTACAATTCCCCCGACAACCAGCGCTCCGATCAAACCAACGATGAGACACGTGTTTCGTCCTCCAGTCTTAGCAACAGTTGGCGGCGGCTGATAGCGCACCTCACCAAATTGTCGTTCGATGGCCGCGATTAAACGGTCGCAATCGTGATTGAAGTCACCGTCGGTTATTTCAATAGCTTCGCGCAGTGACAACGGCGCGAGATCGGGCGGCAAAGTATTAGTCGACGGCATTTCGGCCTTGCGCACCAGGACGGGAATGACTGGTATGTTCCGGCGCAACGCCGTGCCGATTTCGTGCCGCACATAGTCATCCGCTAAATCGATCCGCCGGTGGTTTGCACCATCGACCATTGATTCCCAGCCTTTGCCGATGATGGCCAGCAACGCGTGACACGTGCCAACCGTCTGCTGGATTACCTGTGAATAATCAGCGCCGGGAATAATGCCCTCGACGTCCATGAAAACACGATTGGGAAAACGAGCGTTGAGGCGATCGTAGATACTGCGCGCGTAGCCGGCGGCATCGTCACGCCGGTAGCAAATGAAAATATTCTTCGGTGCCATTCGTGCTCCTAAAGAATTTATCCTTGAGTGAACGTAACCGTTCGGTGAGTTGGAAAATACCGGTTCGCAGACGAGATTAGTCGTCGCACGTTCAGGGTTGAGACCGAGGACAGCCGAAGGTTAGTGGATTCCGCCCGCGGGATCAAGGTTCTTTCTGTCGATGCAGTTTGAACGAAAGGCTGAAGGGCGGGTTTGGTTTAACGCTTTCAGCGTTAGCAGTGAAGAACTCTCTTAAACAGGGGTCGCCGTTTTGCGTTGGGGATTGAAGAAGGGCGTTTTCACTACCTTCGCGCGCACCCGGTGACGCCGGGCCTCAACGGTAATTTCAAATTCGAGCGACGTGCCCGCCGCGTTGAAGGGGCGGTTGACGGTTGCGAGGGCAATCATTTTTTTCAACGTCGGCGACCAGGTGCTCGACGTTGCCTTACCAACTTGCTTGCCGCCTTTGAAAACCGGAACCGCGACGCGAGAAGCGACCGCTGAGACCGCTGGCGGCAAGCCAACATTTTCGTAAAGACGTTCGACTTCGGGCCAGTCGATCTCCAGGCCAACAATTTCACGTGCGCTGCCAAGCTTCTGCTCTTCGCTCAATGCGGCCTGACCAATGAAGCGATTTTTCTTCGGGTGCACCAATCGTCCCAGGCCAAGTTCAAACGGCGAATACTTCTGCTCTTCAATCAAGGCCTTCTTGCTACTGTTGAAATCAACTTCGATAAGCAACAGGCCGGCTTCCACTCGGGCGACGTCGAGCGCGAGCATGCCCGCCGGATGAATATCAAAAGCGCGTCCCGCTGCCATCAAGGCATCCCAAACTGATAGCGCGCGTTCGGCAGCTACCCATATTTCGTAGCCGAGATCTCCGGTGTATCCGGTGCGCGAGATTTCCACCGGCACGCCGGCAATCGTTCCCTTTGTCACGCGAAAGTATTTGAGGTTTGCAATGTCAGCGTCAGCGACCAAACTCTTGAGCAGGCGGCCAGAAGTTGGGCCCTGAAGAGCCAGCGCTGCCACGCTTTCCGAAATGTCTTCGATGGCCACATCCAGGCCGGCGGCATTCTGCGAAAACCAACGCAAGCTGGGATCAGCGGCAGTCCAGCGATAGACGTTCTCTTCCAAACGCGAAACGGTACCGTCGTCAATGACCTTCCCGCGCTCGTCGCACCACGGTGTGTAGATCACTTGTCCGACCGCAACTTTTTGCAGGTCGCGAGTAATAATTCGATCAACGAGACGAGTCGCGTCTGGTCCCGAGAGGCGATATTTGAACAGGGGCGAGATGTCGATCAGGGCAGCGGCATTGCGAATCGCGTTGTACTCATGTTCGTGATGCGGCTCGTAAGAGCTGACGGTGTAATAGCCGGACCACTCGCGATAATTCAGACTTTCGCAAAGTGGAAACGTTCGTTCGTGAAATGCAGTTCCGACCGGCATACGGTGATCGCGATATTAGACTACGACGACGAAGCAGCGCCAGAATGAAATTAATTTGGAGTGCGGTGGCTTGTCACCGCTTTGTTCGCTTGCTTATTTCTTCGCTATTACGCCGAAACGTTCGTGGCCAATCGAAAGCGGCGTCAAGCCGCCGCACTCCAAATTGTCAGCGCGCGGGATTCTAAGTATCCTTGCGCTTCTTCAGCAACCAGAATCACGAACCCTAAATGAGCAACTACGACGTGATCGTCATCGGCGGCGGACATAATGGTCTGGTCAACGCCGCGTATCTCGCGCGCGCCGGCAAGCGCGTGCTGGTGCTCGAACGGCGGTATGTGCTCGGCGGTGCGGCCGTTACCGAAGAAGTGTTCCCCGGGTTCAAGTATTCAGTTTGCTCCTATGTAGTTTCGTTGTTGCGCCCGGAAATTATTCGCGAACTCGACCTGCCTCGCCACGGTTTGGAAATACTTCCGCTCGATGGAACCTTCACGCCGATGTTGAACGGCGACTATCTCTGGCGCGTTAACGATCACGCGAAAACGCGGCGCGAAATCGCACGGCATTCAAGACTGGACGCAGAGGCCTACGACGAATACGGCAAGGCGATGCTGGAGATGGCTCACTTCGTGAAGCCGATCATGAGCATGACGCCGCCTGATCCCAGATCGTTGAAACCCAAAGGGCTGCGCGATCTCCATTTCCTGGGCAAGCGCTTTCAAAACCTGCCGGCGGAAGACCAGTACAACCAGGTGCAGTTAATGACGATGAGCGCGGTCGACTTTCTCGATCAATGGTTCGAGACGGACGCGCTCAAGGCGACGATGTCAGCATCGGGAATCATCGGCACGTTTTTAGGCGTGCGTTCGCCCGGCACCGCTTACGTCCTGTTGCATCACTACATGGGCGAGATCGACGGCGCGTTTCGCTCGTGGGGAATCTCGCGCGGCGGCACGGGCGCGATCTCGAATGCAATTGCAGACGCTGCCCGTGAGGCGGGCGCTGAGATCCGGACCGAAGCGCCAATTGAAAAAATCATTCTTAAGGACGGACAAGCTAAAGGCGTTGTTCTGAAAAACGGCGATGAGATTTACGCGAAGGTAGTTTCATCGAGCGTCGATCCGCGTCTCACATTCATGAAGATGGTTGGTGAAGAACATTTGCCTGACGGCTTCACGGAGGATTTGAAGCGGTATAAGTATCGTGGCTCGTCGGGCAAGGTGAACCTCGCGCTTGATGGACTTCCCGAACTGAAGTGCAAACCCGGGGCGGGACCGCATCTGCGGGGCGCCATCTCGATTAGCCCGGGAGTGGAATACATGGAGCGGGCGTACGACGACGCCAAGTATGGCCGGTTTTCCCGCCGACCGTACATCGATATCGTGATTCCGAGTTTGACCGATCCTTCGGTCGCGCCCCCCGGCAAGCACGTGATGTCGTGCTTTGTGCAATACGCGCCATACAACTTGAAAGAAGGAAACTGGGACGAGCAGCGCGAGCACTTTGGCGACACCGTGATCGACACGATCGCCGAGCACGCGCCTAACATTCGCGATCTGATCCTGCACCGACAGGTACTTACGCCACTGGATCTCGAACGTGAGTTTGGTTTGTCGGAAGGCAACATTTTTCAGGGCGAACTTACACTGGAGCAGCTCTTCTTTCTGCGGCCGGCACCCGGCTGGGCCCAGTACCGCACGCCGATCAAAAACCTTTATATGTGCGGTTCGGCGACTCATCCGGGTGGCGGAATTATGGGTGCTTCAGGACGAAACGCAGCGATGCAGATTCTGAAGGACAAGAAGTAAGCCTTATGCCGCGGGTTTTCGCGAATTAACGCGGATTCGGAAATAAAGAATTGGTTTACTCAAGCCGCTTTAACTGTTGTTTCCTGGTTCGCGTTTGTCCGCGAGAATCCGCGGCTGACTAAGTGACGATGCCAACTTACGACGTCATCATCATCGGCGCCGGCCACAATGGCTTAGTGGCCGCTAACTATTTTGGCCGGGCGGGACTGAAGACGCTCGTGCTCGAGCGACGACCCGTTGTCGGTGGCGCCGCGATAACTGACGAAATACATCCCGGCTTTCGTTGTTCCACTTTGGCGCATACGGTAGCGCCAATCTTTACCACGGTTGTTAAAGAGCTCGAGTTAAGCCGACACGGCCTTGAATTGATCGAACCCTCAGTGCGCGTGCTGGCGCTTTCGCCCGATCGTTCTGTCTGCATTTATAACCACACCGAGCGCACCGTTCGCGAGCTCGCAAGCATTTCCAGCGTTGACGCGCAGAATTATCCCGGCTTCGAGCAGAGTTTCGCGCGCATCGGCAAAATGTTAGCGCCCGTCTTATCGCAGACGCCGCCCTCGATAGATCACCCGTCGGCGAGTGAACTTTGGAACCTCGGAAAACTTGGCCGCTCGTGGCGCAGTTTGAATAAGAAAGACGCTTACCGTCTGTTGCGCTGGGGGCCGATGGCGGTGGCTGATCTGGTGGCGGAATGGTTTGAAAGCGAAAGCCTGCGCGCCGCCATCGCAGCCCGCGGCATTCACGGCGCTTTTGCCGGTCCCTGGTCAGCCGGTACCAGCGCGGGTCTGCTTTGGCAGGCGGCGATGGATGGTCACGCGATTGCCCCGTCGACGTTTTGCAAGGGCGGCATGGGCGCGTTTACGGAAGCGCTGGCAAACTCGGCTCGCGACGCGGGCGTTGAAATACGAACCGACACCGGCGTTTCGAGCATTGGGATCGACGAGAGCGGAGTTTCGCAAGTATCACTGGATGCCGGCGAGGAAATCCGCAGTCGCGCGGTGGTCTCAAACGTCGATCCGCGCACTACTTTTCTCAAACTCGTCGATCCAACCTGGCTCGATCCGAGTTTTGTTTCGAAGGTGCGAAACTACCGGGCAGCCGGCGTGTCTGCCAAAATCAATCTTGCGCTTTCTGGCTTGCCTGCGTTTTCGGGTATCAACGTTGATGACGCAGCGACAAAACTTTCCGGCCGCATTCATGTTGGTCCGGACATTGATTATCTTGAGCGCGCGTTTGACGCCGCGAAGTATGGCGACTACTCGCCCAGGCCCTACTTCGATATCACCATTCCGTCGTTACTCGATCCGGATCTGGCGCCGGCGGGTGCGCATGTAATGTCGGTTTATGTTCAGTACGCGCCCTATCGATTAAAGGACGGCGATTGGAATTCGCGGCGCGATGAGTTTGCCGATAATGCGATCAATGTTCTGAGCGATTACGCGTCAAACCTCAAGGAGTTGATCGTCGCGCGTCAGGTGATTACGCCGCTCGATCTAGAAGAGACTTATGGAATGAGTGGCGGTCACATTCATCACGGCGAGCAATCGCTGGATCAATCATTTACTTTCCGGCCGCTGATCGGTTGGGCGCAATACCGAACCCCGATCAAAGGACTGTATCTTTGTGGAGCGGGCACGCACCCGGGCGGCGGCATCAGCGGTGGTCCGGGAGCAAACGCGGCGCGCGAAATCATCAAGGATTTCAAAGCACGAAAAAGATGAAACGACATTCAACATCCCGTAGCTTCGCGAGTGACAACAATGCCGGCGTACACCCGGCGGTGATGGCGGCCATCGCAAACGCGAACGAAGGCCACGTCATCGCGTACGGCGACGACTACTACACTGAACGCGCCGTTAAGTTGTTTCGCCAGCAACTCGGCAAAGATGCACACGTCTTTTTTGTCTTCGGCGGCACTGGCGCCAATGTGTTGGGATTGAAAGCAGGCACGGCATCTCACAACGCGATCATCTGTGCGCATACGGCCCACATCAACGTTGATGAGTGTGGCGCTCCGGAAAAGTTCACCGGCTGCAAATTGCTCCCCATCGTCTCAGCCAACGGCAAGATAACTGTTGAGGAAATCAAGCCACTGCTTCACGACGTGGGCTTCGAGCATCACGTTCAGCCGCGTGTAATCTCAGTTTCACAGGCCACCGAAATGGGCACAGTCTATCAGCCAGCGGAGTTGAGAACGCTCGCCAAATTCGCTCACGATCGCGACATGTTGTTGCATGTGGATGGAGCGAGGATCGCAAACGCAGCCGCCTATCTCAAATGTAAACTCAAAGCCATAACCAAAGATGCCGGCGTCGACATCCTGTCGTTCGGCGGCGCTAAAAACGGGATGATGTATGGCGAGGCGGTGGTCTTCTTCGATGAGTCGCTCGCCAAAGACTTCAAATACACGCGCAAGCAAGGCACTCATCTCCCATCAAAAATGCGTTTTATCTCAGCGCAATTTGCGGCGCTGCTCGCGAATGAACTGTGGCGCCGCAATGCCGAACACGCGAATCACATGGCGCAACTGCTCGCTGGCGAGCTGGCAAAAATTTCGCGCATCAGGATTACTCAACCGGTGGAATCCAATGGTGTGTTCGCGATCGTGCCCGCGAAGTGCATTCCACTCCTGCAACAAAAGTATTTCTTCTATGTTTGGAACGAAGAAACGTCTGAGGCGCGATTCATGACTTCGTTTGATACGACGCCGGAGGACATCTCAAACTTTATCGCACACGTGCGGAAGGTGGTCGGTTGAGAGAAAAAGGTGGGGGATGAGGTCAGTACCGTCCGCAGTAGCGGATGGGTCTCTTGATTGCCGATTGCACGTTTGGCGATAAATAAATCCGCAATCGGCAATCGCAAATCGACAATGCGAAAGTCGCTTCGTGTCGTCGCGAGGCCGGTAGTTGCCGTCTGAGTTAATCGGGCAACAGGAACTTCAGCAGACCGCGCGCGGACGCGATACCTGAGAGGCGATGTTCATCTCTTCGCTCGGTAAAAAATTCGGAAACTCGCGTGCCGGTCCCGGCCTGTGCGTCCAGCAAGCGGCGCCGCTCTTCTTTGAGTTCTTCCTTTTCTCGGATCCGTGAGGCCTCTAAGCCGCCGCCGGTTATGAATTCCACAATGCGGCTCAGTTCATCGCGGTCAAACCAGGTGCCGTGCTGCTTGCAAATGTCCACGATTACGCCGGAACAACGCGCGAAATTCATGCGATTCATCAACTGCGAACACACGGGACACGGCACATACTTCACCTTGTTGGTATCGCTCGCTGGTTTTACCGGGGCCTGCGACGCGAAACCGAGCACGGCTGATTGCTGTTCACGATCCACGCAGATTTTTTCAAAAGAAACGACGTCGAGCCAAAGTCCGAAGCACTTTTCGCACTCGAAGACCGCAGTGGTTCCGATCGTCACCTGCGACATGTCGAGTTCGCAGCGCGGACATTTCAGATCGTGGAGTGGTACTACTTCCGCAATTGCTGCGGGCGCGCCACAGCGCTGACAATGTTTGCTGCCGGCAAACATCATGGCGAAACAAGCGGCGCAGGCGATGGTCGCGAGTCGTGAACCGCAAAATTGGCAACGTGGCAGATCAGTGGCGCTGGCTGCGCCGCAGTTTGGGCAGTTGAGAGTCTCTGCATTCATTGTTCGCATTTTAGCATTGCCGGGAGGCGCTGAATGCGTCTGGTATCAACTTTAACTCCTTCTTCCGCTGGTAATGCATGTTCGGCGTAGTGAAGTCAGTACCACCACGCGGAGCGGGTGGGTCTTTCAAGACTTTCATCAAGGTTAATGTCAGCACTGGATTGCCCGCAGCTGAGGAGCAGTTTGACAGACCGACCCGCTACCGCGTGGTGGTACTGACCCTCGCTGCATGTCCTTACCCTCGGATGGGAGAGGGAATTACCTCTGCTGGTACGATGACCAACGTGCCCAATTCAGGAATTCTACTGGCGCTCGACATCGGGTCATCCGGAGTACGCGCCGCGTTGTTCGACGAAAGCGGTATCGCTATTCGCGGAGCGGAAGTTCAACGTCCATACGGCAACAGTAATCGCGACCTCGCGACGTTTGACGCAGAAGCTTTGCTCGAACGAGTTTCAGAAGCGATTGACGCAGTCCTGAACACCACACACTCGACCGCGCGCATAGAGCTGATCGCTGTCTCCTGTTTCTGGCACAGCCTCATGGGTGTCGATGAATCCGGCGTCGCTACCACACCCGTTTTCAGTTGGGCAGATCTACGCGCTGCCGATGCGACGTTTGGGTTGCGCGCCGACTTTGAGGAAACGGTTACGCACGCGCGCACCGGTTGCCGTTTTCATCCGAGCTATTGGCCGGCAAAACTCCGACGGCTGCGAAACGAAGAGCCGCTAACTTTCAGACGAACTCACCGTTGGTTATCGTTTGCGGACTATGTGCTGTTGCAGTTGTTCGGCGTTCGCACCACCAGCAGCTCTATGGCCTCCGGCAGCGGGCTCTTTAACCTCGCGACCGGCGCCTGGGATGAAGAACTCCTTAGAGCTGACGGAATTTCTCCGGCGCAGCTGCCTGAGATTTCGGAGCAACTGTCGACTCAGGCCTCGCGTTGGTCCCAGTTGCGCAATGCTCGCGTGTGTCCGGCGACGGGTGACGGAGCGGCGAATAGTATTGGAGCAGGGTGTCACTCCACTAAGAAAATCGCCTTGATGATCGGAACGAGTGGTGCGATGCGGGTCTCTTTTGCCGGCGACGCTCCCATGCGACTGCCGCCTGAATTGTGGTGCTATCGCGTAAATCACGAGCGCGTGGTTATTGGCGGCGCCTTGTCAGATGGCGGCGGCCTGATTCGTCAGCTGAAGGAAATGCTTGCGGTAGACGGATCCGTGGACGAACAACAATTAGCACAACCCGCGCCGGACGCACATGGCTTAACGATGTTGCCGTTCTGGGCAGGCGAGCGAAGTACTGGCTGGAACCCGCGAGCGCGCGGTGCAATGTTCGGCCTGTCTATGAATACGCAACCTGTCGAGATCGTGCGCGCTGCGATGGAAGCGATCTGCTATCGCTTCGCGTTAATTCTTTCTACGCTGCAACCATTTGCTCCTGACGCTGAGCTGGTCGTATCCGGTAACGCGCTTCGTCAGTCGCCCCTGTGGATTCAAATTCTCGCCGACGTACTTGGTCAGCGCCTGGCGTTGCCGAAAGCTGCAGAAGCTTCGACGCAGGGCGCAGCCTTGCTTGCGCTTGAAGCGGCGGGCAAAATACAGAGCATCGAAAAGTTTTCCGTTCCGATCGAGGCGGTCTTCGAGCCAAATATGACGCATCACGCGATCTATCAGGAAGCACTCGAGCGCCAGCAAAAACTTTATGAAAAGTTATACGGCGATCCTGGAGTGCGGTGACTTGTCACCGCTTTTAGGCTGCGACCTGTCGCAGCCAATCCTAACTTGAAGCTCGTTTAAGACAGCGCGGCGTCAGGCCGCCGCGAAGCGAAAGCGGTGACAGGTCACCGCACTCCAAACTTTCACGGACAAGGACCTGCGAAATGAGCACACCAGTGCAACAGGAAAACACCACACCCACGCCGGAACTCGATCAACTTTGCATTAACACTATTCGCACGCTCGCTCTTGACGCGGTGCAAAAAGCGGAGTCAGGTCATCCCGGTTTACCGCTGGGCGCAGCGCCCATGGCTTACGTGCTGTGGGACCGTTTCCTGCGTCACAATCCGCGAAATCCGAAATGGGAGAACCGCGATCGCTTTCTGTTGTCCGCCGGGCACGGATCGATGCTGCTCTACTCGCTGCTGCACCTGACGGGCTATGACCTGTCGCTCGACGAGATCAAAAACTTTCGCCAGTTCAATTCGAAAACGCCCGGTCATCCAGAATATGGAATGACGCCGGGAGTCGAAATCACGACCGGCCCGCTCGGCCAGGGTTTTGCGAATGGCGTCGGCATGGCGATGGGCGCGGCCCACTTAGCCGCGAAGTTCAACAAGGAAACGTTTTCAGTTATCGATCATCACGTTTATGCAATTGTCTCCGACGGCGATTTGATGGAGGGGGTGGCGTCGGAAGCCGCTTCACTCGCCGGCCATCTGCAGCTTGGCAAACTGATTTATCTTTACGACGACAACGAGGTGACGATCGAAGGGTTCACGAAACTTGCCTTCAGTGAGAACGTGCCGAAAAGATTTGAAGCTTACGGATGGCACACGTTGACGGTCGCCGATGGCAACGACCTCGATGAAATTGAGCAGGCCATTCGTGACGCACAATCTGTTGGTAATAAACCCTCGCTGATTTCCGTTAAGACCGTCATCGGATATGGGATGCCGACCGCGGGCACGCGCAAGGCTCACAGCGATGCCCCCGGCGAGGAAGCGGTGCGTGAAACGAAGCGTCATCTCGGATGGCCGGAGGACAAGCAGTTTTATATTCCTGAAGAGGCGTTGAACCATTTTCGGCGCGCAGTCGATCGCGGCGCTCAGCAGGAAGCCGAATGGAATGCTTCAGTAGAAAAGTACCGTAATCAGTATTCGGAGCTTGCTGGTCAATGGCGTTCGATCGTGGCTGGTGAGTTGCCGGCCGACTGGGAAAGCCACCTGCCGGATTTCAAAGACGCGAAACCTATGGCTACGCGCGTCGCCAGCGGCGAAGTGATCAATGCGTTAGCGCCACACCTGCCGATGTTGATTGGCGGTTCGGCGGATCTGGGTGTTTCAAATAATACCGACATCAAAGGCGGCGGCGATTTCGAAGCCGGCTCTTATGAAGGTCGCATTATTCACTTTGGCGTTCGTGAACATGGCATGGGCTCAACGCTGACCGGCATCTCCTTGAACGGCGGGTTAATTCCGTACGCGGGCACCTTCCTCACGTTTTCTGATTACATGCGGCCCGCGATCCGTCTCGCGGCGCTTTCTGAAGTGCAGGCCATCTACGTTTTTACGCACGACTCGATCGGCCTCGGCGAAGACGGGCCAACGCATCAACCGATAGAGCACGTCGCCGCGTTGCGAGCAATTCCAAACTTGTTTGTCATTCGTCCCGCCGACGGGCCGGAAGTCAGCGAAGCCTGGCGCATCGCCATCACCCGCCGGCACGGTCCGACCGCGCTTGCGTTGACGCGTCAAAAAGTTGCCGTCATCGATCGTGCTCGATACCGTTCAGCCGAAGGCTTGCGCCGCGGCGGTTACATTTTAGCTGAGGCAGAGGGCGCAGAAAACCCGCAGCTGATCCTGATCGCCACGGGTTCAGAAGTTTACCTCGCACTCGAAGCGCGCGAAAAACTGCAGGCCGAGGGCGTGGCCACGCGGGTCGTTTCGCTGCCGTGCTGGGAACTTTTCGAAGAACAACCGCGCGAATATCGCGACGAAGTTTTACCGGAAAACGTTTTAGCACGACTCGCGATTGAAGCCGGTGTGCGGCAGGGATGGGACCGTTACGTCGGGCAAAGTGGTGACGTTGTTTGTCTCGACCGGTTTGGCGCGTCAGCTCCTGGAGACGTGGTGATGCGCGAACTTGGCTTCAACCTGGACAATGTTTTGCGGCATGCACGCGACCTTTTGAATTCTTGACCTCATCCTGCAAATGAACGAAAAAACTAAAGCGGCCGAAAAGATCTCCATCGACAAGATCAAAGAATTGATGGCGATCATCTTGCCGATTCCGCGGTGGTGGCTGTTCGGCATCGCCACAGTTTTTGTATTCAGTTCCTTTGAAATAAAAAGAACGGACAGCGGATTATTCGCCGGGTCTTTCCGCATATCGGGTGTAGGTCTCGCTCTCCTGGCGCTCGTCTGGTTGCCCGTCTTACTCAAGCTGATTGGATTGACTGGTATCGGCTTGAAGACTTCCGGAGTCGAAGCCAGCACCGGCGGCTTGCTGGAATTACTCAAGGCCCTCGATCCGAGCGCACAACGCGAGACGCTGCCGTCTGTGATCGCCGCCCTGGAAGTCGCCGAAGCCGAAAACGTGACGGCGGCAAAACCCGCCGCCCAGGAACTGAAACGTGAACTGCAAAATCAATTAGCGTCGTTGCCGGTCCTTCCCAAAGGCGTCGCACAAGCGCGAGAGGAGCTTGAAAAGTATGCGCGCGAATACGAGCAGCTCCGTCGAGATATGAGTTCGGGCTCCGCCAGAACGATAAGAATGACAGCGTTGGTTTCACGCATGATGGCTCTGGCCAACCAGTGTCAATTCAAACCTGAAGAGCTCAAGGAGTTATTCGATAAAGGAAATGAGGGCGACCGGCTGGCCGCAATTGCAATGGCGGCCGCCAGTGCTGATCCCCGCAATTTTGATGTAGTCGCGAAGGGCATAAGCCCGGCTCGCTCGGCTTTCGAACAATTCCAGGCATTGCGAGCTGCAGCAGAAATGTTGCCAGGTCTGAATCCCGAACAGCGGTCGCAACTAAAACAGCTTCTGCTTTACGAGCGCAGCGGCGCTGCCGGCACTCGTATCAATGAAAAAGACCTTAGCCGTTGGAGTTTAAGCGGTAGGTTACTGACCGCACTGGGCGAGCGCATCTGAATTAGACTGCGATGAGAATTGCAATCGGCGCCGATCATGGTGGTTATCCACTAAACGAGCGTGTCATTCGCGAGCTGCAGGAATCGGGACACGAGATCATCGATTTCGGCACGCACGTTGGCTCGCGACCTGATGACTATCCTGATTACGCGCTGCAGGTCGGCAACGCTGTGCAGCGCCGTGAAGCTGAGGTTGGCATACTAATCTGCGGCAGCGGCGTGGGTGCGTCGGTAGCTGCGAACAAGCTGCTCGGCATCCGTGCCGCACTCTGCGGCGATACTTACTCCGGACATCAGTCGCGTGAGCATGATGACTGTAATGTGTTGTGCCTGGGCGCGCGCGTGGTCGGTGAAGAGCTGGCGCTCGAGATCGTGCGCGCGTTTGTTGCAGCGCGGTTTACAGGCGAGGAGCGGCATCGACGGAGATTGGAAAAAATTGCTGCGATTGAAAAGCAAGAGCGGGGGTAAACCCGCCTTCCTCACCCCGAGCTGCTCATACTAGAGTTGATCTCTCGCGCGGCAATGGACTACTCAAGTTTGGCAGTCTCAGGGTCAGGAAGGAGGCGGGTTTACCCCCGCTCTCACCACAAACTTCAGCGCCCGCGGCATCACTTGAAATTTCACCGGCGTCACTCCTCGCACATTTCCGTCGGCTTCAATCGGCATCGCATCCGCCTCTGAGAAGGTCTCGATCGTAACTGCCTCACTTTGAGAAATCCGTACCTTAGGATTCGCCACGTGCCCACCTTTATGGATGCGTGTGAGTTCGCGCATGACGTTAGCGCGACTCAAGTTGGCTGCCGTGATGACATCGAGCTTACCGTCGTCAATTTTTGCCTCGGGGGACAGCATCATGCCCCCACCAGCGTAGAGAGCGTTCGCAACTCCGACCAGGTTCATCGGGCCTTCAATCACGTAGCCGCCGGCTAGCGAAACTCGCACCTTACGTTCACGCCAATGGGCGAGCGCGGCAACCGCTGCGAGCGCAAAGCGTCCTTCGCCCGAAAGTTTACGCATCAGTTGCCCTTGCGCTGCGACGCGGGCAGCCGTTTCGCCGCCAATGCCCATGGTAGACGCGTTGATACAAATGAACGGCGTTTGATGATTGTCGCAAAGGCCATAAAGAACATCGACGGCGCGCATCTTGTCGTCGGATGGCTCGCGACAATAGGAAATGAGCAGGTCGATCCAGCTTGCTAAGGGCGCGCGACTCCCCATTTCACTACGAGCAAAATCGTCGCCGGTGCCGGCGGGAAGAATGGCCAGCACAGCTTTGGCATTTATCGGCGACGGCAGTTCGCGTATCTGATCGTTGAATTCGAAGAAGCCCTGCGCCGCCTCGCTTAAGGTGCCATCGCCGCCAACAACGGCAATGGTGGTTAGGCCTTCACGCAAAGCTGCGCGAACACGCAAGGTAGCATCGCCTGCATGTGTGGTTGAATGCAGATCAAAAAGGACGTCGTGAGCGGCAAGCTGTGCGCGCACGATTGGCCAGGCCTGGCGGGCCCTGGCGGCGGCATTGTTTATGATGATGAGTGGCTTGATCGAGGCGGGCACGGGCGCATGGTCGCGTGCAGTAACTCTACTGTCAAGGAAGGCCTGGGGGTTGGCTGGGAGCGCAGACATGTTGTCTGCCTCAACGTTCATGGCCGCGTAAGCGGGCAGGCAAGATGCCTGCGCTCCCAGCTAAACAAGAAGGGCGACGCGTTGAACGCATCGCCCTTTGTGTATTGACAGCCGGCGCTGTTACGAGCGCGCTCTGGCACGTCGTGCTGATAAGGCGAGCTCGCGCGCGCGGGGCATGGCGTCAACCGCTTTCGCGATTTGCGTATCGGTCTCGTTGAGCACTTGCACCGCAGCCAACGATCCGTACGACGCCGTTGCTAACTCAAAGCGAAGTTGCCGTTCAGCAAATGGGCGCACGCGATCCAATTGTTCCGGTGTCACTTTGAAAATCGGTCGGGCAGCTGCGAATCGCTTCAGCTCCTTGTATAACGCGTCGGTCACCTGGACGTCAGTCGCCTGAACGTCGTGGTTATATTCAATGGGACGCTGAATCTTGTACTTCTCGAAACCCGCTACGCGTCCCATCGTCAAATCGAGAGCAAAAGCAAAGATGGAATCGGTGACGCGGGCTTCCGGTGCGCCATACCTTACTGGCTGAGCGAGCTCGTCTGGCGAGATGCCGCCGCCGCCATAAACCGCACGACCCGTATCGGTGTGGCTCTCTGGACCAGATGGAGTCGGGGCTTTTTCTTTAACACTCGAAAGACCGCCACGCGTGTAATAGTCGTAAAAACCGCCGTTCGAATAATCGCGCTGAATCAGGCGACCCGAAGGCGTGTAGTACTTCGCAATCGTCAAAAGCAGTGCCGAATCGTATTCGAGTTGATAAGGAAGCTGCACCAACCCTTTGCCAAAGGTACTTTCGCCGACGATCAAGGCGCGGTCGTGATCCTGCAGTGCGCCGGCAACGATCTCGGCAGCCGAGGCTGTGTCTCCGTTCACCAGCACCACGAGCGGAACCGTATCAGGATTATCGTTGAGCGCTGTAAACGGTTCAGTGCTGCCGCGGATTCTACCCTTCTGCGACACGATCAACTGCCCGCGCTGCAGAAACATGTTAGCGACGCGAACAGCCTGGATTAGAAGGCCGCCGCGATTCCCGCGCAGGTCCAACACCAGCATGTTCATGCCTTTGGTATGAAGTTGCTGCAGCGCCGCTTCAAACTCCTCGGCGGTCGTAGTGTTGAAGCCACCGGTCATCGCCACGTAACCTACGCCGGGGCGGACCATGTAAGCCTGCGGAATCGACGGCAAAGAAACTGCGTCGCGCGTGATTGCCACGGTTTCAACTTTGCCGGTTTCGGTGTGCTCGACAGTTACCTTGACCTGCGTGCCCAGGGGTCCCAGGAGAAACTTGCGCACTTCCGAAAAATTCTTGCCTTTCATCGACTGGCCGTCGACGGCAACGATCTTGTCCCCAAAGCCAAGACCTGCGCGAGCGGCCGGCGCGTCTTCAAAAGTCGCGCGGATGTAAGTGTTGAGGTCGTCGCCCTGGTGCAGGTCGCCAATCGTCGCTCCGATACCGTAGTACTGTGAGCGCTGTTCAGTTTTGAATTCGGCAAAATCGGCGGCATCGAGATAGCTGGAGTGCGGGTCAAGCACCTTCAGCATGCCGTTGATCGATGATTTGAAAATCGAGTTGTACTCCAGCTTCTTGCCGTCAATATAATTGTCCTGAATGACAGACAGCGCTTCGGCGACATCACTTTTGACAACTGCGGCGCTTGCTCGCGCGTTCGCGGTTGGGGTAGTGGCTGAGGTACCTGTTGCCAGGCTTCCGGGCTGGCGTCGCGCCGAGCCTTGTTGCGAATAGATGACTGCGGAAAGAGTTAAAAGCAGAATCAGCGTGGCCGAAACATAAAATCTTGTTCTCACAAAGCCTCCTAAAGACCTGGCTTACGACCCGAAACTCAATTCGCCAAATTGCCACTCGGAGGGGCAAAAAGGGTTGTAAGGATAACACGAACGATGCAGATCATTTGAATAACAGCGGCCGGTCAACGCAAACAGCTAACGAAAGGCGCGGCTTTCTGAATTCTGTTACAGAACTTCGGATTCTGAAGGCCAACGGCGCCGACGCGGGCATCGGGATTATGGTCAAATCGGGATCAAATTCTTTCGGGTTAGTGAGTTTCGCTTTAGAAAACGTTGCCCCTGCTTTGCCGGTCGCTAAACAGAATTCATTTTCTTCTTTGGCTTTTTTCCACCCATCATGATTACACTACGCTTGAAATAGACACGTCGGGCCGCCGGAAACCGAAGCGCGTTAGCCATAAGTTAGTTGAGCTACCGCTGCAGGCGAGGCGGCGTACCAACAAACAGAAAATCTGACTTTTATTAAGCCTCACGGCTTAGTGCGTTTGGAAATCTAACGGAGGATCCGGAATGGCGAATGCCCTCGACCGAAACGAACTGTTCTCTTTTGCGAAAAATCACCGTCAGGAATACGAAGCACTGCTGAAGCGGTTTGTGGAAACGCCGACGGTTTCCTGCGACCCTTCGCACGCGGGAGACATTCGTGCGGGGCTCGACCTGACAGTCGAAACATTGCGCAATTTCGGAGCTCAGGTTGACGTTTATAAAGTGAACAAGGGCAATCCGCTCGTGCATGCCGCTTTTGGCAATAGCAAAACGGCGCCCACCGTCACGGTGTACAACCACATAGATGTGCAGCCCGCTTCGCGCGAAACCGAACCGTGGGATAGCGAGCCATTTCTCATGACGACGAAGGGCGACAGCTATTTTGGCCGCGGTACAACCGACGACAAGGGGCCGGCACTTGCGGCGTTGTTTGGCGCGCGCGCAGCGATGGAAGCTGGAGTGCCTATCAACATTCGATTCCTGTGGGAGTTTGAGGAAGAGATTGGATCGCCGAATTTTGAGAGCATCATCTCGAAAGCACGATCAAACCTGAAGACAGATTCTGTCGTGGTTTCCGACACCGTTTGGGTCTCCCGTAATCGGCCTGCAAGTTCCGCGGGACTGCGCGGGTTACTGGGATTTCTTTTACGACTCGAAACCGGCGAGGTGGATACACACTCAGGTGAAACGGGTGGCGCCTCGCGTAATCCGATTGCCGAGCTGATGCGACTGGTTTGCGATCTTTATGACCCGACTACCGGCAAGATTAAAATCAAAGGCTTCTACGACGATGTGATCCCGCCGTCAAAACGCGAATTGAACGACTGGGCCAACTGCGGATTCAACGCGCGCGCGTTCAAGAAGGCGCATCATTTGAAGCTGATGCGCAGCGAAGACCCCCTGGAAGTGATGAAGCGGATTTGGGGAATGCCAACTTTTGAAATTCACGGAGTAGTGGGCGGGTATCAGGGTCCGGGTGTTAAGTCGATCGTTCCGCCACGCGCCGAAGTTAAAGCATCTTTTCGTTTGGTGCCGGTACAGGATCCGGAAAAAATCAAAAAGCAGCTCGCCGCCGCGGTGCGCGAACTGAACCCGGATGTGAAGATACAGTTTGAGTCAGCCGCGCCGGCATTCCGCACCGTTCTCGAAGGGCCGTTGCCGGAGGCCCTGCAGCGGTCGGTTAAGTTTGCATTCAAACGTGACGCAGTATTTGTTAGAGACGGCGGAACAATCGGGGCGATGACCAGCATCGAGAAAGTTTTGCGGTGCCCGGTTCTGTTCCTCGGGCTGTCGCTGCCTGAACATGGCTATCACGCCCCGAATGAAAACTTCGATTGGCAGCAGGCGTCAGGAGGAATGGTGGCGTTCGCTAAATATTTTGAGGAAATTGCTAACCTGGGAAAGAGGTAACGCGGGCTTCAAATGACGCAGGCCAGACGCTCCTCGTTCAGTGCGAGGAAGCCGAGCTTTTCGTAGAACCGTCGCGCTTCCGGATTCTCGAGGTGAACACCCACGTCGATCCTGGTCACTGATTCTTTCCGCAATTGATCTTTTAACTGCTCGAGCAGGGCAGTTCCGATTCCCTGGCCGCGCCGGTCAGCCTTAACGGAAACGTCGTCGAGTTTGGCGACTACTGCTCCCATCGAAGTCGAGATGGCATAGCAGATTACACACACGCCGCCGACACCAGTTTCATCGTAGGCAAGCCAGACAAAGCCGAGTTCCGGCTGCTCCAGAAACAAATCGAGCGCATCGTTTAAGCCCTGGAAGCCGCGGTCGCCATAGGCCTTGCTGCTGGCAAGATAGTGTTCGTCCTCGCTCAGAAATACGCGCAGCATTTCAAAAGCGTCAGCCACATCTGCGGCGGTCATTTTGCGGCAAGTGATCATGAAGTCATCCGATGTTGCGGGGCAGTAGCCCGACCGTCGGGGAGCGCTTGATCGTCCAGAAGAGCCCTCCCTCACGGTCGGGCTACTGCCCCGTCGTCAACAATGCGACATAAGAACGGCATCACAGGGACGTTCCTTTCCAGCGACGTATCATGCCACAAAAATCGGAAGGGAATGTATTACGAAATTCCTACTTTGTTCGGAAAGATGTTTCCGAAGCTAGGGTTTCAAGCGAAAGTTTGCGGGGACAAATTCCAACGCTTTGAGCAGGCCTTCCGATTTGGAGCGTGAATCTGAGGTTGGCACAAACGAAACTACCACATTGTTTTCCGGCTTGCGTGGACCACAGGTGATCTGGCCTCCTGCATCTTCGGTGAAGGTGGTCAATTCCATGTGTCGAAAGCTGTCCACACTCAACTTGCGCAACCGGTCGGCAGCCTTCACGACAAAGGTGATACCTTTAGCGTCACAATCAATGCGAACCAGCGTAGCCTGAATCTGCAGCTCACCGGCAGCCGGCTTTCGTAATGACTCGCGCAGAGTGGCCTGCGGATCTACGTCATGAACAATTACGGCCTGTCCGTTTTCATCACGGGTCTCGTGAGCGTTCGTCGACCTGCCGGAATTCCCAAACGGATCCGCTTTCAGCGCGCGGTTTTGGGCGAGCTGTTGCTCCAGGGCATCGGCATGACCACGTAAGCCTGCGGCGCGTTCTCGCAACTCGGGATCGTTGTCACGCAACAGTCTGTCGATCAGTTTACGTGCATTAGCGAAATCTTCCTTCCGCAGGTAGAGCTGCGCCAACATGAAAAGCGTATCGCCGCGACCGGGCGCTTTGGCGCTTTCACGCTTCAGAATCTCCAGCGTCTGATCGATGTCGGTGTCGGTGACGAGGTTTACAAAAGCCAGAAGGTTGTAAGACTCCGCGAAGTCCGGGCGCAGTTGAATGGCCCGGTTGATGGCAGCGCGCATCTTCGCCGCCGTTTCCGGAGCAAACCCCATCACCGCATCGGAATCGAGGTGTCCCTCGCGACTCAAAGTGAAAGCGTAATAGTAGTTGATCAGATAATTTTGTGAGCTCGTCTCCAGCGCCCGCTCCAAAAGTTGCCGTGCCTCCACGTCTTTCCCCTGTTTGAGGCGCAGCAACCCCAGCGACGCGTTGGCCATGGCCAATTTCGGATCCAGCTCCAGGGCCTTCAGCAGATATTGCTCCGACTCGCCACGATTGCTTTTCAACATTAGATCCCCGAGGTAAGCCTGCGCTTCGGCCTCGTTGATCACTGCCGATTGCATTTGGCTATCAAAGGTAACTTTGTTTTCAAAGCTGGCGGAAATGACCGGATAACGATCGCGTTGAATATATGCACGCAGCTCTTTTTCCATGTTCTCGAAGCTGATCGCGAACGCCTGGGTAAACGCCTCCTCCATCGGCACGTTGGCCGAAACCAGTTCGATAAACTTTCCTAGTTGCGGCTTGCGCTGACCGTCTTTGCCGAGCACGAGGTAATGCAGCAGCGCCCACGACTCAGCATAAAAAATGCTCTGCTTCTCCGACTCGTTGTAATAGGCTGACTTCGAATCCACCTGAAACAACGTGCGCAAGGGCAGCATTTTGTTATCGCGTAACAGGAAAACGTGCCTGCCGATCGGCTTCCCAACCATTACTTTTTGATCGTCGGTGATGCTGAAGGTGCTGTAGTACTCCGCGAGTCCTTCGCTGAACCAAAGCGGGGTGGCGCCGCTCGTCGCCCGAACCAGCAGGTGTGTGTACTCGTGAAAAATGATCGCGTAAGGATCATCGACGCTGCCCGCATCGCGGCCGAGTCGCAAGGCGATGTAGTTGATGTCAGGACCCGGCTGAAAATAACCGGCGTTGTTTGCATTCAGCTTGAACGGTCGATAGGAATCTTCGTTCTTGAAGACGACTACTGTGGTGGGCACCGGGGAATCAACCTTGAGGCCGGTGAACAAATGCGTGAACACTTCGCGAAACTGTTCGAGCCGTAGCGCCACCTGGCGGATGTCTTTTTCGCTCGCATTCCCGACTAATAGAAAATTTTTTGAATGGACGCTCGTCCACGTCTCTTTAGCTGAGACTGAAGCGAGCGCAGTTTCAGCCGCGATCAGGCAGAAAAGGAGAGCGAGGCGGAAAACTATTCGCTGCAACGTCGTACGTTGTTTACCGGAGCAATACATCCGAAGGGACCTCGAAGGCGGATGACAATTAAGTAAGGAGAGACGGTCAGCTTTCAAGCGTGACTCTACAAACCGAGTTCAGCAATGTCAATTAATTCCGGCTCAGGATAGTGCCCTCATCCGTGGCGATCACATGAGGCATCACTCACCACAGAGACACAGAGAACACGGAGGTTGTACAGAGGAGTTCTATTAGGTTACGACGGGCTCTAAGAGTGCTAGCGGTAAGGGGAGAAAATTGACGAATCGGCAAGACGAAAAACGTACTCGGCCACCACCCACTGCGCGACGGGCTGGCCGCCTTTCATTGCCGGCTTGAATTCCATTTTGCAGGCAGCGCGAATTGCATTTTCCGTGAGACCAGCCGGCAACCCCTTAACCACTCGGATGCGACCGACTTTTGCCCGCGCTGAAAGCAATAAACGCAACACCACGAACCCCTGAACTCCCAGGCGTCGCGCTTCCTTTGTGTAAGAAGGCTTTGGTTTGGAGCTTATAACGGCGCGTGTATCGACCTCTTTCGCTGACACGACTAACTCACCAATGTCTTCGGGGTCGATAATTCTCGCGAGCGTGCCGTCGTCTGTACAGCGATAGTCTTCATTTTTTTCCGCAGTCACCGGCGGCAGATCTTCCTGCTTTGCTTTCGTTTTTGGTTCGCTAAGCTCGTCTTCGGGAGGAGGAACCGGCACTTTGATTTCTTTCGCCCGGCGTCCGGACTGCGGCAACGAAACAGAGCTGAGCAGGAGTATCAGAAAGAATGCCAGGGCTTTCATGACTTGATTGTAGCAACGGAAATAATTGAGTGTGAAACGAGCCGACGAGCTGATTGTGGATCAGTTTGTGTCCGATGAGCTTCATAGCTTAGTCGTGTCGCGCCAGAAACTGAAGAGACTCTGATTCAGTCATTCATCGGTAGGTTTGCCTTAGCCCGCGGAGCGGGCGATAGCGTAAAGCCTGGGGTTGAGCGGAGCGGAACCCCAGGAGCCGTGGATACCAGGTTCCCAGCCCGCGAAGCGGGCGACAGCCTATTTATTGCCGTGACCCGCGGCGTTTACGCTACCGCACGCTCCGCGCGCTTGGATTTTATATTGATCGCCAACCGGGGTTCCGCTTCGCTCCACCCCAGGCTTTACGCTATCGCCCGCTCCGCGGGCTCAGGCAAACACAACTGATGATGAGCTTGATCAAACATTCTGAAGTTTGTCGGACAGCTTTGAAAGCGACCCTTACGGGCGAGCTGACAATGAAAAAAGGCGAGCCGGCGCGGGCTCGCCTTCAGATCAAGCGTTCGTTCGCAAACTATTCTTCTGGTCCGGCACAGGTCGGGCCATGCAAGGCGGGAATCTTTGCGCTGATGACCGGATAGTTGGGAGCCTCATCAATATTGATTTGCGTCCAGTGCGCATAATTTTCCGGCACGTTGTTATCAGCGAAGATTGCTTCCACCGGACACTCGGGCACGCACGCGTCACAGTCAATGCAGGTATCGGCGTTTATGTATAGCCGATCTGGCAACTCATGAAATGCTTCGACCGGGCACACCGCGGCACAGTCCGTGTATTTGCAGTCAACGCACAACTCAACAACGACGTAGGTCATCGGGAAGATAAGCTCCTTTCGGTAATGGCAAATAGTTATTCAGTAAGGAGTGGAATGTCAACCAGAAAAACGTCGAATGTGCTCATGCGATCATTAAGCGATAAGCAGTGTCGTATAAATAAATTCTTTGGCGATTGATTATTGCTGGCGCGCGCAACGAGAGTAACAATGACCGCAGCGACTTTTCGCTAACTTGCTTCCGTCACTTTCTTTTCGACGCTGCCTGGTCCGTGGATCGTTTGGCGCACCACGGGATCGCCCTGGTAAACGACGTGCGAGGGACCAGACACAGTCACGTCAAGTTGCTCCGACGCGTAGACTTCAACTTTCGCCACGCCTTTCGCGTCAACTTCTACGCGCGGCGCGCGAAGTTTGTGAGTGTCGATTTTGCCGGCGCCACTCGCGTCAATCGTGAGGGCTTTCGTTTCTCCGGAGATACGGATGGAAGGAGCGCCATTCGCATCGATATCAAACTTGTCATTATTAACGCCGTTGACCACAAATGAACCGGCGCCGGAAGCCGAGATGCCGACAAGATCGGGCACGGCTATTTTCAGAACTACGGGTTCAGATACCGAATAACTGCGCAGCGATTTTATATGCAGGATGTTGTTGGTAACTTCAGTGCTTATCAGGGACAGGATGTTGTCGTCGCCCTGAACCTCAACGCTCTGCGGTTTTTGACACACCACTTCAATTTCAAAAGCGCCCTCGGTCGATATCGACGTGAATGCGTTGACGGCACGCGTTTCTCGCTGGATGTTTCCGGAACCACGAACTTCATCGTGCAGCCGATGATGACAACCGGTCAGCAATGCGAGCGACAGCAGCAGCAATGTAAAGTTTTTCATAGGAGTTTTTTTAACCTGTTCGGTCGCAGTCACCGCGACGGTTCATTACGAGAGTACTCGAGCGTGCGCGTCGTGTTCTCTGTGACGCTCGGTAAATTTTCCGCGAGGCTGCGCGGTGGTTGGCTTGGATGAAACTCGTTTACTTGTGGTAGTTGCCCGGTGGCTCTGGGAGTCTTCGCTGCTCCCATGAATCGCGACAACTGTCTCACCAGCATGATTTCCGTTACCAATACGATCAGAAACGTAAACATCATGAATACGCCGACGACATCGTCCCGGAGGTGCGCCTCTTTCGCGAGCGTCAACGCCCCGCCAAACATGATGCCCAAGCCGACCACGCCGATCATTGTGATGGCGGCGAGGAATGCGATGATCGCGCCGGCATTCGATTTCGGTTTCGCCGGCTCCTTCAATGACATGCCGCAGCGGTTGCAAAAGCTAAGACCTGGCGCTAAGGGCGCGGCGCATGCGGAGCAATACATTAAGTTCCGTCCTTCCGATAAGATTGCCTTCTGAAAGCATGACCCGATCACAACTAACGGTCGCGCCGCTACTCAAGTTCCGCAATTCTAGAATGATAAGCGGGTCGAGGAATACTTGCCGCGGCCAATTTTGGGCTAAACTAACGGCTTAATTTTCGCCACTCGATAAAGCAATCAGCTGCCGGTTTGTTTTTATGCACTTGATAATAGTCCTTTTACGAATAATCCTAAGCGCCGTTTTTAGCACCGCCGGCGTGACAAAACTGCTTGACCAGCGCGGCACGCGCGAGGCCGTCGTCAATTTTGGATCTCCGCGGGGGCTTGCGCCCGCGCTTGGCGTTCTCCTGCCCATTACCGAGCTCGCGATTGCCGTTGGTTTATTGTTCGCGGAAACGACTCGCGTAAGCGCAGTGGCCGCGGTGGCGGTGCTGGCGATCTTCATCGTTGCAATCGGCGTTAACCTGGCGCGCGGTCGTACTCACGACTGTCACTGTTTTGGTCAACTCTATTCGCGGCCGCTTGGTTGGCCAACCTTGATCCGCAACTTTGTTTTTGCGGCGGCGGCGATTTTTATATGGCAGCAGTCCGCAGTCCTTACTCCAGGAGTTTCCGCACCGGGCTCGTTTGTACCCGCTCCGTGGGTGCTTGCGAGCCTTGTCTTGTTGATTACAGGCGCTGCCGTAGCTTTCGGCCGCGGCCAACAAGCGCAGGCAGTGACCGAAGCCGCCGAAGCTCCCAAAGGCCTGCCGCTCGGCGCCACCGCTCCCGACTTTGAACTGTCGGCGTACGAGGGCGGCACCACTTCGCTGCAGCAGTTACTCGCTCCGAGGAAGCCATTGCTGCTGGTATTCACTAACCCGAATTGCTCGCCATGCGTCTCGTTGTTTGCTGAGATCAAGGATTGGCAAAAGGCACACAGCGATCGCTTAACGATTGCGCTCATCAGTTTCGGTACGATTAAAGAAAATTTTGTGAACGTCGCGCGGAACGGGTTGGGCCAGGTGTTGCTGCAAAAGAAACGTGAAGTGGCGGAGAGTTACGGTGGCGTGCTGACACCGACGGCGGTTATCGTCGATCCAGAAGGACGAATCGCCAGCAAGCTGGCCGCAGGCGCTGAAGAAATCCGCGAGCTGCTGTCCACCATCGTCGGACCCGTTGCCGCACCTCCGCCTCACCGTCATGAGCATGCTCACGAGACGGCCGCCGTGCGGTGAATGCCTTCTTTCCTAATTATCAGCCGCCGTCTATTATTCACGCATGCGACCCCAACCAAACGAAGCCGCTTCTTACTACTCAACGTACATCGACCGCGTTACCAGTGATGACATTGTCGGTGTGCTTAGAAAACAGGGCAATGAAACTGTTGACTTCCTTTCAGGCATTTCCGAGGAACAGTCGCTTCATCGATACGCCCCGGACAAATGGTCTATGCGCGAGTTGCTTGGCCACGTAAATGATGGGGAACGGATTTTCATGTATCGCGCGCTGTGGTTTGCTCGCGGCTTTGAGGATCCGCTTCCCAGCTTTGATCAGGACATAGGGTTTAAAGCTGCCGAGTCGGATAGAGTGACGTGGCAAAAACACGTTGAAGAGTTTCGCGCGATTCGCGCCGCCACGGTCTCGTTTTGTGAGAATCTGCCGGAAGCGGCCTGGTCACGCAGTGGTGTCGCCAGTGACAGTCCCGTTACTGTTCGCGCACTCGTCTACATCGTTGCCGGTCATGAAGCACACCACATGGAAATTCTGCGCGCGTGTTATCTGGGGCAGTGAGGTCAGTACCACCACGCGGTAGCGGGTGGTTTTCGCATCGCAATCAAGAGACCCACCCGTTACCGCGTGGTGGTACTGATGTTATGAAGCAGCGCCTCCTTTACGAAAGTTGTTACACTCACGTTGCTCACAGTCATGAGACTGAAAGGAGGCGCTATGGACAGAATATATATCGGCGTT